>Ga0265797_10007803_pt1 | contig 14471 bp, 11 predicted proteins | sample P2T30metagenome_FD_192433 | JGI IMG/M metagenome (GOLD analysis project Ga0265797, IMG submission 192433) | Plant litter microbial communities from East Loma Ridge, Irvine, California - P2 T30 | ecosystem: Environmental > Terrestrial > Plant litter > Unclassified | place: USA: California... | reverse complement strand
CGGTGTGGCGGAGGGCCTGGGGGTGATGTTCCTTGCCGGTCGCATGGGTGGGCTGTTTGAGCGCTATCCGGGGTTGGAAGTGGAACTGGTCGCGGTGCCGCGCTTTGTCAGCATCCTTAATCGCGAAGCGGAAATCAGCATTCACCTGGAACGCCCCAGCGTCGATCAACTGGTCACCCGCAAACTCACCGATTACCGCCTGGCGCTGTATGCCAGCCGCGCTTACCTTGAGCGCCATCCACCGATTGAAAAACGCGAAGACCTCGCGGCCCATTCATGGATCGATTACGTCGACGACTTGCTGTTCAGCCAGGAACTGAAGTTCCTCAGCAGCTTCTGTCGCAACCCCAAAGTGGTGTTCCACAGCACCAGCGTGATTGCCCAGCACCAGGCTGCGCGGTCGGGTTTGGGCATCGCGGTATTGCCGTGTTTCATGGCGGCGGGCGATGCGGACTTGGTGCCGTTGTTGCCGGCGGAGAGCATCCAGCGCAGCTACTGGATCAGTTCGCGTCGGGAGTTGCACAAGTCGGTGAGGTTGCGGGTGTTGTGGGATTACCTGGTGGAGATGTGCGCGCGGGAGCAGAAACTATTGCTCGGTGAAGCTGACTGACCAAACCGAATCGAAAAGGTGGGAAGGGCTTGCCATTCAGTTGAGCGAAATTGGCCACTTGTAGGAGCGAGCTTGCTCGCGAAAAACGTCCAGGCAACGCGTTCATTCTGAATAAGCGCAGGGGCCCTGAGTTCTTCGCGAGCAAGCTCGCTCCTACAAAAAGCCTGACCGGCATCAGGGCTTGCCCCTCCCACATCTGGAGCCCGTTGTGTCAGGCAGCGCTTAGAGTTTCACCACTTGATGCACCTGCTCGGCACAGGCGCGGGCTTCGTCGATCATCTTGCCGAATGCATCGCTGGCCACTTCATCATGGGTCAACCAACGCTTCTTCTGGGTCAGGCGAAAGCGATAGCGCAAGGTGCCATCCTCCTGTTTTCCGTCCAGATCCAGGTCGTACCAAGGCGAGCGCATCTGGCAACCGGGGATGGCTTTTTCCATCTGCCCGCCAGTGAGGGTGTAGTGGTATTCATAGATTTCGGGGTTGTCCAGATACAGGTCGGCCTGTTGTCCCAGGCGCCGGTAATTGATGAAGACTTCCCAGCGATCGTTCAAGAACGGGTCGGTGTACACGTAGTCATTGCCCAGTTTTTCCAGGGCGCGTTGATCGGTCATCCGCGCGTTGACGCTGTAGCCGTCGTGCACCACAAATGCAGTAGGTTGGCGCGTGATTCGGCAGTCGGTGATGTCGCTGCCGAAGTTGGCGCAGATGTTTTGGTCGGTTGCGGTGCTGCCTTGCTGACGGTCGGCGACGCTCAGTTGCATCAGCGGCAGGCGATTGAAGGTGATGGTGGCCTCGACCGCGCCATCACCTTGCTTGCCCAACTGCACGTGTTTGTCCAGGCGCAGTGCGACGTGGGGGCGTTCCAGTGGAATGTGTTCCTCGCGCACCTGGCCCTTGGCATCGTTGACCAGCACCCAGCGGTCCTGAATGTCGGGCATGGTCTGGCCGGGCGCGAAGACCGGGTTGGTCGGATCGAGCCACCACACCTGGCCGTTCACTTCGGCACGCACGATGACGTGATTCGGTGCCAGGGGGCCCGGAATCAGCAGGTCGTCCACCACATCGCCGCGGCTGACCCACGCCGTCTCGGCCTTGATGCCCGCGGCCTTGAGCATGGCCGTCAGCAGGGTAGCCAGGTCCTTGCAGTCGCCATAGCCATGCTGCTCGATTTCCTCCAGCTCGAACGGCACATAGCCGCGCACGGTGGCGCGCCAGTCGCCCAGGTAACGGTAGTGATCGTTGATGTACTGCATCAGCGCGGCGACCTGTTCTGCCGGGGCCAGCTTGCTTGCCGCGGCGACGGCGGCAGCGGCGTGTGGCGGCAGGTTGGCGCCGAGAATCTGGTTGTAGCGCTGGGCGAAATCGCCGAAATAGGCCTGGCGTTCAAGCGCGCTGCCCAGTTCCAGGCGTGGGATGCGCAGCACTGCCGAGCCGGACGGTTCATTCACGTAGTTAAAATAAACCGGCGTTTTTTGCACCACGTCCAGCGTCTTGCCATTGGCCGACAGCGTCACCTTGAAGTTATCGAACAGTTCACTGCGCCACTGGATTGGCCGCTCGGCAGTGAAGCGCGCCTTGAAGCGGTCATGACGGGCCGGGCTGGGGTCTAACTTGAGCACATAGTGGAACTGGGTAACCAGTGGCTTGGCGGCGAAATGCTCGCGCACGGTGTAACGGATTTGCGTGCCCACTCGCAGGTTCGGGAAGGCCAGGGAGGTTTGCTGGTCGCGGCCGAAACCCTTGTCCGGGTTGGGCGCTGTGCGTGTGTCGATCTGCGTGGCGGCCAGGGCGACGGGTTTGGCTCCGGGTTGGGTGGTTTGCGCGCTGATCACTTCAAACCTGTCACCTTCGGAATAATCGAAGTCGATGCGCGAAAGCATTTCACGGCCGTTGGGTTTGAGGATCGTGTACTGGTAAGTGGTGGTGCAGTCGGTGCTGGCGTCGTGGTTGAAGTGACAATGCAATTCGGTGTCGCTGGCCAGCGGGGCCTCAGCGATGGGTTGCAGGGCCGCGCAGACGGAATGGGAAACCAGCCCCAGACTGATGGCAATCAAAGGGCAGTGAAACGAAAAACGGTACATGGGCGCCTCGGGTGACACATTGAAACAACTACCCGACGGGTAGTGAGAAGGCGCCGGATGATAATCGCTCTCAACGGTGAAGACCAGGATTGTTCGACAATATTTGTGTCTGAAAGGCCCGTTCTAGAGCCTTTCCTTGATTTGCGTCAGGTTTTTCCGACTTCGTGTGTGGCTTTTTTCTAGAGAAACCAGCGATATTCGCGCGCGTGAATTTCCTGCTGGAACGCCAGATGATCCTGGCGTTTGTTCTCGCAGTACACGTCGACAAATTCCGCGCCCAACTTGTCGCGCACAACCTGCTGATGGTGCATGGCGCGCACGGCGTCGAGCATGTCCACGGGGAAATCGGTGCCGCTGCTGCGATCCTCGTTCAACGGCGCGATAGGTTCCAGGCGGGCTTCAAGGCCATGCTCCAAACCGGCGAGAATTGCCGCCAGCACCAGGTATGGATTGGCGTCGGCGCTGGCCAGGCGATGCTCGATGCGCAGGTTGCGCGGGTCGGACTCGGGGATACGCACGCATGCATCACGGTCTTCGAAGCCCCAGCTGGCGCGGGTGGCAGCATTGACCGTACCGCCCAGGCGGCGGAAAGCGTTGTGGTTGGGCGAAAAGATCGGCATGCAGTGGGGGAGCAACGCCAGGCAACCGGCCACGGCGTGGCGCAGCGGTTGCTGCTGGTGCGCCGCCAGCATGTTGTTACCGGCGCCGTCATACAGGCTCACATGCACGTGCATGCCGCTGCCGGGAAATTGCAGGTAAGGCTTGGCCATGAAGCTGGCGCGGTAACCGTGTTTGAGTGCCACGCCCCGCGTGCTGCGGCAGAACAGGGCGGCCCAGTCGGCGGCGCGCAGGGCGTCGTCCGAATGGCCGAAATTGATTTCAAATTGGCCCGGGCCGATCTCCGCGGTGATCACTGTGATATCGATGCCCTGGGCCCTGGCGGTTTGAGCCATGTCGTCCAGCACTTCGCTGAAGCGCGACAGCCGCTCGATATGCAGGGTGGGCTGATCGTCGGCATCGTCGCTCAGCGGGTCGCGGGCGAATTGCGGCAGGCCGTTGTCGAGCTTTTTTTCGAACAGGTAGAACTCCAGCTCGAACGCCACCACGGGGTGAATGCCTTTGTGATGCAGGCGCTCCAGCACCTTGGCCAAGACTTCACGGGGTTCGAATTCGATGGGCGCGTCGGTGCCGTCGGAGGTGATCAGCATCTGCCCCAGCGGCTGCGATTCCCAGCTCACCGGTTTGAGCGTACCCGGCACCAGTCGCCGATTGGCATCCGGGTCACCGTCGTTGAAGCAGTAGTCGCCAATCTTGAACAAGCCGCCCTGGGCGCCCAGCAATACGGCGTTCTGCGGCAGCTTCAATGGGCTGCCGGCGGCGACTTTCTCCAACATCTCCACCGGGTAGCGCTTGCCGTAGAAATGCCCCGCAATGTCCAGGGCGATCAGGTCGACGTAGCGCACGTCGGGGTGGTTCTGGCGGAAGGTCCGTACTTCGGCCAGCAACATTGCAGATTGGCTTTTCACGGGTGCAGCTCCTAGTTGTAAACCCACAGCACGCGGGTGGGCAGGTCGGTGAGGTTGGCGTAGCGACAGCGGGCGAAACTGGCGAGATGGAAGCTGTCGCCAGAGCTCAGGGTGACTGCATCGGCCTCACCTTCAACCCACAGCGTCAGCTCGCCCTCCAGCACAAAACCGGCCTGTTCGGCACGGTCGCTCATGGTGTGCTCGCCACTGTTGGCGCCGGGTGCCAACAGGCTGTCGAGCATCGAAAACGCACCGTTCATGCTGGGTGAGACGAGGATGTCGGTGATGCCATTGGCGTAGTACACCGTGCGCCGCTCGTTGGGCCGCGTGACCCAGTCCACCGCCTTGGGTTTGGGCAGGCTGTAGAAGTAGGTGGTCGGCACGTCGAGGGCGTGGCTGATGGCGGTCAGGTCGGCCACGGTCGGGCGCGACAGGCCACGTTCTACCTGAGACAGGAAGCCCACTGAACGCTCGATCTTCTGCGCCAATTGCGCGAGGGTGAGCTTCTTGTGCTTGCGCAAGTCGTGGATCAGGGCGGCGAGGGTGGCGAGTTCATCTTGGGGTGTCATGAAATTTAATTCGAATAATTTCATGAAAAATTACAGGATTAATTTCATGAGGGCAATGGGGGGTGAAGTTTCGCCGCGCCGCCAGCGATAGTTTGAACCCCCTTGTGGCGAGGGAGCTTGCTCCCGCTGGGCTGCGCAGCAGCCCCAAAAAAGCCCAGTCGAGGGTTTCCTGAACAAATGCGCTGGCCAGGTTGGGGCAGCTTCGCGGCCCAGCGGGAGCAAGCTCCCTCGCCACGGGGTTGTTGGCATGGGTTTGATGTGAATGATCCTGCGCCGCTGCGGTCCGAATCTGGGTACGCATCCAAAATTGAAGGAGCACCCATGAAGTCCAGATCTCTCGTTGCCTGTGTTCTCGTTGCTGCAAGCCTGTCGACCGCCAGTTTTATGGTGCAGGCCGGTGATACGCCGCAGGAAACCGTGCAGCCTTCCAACATCAATAGCCGTGACTTGAAAGAAGGCGACCGCGCCCCGGATATCCTGATGCGCAAGGAATCGGCGCTCGGCGACTGGAAAAAGCGCGGCCTCAAGCAGCCTGAAGAAGAAAGCCAGTGGGCGCGGGTCGGTGACAAGTACGTACTGCTCAAGACCACCAATGGCACCATCCTTGAGATTACGCCGGTCAAGAAATAATCCTGCCGGACCACCTGCTCGCAATACCTTTCTTACGTTAAGGTAACCGACCGCAACGGTCGCGTTACCTTCAAGGAAAGAAAGCAGGATGCTTGCCGCACTCAGAAACTACCCCCGCACGGTCAACCTTTTGCTGTCCGCCACGTTGCTGCTGACGTTGGCCAAGGCGATCACGTTTCCGTACCTGGTGATCTACCTCACCAGCCACTTCGCCCTCGACATCAGCCAGGTCGGCCTGGTGATCGGCAGTTCGCTGATTGTCGGCTCGCTGCTCAGCGTTTATGGCGGTTTCCTCGTCGACCGCGTCAACAGCTACCGTTTGCTGCTCGGTTTGAGCCTGGTATTTGTGCTGGGCTTTATCGGTACGGTGCTGGCGCAGAACATCTGGGCGTTCTATAGCTGCCTGATCCTGATCAACCTGGCCTATGCGGTTATCGATATCGCGATCAAAGCCGGTTTCGCCAGCCTGTTGCCCGAGGATGGGCGCAGCGAAGTGTTCTCCATCAAGTACACGCTGACCAATATCGGCTACGCCGTAGGGCCGTTTTTCGGTGCGATGGTGGCGAAGGCGGACATCAGTCTGCCGTTTATTCTGTCGGCGTTGTTGGGCGTGGGGTTTTTGTTGCTGTATTGGCGCTTGGGCGACCGCACGCTGACCACTGTCCAAGCCACGCAAAAACCGTTGCCGTTCCTCGCCGTGGGCCGGGTGCTGGTCAAGGATCATCGCTTGGTGTGCTTCACCCTCGGCGGCCTGCTCAGTGCGGTGGTGTTCGGTCAATTCACGGCCTACCTGTCGCAGTACCTGGTGACTACTACTACCGCCGAATACACCTACACCGTAATCAGCGCTGTGCTCACCACCAACGCCGTGCTGGTGATTGCCTTGCAGTACCTGATTGGCCGGCGCATCTCGCACCGCTACCTGAGCCAGTGGCTCATCGCCGGCTTGGGCATGTTCATGCTGGGGCTGATTGGCTTTGCGTTATCCACCAGCGTGGTGTGGTGGGTGGTGGCGATGGCGGTGTTTACCGTGGGGGAGATCATCGTGTTTCCGGCCGAGTACATGTTTATCGACCGAATCGCGCCTGATGCGCTGCGAGGGATGTATTACGGCGCGCAGAACCTGTCCAATCTCGGCGCCGCATTGGGGCCGGTGTTGTGCGGGCTGGTGCTGGCCAGCCTGCCGGCGCATTACATGTTTTATATGCTCGGGTTGTTTATTGTCGGTGGCGGGGTGTTCTATTTCATCGGGGCGAGGCTGAAGGCAAGTCATCCAGCGTGAGCTTGCCGACATTGTTGCTTTGCAACTCGTAACGCAACTCATCGACCATTTTCGCCACTTCCTGCGGGGTTTGCAGCCGGTTGGTGCTGATCCCGGTGACCACCAGATCCACCCGACCGGTTTCGGCGTCGAATACTTTCAGGGTCAAGGACGCATCCCGGCATAGGGTGAATTCGCAGGTCAGCGGCGATAGGCCTTCTTCGATGCAATTTCGCAGTTGGGAGAGGGTAAGCATGCAGGTTCCTTCAAGGCACAGAGGCGATGCCTAGAAGGTTATTGATTACGCTGCTGCCCAATAAGGCGAATTCGCACTAGTCGCATTAGTGCATTTGCACTCTCAACGCTTGTTTTTCACGCGCAATTCGCCAGCGAACAGCCCGCGTTCACGGGCCCAGACGATGGCTGCACTACGGCTATGCACCCCTAGCTTGGAGTACACGGTGGCCACATGGTTGCGCACGGTATTGGGTGCCAGCTTCAGGCGCGAGGCGATCTCCTTGTCGGCCAGGCCTTCGCAGATCAACCCCAGCACGTCGCGCTCACGGGCTGTGAGGTCGGTGAAGGACACGTTCGGCAGGTTCGGGCTGTTCACGCTTTTGGCATTGGCCAGTTTTTCGATCAGGGTCTGGCTGAACCAGGAGGCGTCCTGCATGACTTCCTCGATGGCCGCCACCAGTTCCAGTTCCGAGCGTTTGCGCTCGGTGATGTTCATGAACACCAGCAGATAGCACGGAATGTCCTGGATGATCACGGTGTCGGCGGACACCACGCAGTCGATCACTTCATTGCCTTTCTTGCGCACCTTGAGGTCATGGCCTTCCAGATTTCCGGCTTTTTCCAGGGTGGCGAACAGTTGGGCGCCGGCCTGGGGGCTGTCGATGAAGTCGATGTCTTCAATGGATTTGCCGATCAGTTCTTCACTGATATAGCCGGTGATGCTCATGAAGGCTTCGTTGATATCTACGACCTGGCGATTGCCGGCGTTGCACACCAGGGTCGGCACCGGCGTCAGGCGGAAGGACTTGGCGAAGCGCTCTTCGCTCTGGCGCAGGGCGATTTCCGCTTTGCGTCGGGGCTCAAGGTCCATGAACGAAAACAACATGCAGTCTTCTTCATTCATGTCCAGGGGCTGGCCGGCCACGACCACCAGCTTGCTGCCGCCTTCGGGCAACCTCAGTTCTGCCTGCATCTGCGGAATGGTCGAGCCTTGCCCCAGCCGCTCGATGGCCAGGTCCTTACGCTCGGCGTGTTCGAGCACATCGAGTTCATACACGGATTTGCCGATGACCTGGTCGCGGTTGTAGCCGGTCATCTCCAGAAAGCCCTGGTTGACCTTGATGTAGCGCAGGTCGCTCAGGCGACAGATCACCGCGGGCGCGGGGTTGGCGTTGAAGGTTTTCTCGAAGCGCTGCTCGGCGCTGGCCCATTCGGTGGCGTCGCTGAGGATCAGCACCAGCAGTTCCGGTTCGCCCTGTGAGTCGGTGATCACCAGGCTGCGCAGGCGATGCACCCAGGTCTTGTCTTCATCGGCCGTGGGCATGACTTCCACGATCACGTCGCTGAATTCATCACCCGCCGCAGCGCGGGCCAGGGGGTAGCTGTCCAACTGCAGCGGGTGGTTGTTGCGATAACGCAAGGTGAAGCGCTCGGCGTATTCCTGACCATTGGCTCCCAGGCCCATGACGTCATGGACGCCGTGCATCGTCAGAGCTGCTTCGTTGGCCCAGAGAATGGTCTGATCGACCTCGGCCAGGATCACACCATCTGATAACCCGGAGATGATCTGCTGCAGTTGGCGACGGTTGGTTTCTTTGGCAAGAACATCCTGTGTCATAGGTTCTCCAAGGTATGGACGCATGGTTTTACGACATCCCGGGTTCAGGATAGTGCAGAGAAATTGTGCGGGTGGGAGTGCGAATGCACTAGGAAGGGTGGTGCATATGCGCCACGACTGAACGTATGTCGTTTCGCCACACTCACAACCATCAAGGCACTTTGCCTTGCTCCCATAATCTGTAAAGGGCTCTTTGTATGACGACTGTCTATGAAACCAATCGATCGCTGTTTCGCGTGTCCTGGAGCTCGGTATTGGCCGGTAGTGCAATTGCACTGGTCACCTACCTGGTCTTGAGTGTGCTGGGTACGGCCATTGGCGCCAGCGCTGTGGACCCGATGGAAGCGGGCAACCCCCTGAGCGGTTTCGGCACCGGTGCCGGGATCTGGCTGTTTGTATCGACGCTGGTCGCCGTCGCCCTCGGCGCGTTCGTGGCCGGGCGTACCGCACCGGATCGCGGTGGCCTGCATGGCGTGCTGACCTGGACGCTGACCACCTTGCTCACCACCTGGCTGCTGGCAGGGCTAGCGTCGAGTGTGGTGGGCACCGCTGGCAACGTCGTGGGTAAAGGCCTGTCCGCCGCCGGCAGTGGCATCGCCGCCGCCGCACCGGGCATTGGCAACAGCATCAAACAGCAGTTGAACGAGCAGGGCATCCAGCTGGACTGGAACAGCCTGCAAGGCCAACTCGATACGTTGCTCAAGCAAACCGGCAAGCCTGAGCTGAACCCGGCCAACGTCGAGCAGAAAACCGACCAGGCGGCCGCTGATGGCAAGCAATCAGCCACTGATGCAGCGACCCATCCTGCCCAGGCCGGTGATGAGCTCAAGCAGTGGTTCGAGCGTGTGAAAGCGTCCGGCGAGCCGGCACTGAATGCAGCGGACAAAGAGGCACTGGTCAACATCGTTGCGGCGCGTACCGGCAAGAGCAAGGAAGAGGCCACGCAGATCGTTGATAACTATGCCCAGGCCTATCAGCAAGCCATGCAGAAAGTCGAAGAACTCAAGCAGCAAGCTGAACAGAAAGCCCGCGAAGCCGGTGAAGTAGCGGCCAAGCAATTGTCCCGCGCAGCCTGGGGTACCTTGGCCATGCTGCTGTTGGGTGCCGCGTTGAGCTTCTTCGTCGGCCGTATCGCGCTGACAACCCGTCGCGTGCCGTTGGCTTAATCCCGCCTGCGGCAAGGACGCCGCGCCTGTGAACGCGTAAAATGCCGGCATTTTACGCGTTTCACGCAAAGGTGCCCTTTGAGCGCAAGCAAAACCGTCGGACTGTTATTACTCACTTCTCTGTTGGCGGCGTGCGGCACCTCGCCGCCACGCGCGCCCAACGATCTCTGCGCCATCTTCCGCGAAAAAGATGACTGGTACGACGCGGCCAAGGTCACGCAAAAACGCTGGGGCGTGCCGATCCAGGTGCCGTTCGCGATCATGTATCAGGAGTCGGGCTTTCGCTACGACGCCAAGACGCCGCGTAAATACCTGTTGTGGATCATCCCTTGGGGGCGCGTGTCCACCGCTTCCGGCTATGCCCAGGCCAAGGATGAAGTGTGGAATGACTACCGTAAAAGCACCGGCCGCAGCGGCGCCGACCGCGAAGATTTCGACGATGCCATCGACTTCATCGGTTGGTACATGGACAAGACCTACACCATCAACGGCGTCTACAAATACGACGCCTACGGCCAATACCTGAACTATCACGAAGGCTGGGGCGGCTATCGTCAGCGCACCTATGCCAGCAAAGCCTGGCTACTGCCGGTGGCGAGCAAGGTGCAGGCGCGTTCGCAGCTGTACGCGCGGCAATATGCCGGGTGCAAGGACGAGTTGGGGCGTGGGTTCTGGAGCCGGTTCTGGCATTGGTTGTAAACGCCGACCGCTGGATGCACGCCAATCAGAGTGTGGGAGGGGGCTTGCTCCCGATAGCAGGTTGGCAGTCAGCTTATTCTTGACTGGACCATCGCCATCGGGGGCAAGCCCCCTCCCACATTGGATCGCGTCGTCATGGCGCTTGCCAAACCTGCCCGGTTCTGGGAAAACCCCAACCTTTACGCCTTCAACGAGAACCCCATGAGCAACGACGAACTGCAGATCACCGACATCCGCCTGGGCGACGGCAAAACCGTGGTCAAGGGCGCGCTGATCACCACCCAATACACCGGCACCCTGGAAGACGGCACGGTGTTCGATTCGTCCTGGGCACGGGGCAAGCCGTTTCAGTGCGTAATCGGCACCGGCCGAGTGATCAAGGGCTGGGATCAGGGTTTGATGGGGATGCAGGTTGGTGGCGTGCGCACGTTGTTCGTGCCGGCGCATCTGGCCTACGGCGAGCGCTCGATGGGCGCGCATATCAAGCCCAACAGCGATCTGCGCTTTGAGATTGAGTTGCTGGAAGTGCTGACGCGGGATGATTGAAGAGGTTGAACGTATAGGTTGAGGACGGGGCCAGTAACTGCATTCCTGAACCCATCCTGAAGAACTTTCTTATTCATCATGCGGAAACTTTCCTACGGTTTACTCTGCATAAATCGCGGCGTAAGCTTCGCGCGTTTTCATCAATAGCGGAGACCCTCAGTGGGTACTTGTTCGAGTGACAGTAGTCGGCCGGTCTTAGTCACCGGCACATACTTGGCAAGGTAACGCGCATTTTCCAGATGCCGTTGTCTCGCCAGAAAAAGCGAGAAACGGTATCCCGGCAGTGGCCATTCCTGGCGCCTGCCTGATTCCCTCTCATCGACGCTGACCAGCACCTGAGTTGCCTCGGGATGCTACGGACGCGCCTGCCTTTTACGGTGGGCGGGCCAGGTTCGGTTGCGCCTGTTTCACGGGGGCGGCACGGACGGGCAGTACCTGCACGACGGTTTTTCCTCGCGCAGGAGTAACACCATGAACTTCACGCTGCTTAAAGAGTTCTTCGCCGGTTTCCTGCGGACCCGGCATATCGCCCGGCATTTTCGGCGCCTGGCGATGCTCGAAACCGTGACCGACGCCAGTGTCAGCCGCGAAGTGCCGCCAAGCCTGGCGCAAACCCTGGTGGCCGCAGCCAACGGCAGTGCCGTGCAACTGCTGGGCATGCTGGGCAGCCACGCCGAGGGCCTGAATGCTCAGGAGGCCGACGCATTGCGTGGGCAATACGGGCTCAATGAGGTCGAGCATGAGCAGCCACTGCCGTGGTGGGTGCACCTGTGGCACTGCTATAAGAACCCGTTCAACCTGCTGCTGACCCTGTTGGCGGTGATTTCCTGGCTGACCGAGGACATGAAGGCCGCCACGGTGATTTTCTCCATGGTGGTGCTGTCGACTTTGCTGCGCTTCTGGCAGGAGGCCAAGTCGAACAAGGCCGCTGACGCCTTGAAAGCCATGGTCAGCAACACGGCCACGGTGTTGCGCAGGGACGCGGCCAAGCGCCTCGAACTGCCGATCAAGCAACTGGTACCGGGCGACCTGATCGTGCTGTCGGCCGGTGACATGATTCCCGCCGATTGTCGCGTACTCAGCGCCAAGGATTTGTTCGTCAGCCAGGCGGCAATGACCGGTGAATCGATGCCGGTGGAGAAGTTCGTGCAGCAGCAGGATGCCGATGCGCGCAACCCGCTGGACCTGGAAAACATCCTGTTCATGGGCACCAACGTAGTGTCGGGCGCCGCCACCGCGGTGATTCTGGCCACTGGCAACAGCACCTACTTCGGTGCGTTGGCGCAACGCGTCACAGCGACCGACCGTGCCACCACCTCGTTCCAGAATGGCGTCAACAAGGTCAGCTGGTTGCTGATCCGCTTCATGTTCGTGATGGCGCCGCTGGTGTTGTTCATCAATGGGTTCACCAAGGGCGACTGGACCGAAGCGCTGTTGTTCGCGCTTTCGATTGCCGTGGGCCTTACCCCCGAAATGCTGCCGATGATTGTCACCTCTACGTTGGCCAAGGGCGCGGTGTTCCTGTCGCGCAAGAAAGTCATCGTCAAGCGCCTGGACGCGATCCAGAACTTCGGCGCCATGGATGTGTTGTGCACGGACAAGACCGGCACGCTGACCCAGGATCGGATTTTCCTGGCGCGCCATGTGGATGTGTGGGGCCAGGAATCCGAGGATGTGCTGGAAATGGCCTACCTCAACAGCTATTACCAGACCGGTTTGAAAAACCTGCTGGACGTGGCGGTGCTCGAGCACGTCGAAATCCATCGTGACTTGAAAGTGGGTACCGCGTTTCAGAAGATCGATGAGATTCCATTCGACTTCAATCGTCGCCGCATGTCAGTCGTGGTCGCCGAAAAGGACCAACCACACCTGTTGATCTGCAAGGGCGCGGTGGAAGAGATTCTGTCGGTGTGCAGCACCGTGCGTCACGGCGAGGTCAACGAGGCGTTGACGGATGATCTGCTGGCGCGCATTCGCCAGGTGACCGCAGCGTTCAACGAAGAAGGCCTGCGCGTGGTGGCCGTGGCCGCGCAACTGATGTCGTCGGGGCGCGACACCTACAGCCTGGCGGATGAAAGCAACCTGACCCTGATCGGCTATGTGGCCTTCCTCGACCCACCTAAGGAAAGTACCGCGCCGGCGCTCAAGGCCCTGAAGGCCCATGGCGTGGCGGTCAAGGTGCTGACGGGTGACAACGAACTGGTCACCGCGAAAATCTGCCGTGAAGTGGGGCTGGAGCAACAAGGGCTGCTGATGGGCAACGCCATTGAAGACATGACCGACGCCGAGCTGGCCCTGGCCGTGGAAACCACCAACGTGTTCGCCAAGCTCACGCCCAGCCACAAGGAGCGCATTGTGCGCCTGCTCAAGGCCAACGGGCATGTGGTGGGGTTTATGGGCGACGGCATCAACGACGCGCCGGCACTGCGTACCGCCGATATCGGTATCTCGGTGGACAGCGCGGTGGACATCGCCAAGGAAGCCGCCGACATCATCCTGCTGGAAAAGAGCCTGATGATCCTGGAGGAGGGCGTGCTCGAAGGCCGGCGCACCTTCGCCAACATGCTCAAGTACATCAAGATGACCGCCAGTTCCAACTTCGGCAACGTGTTCTCGGTGCTGGTGGCGAGTGCGTTTATCCCGTTTCTGCCGATGCTGCCGATGCACCTGCTGGTGCAGAACCTGCTGTACGACATCTCTCAAATCGCGATTCCGTTCGACAACGTCGACGAGGAGATGCTCGCCCAGCCGCAACGCTGGCAGCCGGGGGACGTGGGCCGCTTCATGCTGTTCTTCGGGCCGATCAGCTCGATCTTCGACATCACCACGTTCGCACTCATGTGGTATGTGTTCGACGCCAACACCCCGGACCACCAGACCCTGTTCCAGTCGGGCTGGTTCGTGGTGGGGCTGCTCACCCAGACGTTGATCGTGCACATGATCCGCACCCCGAAAATCCCGTTCCTGCAAAGCCGTGCGGCGTTGCCGTTGATGGTGATGACGGGCGTGATCATGGCCGTTGGCATCTTCCTGCCGATGGGGCCGCTGGCGCATTACTTCAAATTACAGGCCCTGCCGTCGCTGTACTTCGTGTTCCTGCCAGTGATTTTGCTGGCCTACATGGCACTGACCCAGGCGGTGAAGGGCTATTACATCCGCAAGTTTGGCTGGCAGTAACACGCTTTCTGCCGGGGCCGGGCTCGCCCTGATGACAATTAGCCAAGCGAAAGTGGCCCCTTGTAGGAGCGAGCTTGCTCGCGAAAAACCTTCAGGCAACGCGTTCATTCTGGATAGACGCGGAGGCCCTGAGTGCTTCGCGAGCCAGCTCGCTCCGACACAAAGCATCAGGGCTTGCCCGCGATGGGCATAGGTATCTACACAACTTTGGCGTAGCCCTGAACCTGTGGCGAGGGAGCTTGCTGTCGTGGCGACCTGGCGGCCTATAGCTATCTGATTGATGCCGCGCGATCCAAATGTGGGAGGGGGCTTGCTCCCGATGGCGGCCTGACAGCCGACCAGGATGTTGG
>Ga0265797_10007802_pt1 | contig 14472 bp, 11 predicted proteins | sample P2T30metagenome_FD_192433 | JGI IMG/M metagenome (GOLD analysis project Ga0265797, IMG submission 192433) | Plant litter microbial communities from East Loma Ridge, Irvine, California - P2 T30 | ecosystem: Environmental > Terrestrial > Plant litter > Unclassified | place: USA: California... | reverse complement strand
AAGGATGGCTCGATGCCGCTAGCCGTGCTGGAGCAGAAAATGGATGCTTGGGCAGCCAGCGTGAAGTAAGACCCTAGCCGGACAACTGGCCAAAACAGCCTCGGCCCCCAGAAGAACGGCCCGCGGCAACTGCTGCGGGCCGTTCTTCTGGGGGCCGAGGCTGTTTTGGGGGCCTAGCGGATGCCGCGCACCCGCATGGGCACCATAAACACGGCCTCCGAAGCGGTGATGAAAAGCGTGCGCATATCGCGCCCGCCAAAGCAGAGGTTGGCCGTCCAGTCGGCGGGCACGTCGATGTGCGCCAGGCGCTGGCCGGTGGGGCTATAAATGGTAACACCCTTGCCCGTGAGGTACACATTGCCCTGCTCATCGAGAGTCATACCATCGGAGCCCTGCTCCACAAATACCTGCTTATCAAGCAATTTACCTTCCGGCCCGAGGCGGTAGCGGTAGGTTTTATTAGCCCCGATGTCGGCAATGTACAGCAGCTTGCCATCGGGCGTACCGATGAGGCCGTTAGGCTTTTTCAGGGTAGTTTCGACGGTAACCGGCTGCCCGGCGCCGGGCGCCAGGTAATACACGTACTCGGGGATGGGCGCCGGGCGCGTGGCGGGCCAGTAGTCGCGCTTATAGTACGGGTCGGTGAAGAACAAGCCCCCTAGCGGACTAGCCCACACATCATTAGGGCCATTGAGGCGCTGGCCGGCTACGTCGTTGACTAAAACTTTGGACTTGCCATCGGGGGCGATGGACCACAGCTGACCCTGAGCATCGGCGCAGGCCAACAGGTTACCCTTTTTGTCGAAATACATCCCATTGGCTCGTCCGCTAGGGCTCAGGAATACGCTGAGCTTGCCGGCCAGGTCATATTTCCAAATTTTATCGTTGGGCTGGTCGGTGAAGAAGATATTGCCCTGCTTATCCACGGCCGGCCCTTCGGTGAAAGCAAACTGCCGGGCCACGAGCTGCGGCACCGGCGCACCGGCAAACAGCGCCCGCCCCGCCGCCGAAAGCGGCTCGGTAGTAGTAGCTGGAGCACTTTGGGCCAATACTTTAGCGGCCAGCAAGGTGGCTACCGCACCAGCGGCAGCCATAACAACGAGCGTTCTCATAAGCAAACGGAAATTGGAACAGGTTGCGCCGCGCCCTCGGCCCGACTCTTATAAAGACGCAACTACCGGCCTCATCGTTGGCTAGCCGGCCTAGCGGCGGGCTAGCCAACGACGGCGGCAGGCAGCCGCCCGCTCGGTTTTGCCGTTAGAGCCCGCCTATGAAACTCAATAATTTCGAGCTGGCCTTTGTGCTGGGGCGCCTGCTGCTAGGGCTCAATTTTCTGATGCACGGCCTGGTGCGAATTCCAAAGCTGCCCGTATTTCGGGCGGGCATTGTGCAGGAGTTTGCCGCCGCGCCATTACCGCCCGCACTCGTAGGAGCCTACGCCAGCGCGCTACCTTTTGTAGAAGGTGGCATTGGGCTGCTGCTTTTGCTGGGGCTGTTTACCCGCCCGGCGCTGGTGGCGTCCATGCTGGTAGTGATGAGCCTGGTGTTTGGCAGCAGCCTGCTCGAAAAATGGAGCCTAGTGGGCGACCAGCTGCTATACGGGCTCTACATTATCACGCTGGTGCTGCACTTACAGCGCAATCGCCTGTGCCTCGATGCGTTGGCCCCGGCGGTGGCTAGCGGGCCGGCCCCGGCGCACGTAGCCAACCAGGCCTAGCCGCGGGCTGCCCACCGCGATTTTGCCCTTGGCCGGGCCGACTGCGTAGAGCATTTTCATTGCTAACTGCTTTCCCCATGCCCGCCCGTCCCTACATTCTGGCCGAAACTACCTGGCAGGCCGTGAAAGACACTGCTTTTGACGTGGTGCTGTTGCCCTGGGGCGCCACCGAGGCGCACAACTACCACCTCCCCTATGGCACCGACAACTACCAGTGCGATTACGTGGCCGCCGAGGCTGCCCGGCTAGCCTGGGAGCAGGGCGCCAAGGTGGTGGTGCTGCCCACCATTCCGTTTGGGGTGAATACTGGCCAGCTCGATATTACGCTCGACATGAACCTGAACCCCAGCACGCAGCTCGCCATCTTGCGCGATGTGGTGCAGGTGCTGGCCCGCCAGGGCATCCCAAAGCTGGTGGTGTTGAATGGCCACGGCGGCAACGACTTCCGCCAGATATTGCGTGAGCTGCAAGCCGAATTTCCGAGCGTGTTTCTCAGCACCGCCACGCTGTTCAAAATAGTAGACCGCAGCCAGTTTTTTGAGGCACCCGGCGACCACGCCGACGAGATGGAAACCAGCATGATGCTGCACCTGGCCCCCGAGCTGGTGCGCCCCCTAGCCGAGGCTGGCACGGGGGCTAGCAAGCAGTTTCGCATTCAGGCCCTGCGCGAGTGGGCCTGGGCCCAGCGCGCGTGGAGCCAGGTGAGCGCCGACACGGGCATCGGCAACCCGGCGGCCGCCACGGCGGCCAAAGGCGCCGCCTTTCTGGCGGCCGTTACGCAGGAGCTAGGGCAGTTTCTAGTGGAGCTGGCCGCCGCCGACCCGCACGATTTATACGAATAGTTTTTACCCACCCCCACTCATGCAGCACATTACTGCGGCCGCCATCGCGGCCTTTGAAAAGGTTTATCGCCTCAACTTCGTCAATGGCCTGCCGGGCTTTAAGCCCGCCAACCTGGTGGGCACGGCCGCGCCCGATGGGCGTACCAACCTCGCTATTTTCAGCTCGGTGCTGCACCTGGGCTCCGACCCGGCCGTGCTGGGTATGGTAACGCGCCCCACCACCGTGCCGCGCCACACCTACCAGAATATCAAGGACAACGGCGGCGCTTATACCCTCAACCACGTACCCCTGAGCCTGGTAGCGCAGGCCCACTACACCTCGGCCAATTTTGAGGATGTATCGGAGTTTGAGGCCTGCGGTTTCACGGCCGATTTTCGCGACGGCTTTCCGGCGCCCTACGTGGCCGAAAGCCCGCTCAGCATCGGGCTGCGGCTGCGCGAGGAGCACGCCATTTTCAACGGCACCATGCTGCTGGTGGGTACCGTCGAGCACGTGTACCTGCGCGATGAAGCCCTGCGCCCCGACGGCACCCTCGACCTGGTAGCCCTCACCGAAACGGCCATTTCAGGCCTCGACGGCTACCACGCCGTGCAGCCGCCGGTGCGCTACGGTTACGCCCGGCCGGGGCAGTTTCCGCAGCCGCTCTAGGGCCTGCTTATAAGGGCAGGCCTTACCCTAGCCAGCAACGCAAAAAGGGGCTGGCCCGCGCTGTGCGTGGGCCAGCCCCTTTTTGCGTTGTTTTGCCCCTGCTAGGTGGTAGGCGTGTGCGGGCCAGCGGGCCGCAGCAGGCTAGGCGGGTTATCGGGGCCTAGCGAGCGGCGGGGCTGGGCGGGATGGTCGCGGTAGGGCGAACGGTAAGTTTTCTTGCCCTTGCGCCTCTTTTTGGAGGCTAGCACCAGGCCTGCCACCGTGAGCAGCACGCCTGCGGCAGCCAAGCCTTTTACCAGGGGGATAGCCACGGGCGGCGGCACAGCCACTACTCCGCTGGCATCGGCCACGGCGGGGTGGTGGGCGTAGCGACCCGCTTTGGGGCGAGATTCCTGGTTGAAATTTACGGCCAAGCGTTCGAGCTGGTGCAGCAGCTCATCGCCGTGCATGGCAATGCCGTGGCCGGTGGCGGCTACGCTGGGCACCAGGCTCAGCAGCTCGGCCACCGAGGTGCGGGCGGCGTCCCAGTCGGGTGTAAAGTAGGCGGGCGGGCCGTGCACCACTTGCTTTTGGCTGAGCGTGGCCAGCGCCGACTCGCCCACTACCGTGGTAAAAGCGTCGCCGACTACCAGCACTTTACCTTCTGTATGAAAGAACGATACGTGGCCAGCCGTGTGGCCCGGTGTGTGCAGCCAGCGCCAGCCGGGCAAGCCCGGCACGCTGCCATCGGCGGGCAGCTCCTGCACGCGCGCCCCAAAATCGTAGGGGTGTTTGGGGTAGAGAAACGAACTCCAGGCCATGAGGCCACCGCCCACGGTGGGGTCGGGCGGCGGGTAGCTGCTGCGGCCCGTGAGGTAGGGCACCTCCAGCGGGTGCGCATACACGGGCACCTCGGGCCAGGCCGCCAGCAGGCCCCCTAGGCCCCCGGCGTGGTCGAAGTGGCCGTGCGTGAGCAGGATGGCCGCGGGCGGGTTATCAGCCCCAAACGTAGCCTCGGCGTGCTGCTTTATTTTGGCCCCCGAGCCGGGCAGGCCGGCATCGATGAGTACCCACGGGCCGCGGGGCTGGCCAGGGTCGGCGGCCACGTAGTAGAGGTTCACAAACACATCGCGCAAGACGTGCAGACCGGGCACCACCACATCGAAAGCCGGGGTGCTGGCGCGGGAAGCATTGTTGGAAAGCATAGGGTATCAAGAACTAAGGCCAGGGCCGGGAATATCCTGCCTACGGCCCCGGCCGGCCGGGGTTGGCGCCCGCCGCCTCCACTGCCGAGGCTGGCACGGCGGGTGGGGCTAGCCCCCGCGCACATAAAAAGCCCACTGCCAGGGCGGCAGTGGGCTGGTATGGCATCGCTTAGGGCGACGGGCCTACATGTTGCCTTTTTCGCCGTTGCCGTTGCTGGCGTTGCCCTTAGGCTGGTTCTGGGCCTGGTCGGTGGGGGCTAGCGTGCCGCTGGCGGTTTGGGGCGAGGTGGCGCTTTTGCCGCCGGGGGCCGAGTCGAGCTTATCCTGGGCGCTGCCGTTTTTGATGGCCGTGGCCGAGCCTTTGCCGATGGGCTTGGTTACGGTTTGCTTGTAGTTGATGCTATCGCGGTTGATGTCGGCATTAGTATAGCCGTTGGGGTTGCTGAAGCCCTCGCGGCTCTGCGGATTGGCGCCGGGGCTTAGCGAGGCGTAGTCGCAGGCGGTGAGCAAGGTAGCGGAGCTGCCCAACAGCAACAAAGCCAGGGCGGGGCGGAAGGAGAATTTCATGCTGAAAGCGGGGGAGTTTACTAGTGCAAAGATGCGGCCCGGCCGCCAATACTCTCTGGACGTACCAGCCGGATTTTAGTTGCCCGCGCTGGCCACAGGCGTACCAGGCCCTCAGTGCTACTGTTAGCGCTAGGGCCGGCCAAGGCCGCCCGCCACCGGCCCCACCGCGTCGTAGATAACCACCCGCTCCCAGTAGCGCGCGTAGTCGCGCCGAAACTCATCGTGAATGGGGTGCTGCTGGTAGTCGAGCTCGTCGGCGGCGCTCTCAAATAAGCACAGCCAGGAGTAGGCGTAGGTCCGGTCGATTACGGCGCGGTCGGTGGCGGCGGGCGTGCCAATGTGCGCCAGCTTAATGGCCGGAATACCTTGCAGTTTCTGCAAGCCCGCCAGCAGCTGAGCCTGGTCAGCGGGGCTAGCCCCGGCGCGGGGGTAAAACAGCACGTGGTGCAGGAAAATATCGGGGGCGGCGAGCGTGGGCATAAGTATAAAGAAATGGTGTAGTGAGAAAGCCTGCGGCAAACTCTGCCCCGCGGGCACGCAAGGTGCTAGCGGCGGCTGGCGCCCCTAAAGTAACGGCTGGCCCGCCCGGTGGCGCCGCCGCTGGTACACTAAGCGCCCGGTGCATTCGGCATCATCGCTGGCTGGAACGCTAAAGCCAGGCCGAAATAAGTGTAATGCTCGCCCCCAATACAGTGAGGCAACAGCTTACTAGTTAAAAATTTATCAGAAAGTCTTAATCTAACCTTCATTTTTGCAACCAACTGCTGCACCCGAGCTTATCTTGCCGGCCTATTGATTACTGCGGCCGGCCGGAGGCGCGTTGCGCTGGGTTATATGCCCGATTACCCGCCCGGCTGGGCTAGCCGCCCGTGCCTTATTTACTTGTTGCCTATTTTTCACTTTACCCCTTTTCGGTCCATGGCCAAAACCCTACTTTCGCCCCTGGCAGCACGCCAGCGGTTTCTTCGTTTATTGGGTACTGCGGCGGGCTTTGCGCTGGCGCTGGCCGCCCCGGCCGCGGCGCAGGCCCAAACGATTTTCGGCCTTTCGGGCACCGACCTGACCTCAGTCAACCTGGCCTCGCCAACCACCTCACAGACGCGCGTGGCCATTACGGGCATCACGGCCGGGCAGACGCTGGTAGGCATTGACTTTCGGCCGGCCACCGGGGAGCTGTTTGCGCTGGGCTATGATGCCAGCACGCCTGGCAACAACGCGCGGCTGTACGTGCTCAACCAAAGCACGGCGGTAGCCACGCCGGTGGGGGCCGGCGCCATTCGGCTGGAGCTAGGGGGTAGTTCTGACCGTATTGCGTTCGATTTCAACCCGACCGTGGACCGCATCCGGGTGGCGGGCACCACCGACACCAACTACCGCCTCAACCCCAACAACGGGACGCTGGTTACGACTTCGGATGGCAGCCTGGCCTACGTGGCGGGCGACACTAATACGGGGCAAAATCCTTTCATCGGGACGGCGGCCTATACCAACTCGTTTATCGGGACGACCAGTACGACCCTATACTACATCGACGAGCAGCGCAGCTTGCTGGTGCGCTCTGATAATCCGAACGGGGGCTCGCTAGCTACCGTGGCGACCATTAACCCAACAGTGGGGGGCATTCCTACGCCAATCAACGCGCCGGGGGCCAGCACCGACCTTGATATCTTCACCTTCGGGCCCAATGACCAGCAGTCGTACCTGAGCGTGAACCAGGTAGGCAACAACGGCGACTTCGTGGCATCTATCTTCCGCCTGGACCTGGCTACGGGCGCCACCACGCTAGCCGGGGCCGTTCAGGGCACGGGCACGGGCCTCAACGACATTGCGGTGCGCATTGACCGCACGGCGCCGGCCGTGAGTGGCCAGCAGCTGTACGCGGTGAGTACCAATAATAACCTGCTTAGCTTTTACTCGGGCACCCCGGGCTTCATCAACTCTTCGGTGGCCATTACGGGCGTGACAGCCGGGCAAACGCTGGTGGGCACCGACTTCCGGCCCAACACCGGGCAGCTGATTGGCATGGGCTATGACCCGAGCACGTCGGGCGCCAACGCCCAGTTTTACGTCATCGCCCCGGCTACCGGCGTGGCAACGGCCCTAGCCGGCGCCGTGCGCCTGGAGCTGGGCACGGACCTCACCGGCATCGGCTTCGACTTTAACCCGACGGTGGACCGCATCCGGGTGACGGGCCGCAACCGTACCAACTACCGCATCAACCCCAACAATGCCGCGGGTACGCCCACTACCGACGGCCCGCTGAATTTCGTGGACGGCACGCCGGGTACGCCCAACATTGGGACGGTAGCTTACACCAACTCCTACCCTGGCACCACCAGCACCACGCTCTACGACCTGGACGAAAGCCTGAACCGGCTCTTTATCCAGAGCAACCCCAACGCCGGGCAGCTCACGGCCGTCAGCACCAACGCTACGCTGCCCGGGCCGAGCACGGTGAATGACCTGGACATCTACTTCGACGCGGGTACGCTCACCAACCGCGCCTTCCTCGTGTCGGACGTGGATGCGGGCAGCGCCACCACGGCCAACTACAGCACGCTCTACACCCTGAACCTGGGCACTGGCCAGGGTACGGCGGTGGGCGTCATCGGCGCGGGTGGCATTGCCGTGCGCGACGTGGCAGCCCAGCTTAGCGGGCCCAATGCCACCGCCATGCTTGGCGGCCGCTTGCTTTATGGCCTGGCCGGCAGCAACCTGGTGTCGTTTGACTCAGGCAACCCCTCGGTGATTCGCACGGCCGTGAACATCAGTGGCCTGCCCGCCACCCAGGCCCTAGCCGGCCTGGACTTCCGCCCCTTCGACGGTCAGCTCTACGCCTTCGGCTACGACGCGACCAACCAGTTGGGCCAGCTCTACACGCTGAACCTCTCGACGGGCGCGCTAACGGCAGTGGGCGGGCTGAATCCCTACGCCCTGGGTACGTCGGCCAGCGGCATCGGCTTCGACTTCAACCCCGTGCCCGACCGCATCCGCATTGTGGGCACCAACGGTAGCAACTACCGCATCGACCCCACCAATGGCAATGGCTTCGCCACGCCGGACGGGGCTACGGGCCGGGCCCTGTCGGCCGCCGCTTACACCAACAACGACAACAACGCCAATACCGGCACCACGCTCTACGGCTACAACCAAGGCGCCAACGAAGTAGTGGCGTTTACTAACCCCAACGCGGGTACCAATAGCGTCGTGGGCTCCTCGACGCTGGACATCAACCCCGCCAATGGCGTGGACTTCGACATCTTCTTTGACCCAACGGCCCCGGCTGCCACGCAAAACACCGCCTTCCTGGTGGCCGCCCCCACCGGCACGTCGGCCGATAACCTGTACACCGTAAACCTGGGTTCGGGTGCCGCCACGCTGGTGGGCCGCGTGGGCTCGGGCTCCAACCTATCGGGCCTAGCCGCCTTCCTCACGCCCGGCCCCGTTATCGCGGCGGACCTGACCTGGACCGGCGCCGTGAGCACCGACTGGGGCACGGCCGGCAACTGGAGCCCCGCCCAGGTGCCCACCGCCGCCAGCAACGTGACCATCCCGGACGTGGCCAACGACCCGGTGGTGACCGCCAACCAGCTGGCCAACGCCGTGACGCTGAACACCGGCGCCGTGCTGACCCTAGCCGACCTCTCGGTGCTGACGGTGAGCGGCAACATCACGAATAACTCGGCCACCATCGCGGCCGCGGGCCCGAACGTGACTGGCCGCATCACGCTGGCCGGGGCCGCCGCCCAAACCATCAGCGGCACGCTCAGCACCTTCCCCAACCTGACTGTTGGCTCGGCCGGCGCTTCCATTGGCGGCCCGGTAGCCATCCGGCGCGGCCTAGTGCTGAACGGCACCTTCACGACCGCCAGCCAGACGCTTACGCTACTCTCGGACGCCACCGGCACGGCCTACGTGGTGAATATCGGCTCGGCAGTGGTGGCTGGCCCGGCCACGGTGCAGCGCTACATTACGCCCAACCTGAACGCAGGCCCGGGCTACCGGCACTACAGCTCGCCGGTGAACGGCAACACGGTGGCCGATTTTACTACCACGGGCTTCTCGCCGGTAGTGAACCCGGCCTACAACAGCAGCGCCACACCGCCGTCGGTGGCGCCCTTCCCCAACGTCTTCACCTACGACCAGTCGCGCCTGGGTCTCGCCAATTCTTCGCCGGAGTTTGACAAGGGCTTCCAGTCGCCGGCTGCTACCACCGATGCCCTCGAAGCGGGCCGCGGCTACACAGTCAACATCAATGGGTCGCAGCTAGTCGATTTCACGGGCACGCTCAACAACGGCGTCATCACGCGCGGCGGCCTGACGCGGGGCACGCAGGCTACGGCCGGCTACCACCTGCTGGGTAACCCCTACCCGGGGGCCATCGACTACGACATCGTGCTAGCCGCCTCCACCGGCCTGGAAAGCGCGCTGTATGTCTACAAGAGCAGCGGCCAGTACTCGGGCACCTACACCAGCTACGTGAACGGCCAGGGCACCAACAGCGGCACCGGTATCCTGCCCGTGGCGCAGGGCTTCTTTGTGCGGTCGGCTGTGAACCAGACGGGCAGCGTGAATTTTGCCAACGCCGCCCGCATCAACGTGGACGATAACACGCCCTTCCAGCGCACCGCCGCCGACACGCGCCCCCGACTAGCCCTGAGCCTGCGCAATGCCACTGCCGCCAACCAGGCAGTGGTTTACTTCGAGCAGGGCGCTACGGCGGGCTTCGATGCCAATTTTGATGCCCACTACCTACCGGCTACCAACGGCCTGCTGCTAGCCACTGCCGCCGCCGATGCCGAGGCCCTGGCCATCGACGGGCGGCCCGCGCTCACGGGCACCGAGGTGGCCGTACCGCTGCAAGTGGCCGCCGCCGCCACCGGCGCCTACACCCTGCAGGTAGATGAGCTGGCCAACCTGCCGGCCGGCTACTTTGCCTACCTGCGCGACGCCCGCACCGGCACCTACACCAGCCTGACGCCCGGCACCAGCATCCCGCTCGCGCTGGAGAACAATGCCGCAGTTGGCGGCCGCTACGCGGTAGTATTCACTACCCAAAGCCGCGTGCTAGCCGCGGCGCCCGCTGCCCTGGCCCAGCAAGTGGCCATGTACCCCAACCCGGCTACCTCGGCCGTCACCATTGAGCTGCCCGCCGCTCTGGGCCGCGTGGCCGTGGTGGCTACCCTGGCCGATGCCCTGGGCCGCGAGGTGCGCACCCTCACCCTGCCCGCCCAGGGTGGGGCAGCGCACCAGTTCAGCCTGGGCCAGCTCACCGCCGGCGTGTATGCCCTGCACCTGCGCACCAGCGCCGGCGTCATCGTCAAGAAGCTGGTAGTGAAATAAGGATTTTGGGGCCAGCGCCGGCCGCTGGCCCCAAAATCCTATGGTTGTAATTTGTTCAGTCTTCCTCTCATGAAATATTCCTTCCTGCTGGCTGCGCTGGTTCTCAGCTCCCTGGCTAGCCATGCCCAGTCGCCCAGCACGGGCGGCCCCACGCCCGACAACCCGGTGCCCGACCCCACCGCCGTGCCCCTCGACGGCGGGGCTAGCCTGCTGCTGGCGGGGGGCGTGGCCTACGGCCTGCGCCGCCTCAAAGCCCGCAAGGCGCGCTAGGCGCCTCTTTTGCGCACAGCAAGCTGGCTGCTCAGGGAGATAATCTTCCCGGGCAGCCAGCTTTTTTTTGGCAGCAACCCAGGCCGGCCGGCCGCCGTTGGCGGAAGCACGGGCTGCGGTCGGCCCTTGCCCGGTTGGCAGCCGCAGTCTTTATGTAGTATACTCCGGCCCGGTTACCCTCACTCCGTTTGCTCATGCTGCGTCGCACGCTTACTACCCTGGCCCGCACGGCGCTGCTGCCCGTGCGCGGGGCCACCCTACTGTACCGGGCGGGGCAGGCCCACCAGCATTTTTTTCAGCCCGTGCTCAACGGCGCGCTCGGCGACCAGCTAGCCGCGCGCCACGACCCGCGCGCCATTGCCCTCAGCTTTCGGCGCGGCGGCCAGGATGTGCCAGTGGCCGACCTGCACCTGAGCGAGGCGCGCCAGAAAACCGTCGTGTTCCTGCACGGCCTCATGGGCGATGAGCTCATCTGGCAAACCGGCTTTTCGGATGCGCCCGCCGGGCCGCTGCGCTACGGCCCGCGCCTGGCCACCGAGGCCGGCTGCCGCTGCCTCTACGTGCGCTACAACTCGGGCCTGCACATTTCGGAAAATGGCCGCGGCCTCAGCCAGCTGCTCAGCGAGCTGGTGGCGGCCTACCCGGCGGCCATCGGCGAGCTGGTACTGGTGGGCCACAGCATGGGCGGGCTCATCATTCGCTCGGCGGGGTACTATGCTGGGCAATTAAAAATTAAAAATGATAAATTAAAAGAGAAGAGGAAGCCAGAACAAACTGAGCATAAACCTCTTGAAAAGAATGGTGGAAACGACGAATTTTTAATTAAACAAGCGCCCTGGCTAGCCCATTTGCGGGCGGTGTTTCTGCTGGGGGTGCCCAACGAGGGCTCATACCTGGAGCAAAACGGGCTGCTGGTCGAGCGCCTGCTGCGGCGCATCAACCTGTTTCCCACGCGCTTCCTGAGCGAGGCCATTGCGCGGCGCTCCAACGGCATTAAGGACCTGGGCCAGGCCCTGCTGGTGGATGAAGACTGGCAGCAGCCCGATGACCCCGCCCTGCCCCGGCCGCGCACCGTGGTGCCGCTGCTGCCCGGCGTGCGCTACCACGTGCTGGTGGGCGACTGGCTGCGCGCCAGCCGCCCCCAGGCCCTGCGCGATTATTTTGGCGATGGCTTGGTGAGCGCGGCCAGCGGCCGGGGCCAGGTTTTTGACGATGAAACGGCGCTGCCGCCCGGCACCTCGGTGCGCACCGCCCGGTTTGGGCAGCAGCACCACGGCGGCCTGCTCTACCACGCCGAGGTGTACCAGTACCTGCGCCAGTGGGTGTAGGCAGCCAGAAAGTACCCAGAAAGCCAACCAACTTGGCGGGCGCCCGCCCTACCTTGTACACGCACAGAGTACCCGGCCCGGGCGGGCCGGCTTTTCACCTTTTCCACAATACCCTTATGAAGAATATTTTCTACGCTGCCGGGCTTTTACTGCTGGGGCTGGCTAGCCACTCGGCCGCCGCGCAGGCCATTCCGAACGGCACGTTCGAAACCTGGGCCACGCGCAACACGGCCGAGGCCCCGGCCAGCTGGCTGACCCAGGACGATGTGCTGGCCGCCGATTACCCCGGCTACGCCTTTAACACGGGCACCGTCACCAAATCGACGGATGCCCACGGCGGCGCCTTTGCCGCGCAACTCAGCAATATTGCCTTCGGCAGCGGCACCACAGCCACCGTGCTCGAAGGCTTTATGGTGCTGGGCCAGAAGCTGGGCGGGCAGGCCTCGTACGGCGGTTACCCCATTGCCGGCGTGCCATACGCGGCGCGGCCCGCGCAGTGGGAGTTTTACTACAAGCTGACCGGCCCGGCTTCGGACGCGGCCGAGGCCACGCTGCTGCTTACCAAAAAAGACCCGGCGGGCGGGCTGCCCCTCATCTTGGGCGGCGGCACGCTGCCGCTAGCCCCCACCACGGGCGGCTACCAACGGGTGCTGGTTGATATTCCTTACAACTCTACGCTCACGCCCGACTCGGTGCGGATGCAGTTCAGCTCGGGCACGGCCGAAAATATCGCCGCCGGCTCGGTGCTGCTGCTTGATGATATTTCGCTGCTAGGGGGCTCCGTGCTGGCTGCCCGGGCCGATGCCGGCACCCAGGCCCAGCTGGCGGTGTCGCCCAACCCCAGCCCGGCGGGGCGCTTCCACCTGAGCGCGCCTGGCCAGCCCGCGCTGGCCTCGGCGCCCTACACGGTGCTCGACCTCACGGGCCGCGTAGTGGCCCGGCAGCCCGCCCTGAGCCCGGCCAGCCCCACCCGCGACCTCGACCTGAGCGGCCTGCGCACCGGCCTCTACGTGCTGCGCCTCGACTCGCCGCAGGGCGTGCTTACGCGCCAGCTGGTGGTGCAGTAGCCAGTTCTGCCCCACCCTAGCCGGGCCGCCGGAAGCTTGGCCACAGCTTCCGGCGGCCCGATTGCGTACGTACCGGCTAGCTTCTTTTCAGCACATGACCCCAACGCCTTCTCCTGCCGCGGTGGCGGCGCCCGGCCTGCGCACGCCGTTTACCTACAGCCTGTTCCGGGCCATCTGGATTGCCTCGCTGGTAAGCAACGTGGGCACCTGGATGCAAAACGTGGCCGGCGTATGGCTCGTAACGACCCTCACCACGTCGGCCCTGCTGGTGGCCCTCATGCAAACGGCTACCAGCCTGCCAGCCTTTTTGCTGAGTATGCCGGCTGGGGCCGTAGGCGACCTCATCGACCGGCGCAAGCTGCTGCTGTTCACGCAGGCCTTTATGGCCGTGGTGGCGCTGGGGCTGGGGGCGTTTGCGCTCTCGGGCGCCATTCGGGCCATTGATGTACTGGGTTTTACGTTTTTGCTAGGCATGGGCTCGGCCCTGAACGGCCCCATCTGGCAAACGGTAACTACCGAGTTGGTGCCCCGGCCGGTATTGCCGTTTGCCATCACCCTCAACGGGGTCAGCAACAATATTGCCCGGGCCATTGGGCCGGCGCTGGGCGGCATGATTATCGCCTACTACCAGCCAGGCTGGGTGTTCGTGCTCAATGGGTTATCCTTCATCGGAACCTGGCTGGTGGTGTATAACTGGAAGCGAACGGCCAGCGCCGCCAACGGCCCGGCCGAAAATTTTTCGGGGGCGTTGCGGGCTGGCGTGCGCTACGTGCAGTACTCGCCGGCCATTGTGGCGGTGCTGGTGCGGTGCTTTGCCTTTGCCTTTGGGGCTAGCGCCATGTGGGCGCTGCTGAGCGTGGTGGTGGCGCGGCGGCTGCACCTGCAATCGGGCTCCTACGCCGTGATGCTGTCGTGGCTAGGGGCCGGCGCGGTATCGGGGGCATTTTTGATTGGCAAAATCGGCCACCGGCTCAACCTCAACCAGCGGGTGCTGCTGGGCTCGCTCGTGTTTGTGGGCACCAACCTGGCGCTGGCCCTCGTGCCCAGCGAGTACTGGCTGTTTCCCATCATGTTCGTGTCGGGCACGGCCTGGCTCATCACCATGACGAGCTTTAACACCAGCGTGCAGCTGCACGTGCCGCGCTGGGTGCAGGCGCGGGTGGTGAGCTTGTACATGCTGGTCTTTCAGGCCGGTATGAGCCTGGGCAGCATTGTGTGGGGTGAGCTGGCCGACCGCGCCAGCCTTACCCTGGCCCTGCTGATAGCGGCGGGCTGGATGCTGGCCGGCCTGGCGCTAGCCCTGCCCTTCCCTATGCACCAGCCCGAGGGCCTCGATTTCAGCCCCGCCGAGCCCTGGAGCGACCAGCTGCCCGCGCTGGAAGAAGAAATCGACCCCGACGACGGACCCGTAGTCGTGATGATAGAATACGACGTGGCGCCCGCCGACCACGCGGCCTTCCGGCTGGCCGCCCAGCAGCTCACCCGCCTGCGCCTGCGCGACGGCG
>Ga0265797_10007801_pt1 | contig 14473 bp, 16 predicted proteins | sample P2T30metagenome_FD_192433 | JGI IMG/M metagenome (GOLD analysis project Ga0265797, IMG submission 192433) | Plant litter microbial communities from East Loma Ridge, Irvine, California - P2 T30 | ecosystem: Environmental > Terrestrial > Plant litter > Unclassified | place: USA: California... | reverse complement strand
AAAATCATCAGCGGTTGGGTGATATTGCAACAGGAACTGCGGTAATTTCCCTCAAAAACAATGTAAATATTTCCCACACCATCCTGGAGCAACTGAAAGATGATTATGTGCCGACATTTCCACAGGTGATACTTTTGAGTGATAATGATGTGAGAATCATCAAAGAAAATTTTCAGAAAGCTTTGAAGTCCGATGACCGCGAAATCATTAACAGGCTGACGAAAAGGATTGTTGAGATTTTAAAGCTGGAACCAGATGCAATCCAATACACACAAAGACAATTCATCAACGTTGTAATTAAGGATTATAATTTTTATACGGGGAAGGATTCTTAACTTTTTAATATTTTAATAATCAGTAAAATACCGGATAGTAAATTTCAAATCTTAAATTGTTTAATCTGCCATTCTGTCACAATATTTTGTATCTTTGCATCCAGTCTTGAATTTTAAATTCAAGATTTAAAACTAACAAAAGTGCAGGAAAAATATATAGACGAGACCAAACAGGGAGAAGCATTTGCTATCGCAGAGAAGCCGGGAAACGGGAAAAAACTTTTCCTGGAAAGCTACGGCTGCCAAATGAACTTCTCCGATTCCGAGATTGTTGCATCAATCCTTAATGAGCAAGGTTACAATACCACGTTAAAGGTAGAGGAGGCAGATTTAATTCTTTTAAATACTTGCTCTATCCGTGAAAAAGCAGAGCAAACCGTGAGAATGCGTTTAGCTCAATTCAAACATCTCAAAAAGGAAAAACCGAATATGACTGTCGGCGTTCTCGGATGTATGGCCGAAAGATTAAAAACCAAATTCTTAGACGAGGAACAACTCGTTGATCTGGTTGTTGGTCCGGACGCATATCGCGATCTTCCAAATCTACTGAAAGAAACTGATGACGGCAGAGACGCAATCAACGTAATTCTTTCCAAAGAAGAAACTTATGCAGATATCAATCCGGTTCGTTTGGGAGGAAATGGCGTTACTGCATTTGTTACCATCACAAGAGGTTGCGACAATATGTGTACGTTTTGTGTCGTGCCATTTACGAGAGGCCGTGAACGAAGCCGTGACCCGCATTCGATTATTGAAGAATGTCAAAGTCTTTGGGAAAATGGCTACAAAGAAATAACACTTCTTGGCCAAAATGTTGACTCTTACCTTTGGTACGGCGGCGGTCCGAAAAAAGACTTTGCAAAAGCATCAGAAATGCAAAAACTGACCGCTGTTAATTTTGCCCAGTTGCTTGATATGGTTGCAGTTGCAGTTCCAAAAATGAGAATCAGATTCTCGACTTCCAACCCGCACGAGATGACGGAACAGGTCTTTAGAATGATTGCAAAGCACGATAATATCTGTAATTATGTTCATCTACCTGTTCAAAGCGGAAGCGACAGGATTCTTCAATTGATGAACCGCCAGCACACACGTCAGGAATATTTGGATTTAATTAAAAAAGGAAAAGAAATTGTCCCAGATATTTCTTTCTCGCAAGATATGATTATTGGATTCTGTACGGAAACGGAGGAAGATCACCAATTGACAATGAGCCTGATGCGTGAAGTTGAGTATGATTACGGTTATATGTTTTCCTATTCTACAAGACCGGGAACGCCAGCGCACAAGAAACTGGAGGATGATATTCCTGCAGATGTGAAACAACGCAGACTGGCGGAGGTAATTGCTCTTCAAGGCGAACTTTCAAGAAAAAGAATGGAAGGTTACGTCGGCAGAGTTCACGAAATCCTGATTGAAGGAACATCCAAAAAGAATCAAAACCAGTGGAAAGGACGAAATTCCCAAAATGCAGTTTGTGTCTTTGATAAGCTGGAAGGGCAAAAGCTTGGTGATATTGTGTCTGTTTACGTGCACGGCAATACGCAGGGAACACTTTTGGGTGCAACTTTTATCCCTTAATTTGTTCATCAGGATTCAAAATTTCAAAACATCAGATCAACTATGGCAGACTTACAATCTATAAAAAACCTGCTTCTCCCCAAGTATCTTGAAAATATTCAGCGAGGTTTTGATAGGTTTTATAGATTGAAAGAAGCTGAAATTTCCACAGCGAATTTTAGTTTTTATACATCTGTTTCATCCGTCTTTTCAAGCAAGATTGAAGGCGAGGATATTGATTTTGACAGCTTTGTAAAACATAAAAACTTCGGAATTGAGTTTCAACCGGATTACACGAGAAAAATTGATGACTTGTATGACGCTTATCAATTTGCAAAAAATAATAAGCTTAATGAAAGGAATCTTCTTTATGCGCATCAAATACTTACGAAACACATTCTTGCCGAACATTTGCAGGGAAAGTATAGAACGAGCAATATGTTTGTTTTGACAGACGCAGGGCAAATTGAATATATTGCGACTTCTCCGTTCGAAGTAGAAAATGAGATGAAAAAATTAATTACAGATTTAAAATTTTTATTAGAAGAAAGCTTAAAAATTGAAGAGGTCTTTTTCTTTGCATCGCTAATTCATTTGGTTTTTGTAAAAATCCATCCAATGAATGACGGGAACGGAAGGTTGGGGAGATTATTGGAAAAATGGTTTCTTTCTGAAAAATTAGGCCCAAAAGCCTGGTTTCTGCAAAGTGAAAAAATGTACTATCAGAATCATCAAACTTATTACCGAAATATTAGACAATTAGGTCTGGAATATGAAAATTTGGATTACAGCAAATCGTTACAGTTTTTATTAATGTTACCACAATCATTGGAACTTTAAAACATCTATGAAGAACATTTTTTACATATTGTTTCTGTTGCCAATACTTTTCAGTTGCCAGTCTGAGAAAGTCATAATTATTTATCCAGACCACGTTGGCGATGTTGAATTTAATAAAAATATTGATGATCCTGATTTCAAAAAATGTATGGATAAGGATTATGGCATTCAATATTATGATTACAATTCAGACGGACTACAGTACAAAGGCGAAAAGATCGAAATTGTTCAGGCATTAGAAAAATTAAAATTGTCGGCTTCCAGAAATACAAACGGATATGTCACAATTCGATTTTTGGTTAATTGCGAAGGGAAAACCGGACTTTTCCGCACTCAGCAGATGAATGAAAATTACACCGAGGAAAACTTTGATAAAGACTTTATTCAGAAACTGTTAAACTTTACCAAGTCTTTGAACGGTTGGACTCCCAAAGAAGTCCAAGGACTCAAATCCGACTATTACCAATATCTAACCTACAAAATTACCGATGGAAAGGTTTCAGAAATATTACCTTAGTTTAATTTTCCTTGCGGTTTATTCTCAAATATCCGCACAGGTCAATTGCAGTATTTATCCGGAAGGAAATTGCAGAAAAGCTTGTGAGATTTCCAATCAGGCAGGCGAAGCGCAAGGATTTGCTTTGTCTCAAATGGCATTTGATACAGCAATCGAAATTTGCCCGAATTACGATGATGCTTTGGCCGAAAAGTCTGTTCCCTACCTCAAAAGAGGAGATTTCGTAACTTGGAAAAAATTGATTGACAAGGCTGTAGAAATTAATCCTAAAGATCATTTGGATTACAGAGGCTGGTGCAAATTTCAATTTCTGAGAGATTATAATGGTGCTATTCAGGATTTTGATCTGCTTGAAAAATACAGACCAGGAAATATTGGCTTTTCAAAAAACGGAGATTATAACTTATACGTTGTAAAAGCAGTCTGTTACAGCGCGCTGAATCAAAAAGATAGAGCTATTCGTCTTCTGGAAAATCTTTATAAAACCAAAGATTATCATTTTGGACTTTATGATTATTACCAATTGGGCGTTATCTATTATGGAACTGGAAAGTATGACAAAGCCTTAGAAAACTTCGAGAAACAAAGCAAAGTCTATGATTTTGCTGAAAATATATATTTTAGAAGCAAAGTTTCTAAAATCAGAAATAAAGATTATTTGGATTTGAAACGTCTTGCCCTGAAATCTTACGACGACGGCAAAACGATGAAAGATGTTTACACACATCATTTCAACAAAGTTTACAGAAAGCAGATTGCTGAACTGTAGATTTCATTTAAAATTCAAAAACAAAAATCTTCCGACTTCCATCATCGGACTTCGGACAAAAAATTAAGAAAATGGCAGACTTACAATCTATAAAAACTCGCTTCGGAATTATCGGGAATTTTCCGGCACTCAACCGCGCTTTGGAAAAAGCAATCCAAGTTGCACCGACAGATATTTCAGTACTTGTAATGGGTGAAAGTGGTGTTGGTAAAGAATTTATCCCAAAAATAATCCACGCCGAATCGAGAAGGAAACACCAACCATACATTGTCGTAAACTGTGGCGCAATCCCCGAAGGCACAATTGATTCCGAACTTTTTGGACACGAGAAAGGCGCATTTACCGGGGCAACATCCACAAGAAAAGGCTATTTTGAAGTGGCAGACGGCGGAACAATTTTCCTGGATGAAGTGGGAGAGTTACCGTTGCAGACGCAAGTTCGCCTTTTGAGAGTTCTGGAAAGTGGCGAATTTATGAAAGTCGGTTCCTCTCAAGTCCAAAAAACGAATGTGAGAATTGTTGCTGCAACCAATGTTAATATGATGAAAGCGATTACAGATAACCGTTTTCGTGAAGATTTATACTACCGTTTGAACACCGTTCAGATTGATATGCCAGCCTTAAGGGAGAGAAAAGGTGATATCCATCTGTTGTTCAGGAAGTTTGCAATAGATTTTGCTGAGAAATACAGAATGCCCGAATTGAAACTGACGGACGATGCGGTTTCATATCTCGAAAATTATGCGTTTCCAGGTAACGTGAGACAGCTACGAAATCTTGTAGAACAAATGACTGTAGTGGAGCAAAACCGTGAAGTGAACTCTACAAAGCTGGCAGAATATATTCCTATGAATGCCAATCTTCCCGCCGTAATTTCTAAAACTACAGGCGGAGGAACTTCCGGAGACTTCAGCTCAGAAAGGGATATTATGTATAAAATTCTCTTCGATATGCGAAGTGACATTAATGATTTAAAATCCTTAACTTCGGAACTGATAAAAAATAAAGGAAACGCGGATCTAAGTCTGCAGGAAAAAAACCTGATTAACAGGATTTACACTCCGGAAACACAGCAGACGGCGAGCCCAAATTCTTTGCTTTATTTTGAAAATAATCAGCAGAATCAACAGACTCAGATCCATCATCCAACGATTATTTCAGACGATGAAGATCACCATTATAATGATGTTGAAGATATTGAACTGGAAGAAAGCAGACCCGAATCTCTATCGCTTCAGAATAATGAAAAGGATTTGATTATCAAAGCTTTAGAAAAGCATAAAGGCAGAAGGAATAAAGCAGCAGACGAATTGGGAATTTCCCAGAGAACGCTTTACAGAAAAATAAAACAATATAATCTCGAAGAATAATATGAATACACTAATGACTCCAAGGAAAGTAGATTTTAAGTTCGGCGAATATATCAGCCAGGGATTTGATTTGCTGAAAACCAACTTTATGCCCATCTTTTTAGCTACACTTTGTACCTTTTTGATGTCGCTTATTCCGTTTTGCGGTGTTGTTGCCGTTAGCAATCTTCTTAAATTTTTAAGAAAAGTTGATAACGGTGAGCAGGCAGAGCCTTCAGAGATTTTTAATTTTAACGATTTTATGAAGTATTTTGTTCCTCAGCTTCTTATTTTTGCAGGGATTATAGTGCTTTATATACCTTACTTTCTAATTTTAGCACTGTCAGGAATGTTTAGCGGCGATCAGCCTTCGGGTTTTGCCGGCATACTTATGATGCTGTATGGATTGTTTATGGTCATCGTTATTTTTTATTTTACGCTAAAGGGATTTTATATTCTTTCTTTGATGTCTTTAAAAAATATTTCTGAATTGAAGGAAGCCTGGAACATCTCCAAAGTGATGTCATCAGGAATTCTTCTGATGATTTTTTTATTCAGTATTGTGATAGGCTTTTTGGGAGAGATCGGAATTATTCTTTGCGGAATAGGTATTCTTTTTACCATTCCTTTCATCTACTGTGCCCAGTATTTTGCATTCAAAGATGGATTGGCACAAATAGAATATGACGACTTAAAAGAGATTGGTCAAAATTATTAACTATGAAAATTTTCTCCGGAATCAGTTTCCTGCTTTTACTTTTTTTAACGTCGTGCTATTCCTTTACCGGATCGTCTCTCAGCCCGGAGATGAAAACCGTTAGAATCAACACATTTCCCAACAACGCAGCGAATAATCTTCCGAGTTTAAGCCAGGATTTTAGCGTAGCGCTTCAAAATCGTTTCCTCCAGCGAACGACTCTGAAAGGTGCAGTGGAGAATCCCGATCTTTTGATAGAAGGAGAAATAAGTGACTACAATATCACGCCTACCAGCGTTGGGACGCCCACGACAACGAATCAGGGGAATACAATTCAGGCCCTGCAGAATAAATTGACGATAACAGTCAAAGTTCATTATGAAAACAAAATCGATCCGACTTTAAGTTTTGACAGAACCTACAGCGACGAAGCTGTTTTTAACAGTGATCTCGATATCAATACGATAGAAACAGCGCAAGTGCGAGTCGTTAATGAGCGGATCATCAATAAAATTTACAATGATATTGTAGCCAATTGGTAGAAATATGAATACAAGAGTTTTAGAATTAATAAAAAATCCAAAAACAATCACCCAGGCTGACCTGAGCATTTTGCAATCGGAGACAGAAAAAATGCCGTATGCACAAAGTGTCCGCGCGCTTTATCTGTACGGGATCAATTTGTATCAGCCCGAAAAATATAAAGAAAATCTTTCTAAAACTGCAGCCTACACCACAGATAAAAAAATACTTTATCACTTTATCAACTCTCAGAAAAGTCAGTCTGAAGATGAAAATTTAGTTCAGAAAATCATTGACGAGAAGGTAGAACATAAGGTTCTTAATGAAAATGTAACCGCTGGCGATATCCTGCACAAAACTGCCGAAGCTCCAGAAGAACTTGAAAATACGGCAGTCATTCTTAATAAATTTGATATTGACAAAATCATCGAAACCGAAAGTTTGCAAAGCTCAGAGTATATTGTTGTAGATGGTGAAAAAAACCGTCTGCTTTACGAAGGCGAGGAAAATTTTCTCGAAGAAAAGCCACAGGAAATCGACATTGAAGCTACGAAAGAATCTGGATTGATTGTCGTAAAGGACGATCTTGAAATTAAGGAAAATCTTATTGTTTTGGATGAAAACCGTTCGGAGGAAAATTTCTCTAATCTCCAAAATACAGAAGATGTGGTGAAGTTTTCCGAAAATGAGTCCACACAAAAGGAGCTTGACGCTGAGGACAGAAAAGAATTACATTCTGCTGATATCAGTTTCAACGGCATCGAAGATTTTCTGCCTCAGGTTAAATTTTCCGTACCCAAAAATCATCTGGATTATTTGAATCCACCGAAAAAAGAACTCAAAAAGGATTCTTCTGTAAAGGCTGAAGAGACAGTTGCAAAATCTAACTTTAAAGAGAATCCGGTGCGGGATATTGATGAAAATGATTTTGATAATGATGGGATAAGTTTTGAAAACACACAGGTTTTTGACGTCCCGAAACCGGAAACTGTTTCTGATGTTAAAAAGGAGGTGCTTGACGAAATTGCGGAAAAGGGAACCAAAGATCAAATTGATTTTGATAAAACGCAATCCTTCGCAACTTCAAAATCAAAGGAGACTTTGGGTACAACGCAGGTTTCAGAATCAGAGAATTTGAAAGAGGAAGAGAAGGCGCACGAACAGCCAGTTTCGACCTGGAAACCAATGTCGTTTTCAGTTAATATACCGGACGCCCTAATTGGTAAAATTGCGGCAGATGAAATAATGAAGCCTGAAATTGCAGCTGCAGTAACAGAAAAAATCAAAATTGAGGAAGAACCAATCGTTGAAGAAAAAACGGAAAATGTAGAAATGGAAAGAGCGGTTATGAATGTCTCTTTTTTTGGTGATGATGTTTCAAAAATAGAAGAAAAGGAGCAAGAAAAGGAGATTCCAGCAATTCTGGATAAAGTTATAGAGAATGCTTTGGAGCCAAGCAATGTTGGAACATTCATCAATACTTGGCAAAACTGGCTGAAAATTGACAGACCAAAGGAGGAAGAAACTGTTGAAAAAACGATTGTCGTTAAAGAAAAAATTATAGATCAGTTTATTGAAAAAAATCCACGTATTTCTCAGCTGAAAGATGAGGTCAGTTTTGTTGTTAAGGAGAAAAAAGACGATATTTCGCACCTGATGACAGAGACTTTGGCCAAGCTTTACACCGAGCAGAAGCTGTACGCAAAGGCGATAAAAGCCTACGAAATTCTTTCTGCAAAGCATCCGCTTAAAAAAGAATACTTCCAGGAAAAAATTGAGGAAGTAAAAGAAATCAGAAAATCTTAAAAATAAAACGTCCCGAAAATATCGGGACGTTTTATTTTTATTTCAATTCAATCGGATTATTTCTGCTTTTAGCTTCAGCTTCCATTCTTTTTTGAAATTCCTGCATCTGCTTCGGATCAATTGATAGTCCACCAGCACCGGGACCACGGCCGCCATCGCCCCGTTGGGAAGAAAAGAAACTGCCCGGATCTTTTTGCATCTTTTTTTCCATCTCCGTGTATTTTGATTTGGAAAGTGAAATAACTTGTCCTCGGTTTAAAGGTTGATACATCTCGGCTATTTTTTTTGTCTGCATCAAATCGAAAGAATAATCGCCTTTTTCATCTTGAATTTTGACTATCAGTCCAGGCAATCCAGAAAATTTATATGGTCCATCCTGCAAAGGAATTTCTTGTGTAAACCACGCGTACCAAGTTCTTCCACCGTATTTGGTTTCTGCTTTCTGGGTTTGATAATCTCCTATTTTTACGGTTTCTGGTAAGATTTTCCAATCAAAAACGGGCACTTCTGAATAAGAATAATTGTCTCTTCCAATTCTGGATTTATAAACCACACTTTGGCTCGTCAGATCTTTTTCCACGGTGAACTGCATATTACTTCTGAGATTCTGCATTTGTGTTCTGTCAAAATTTTTTGTAGTACGCATTCTTTCCATCACAGAGTCTCTTTTCATAGAATTTTCTGCATAGAAAATCGATTTTTTGCCATTGGTATCCAGATAAGCCAGCTCTGTTTTTTTGTCAGTGCTGGTAGAATCGGGTGTTGCGGTTACCTGATAAACAAATCTTGTACTTTGCTGTGCCATCAATAAGGGCATTGCAAATAAGCTCAGTAATTTTATCAATTTCATATTTTTATTTATTTGTTAATTCAATTGGATTTGTATTTCCCAGATTCATGGTATTCGAAGGTGCGCTGGTGCTTGATTGTGAGTTCTCCATAGGATTTTGTCCTGTTCCCATTTCGCCATTCGGCATTCCCCCGTTTTGACCTCCAAATCCGCTAATTGTTCCGTTTCGCTGATTCATCCTGTTAAAGCTGTCGAAATTAATCTCGGGATCTTTATTTTTGACCATTTCCATTCTTACAGACGCTTTATCACCCTGAAAATTAATTCTTGTCGATTTCCGCGCATCGGGATTAACATTTTCTGTAAAAGCATTTTCAATGCTGATTTTCTTCACAAAACTGAACCTGTAATCGCCTTTGTCATCTTCCAATTTCAGTATTAAACCAGGAAGTCCAAAGAACTTATATGGACCGTCGGAAATTTTGATTTCCGGAGCAAACCAAGCCGTCCAGGTTCTGCCTCCGAATTTCATTGTGGCTTTCTGAACCTTATAACTGTTAAAATCAGAAACCTGCGTGGCAATATCCCAGTTCATTTTCCGGTCTTCCTGATAATAAACTTGTTTGGAGCCAATGTTTTCAACAAAATTTACAGATTTATCATCCTTATTTTTTGTGATGAAATAATCAAAAAATGTCGGCTGGATCGATTTTCCGTTCGGCAATTTTGGGAATTCAGATTTATCTTTTTTCGATCTTTTGGTTTCAGTAATGCCCTGCTGTTTTAAAACTGTGGTTAAAGAATCTCTTAACAGCTTACTTTCGCTGATGAAAAGCGACTGATTTCCTTTGATGTCCAGAAGCGTATTTTCCACCTTCATATTCACAAGGTTGATGGTATCCGGATTCACTTCGGCCTGGTAGATGTATCTTTCTGTTTGACTGAATAATTTCCCAAATAAGGAAAACATAACTATCAAAATAAGTAGCTTCTTCATAATTTGAACTGGTTCTTTGATCAACAAAATCAAGCAAAGTTAATTATAAGAATTATCAGAATTAATAATTGTTTATGTTTTGACGTCGATTTAACATTAATGTTCTGTCTTCCATTAAAAAGCAATCCCCAATCATGTCGCAAAATGATCAAAATAGACGTCATCGATTTGAGATTGCGGAAATTAGTTCGTACTTTTGTAGACTAAAATCAGTCTAAATAAAAACAATGATACAAGTAAGCGATCAGGCAAAATCTAAGGCGGCTCAGCTGATGTCCGAAGAAGGCTTCAACCCTGAGACTGACTATATAAGAGTAGGCGTAAAGAGTGGCGGTTGTTCCGGACTGGAATACGTCCTGAAGTTTGATAATATAAAAAATGAAACCGATACAATCTTCGAAGATAACGGCGTAAGAGTCATTATTGAGAAAAAATCTATCCTCTATCTTGCAGGAACAGTCCTGGAATATTCAGGCGGATTGAACGGAAAAGGTTTTATTTTCAACAATCCAAATGCTGCAAGAACCTGTGGCTGTGGGGAGAGTTTCTCTTTATAATTAAAAGATTAATTATTAAAAGATTAAAAAATTAGTACGTGGCTAGAGAATTTGAAAAGTTTGAGGTTTACGAATTAACAATTAATCTTACCAAGAAAATATACAATCTTTTAGACAAAGATAAATTTAAGAAGGAATTTGAACTTTGTAATCAATTAAAAAGAGCAGTCCTTTCAATATCAAATAATATTGCTGAGGGAAGCGAATATAATAACAACGCGCAGTTTATCAGATTTTTGAAATATTCAAAAGGTAGTTGTGCAGAAGTTAGAAATATGTTGAATCTTTGTCAAATTTTATACGAAGAAGATACAAAGGATTTAATTAATGATTCAAAAATTGTTTCAATTCAATTGTCGAAGTTTATTGATTATCTATCACGAACCGACAATATAAAAAGGCGTTAATTTTTTAATCATTTAATTTTTTAATCATTTAATTTAAATGGCAAAATATACAGAGGACGATTTAAGGGAAGACCTTAAAACAAAAGAATATGAAGCGGGTTTTTATACTGATATCCAGTATGATGATTTCCCGACCGGACTTAATGAAGACATCGTGCGCGCTATTTCTGCAAAGAAAGAAGAGCCGGAATGGATGACGGAATGGCGTTTGGAATCTTTCCGAATCTGGCAGAAAATGACAGAACCGGATTGGGCCAATATCAAATACGAAAAACCGGATTTCCAGGCGATAAAATATTATGCTGCTCCGACCGTAAAGCCGGAATTGGCTAGTTTGGACGAAGTTGACCCAGAACTTTTGGCAACTTTTGCTAAGTTGGGAATCAACATAGAAGAGCAGAAAAGACTTTCAAACGTGGCAGTTGACATCGTGATGGATTCTGTTTCCGTGAAAACCACTTTTCAGGCGACTTTGTTGGAGAAAGGAGTGATATTCTGCTCCATCTCGGAAGCCATCAAAAATCATCCGGATTTGGTTAAAAAATATCTTGGAAAAGTAGTTCCGAGAGGCGATAATTTTTACGCCGCACTTAACTCCGCAGTTTTCTCTGACGGAAGTTTCTGCTACATTCCAAAAGGTGTAAGATGCCCAATGGAATTATCAACTTATTTCCGAATCAATCAGTCAGGAACCGGACAGTTCGAGAGAACTTTGGTGATTGCCGATGCAGGAAGTTATGTTTCATATTTGGAAGGTTGTACAGCACCGTCAAGAGACGAAAATCAGCTTCACGCCGCAGTCGTAGAATTGATTGCGATGGATGACGCCGAGATCAAATATTCGACTGTTCAGAACTGGTATCCAGGAAACGCTGAAGGAAAGGGAGGTGTTTTCAACTTCGTGACTAAAAGAGGGCTTTGTGAAAATAGAGCCAAAATCTCCTGGACTCAGGTAGAAACTGGTTCTGCCGTAACTTGGAAATATCCGTCTTGCATTTTGAAAGGTGATAACTCAATTGGAGAATTTTATTCTATTGCAGTGACAAATAATCACCAATACGCCGATACAGGAACTAAGATGATCCACATTGGTAAGAATTCAAGATCTACAATTATTTCGAAAGGAATCTCTGCTGGTAAATCTCAAAACTCATACAGAGGATTGGTAAAAGTAATGCCTTCCGCAAAAGGAGCGCGTAACTTCTCCCAATGTGATTCCCTGTTGATGGGAAATGAATGTGGCGCACACACGTTCCCTTACATCGAGATCAAAGATCCAACAGCACAATTGGAACACGAAGCAACGACTTCGAAAATCGGTGAAGATCAGATTTTTTATTGCAACCAAAGAGGAATCGATACAGAAAGAGCGATTGCATTGATTGTGAATGGATTCAGCAAGGAAGTTTTGAACAAGCTTCCAATGGAATTTGCGATTGAAGCTCAAAAATTATTGGAGATCTCACTAGAAGGTTCAGTAGGATAGAATTTTGTAAATTTGAAAAAATTTTAGAAATGGAAAATACAATTTTAATTAATAAAATAAAAATATTGCCTAATTCTTTAAAGGAAGAGGTCAATGATTTTATTGATTTTCTGTTATCCAAAAAAAATAAAAAATCAATCCCTGCAATTGAAGAATTTTCAGGAATTTGGTCTCTAGAAGAATCAGAAGAAATAGAAAATATCATTAAGAAAGGAACTGAAAATATAGACAATGAGTGGTAATGTCTTAGATACGAATATCATCATTGATTTGTTTCGAGGAGATGAAAAAACAAAATCGTTTTTGAATAATTCTGATTTTGAAATTCCAATATTTGTAGTAGGCGAATTGTTATACGGCGCTGAAAATTCTTCAAATAAGGAAAAGCATTTTGAGCAAATAAAGAAATTTACTGAAGAAGTTTCTATTATTAATTCTACAGAAGAAACTGCCAAAATTTATGCTTCTATCAAATCTTTCTTAAAACAACAAGGAAAACCAATTCCTGAAAACGATATTTGGATTGCTGCGATTGCTATTGAAAACAATAAATCTTTGGTGACAAATGACCAACATTTTTCATTTATCAAAAATTTGAAAATCATTAATTTAAAATAAAAAATCATATTTCACGAAAAGAAATGTGTGTAAAGTAATATGTTACAAATCAAAAACTTACACGCCAAAATTGAAGATGGCGCAGAAATATTAAAAGGAATCAACCTTGAGATCAAACCAGGCGAAGTTCACGCAATTATGGGACCGAATGGTGCTGGTAAATCTACACTTTCGTCTGTTATAGCAGGAAAAGAAGATTACGAAGTCACCGAAGGAAACATCCTTTTCGAAGGCGAAGATATCGCTGAAGATGCGCCGGAAGAAAGAGCGCACAAAGGAATTTTTCTTTCTTTCCAATATCCGGTTGAGATTCCTGGCGTTTCTGTTACCAATTTCATCAAGGCAGCGCTTAATGAAACCAGAAAAGCAAATGGGCTTGAAGATATGGGCGCGAAAGAAATGCTGGGTCTGATCCGTGAAAAATCCGAGCAACTAGGCATCAAAAAAGATTTCCTTTCAAGATCGCTTAACGAAGGTTTTTCCGGCGGTGAGAAAAAAAGAAACGAGATTTTCCAAATGATGATGCTGAATCCAAAATTGGCAATCCTTGACGAAACCGATTCCGGACTTGATATTGATGCTTTGAGAATTGTTGCTGATGGTGTGAACAAATTCAAGAATGAAGGCAACGCCGTTCTTTTGATCACGCATTACCAAAGGCTTTTGAACTATATTCAGCCAGATTTCGTACACGTTTTGGCAGACGGAAAAATTATTAAAACAGGAGATAAATCTCTAGCACTAGAATTGGAAGAAAAGGGCTACGACTGGCTTTTAAATTAAAAAAAAATCTTCTAACAGATGCAAAATCAAACCATTACAATGGCTTTATTTGAACAGACAATAGATCAACATTCCGATTTTTTGGAAACACTTCGTCACAGATTTTTGGACGGGGACAGAAAAACCGCTCTTGAAGCTTTTGCTTTGAAAGGTTTTCCGACCAAAAAAGACGAAGAATACAAATACACAAACCTGAAAGAGATCACGGAAAAGGAATACAACTTTTTCCCGACAGAAGAGCACCACATCTCGAGAGAGCAATTGGATGCGCTTCAACTTGGTGAGGAGAATTTTGACCGAATCGTTTTCATCAATGGCAAACTTCACAAAGAATTTTCTAAGATCTCCATCGGAAATGCTGAGTTCCTTTCATTCAATTACGCTTTGAATGATTCCGCGCACAAAGAGGTTTTTGATAAATATTTCAATACGATTGCCAA
>Ga0265797_10007798_pt1 | contig 14478 bp, 20 predicted proteins | sample P2T30metagenome_FD_192433 | JGI IMG/M metagenome (GOLD analysis project Ga0265797, IMG submission 192433) | Plant litter microbial communities from East Loma Ridge, Irvine, California - P2 T30 | ecosystem: Environmental > Terrestrial > Plant litter > Unclassified | place: USA: California... | reverse complement strand
CTTGCGGATCTTTTTTTTCCATTACCTCCCGGTGTGAAGATGAACATGAAGTTCACTCCGTCCTCTAACGTCCTGTGGCTAAAACGATCCAAAAGATATCCAACGCTTAGGATTTCACTTCCCCTCTCCCCCCACAATGCCCTCCTTCCCATACATCCCGTACACACCTTTCCCTCCCCAACCCTTTCCTCCCGTCTCACCACATCGCAAACCCTACACCAAACCCACCTCTCCCCCTCAACACGCACCTCCGTCCGAGGCCCATACCCACGCCCCCTTCTCGAAATTCCACAATCCACGCAAAACCTATCGCGACTCGCATAACTCCACGGCCCAGACTTACACATCATCTCGTACGAGAACTCCTTCTCGGGGCGTAAGCGGTAACAATAGGTGCACAGGGTTAGGCCGTGTTGGGATGCGAAGAGCGTGCGTTTCATGCGTAGGAGGATTGACAGCTACAAATCACTCGCCGACCATCTATTCGCACTGTACAGATAAGCTACGGTATCCCAATTGCTCGATTGTACCTCAACGTACGCCTACTGGCCTGAGACATGAAGCGTCACCAGGTTGTAAAGCAGCGACCGTTGGCACAACGATAGCCTAGCAGGCTTTTAATGCTGACGATAGACTTTCAGAGTTCCGAAGTTGGCCTCAGAGACGCTGGTTGAAGCCGAAAACTAATGTCGGCTGGTTAGACGTGGCTTTATTTCGTACGGGATGTGATCGTTGAGAATGACAAAGGCTGGTGTGCCAACATTCTAGCTGTGTTGTTGAGTGTTGAGACTGCGATCTTGTGTCCGTCTGAGATGTGGGACTCTACTCAGTCGGTTTGCGTATACGATCACTACGTCTCGTAGGTAGCTTTGCTGGTAGCCTGGACTGCGGCAGTCAGAATAGTTGTGCGGCATGGCAAGAGTTGCGACAACGTACGTCCCTTCGTCTGGGCTATCGTGCGGCGCCTCCTCTGAAGGACTGGTGGTGATGAACGACTGGCCATGGTGAAACGGAATCGTGGGAACAAAGCGCTCATGTGTTGCCGCCGAGTGCGCAAGCAAGTGAAACGCGCTATCCATGCAACCTCAGACCAGCTTGTATCCGACAGCGCGTGATACCCATGCGCATTCGCGTGCGACGTAAGCATCTGGCGTTGGCCACAATACTACACTGTCACCTCATCCATCCGCTACCGCACTCCTAGTCTCACCGTCACTGAGCAGATCATCGGTCGCGTCTGCGGCAGCCTACACCCGTTCGAAGACCAGCAACGTTGACGGACCTATACGTTAGGCCACTCTTCGCAGTACAGCCGGTATGGCTTCCCTGAACATTGTGCGGTGCGCCCTTCTATCGCCTCTCTGACACGTTTCAATTTGACTCGTCCTCTCAACGTATCATCACCGTTCTGCTCGTACAACGTCGAATTTGCTTCCCAACCGACGCCATCTCCCTTCCGTCCAAATCGATTACAGCAGGCGCTATATCATCTTGAGCGAGCGCTAGACAAATCCATCTAGACAGCATAGAAAGATGCCGGACTTTGGCATAAAATGGCCACTTGGCCTAGGCCGCGAGGATCTTGTTGGTGCAGGCATCACAGCCCTTGTTGTTCGTATTGATGCCGTCGTCAAGTTCTTCAAGCCGACAAAATTGCAATTCCTCGAGCGGGAGACGGCCGTCTATCATCGTCTTGGGTACGACCACAGCGGCATTATTGAATATTTTGGTGTCCTGGGAAATGGCATCATCTTGCAATTTGCGGAACAGACATCTATTAGACAATATGTTGCGAGGCAGGGACAGATCTCGCTTCCTCTGAAGTTTCGTTGGGTGGAACAACTTTTCGACACCGTGCGTTATGTTCATTCAAAAAATGTATTGCATGGCGACATATCGTGCAACAATGTTTTCCTGGATCAGAATCTCGATGTCAAGCTCGGTGATTTCAGCGGCTCAGCTATCGATGGCCTTCCACCACTAAGCTGTTATGAGACCAGCCACGAACTCTCTCACGAAGATATCTCTGCGCGGACTGAACTGTTTGCCCTTGGCTCTACTGTTTATGAGATCATGACTGGCTCAGCACCATACAAAGACCTATCTGATGAACAAGTATTTGCAGTTTTCTCCGAGGGTCGCTATCCTGATTACAAAACGTTTCCACATTCCGGAACACGATAAGGAAATGTTGGACGCAAGAATATACGACTGTAGAAGAGGCTCTCCGAGATGTGAAGTTAGAGGGTATGCTCGATTCCTTGGCTAAGCTGCAAATGGCTGACGTTGTGTACAGTAAAAACTATGAACAGTTCACGCATGCTCTGTTCTCGCGCTCTTTCCAGCCACCGACTGTTTCTCTTCCTTCTGAGTGCCATTCCCCTGGTTCTGTTTGGACACTGGTTGCGGCGCTGGAGATCACTTCAACGATGAATGTCAGCAGGGTCCGCAGCTCATAGTTCTCCATCCTACCCACCTGGGCACAACCTGGGCAGTTGCCAGGCTTCTTAGAGGACCCAAATACTAGCACATTGCCTCCCAGGCCTTTGGCAGGAGAAGCGTCTGAGCATCGACGCCCGGTTTCTTTAGCCTTGTCACACTCATCCCAACTTCGAACCTCTTGTATATGCCGTGACGGGTTCTTGCAATCAGGTTGCAAAAACAAGCGCGCGACGATCGCCACAAGGCTGAAGGACTTCGCGCTCCTGTAGCAATCTTATCAGGTCCAGATAAAGCCAGTCTGTCAATTTGAAGGGGTTTTGACGCGGATGCAGCGCGGTGCAGCGTAGGCCTCAATCCCGGCACAATAGAATGCTCTACTGCATCAGGGGCGCAGGCGTCAACGCTGCTGTAATTTTTGTATCCCAAGAGACGATAGTGGTCTATGGTAGGCGAAGAAGCTATTGACAGAAGGTTGTAGATTGATCTGATGCGCTCGGAGGATCAGAGTCGCTCAATCTCAAAGTACCTGCAGTCCGTCCCACCACAGGGTGCGTCCCATGACCGAGGGACGGACCTTATTCTAAGCCTTCAGACATTTTCGCCAATACACTGACTACTTCACTTCAACACCACATGCCTTAGTACAAGTTAGCATGCTCGCACACGTCTCTCGTCCAAGCATCACGACACTTACTCCGCCACATCCAACCTATCAACCCACTCCACCTTCCCACCCGCCAAATACACCCGCATTCACCGCTCATTCCAGCTCTCATTCCCACCATTCAGCGGCTTCACATCACGACCCTTGACTGCCTCCATCAACTCCTCGTCCCCATCATCAGATAAGCGCCAACCAATACCATCCAGACACGCAAGGACTGCGTAGTGTTCAAGAGTGTGTAGCTCTTTGCGGATATGTAGGCGCAGCTCATGGCACGTCTGGGCATGACATGTTAGCACATCTTCAGTGTCACCGCCCGGACGGGAGTCTAGATCTGAATTCGTTTGCGAATCAGACGAGGTGTCCGAATACGTGCGATGGATGAGTGTGCTGACGACTCGCATAGCTGCACTCCAAACCTGCTCCGACGTCTCCACAAGAAGCGCATCAACACGCGCAAGACAAGCCGGCAACGTCTCGCACCTCACCACCTCATACCTTCGCTTCAACTCGCCCGCATCTTTTAGCTCTTTCGCGACTTGCCACCAATTACAGTCCGGCTCGTCGCGGGCATTCATGCACACAGCGACGCTACGCGCGCGCTGCACATACGCGTCCCACTCCTTGCGCACTTCAACTTGGCTCTCGTAAAGAGTCGTTAGTTGTGGAATTTCCGCGCAAGGCTCGGTGTCTTTGTCGCTTCGGCCGCAGAGATTGAAAGAGAGGGCTGTTTGCTGGATGGCGAGTCCGTTGATGCAGAAGGAGGGTGCGCGCTTGGTGGGCGTCGCGACGAGGTGTTGGGCGAAGGCGCATGCTTGGAGGAGGGTTTTGCGCTGGTGGCCGCAGGTATAGGTTGTTTGTTGGAGTTGGCACATTGTGTGGGATTGTGCTTTTCGGGGGACGGGATAAGAGTGGGACGGGACATGTGTGGGAGGGACCAAGTAGACGTCAAAGTGTCGTTGTGCGTGGATGAGGTGGCCGAGATCTGCTGCCATTGTGGTTATATAAGGTAATTCGTGGTGAAGGGCGAGTTGAACGTAGGTTGAGTTTGCTGACATTGTGAAGGTGACTTAGTGAAGGACATTGCATTCGAGTGAACATCAAACTACCTCCACAGCGCTATAGTATGATAACGTAGGACACAACATTGACGACACCTAGATGTAGCTACCACTGTTCCAATTTGCCGGACAATCTAGTAGGTTCTCTCGTATGCCACAAAACGCAGTACCCAATTCAGAGCTTACCTCCACCCGGAACGTCGACGATAGTGTGCGTAATAGCACCCACATCGCCCTTCCGCTCACCAACACCCCTAAAGCTCTTCCTTCCTCTAGAAATCCAATCAACGCCCGTTGCAATCGCAACAACAGCATACACAACGCAGACATCTACGCGCGATATCAGCATAACATCCCATGCCCAAGATCAAACGCCATGAACTCACAGTTCATGTTACTCGGCGCAACAGGCTTAGCATACGGGAACGAGTACATAACCAGCGTGAACAACGTCCATAGAAGCAGCACAATGTTCGAAAACAGGCCGAAGTTTCCGAGCCAGAAGGGTCCGTGTTTGATGTTTGAGCGACCGCGGATGAGCAGGCAGATGACGGGTATGGCGTAGCTGAGGTACATTAGTACGATGCATGCTGTGATCATACTACGCGTGATTAGCTTTTCTCAATTCTTTTAGTGGGCGTATAGGCTAGACTCACGAGTTGAATGCCGTTAATGAGGCGAGGTACATGCAGCCCATGATGGCTACACCGATGCAACTGAGTAAATGTGCGTTGAAGGGCACATCAAGCGTCGGATGTACCTTGGACAGCCAGCGATGCGCAGGCAGCCCTCTATCACGCGCAAAGCTCCAGCACAGCCGACTCTGCCACGTGTGACTCGCAACCAAGCATCCCATACCAGTCGCAATAATCAGACTTTCAAGCACAAGCGCACCAGCCTTATTCCCCAGCGCCTGGTAGAACACTTCCAGAATAGGCACCAGCGTCGCAGTCGCTCCAATATCCGCAAAGTCGCCCACAATACTGAAGAACATGGCAATGGAGAAGGACCAGCTCGTCACGAAGCCGATTCCCACAGTACCCATGATGGCGATTGGGATCACTTTCTCAGGGCGATGGATTTCCTCTGCTAGATGCGTGGCGCAGTCGAGGCATGCGAAGCTCCAGTTTGTGTTGACGAGGCCTACGATGAATGCGATGCCGCCTTGTTGCCAGCCGGTGTTGTTGATGAATGTGGCAAAGACGAATTTTGCGTCTTGGTGTGTTGGCGCGACGGATGGGACTGTGATGATGATGACGAAGAATGAGAGGAGGGATGTCCATAGCGTGGTTGTGGCGACTAGGGGGAGTGTCTTGCCGTAGCAGTTGAAGAAGAAGCAGAAGATGTTTGAGAGCTGGTATGCGAGGAATACGTGCCATGATTTGATCACGCTATAGTGGGTCAGCTCATTTGTGAATTCTAGCAATCATGGGGATGAAGATACTTACAGGTCGGGATGGCTGAGCTGATAACAGCCCACCACCGCACTCCCCATAGCAAGTGCAACAGAGGCGCTCGTGAACATAGACCCCCACCATGCAATCCACCCAGTCAGATAACTCGCAACATTCGCCCATTTCTTCGGAGCCAACTCGTTTGCCCAGAAGTACTGCCCTCCCGCATTCGGCATCGCTGATACCAATTCGCTAAGAGTGACACCAACACAAATCGAGATCAGTGCAATGCCCATAACTAATCTCAAATCTTAGCGTGTGTGGTACGTCCTAAGGGTATTTACTGCGAACTTGACGCACTGCCATATATGATGAGCAAAGGACCTCCCGAATTGATACCAGTAATTAGAGCTGCTGATATGCCGAACCAGGAATTGGTGAGCGAGAAGCCTACTCCAAGGACAGACCAGACACTGTAGTTCCGTCGCATGTCCTGGGTGTAGCCTATCGTTGGAGTTAAAATGTCAGCTTTGTGTGTCACATGCACTCGCTATCTTGAGGGTTGCTCACCCATTTCCGCCAGCTTGAGGGCATCAGCGTCGATTGATCCTTTCCGCGCCTCGACATCATCGGAGACCACTGGCGTCAAGTGCTTTTCTTTTGTGATATCCATGGTATGAAGGAAGTTCCAGAGTGTAACGCGTTTCAGAGACTAAGTTTCAAGCACCACTAGAATGTGAATGCGGTCCTTGCAAACGGACCTCCTTACTGCAAACTACACACTTGGCGTGAAGCTTGGTAACTCGCCAAGCCAACATTGTAGGAACTCTGGAGCTTATCTATAGCTCGACGAAACGATCAAGGGGACACTGATTCTGAAAAGGCCGTGAGCATGGGGGTTGTGCGAGATAAGAGATAGCAAATGACAGTGAGCTGAGGCTAAAGAGGTACATGATGATGGGCGCCGTCACTTCTGTTGATTCGGTTTTCATAGGCGCGCTCAAGTCTAGCGGGGTGGTTGTTTCCTTGGATATGCATTGCCATGGTATACTCTGCGGTCTTTCAAGAGGAATGGCTTTGATTCACTCGGTAGTTTGGACGGCGCAGAGAGCATTGCGCACTATGCCATATACGTGATATGAGGCCGTTCCGTACCCAGATTCCCGGGTCTGGCGCAGATCGAGGCCGTGAACCACCTCGTACGGTCGGCATAAGTGTCATTGCAGATATTCTTGCATTGCAGTCGTTGAGGAATAGATCAGATGAACACTTCTTGGGCAAGTGTCCAATTGTGCGATGTTTGCTCTGAACATGCACGCGCTCCAAACTTCAGGGGAAAGCTTGAGGCGGGTGATGCACATGCGGGGAAAGCTTTGAAGGGGTGAAACGGCCGGGAGATACCCGCATCCTAAGATCAGGTATGCCGTGGAAGCTGCAGTATCGTAAGCACAACCATGAATGTCAAGCAAAGTTGGTGGGTATACTCACAGTCGATGGCGAGATTCTTGGCTTGCTGAAGTGACAGCAGCCAGTAGGTTCTGTCGTGTGCTTCCGCCTAGAAACAAGCAACCACAGCATGCATATGAGGGGTACGGAACGTGATTCCTTCGTATTGCACGACAGCAATGTCGTGACCCTGCAGCAGCAGCAAGCAGCCGTCCGTGTATCGTTGATGAAATCTTGCGAGGCGGATCCATGATGTAATCTTAGAATCGCTGAAGTGGCCAGCTCACGCCAGTCGAAAGTCACCACATACCTTTCAAACCCAGAGTCTCGACCCAACTCAATCAGCCAACTATCATTCAGACTCCGCGTTTCTTTTCCAGATTCGAATCCTGTAAATGTGCTTCAACACAATCACACAGCCTCGCAAAACTGTGGCGTTTCCTGCGCACCCTCAAGCTGTACGCAAGACTCGACATCCCTCGGTGCCGTTTCCAACGTAGTAGGTGGCTCAAGCCCGGATGCTGATGTATCACCAGCTGCGGCCATGTACGACACCTTTCGCGGTCCGGCGTGATCACGCGGTGACACGTAGAATGCTTGGGTCCGCTTTGGTACTTCCAAGGACTCGATGTCCCGAGCACTCGTAGAGAAGGTCTGCGATGGTCTTGGGCTCTGAAAATCGTAAAAAGCTCATGTCTCATGTCTTTTCGGATGGTCAATGTGTGTGTATAGCGCAGGTTTGACAGCATTGTGCTATGGTACGTCTGTCCTAGGTAAATGCCGATTGCTCTGGATGATATTCGCAGTATGTATTGCAGCCGCAATTTGCGCGATACACAGAAGCATGGCCGTGGTAACAGCCCGGCCGGCCGGCAGCCCGAGTCTGGCGCAACGTCACATTCTTGGCGTTGGTGATGGTGTTCCGGTCATGGTTGGAGCAAAATCGCTGGGCGCGGTGGCATCAAATGCGCGGTACGCGTACACTGTCTGCTCACAATTTGCGATTTGCAGTCGCAGCATTCAGCCGATAACGTCGTACTTGTTTAGTTTTCTTGGTGAGGATCACATCGCACAGTCGAAGACGTTCATTGTTCTGTGGGTCTGGTGTTCGAAAGTGGCGACTTTCTCCAGAAGAGGAAGCTACACCTGCTCGAATCGGCGAATATGCCCAGACTTGCTAGACTGAGATGGCAATAGCGGCGCACGACACATCGAAGTTGGAAAGTTATTGTACTGCATTCTTTCGTACCGATACTGCTGGTAGTGAGTGAGACTACAAGATCTGGCAGAAGATAGACATGTTGGGAGTGAGAGAAGTGAACAGCTAAGACAAAGAAAACACCACACCGCGCCAGATGCCCACGTTAAGACGTACAATCGTCCACCCGGAGTGCAATCGCATGGCTTCCAACATTGCTTCCCGTATCGAGTATTCCCATACCTTCAATTGACATCCATACACACGTACGCACCATACACCCAGAGCATGCTCGACGAGCTGCACTGCATTACTTTTGACCATTAGAGGGTATCGTGTCCAAGACTGTGCGCCTCCCAAAGCTCGACCTGCGTACAGGTTCGCCTGTGTTGTACTTATCCCAGCTTCTGGTCCTGGGGGTAGTGGCCTCCAGGATGGCGTGCCATGCCCTGCTGGGCCATGGGGTACTGGTTCGTCTGTTGCTGCTGCTGGAGGTAGCTCTGGTAGTGGAGCGCAGCCTCGGGGGTCATGTATGCTTGAGGCATGGCGTTGTTGTTGGGCGGCATACCGCGCGGTTGGCCAGGCGCAACCTGGGCGTGGTTGTCTTCGGGCGAGTCGACGGTGTTATCTTCGACGCCGTTCGCGTCGCCGCTTGAGGGCTCAGGCGCATTGAGGCAGGCCTATAAAATGAGCGTTAGTCATGCGAAGTGATACTGGTGCTTGCGTGCAACGTACCTGGATGAGGTTCTTGCCCTCGGGCTTGGTGACCAGCGGCTGCAGCTTGGGGGTGGTGAAGGTGTAGACCAAGCCAGTCTCCGAGACAACAAGAAGCAGCACTTGCGTGCCTGTCAGGACGGAGAGTTCATATGCCTGCGACATGGAATTAGCCATGGTTCTTGCGCGGTGCAGTACAGATGGGGATGCGCTGCGCTGCAAACCAAGTAGCAGTGACGTACCTTCTTCATGATGCCGGCCTTGCGCTTGGAGAAGGTAATGTGCCGACGCGACTTGTCCTGGATGAACTTGATCTCGATCTTTCTACGCTCGCGGCCAGGCTTATCGTCGTCATCGTCGTCGTCGTCCTGTGCAGCGCGCTGGCGCTTAGTACCGCGGCTGCCATCGCCGAGGCCGATGCCGTTGCCGTCGTCGTGCAGTGAAGGCGACTGGTCCTGGTCGTGGGAGGTGATTTCAGACGCCATGGTGGTGTGTGAATGAAGATTGGCTGTGGAGTTAGGTGCTAACTGCTTATGGTGGCCGGTGTTTGTAGCTGTTGGACGTGTTAGGCCTGGGGCTGTAAAAGCGAAAGAGGAAAGGCAGGCGCGCTTGCTGGGAAAAGGCAAGATGTGGGCGGAGTGACCCTTTGAGCAGGAATGCAAGGAAGGCGCGCTCGGCCGTTGCACAGCGCGAAAACCACGCTAATGCCGAGAGGCTGGGGTGGACATTGGCACCGTGATTGATCGAGTGCGCACCGGCAACCTGAAGACACTGGACGTACCTTTTTGCTCGCCTGCACACCTCAGACCCGTGGTAAAGCGGCTTAGGTGGGCGGGAGCTTGTGAGGGCTTGGCTACGGATGAGGCAGCGATGCGCGGGCAACTGACGCAGGGTGAGAGTGGTGCAAGCAGTTTCGAGGAGCTGTAATGTCTCGAGGAGGTTTGGCGGCACCTAGAAATGGCGAAGGCCAAACGGTTCTTAAGAGAGGCCGTCTATGGCTTGTTAGCGGTCCCAGGCTGCATGGGCACACTCAAGTCTTGGGGCGGGATTGCGCTTGATGAGCCCCTGCTCGCGTCTTCACTGAGTCGAACCCGCAGATCTCGCGTGCGTTTGCCGTGGAGACTGATGGTTTTGCAGTCGCTATCATCTGTGTACTCTGCACCAACGACTACTGTAACCTGTACGCCGTGGAACCGTGCCTATGTCCACACTCGCAGTGTCAAGTTCACTCAGAGAAACAGCCGCTCGTCTGTCCTCCACCCTCTCCCTCATGTGCCAGGCAGCTTTCCACCAATCAGTGGCGCTGTGGTGGGTCGATCCAGTCCCTCTTCTCGCTAGCGTCTTATATCAGCAGCTACTTTAGCAGCAGTTCTTCACGATCGGACAAGGATTAACGGCGCTGAATATCTTGCGTTCTCACGTGGAAGACAACCACGGCGACCTTCACTGCACTGTGGCATCAAATGCGCGACCATGCGAGTAGAAATCAGCATACTGCACGCTTAGTAATAATATGTTCTTTGCTGCTGAAGTGAATGGGTGGAAAGAGGCAGCCGCGGGCCCTTACCGCCTTCCTTCTTCGGCCTCGCCTCGCCTCCGCTGCAGCGCATCTGCAGCCACCAACACCCCGTGCCTGCAGCACAACCTTGAAATGCTCACCAGCCGTGACCGGAAGTCGAACTTCACCTTAACACCGACTCCAAAAATTGTATCCACGATGATCAGCTCGTTACCCTCCAGTGTATGACTTCGTGGTTCGGCGCTACGGTGGATGCCGCGCCAAATGTCGAACCACCACGGCTTCCTGCGACATGATTCGCCCAAGCTGCGACACACCACCGAAACGCGGGTCGTCTCGCGCATTTGCCAGACGCTCAATGCTCCAAAGCCATGTGAATTCCTCTCGCTGTCTCTGCCGCCTCTCTTTCAACACCTCTTCGTTTCCCTGTATCTAATATTTGCATTCGCGTCTTGATCGACTCAGCTCTGAGCACGCCGGCCGTCTCCAACTGCGCTCTTCCATTCTTTTCTCCCTCTATCACAAGTCTCCAGTCAACGTCTTTTCCTTCCTTGCAACACGCGCTCAGGCGCACGAATAACGCCACGATGCCTACCAAGCTCATGATGGTGTTCGTCGCCATGGACTTCATATTTGCCGGATGTGGAGGGTTACTCCTGGGATTCTCTCTGATATCGGAGAAGTCGCTGCGTGCGTCGCCAACGCTGGATAATGTGACCCAGAATGTTTTGCTAGGCCAGTGTCCATTGACAGGTACGACTCTCTGGGTGGATGTCGAGTCGTCGATATTGCGGCACCACTGTGGCGCTCTTTCGTGACACGCGATACTGGATACCAACGGTACATCAATGACGAGTACTAACAACCGTGTAGCTGGTGTTGTGAACGCAATCTTCGTCTTCGCCACATTCCTGCTTTCGCTCCCAGCACTGTTCCTCCCAACAAATCGAGGGTGGCTACGCACGCAAGGCTGGCTGTTAGCTATCTGTGCGACCTTCACGCTCGGCTTGGGTCTCGCAATCTGGGTAGAAACCCTCGAGACGCGTCGCCACCTTAGCGGTCTCTGGGGACGCGAGACACCGCAGATTCAGAGTCTTCTGCAGCAGAAAGTGAGTAGGCTCCCGTCAGCGCTACGCTCAACATCAGTCCACGTGGGGGATCATATGCAGTCATGCTGACAAAGTGCAGTTTGACTGCTGCGGCTTCATGAACTCGACCACGCCTCCATTCGTCCAGGATGCCACTTGTGTAAACACCCTTGTTGCTGCGCAGAAGGGTGGCTGCATCGGCAAGTTTTCGTCCGCCGCCAACAAGTATCTCGACCGGATCTTCACGGCCGCGTTTGGCATCGTCGGCGTAGATGTCATTCTCATTCTGTGTGTTGCCATGGTACTGAAGTACAGGATGGAGCAAGAGCGCTACCGCCATATCGACGAGAAGAATGGCGGTGGTTTTTAAGAGCGGACGGCAAGAGTGCGTGTATGCTCGATATGGGGCATTTCTCACGAGCTAGTGAGTTATGAAGGGAATATGTCCTGAGAATAGAGGGAGTTCACCCGAGGGATTTGAGGACGACGGATGTAGAATACTGACTTTGTAATAATGAGCTTCAAAATTCAGCGGTGCTGACAACACACACATATTTTCATTTGGCATCATTAGCATTACATTAGACACCCACCCCGTATAGAAATAAACCCCTTCACATCCAAATGCGCGACCCTAAAGCTATTCCTCTAGCAAACATCTCTTCACATTTCTTCCGCGAAGACAAAAAACAAGCACACACTCCCCGCTGCTGCATGTACCTACACAACAATAACTTTCCACTACAGCTGTCAAAAAAGTATCGTGGCGGCCTTTGAAGAGTCAGGGTCCAGACACACATTCGCAAACCGTTCTCTCGGCACGCGGCACTTGGTTGGAACTTGAAACGAACGACTGGATGTGGAAGTCGGCAATCCGGTCGCTACTTCTTCAAAACCAAAATACAACCCTCCAAAAGGCGAGACTGTAGACTCTCGAGCGTTGTTGTTTAGGTAGTATGTACGACTGCACAGCTGTCTGTCAATGCAATGCTCAACATGGGCTGAAAATCACGCACGAGTCATGTATATCACCCACACTGACACGCATGAGATACTTACTTTCAGCCTTCCCCTGCCCTCACGCTCATTCTCCTCCAAAACACCCACCCCATCCTCCCAAAAATCAAAACATCCAGCCCAGCACCCATCCCCCTGCGCCCTCAATCTCAATCTCACCCACCCTGCATCTGCAGCGTGACAATGTCAACAAGCAGGGATAACGTCGCAGCACACCGTCGTATTTCCTTTTCTAGAACGCCTTGGCGTAGTTGCGCTTTCAGGTGGTTCCGAGGCTAAGGGTTTACGCGAGATGAGGGCTTGATGGCATGTGATGCAGATGGGGGATGGGGGATGGGATGTGATAGGTAAGCAGAGTCCGGTGGAGTGGTAGGACTGGAATTGGGATGTGGATGTTGGGTGGGAGGGAGTAAGGAGTGTGTTGTCAACAGCTTGATGATGATTTTGCAGATAAATACTCGTGCGCTCGCGATAACCTCTCTGCGCTGCTGAACTGCTATATGTAAAGTCTACACTCCCCGAAGCCGCTGTTCCTACCTCGCAACCTCCGATGCAAACTGCGCCGCAACCGCACCACCGTCAACATCCACCCCATCATCCTCCTCATCAAAAATACCACCCACCGAAACAGGCGCAGTTTTCCGCGCATTCGCAGCCGCCCTGCGGAAAATATCCGTGACCTTGAGCTGCTTATCTTCGTCATCGCTACCAAACACATTATGCGACTTCTTGCCGCCGATACGAACAGCGTGCTCGAGTCGAGCGCAAAGTCGCTCGACACTGTCCTTAGCTTCCAGGATGCTTAGATCAACTACAGCTCCTGCTTCGACAATGCTATTGCCGAGCATCTTGATGTGGAGAACGAGAGCATCTATTTCGCGGTTGAAGGCCTTCAACTCGGATGCTGCGGGGACAGGCGCCATGACAGGTGAAGAGCCGCCTTGTGATGGTGATGGGTTGACGAGTGGCTGATATGGGACTGTGAGGAGCCCTGGACCGACTGCAATATCAAGTAGTGTCATGCGCGCTGCTAAAGAGCCGTAGTCGGTTTTCTTGTTGATGTGGAATTCCGGGGAAGTTTCCAGATGCTTGTGTAGGATCTTTGGCAGGTCAGGATCGGCGAGAGCCACGTGCAGTACCGTGGGATGCAGTATGAACGCCAGTGCGATGTGTCGTCGGAGGTAGGCAGTCATGGGAGAGCTCGATGGCAGTGCGCACACGAGATCTCGTTGTAAGACAGGATGAGTGACACGCGAAAGCAGCCGTGGAAGCACATCGCTGAGCTGTGAGGCAATTAGAGACGGAATGTCATCCTCGAGTGTGGGGCTCCCTACGCCCTGGACCAGCTTATAGTTGTCGGTGAAGTTGCAAAGTGTTGCTTCTATGGCGTCTTGGACGGCACCCAAGATGTCGGGATCAGACACGACACGGTCGTCCATGCACACGTGGCAGAGCAGGTAGAAAGCATGACTTCTTGCTTTGTTGTTTAGCCTGCCATGGTTAGCTCAGGATTGAGACCTAGACACTATGCTTACCAGGGTGCTGCTCTTCCCAGTAATCTTGCGGTAGATCTCAACGAAGGCGGTAGAGGGTAGGGAGTCGTGGATTGAACATCGAAGGATGGAACCAATTGAGCATCCGAATTAAGGGTCTTCACGTCGCCTCCTAGTATGTTGAATATGGCATCTAGTCTGTTATGATCCAGCAGTGTGTGAAGGTGTTCATGATGCGCCTGGTCATGATGAGTATATGGCTGTTGCCGGGGATGTATTCACTGACCTCTAGGATTTCAAGGTATGTTGTGTTCAATGCATCGCTTTGGTCGAGAGAGACTACCGGTGTCAGTTATGGTGAGTTCAACGTGAACGTGTTCTCACTTCTGTCAATCATCCACGACGCCAATTCTGCAGGAAGCTCTTGAAATCGGAATACCTG
>Ga0265797_10007797_pt1 | contig 14478 bp, 12 predicted proteins | sample P2T30metagenome_FD_192433 | JGI IMG/M metagenome (GOLD analysis project Ga0265797, IMG submission 192433) | Plant litter microbial communities from East Loma Ridge, Irvine, California - P2 T30 | ecosystem: Environmental > Terrestrial > Plant litter > Unclassified | place: USA: California... | reverse complement strand
GCCACCAATGCCGGCCTGGCCCGGGTCTATTTCGAGCGGCGCGACCGCAATCGCGCCGGGTTTTTCATCAACCGCCTGACGGAGACAGCCAAGCTCGACACGCTGTCGGCCGACGAACTGTGGCTGGCCATCCGGGTCAAGCGCATGGTGGGCGAGCGGGATTCGGAAGCGTCGCTCGCGGCCCAGCTGCGCAAGCGCTTCCCCGGCTCGCCTGAATACGCGGCGTTCGAGCGCGGTGCATTTAATGAGTGAGACAACGACAATGAGTTCCGAGCGTGCAGAACAGCCAACGACGCCCGACAACCAGCATGGCATCCCGGGCAAGACCCTGGCCGCGCATCGCGAAGCGATGGGCTGGTCGGTGGAGCAGGTGGCCGACCAGCTGAAACTGGCGGTGCGCCAGGTGGTGGCACTGGAAGCCGGCGATTACGCCTCGCTGCCGAGCCCCGCGGTGACGCGCGGCTTCGTGCGTGCCTACGCCAAGCTGATGAAGCTGGACCCGGCGCCGCTGGTAGCCCAGATCGAGATGGACACCCCGCCGGCGGCCGACCTCAGCGCCAACACGGCGGCGACGCGCCGTCCGGCGCCGGCCTCGTTCTCCGAATCGCGCTTCCCGCTGCACGGCAAGCGCTCCTCGCTGCCGCTGGGCTGGATCGCCGGCGCGGTCGTGGTGGCTGCGGCTGCCGCTGCCGCCTGGCATTTCGGCGTGGTGCCGATGCAGCGCGGCGCCGAGCAGGCCGCCCCCGCAGCGCCGGCATTGAACGGTGCCGGCGCCGCGTCGACGCCGGAAACCGTCGTCAGCGGCACCGCGGGCAGCACGGTCGAGACACTGCAGAGTCCGTCGGTACCGCTGATTTCGGTGCCGTCCGCCGGCAGCGCCGCTTCTGCGCCGGCAACGACCAGCGCCGCCGCGCCGGGCGCCGCCGCGCCGGCCCCCGGCCCGGTCGTCAACGTGCCCAACACCAGCGCCACCGGCGCACCGCCGACCGTGGTCCCGGCCGCGCCGGCCAGTCCGGTCGTGACCCAGGCGGCTGCCGCACCTGTGCCAGCGCAAGCCGCAAGCAGCGCCAACGCACTGGTATTGAACGTCCGCGAGGATTCCTGGATCGAAGTACGGCCGGCCAAAGGCGGCGCGGCGCTGATCTCGCGCCTGGTCAAGGGCGGCAGCACGGAAACCGTCAATGTTGCCGGCCCGGTGCGGCTGACCGTCGGCAACCCGAACGGCGTGTCGGCGACCCTGCGCGGCACTGCCGTGGCACTGCCGGCGGTGCCGGGCAAGACCCTGGCCCGTGTGAACCTGCAATAAGCTGGAATAACGAACTGAGCGGAACAATCGTAATATGACTTCTTCGAACACGCCCATCCCTTCGGGCCCGCTGCTGCGCCGCGAAAGCCGCGGCGTGCTGGTCCAGCACGGCGAGCGCAAGGTCTGGGTTGGCGGCAACGCCCCGGTCGTCGTGCAATCGATGACGAATACCGACACCGCCGATGCGATCGGTACCGCGATCCAGGTCAAGGAACTGGCGCGAGCCGGTTCCGAGATCGTCCGCATCACGGTCGACACGCCGGCCGCCGCTGCCGCCGTGCCGCACATCCGCGAGCAGCTCGACCGCATGGAAGTGGACGTGCCGCTGGTCGGCGACTTCCACTACAACGGCCACCTGCTGCTGCGCGACTATCCGGCATGTGCGCAGGCGCTGTCGAAGTACCGCATCAACCCGGGCAACGTGGGGCAGGGCGCCAAGCGCGACACCCAGTTCGCCCAGATGATCGAAACCGCGATCCGCTACGACAAGCCGGTGCGCATCGGCGTCAACTGGGGCAGCCTGGACCAGTCGCTGCTGGCGCGCATCATGGACGAAAACGCCGCGCGCGTGCAGCCGTGGACGGCCCAGGCCGTGATGTACGAAGCGCTGATCACCTCGGCCATCGAGAATGCCCAGCGCGCCGAGGAAATCGGCATGCGGCGCGACCAGATCGTCTTGTCGTGCAAGGTGTCCGGCGTGCAGGATTTGATCGCGGTCTACCGCGAACTGGCCAAGCGCTGCGATTACGCGCTGCACCTGGGGCTCACGGAGGCCGGCATGGGCAGCAAGGGCATCGTCGCTTCCACCGCGGCCTTGTCGGTGCTGCTGCAGGAAGGCATCGGCGACACCATCCGCATCTCGCTGACCCCGGAACCGGGCGGCGACCGCACCCGTGAAGTCGTAGTCGGCCAGGAAATCCTGCAGACCATGGGCCTGCGCAAGTTCACCCCGATGGTGATCGCCTGCCCGGGCTGCGGGCGCACCACCTCGACCGTGTTCCAGGAATTGGCCGACAACATCCAGACCTATCTGCGCGAGCAGATGCCGGAATGGAAAAAGACCTACCCGGGCGTGGAAGCGATGAACGTGGCCGTGATGGGCTGCATCGTCAACGGTCCGGGCGAATCGAAGCACGCCAACATCGGCATTTCGCTGCCGGGCACGGGCGAATCGCCGGCGGCCCCGGTGTTTGTCGATGGCCAAAAGGTGGCTACACTGCGCGGGGAGCGGATCGTCGAGGAGTTCCAGACGATCGTGCTGGACTATGTAAAGAAAAATTACGGCCGAGAGACCGCGAACGCAATTTAACGTCGTCCCCGCGCAGGCGGGGATCCATGCTGAGCTGGCTGAAGATGCTCAGTACGGACCCGCGCCTTCGCGGGGGCGACGATTGAGGGGCAGGGATACTAACGGCCCAGAAGGAAGAATTGGAATGTCCGACAAAAAAGAAAAAATCACCGCCATCAAAGGCATGAACGACATCCTGCCGGCCGATGCGCCGCTGTGGGAGCTGTTCGAAAACACCGCCGAATCGGTCCTGAAGAGCTACGGCTACCAGAAGATCGTCACCCCGATCGTCGAGGAAACCGGCCTGTTCGCACGCGCCATCGGCGCCGTCACCGACATCGTCGAGAAGGAAATGTATTCCTTCGAAGACTCGATGAACGGCGACCAGCTGACCCTGCGTCCGGAAGGCACGGCCGGCGTGGTGCGCGCCGTGATAGAGCACAACCTGGCCTACGACGGTCCGAAGCGCCTGTGGTACAAGGGCCCGATGTTCCGCCACGAGCGTCCGCAGCGCGGCCGCTACCGCCAGTTCTTCCAGTTCGGCGCCGAAGCGATCGGCTTCTCGGGTCCGGACATCGACGCCGAGCTGATCATGCTGTGCCGCCGCCTGTGGGACGACCTCGGCCTGGACGGCATCCGCCTGGAACTGAACTCGATCGGCAATGCCGAAGAGCGCCAGCGCCACCGCGCCGACCTGATCGCCTATTTCGAAGCGCATGCCGACGTGCTCGATGCCGAAGCCCAGCGCCGCCTGCACGCCAATCCGCTGCGCATCCTGGACACCAAGAATCCGGCGATGCAGGACCTGGTCAACGCGGCGCCGAAGCTGCTCGACTACCTGGGCGGCGAATCGCTGGCCCACTTCGAAGGCCTGAAGAACATCCTGGATGCCAACAACGTCCAGTACACCGTCAACCCGCGCCTGGTGCGCGGCCTCGATTACTACAACCGTACCGTGTTCGAGTGGGTCACCGACGCGCTCGGCTCGCAGGGCACCGTGTGCGCCGGCGGCCGCTACGACCCGCTGTTCGAAACCTTCGGCGGCAAGCCGACCCCGGGCATCGGCTTCGCGATGGGCATCGAGCGCCTGGTCGAACTGATGAAAGAGCAGGGCGAGCCCTCGGCGCCGAACCAGTGCGACGTCTACATGGTGCACCAGGGCGAAGCGGCCCAGATGCAGGCCTTCGTGCTGGCCGAGCGCATCCGCGACGCCGGCCTGGACGTGGTGCTGCACTGCGCCACCCCGACCGGTGCCGGCAGCTTCAAGAGCCAGATGAAGAAGGCCGACGGCGCCGGCGCCGCCTTTGCCGTGATCATCGGCGAAGACGAAGTGGCCAACAACGTGGTCGCCATCAAGGCCATGCGCGAGGCTGACGCCGCCCAGCAGCAGGCCAGCGTGCCCTTCGACGAAGCGGTCGACTACCTGGTCGACCAGATCACCGGTGCCCACGACCACGATCACGACCACGATCACGTGCATTACCACCCGTAATCCATCCATCAATATCCGATAACTAGAACTTATACGTCCATGGCATACGATCTCGAAGAACAGGAACAGATAGCGAATTTCAAGGCGTTCTGGAACCGCTTTGGCAACCCGATCATGTGGGTGCTGATCATCGCGCTGCTCGGCTACGCCGGCTGGAACTACTGGAACTCGCACCAGCGCGGCCAGACCGCCGAGGCGTCCGGCCTGTACGACGGGCTCGTCACGGCGGCCGAAGCCAAGGACCTGACCAAGGTCAAGCGCTTCGCCGGCGACATCCAGGGCAAGTTCGGCAGCACCGCCTACGCCCAGATGGCCGCCCTGAGCACCGCCAAGGCCGCCTTCGACGCCAACGACCTGGCCACCACCAAGGCCCAGCTGCAATGGGCGATCGACCACGGCAACGACGAATACAAGTCGGTCGCGCGCCTGCGCCTGTCCGGCGTGCTGCTCGACGAGAAGGCCTATGACAAGGCGCTGGCGATCCTGAACGCCGACTTCCCGGCCCAGTTCGCCGCCGAAGTGGCCGACCGCAAGGGCGACGTGCTGGTGGCGCAGAACAAGCTGCCGGAAGCGCGTACCGCTTACCAGGCCGCGCTGGACAAGATGGACAAGAAGCATCCGGGGCGCCAGATCGTGCAGGTGAAGCTGGATGCGATCGGCGGGGCGCCGGTGACGGCGCAGGTGGCGGTGAAGCCGGCTGCGTAAGCTGGCCGTCAACAGCTGATCCGTCGTCCCCGCGCAGGCGGGGGGCCATACTGAATATCCGAAGGCGCATTTCAAGAAAGGCCGCCAACATACTCGGATTCACGATTTCTGTGCCTCAGCATGGGTCCCCGCCTTCGCGGGGACGACGAGCGCTCCTCGTTCAAGTAGATTTACAGACAAGGTAAAAAAGAACATGCGTATTTCCCGGAAGCTGGTTGGTGTCGGTGTCCTCGCCCTGATGACGGGCTGCTCGACGATTAGTTCGCTCAATCCGTTCGCATCGAAATCCAAGGGCAACCAGCCCGCGCCGCTGGTCGAGCTGAAAGCCTCGATGGCGGTGCGTACCGCGTGGAAGCTGGACGTCGGCAAGTCGCAGAACGCCATGTTCTCGCCTGCGCTGGCCGGCAACACCGTCATCGCCGCAGGCAGCGACGGCACCCTGGTGCGCGCCGATGCCGCCACCGGCCGCCAGCTGTGGCGCGTGAAAGCCGGCACCACGCTGACCGCCGGCGTCGGCACCGACGGCGAACTGATCGTGGTCGGCGGCAGCAAGGGCCAGCTGCTGGCCTACGACATGGACGGCAAGCAGCTGTGGAAAGCCCAGCTGTCGAGCGAGATCCTGTCGGCGCCGGCCATCGCCCAGGGCGTCGTGGTGGCGCGCAGCGTCGACAACCGCATCGTCGGCTTCGACGCCAAGACCGGCCAGAAGAAATGGACCGTGCAGCGCACCTTGCCGCCGCTGACCCTGCGCCTGGCGCCGGGCATGGTGGTGCACGGCACCGACGTGATCGTCGCCCAGCCGGGCGGCAAGCTGCTGGCGCTGATCGCCGCTACCGGCGCGCCGCGCTGGGAAGTCGAGGTCGGCGTCGCACGCGGCGCCACCGAACTGGAACGCATGACCGATATCGGCGGCATGCCGATCATCTTCGAGGGCGACGTCTGCGCCGTGGCCTACCAGGGCCGTGTCGGCTGCTTCGACATCGCCACCGGCAGCGCCAAGTGGACCCGTGACCTGTCGTCGGAAGCCGGCGTCGCGGTCGACCAGCGCTTCGTGTTCGCCGCCGACGACAAGGGTGCGTTGTCCGCCTTTAACCGCGAAGGCGGCTCCAGCGCCTGGAAGAACGACAAGCTGTCCTACCGCCGCCTGTCGACCCCGGTGTCCTACGGCCGCGCAGTCGCGGTCGGCGACTACCAGGGCTACGTGCACTTCCTGTCGCGCGAAGACGGCGCCTTCCTGGCGCGCGCCGCCACCGACGGCAGCGCCATCGTATCGACCCCGCTGGTAGCGGGATCGAACCTGATTTTTCAAACACAAAATGGAACTGTGACCGCCATCGCGGTCGAATAGAATAACTACATGAAGCCGGTAATCGCACTCGTTGGTCGCCCGAACGTCGGGAAGTCGACCCTTTTCAACCGCATGACCCGCTCGCGCGACGCGCTGGTGGCGGACTTGCCGGGTCTCACGCGCGACCGCCACTACGGTGAAGGCCGTATGGGCGAGCGCCCCTTCCTGGTGATCGACACCGGCGGTTTCGAACCGGTCGCCAAAGACGGCATCATGCATGAAATGGCGCTGCAGACGAAGCAGGCCGTGGCCGAAGCCGACGTCGTGATGTTCATCGTCGACGGCCGCCAGGGCCTGACGCCCCACGACAAGACCATCACCGACTTCCTGCGCAAGTCCGGCCGCAAGGTCATGCTGGTGGTGAACAAGTCCGAGGGCATGAAGTACACCTCGGTCACCGCCGAGTTCTACGAACTCGGCATGGGCGACCCGTACGTGATTTCGGCCGCCCATGGCGACGGCGTGCTCGACCTGGTCAACGAAGCGATCGACCAGGCCGCGACCCTGCGCCCGCACGAAGAGCCCGAGTTCGACCCGGCCGACTTCGGCGTGAAAATCGCGCTGATCGGCCGTCCGAACGTCGGCAAGTCGACCCTGATCAATACCCTGGTCGGCGAACAGCGCGTGATCGCCTTCGACATGCCGGGCACCACCCGCGATTCGATCGAAGTTCCGTTCGAAAAGGGCGGCAAGCACTACACCCTGATCGACACCGCCGGCATCCGCCGCCGCGGCAAGATCTTCGAAGCCGTCGAAAAGTTCTCGGTGGTCAAAACCCTGCAGTCGATCTCGGAAGCCAACGTGGTTGTGCTGATGCTCGACGCCCAGGAAAATATCGCCGAGTCGGACGCTCATATCGCCGGCTTCATCCTGGAATCGGGCAGGGCGCTGGTGGTGGCCGTCAACAAGTGGGACGGTTTGACCAGCGACCAGCGCGACCAGGTCAAGAACGACATCGACCGCAAGCTCGACTTCCTGTCGTTTGCCGAAACCAAGTTCATCTCGGCGCTGAAGGGCACCGGCATCAACCACCTGATGAAGGCGGTCGACACCGCCTACGCCGCGGCCACCGCCAAGCTCTCCACGCCGCGCCTGACGCGGGCGCTGCAGGAAGCCGTGGAGAAGCAGGAACCGAAGCGCAAAGGCACCACCCGTCCCAAGATGCGCTACGCCCACCAGGGCGGCCAGAACCCGCCGATCATCGTCATCCACGGCAATGCGCTGGATGGCATCACCGAGCCGTACAAGCGCTACCTGGAGAAGCATTTCCGCGACACCTTCGATCTGATCGGCACGCCGCTGCGGATCGAACTGCGCAGCGGTAAGAATCCGTTCGCAAAAGGCGGCGAATAACGCACGTTACGCTTCGCGTAGGGTGGGCTCTCCGAGCCCACGTGTAACGTGTGCGCAGCCAACTGCTCGCATGCGGCGCACGTGGGCACGGGGTGCCCAGCCTACGAGGCGCAGGCGGTTTGGCCGGTAGCAGTACGACAAAAAACGTCAAAACAGGTTACAGTAGGCTTTGGACATCATTCACAACCTGAGAATGAGGGCCCCAGACACTTGAAAACCGGCATAGCGCCTCAATTTAAATACGACAACAACATATCGGAGCTGTTATGAGCAATAAAGGGCAACTGTTACAAGACCCATTCCTGAACGCCTTGCGTAAGGAGCATGTCCCCGTCTCGATTTACCTGGTGAACGGCATCAAGCTGCAGGGCCACATCGAGTCGTTCGACCAATACGTGGTTTTGCTGCGCAACACAGTGACCCAGATGGTGTACAAGCATGCAATTTCTACCGTCGTACCGGCCCGCGCGGTCAACCTCAACCTCGAACAAGACGCTGAGTGAGGTCGATGGCTGACGCTCAAGGCACTCCCACCATGCGCGCGGCACTGGTCGGTATCGACTTCGGGGCTGGCGATTTCACCGCCAGCCTGGAAGAGCTGGCGCTGCTGGCACGTTCCGCCGGCGCCGAACCCATCACCACCATCACCGCCAAGCGCAGCAGTCCCGATCCGGCGTATTTCGTCGGCAGCGGCAAGGCCGACGAAATCGGCCAGGCCTGCCTCGCCGACAAGATCGACATCGTCATCTTCAACCACGCCTTGTCGCCAGCCCAGCAGCGTAACCTGGAAAAGCGCCTGAACGTTCGGGTGCTCGACCGTACCAGCCTGATCCTCGACATCTTCGCCCAGCGCGCCCAGAGCCACGAGGGCAAGCTGCAGGTCGAGCTGGCGCAATTGCAGCACCTGGCCACGCGCCTGATCCGCGGCTGGACCCACCTTGAGCGTCAAAAGGGTGGTATCGGCCTGCGCGGTCCCGGCGAAACCCAGCTCGAGACCGACCGCCGCCTGATCGGCGAACGCGTCAAGATGCTGCGCATCCGCCTGGCCAAGCTGCGCAAGCAGCATGAAACCCAGCGCCGCGCCCGCGGCCGCAACAAGACATTCTCGGTGTCGCTGGTCGGCTATACCAACGCCGGCAAGTCGACCCTGTTCAACACCCTGACCAAGGCCGGGGTGTACGTCGCCAACCAGCTGTTCGCGACCCTGGACACCACCAGCCGCCGCCTCTACCTCGGCGAGGAAGCCGGCAGCGTGGTGATGTCCGACACCGTCGGTTTCGTGCGCGAACTGCCGCACCAACTGGTGGCGGCCTTCCGCGCCACGCTAGAGGAAACCATCCATGCCGACCTGTTGCTGCACGTGGTCGACGGCGCGTCGCCGGTGCGCATGGAGCAGATCGAGCAGGTCAACGAGGTCTTGCGCGAAATCGGCGCCGACCATATTCCGCAGATTTTGGTCTGGAACAAAATCGATGCGGCCGGGCTCGAACCCGGAGTGGAACGTGATGAATATGATAAAATCAGCCGCGTTTTTATCAGCGCCCACAGTGGCGCCGGCCTGGACCTGCTGCGCGAAGCCATCGTCGAAGCGGCCCGGACCGAGCCTGGCCTGATGTCGGCTGAAGGGCAAGAGGACGATGCGCGGGGGATCAATCTCGACGCGCCCTCGAGCGCTGCCGATGGTATTCCCACAACCACCCCAGTCGGCCCACACTAAGCGATCTATGCCCGTTTCATTCTTCAAGGGTCTCGGCGTGAAGCTCTCGCTGAACGACCCCCGTTGGGGCCACGACCCCAAGACCGGACGCAAGGCTCAGGAGAGCAAGCGTCCGGGCAACGACGGCCCGCCTGATCTCGATCAATTGTGGCGTGACTTCAACCTGCGCCTGAACCGCCTCTTCGGCAAGAAGAGCGACGGCGGCGGTGGCGGTCCCTACCGTCCCGACGCCCGCGGCGTCGGCATCACCGTCACCGTGGTCGGCGGCATTGCCGCGCTGATCTGGCTGGCCAGCGGCGCCTTCATCGTGCCGGATGGACAGGTCGGGGTGATCACCACCTTTGGGAAGCCGTCGCACTTGGTATCTCCCGGCTTCAACTGGCGCTGGCCGGCGCCGATCCAGGCCGTCGAGACCGTCAACACCGCCCAGGTGCAAACCGCCGAGATCGGCTACCGCGCCAACATCCGCAACAAGCAGCCGGCCGAGGCGCTGATGCTGACCGGCGACGAAAACATCGTCGACGTCCAGTTTTCGGTGCAGTACAAGATCAAGGAACCGGTCGCCTGGCTGTTCAACAACCGCGACCAGGTCGAGACCGTGCGCGACGCCGCCGAAACCGTGGTGCGCGAACTGGTCGGCCAGAACAAGCTCGACACCCTGCTGTCGCCCAGCCGCGACCAGGTGGCCGTCGAAGCCCGGGGCCGCATCCAGCAGATGGCCGAGCGCTACCGTCTCGGCGCCGAGATCGTCGGCGTGACGCTGCAGCAGGTGGCGCCGCCGGACCAGGTCGCCGCCGCCTTCGAGGATGCCAACCGCGCCCAGGAAGACCGCAACCGCGCCCGCAACGAAGCCCAGGCCTACGCCGACGATATCCTGCCGCAAGCCAAGGCCAAGGCCGAGCGCATGCGCCAGGAAGCCGAGGGTTATCGTGCCGAGACCGAAAGCAAGGCCACCGGTATCGCTACCCGCTTCGACAAGATCGTGGCCGAGTACGCCAAGGCGCCGGGCGTCATGCGTGACCGCCTGTATTTCGACACCATGCAGCAAGTTCTTTCCAACACCAGCAAAGTCATGATCGACGCCAAGACCGGCACCAACCAGGTCGTGCTGCCGCTCGACCAGATGCTGTCGCGCTCGGTGGCCAACGAGGCTGCCATCGGCAGCCGTTCGGGTCCGATGATGGCGCCGCAGCAGGGCCAGGCGCAGGGGCAGGGGCCGCAGCCGGCACCGGCCCAGCAGCAGGGCCAGGCGCCGGCTTCGGCTGTGCCACAGGCGGACCCGGCTGCCGCCACCGCAGCCGGTTCCACGGCAGCGGCCACCCCGGCAGCACCGGCGGCGCAGGCCGACGCCCGCCGCGACGGCCAGCGCAGCCGCGAGCATGCGCGTGAACGGGAGACTCGCTGATGCGCCGCCTGATTTCCTACTCCGTCGCCGCGGTTGCCGTGGTACTGCTGGCCTCGTCGAGCGCCTTCGTGGTCGACCAGCACCGCTATGGCGTGCTCTACGGCCCCGGCGGACAACGCGAGGTGGTTGGCACGCCGGGGCTGCACTTCAAGTTGCCGGCGCCGCTGCAGAGCGTGGCCTACCTCGACAAGCGCCTGCAGACCCTGGACACCGCCGACGGCGAGCGCTTCGCGACCCGCGAAAAGCGCGAGCTGGTGGTCGACGCCTTCGTCAAATGGAAGATCGTCGACGCGCGCCAGTACCTGATCGCACTGGCCGGCGCGAATGCCGACCGCGGCGGCGAAAAGATGTCGCAGATCGTGCGCACCGCCCTGAACGCCGAAATCGGCAGGCATGAGGTGGCCGACATGATCGGCGGCCAGCGCACTGCCGTGGCCGACGCCGTGCGGCAGCGCGTGGTGGCCGATGCGCGCCAGCTGGGCGTGGAAGTCGCCGACGTGCGCCTGAAACGCATCGATTTCGCCGACCAGGCGACTGCCGCCGTGATCGAGCGCATGAAGGCCGAGCGCGTGCGCGTGGCCGCGGCCACCCGCGCCAGCGGCGTCTCGGAAGCCGAACAGATCCGCAGCGACGCCGAACGCCAGCGCGGCGAACTGCTGGCCGAAGGCCAGCGCGAGGCCGAATCGATCCGCGGCGACGGCGATGCCAGGGCGGCGCAGATCTATGCGCAGTCCTTCGGCAAGAACCCGGAGTTCTACCGCTTCTACCGCTCGATGGAAGCCTACAAGGCGACCTTCAAGGGGCGCAGCGATATCCTGGTGCTGGATTCCAGTTCGGAGTTCTTCAAGTACTTCAAAGGCCCGGGCGCCGGCAAATAACCCGGGACGCAAACGATGCGTCACGGGTAGGGTGGACGGCAAAGCCGTCCACCCTACGGGAACCCGCTGCACGTAGCCAAAACCCCGGCCTACGTGGGACATCGACAACGTTATCAATCGATTCACCCATCTTCTGCGCCAACCTGACCACGTTTTCGGTTAAAATCGTCGATTCGGCGCAAGGAACGCGTGCAAAGCCGCGTTCATGTCATCGGCGAATTGCCTGAGACCGTTGCCCGTTTTTTAATAACTCCCGATTCGCTTTGCCCATGCCCACCTGGCTCCTGCCCGAGAATATCGCCGACGTCCTGCCGTCCGAAGCGCGCAAGATCGAAGAGCTGCGCCGCCTGATGCTCGACACCTTCCGTACCTACGGCTATGAAATGGTGATGCCGCCGCTGCTCGAATATACCGAGTCGCTGCTGGCCGGAGCAGGGCAGGACACAGATTCCCGCACCTTCAAGCTGATCGACGTGATGAGCGGCCGCCTTCTCGGCCTGCGCGCCGACATGACGACCCAGGTCGCGCGCATCGACGCCCACCTGCTCAACCGCGACACCGTCACCCGCCTGTGCTACGCCGGCAGCGTGCTGCATACCCAGCCTTCCGGCCTGCACGCCACCCGCGAACCGCTGCAGATCGGCGCCGAGATCTACGGCCACGCCGGCCTGGAGGCCGACGCCGAAATCCAGGAGCTGGCACTGGCCTCGCTGGCGCTGGCCGGCTTCGAGCAGCCGCGCCTGGATTTGTCGCACGTCGGCGTGCTGCGCGCGATCCTGGCGGAAGACCCGCTTGCGAAGCGCGACGAGCAGGCGCTGTACGCGCTGCTGCGCTCGAAGGACGTCCCGGGCCTGGAAGAACGCACCGCCGGCTATGCCGAGAGCACCCGCGCCGCGCTGCTGGCGCTGCCGAACCTGTATGGCGACATCGACGTGCTGGCGCAGGCCAAACAGACATTGCCGCCGCTGCCGGGCATCACCCGCGCGCTGGCCGAACTGGCGGCGCTGGCCGGCTCGGCCATCGGCCGTGCGCAGGTCGCGATCGACCTGGCCGATTTGCGCGGCTACCAGTACGAGAGCGGCGCCATGTTCGCGCTGTACGTGCCGGGCCTGCCGAACGCCGTCGCCCGTGGCGGACGCTATGACCACGTCGGCGAGGCTTTCGGGCGCGCGCGTCCGGCCACCGGCTTCTCGCTCGACCTGCGCGAACTGGCCCGGCTGTTGCCGAGTGCCGAGCGCAAACACGCCATTCGTGCGCCGTGGGGCAATGCGCCCGAACTGCGCGAGAAAATCGCCGAACTGCGCAAGCGCGGCGAGATCGTGATCCAGTCCATGCCGGGTCACGACAATGTACAGGATGAGTTCGAGTGCGACCGCGTGCTCGTCCTCGAACAAGGAAATTGGATTCTCAAAAACTTAGGTTAAGTGATGTCAAATACTGCTAAGAACGTCGTTGTCATCGGTACCCAGTGGGGCGATGAAGGCAAAGGTAAGATCGTCGACTGGCTGACGGACCACGCCGCCGGCGTCGTACGTTTCCAGGGCGGCCATAACGCCGGCCACACGCTGGTGATCAAGGGCCAGAAAACCGCGCTGCAACTGATCCCGTCGGGCATCATGCGCGAAGGCGTGGCCTGCTACATCGGCAACGGCGTCGTGGTGTCGGTGCCCGACGTGATGCGCGAGATCGACAAGCTGCAAGCCGCCGGCGTCGAAGTCGCCTCGCGCCTGAAGATCTCGGAAGCCTGCCCGGCGATCCTGCCGTACCACGTCGCCATCGACGTGGCGCGCGAAGCCAAGCGTGGCGTCAACAAGATCGGCACCACCGGCAAGGGCATCGGCCCGGCCTACGAAGACAAGGTCGCGCGCCGCGCCATCCGCATCGCCGACATGCTCAATGAAGAGCGCTTTGCCGAGAAGCTGCGCGAAAACCTGGACTACCACAACTTCGTGCTGACCGGCTACCTGGGCGCCCAGACCGTCGACTTCCAGAAGACCTTCGACGACGCCATGGCCCTGGTGCCGCGCCTGCGCCCGATGGTCGGCGACGTCTCGTCCGCCCTGTACGCCGCGCACAAATCCGGCGGCAATCTGCTGTTCGAAGGCGCGCAAGGCTCGCTGCTCGACGTCGACCACGGCACCTACCCGTTCGTCACCTCGTCGAACTGCGTGGCCGGCAACGCCGCCGCCGGTTCGGGCGTCGGCCCGGGCATGCTGCACTACATCATGGGCATCACCAAGGCCTACACCACCCGCGTCGGTTCCGGCCCGTTCCCGTCGGAACTGTCGACCGCCGAAGGCGTCGGCGAACACCTGTCGCGCGTGGGCCACGAGTTCGGCACCGTGACCGGCCGTGCCCGCCGCTGCGGCTGGTTCGACGCCGCGCTGCTGCGCCGCTCGGTGCAGATCAACGGCGTGTCGGGCATGTGCCTGACCAAGCTGGACGTGCTGGACGGCATCGAATCGCTGAAGCTGTGCACCGGCTACAAGATCGACGGCCGTGACGTCGACATCTTCCCGGTGGGCGCCGAAGAAGCCGCCGCCTGCGTGCCGGTGTACGAAGAAATGCCGGGCTGGACCGAGTCGACCGTCGGCGCCAAGTCGATGGACGAACTGCCGGCCGCCGCCCGCGCCTACATCAAGCGCATCGAAGAACTGGTCGGCGTGCCGGTGGATATGGTGTCGACCGGTCCGGACCGCGTGGAAACCATCGTGCTGCGTCACCCGTTCGCCGCCTGATCCAATAATAATAGTAATAGGAAGTTAGCAAATGAATACTCCTGCATCGAACGACAAGGACCTGTGGGTTTCCTGGGACGAGTACAACCGCCTGGTCGAGCGCCTGGCGCTGAAAGTGTACGAATCGAACTGGAAGTTCGACATGGTGCTGTGCCTGGCGCGCGGCGGCGTGCGTCCGGGCGACGTGATCTCGCGCATCTTCGACGTGCCGCTGGCGATCCTGTCGACCAGCTCCTACCGCGAAGAAG
>Ga0265797_10007796_pt1 | contig 14478 bp, 11 predicted proteins | sample P2T30metagenome_FD_192433 | JGI IMG/M metagenome (GOLD analysis project Ga0265797, IMG submission 192433) | Plant litter microbial communities from East Loma Ridge, Irvine, California - P2 T30 | ecosystem: Environmental > Terrestrial > Plant litter > Unclassified | place: USA: California... | reverse complement strand
GAACGAGTTGGCGAAGCCGTCGCCGAGCCAGCCCGAGACGGCGCTCTGGCCACGGGCGGTGCCGGAGGCCGTGGTGGCGAAGGCCGTGCCGGTCGCGGTCCAGCCGTCGGGCAGGCCGTCCTCGAAGTCGGCGAGCACGGTGCTGCCCGGCGCCGGCGACGGGGTGACCTGGCCGCTGACGGTGAGCGACTGCGTGAGCCGCATGGCGGTGCCCTGGTCGTTCCAGTCCTTCGGGTAGCTGAGCTTCGTGCCCGCGGCGCTGTTCGACGCGACGAACGGGTTGGCCCAGAGGTCGCCCGAGAAGCGGCTCACCACGAGGTCGGTCCACCACTGGTTCGTCGGCACGGGCTCGCCCGCCCGGGAGGGGTCGATGAAGCGGGGCTTGTCGAGCGTCGCCTGCACGTCGGCCGAGCTGGCGATCGTCGACGGGGGCGTCGGGGCGTACGAGCCGGAGCCGAGCGCGACCCCGTCGGCGGCCGGCGCGGCAGCGGCAGCGGCAGCGGGGGCAGGAGGCGCGGGATCGCCCGGTGCGGCGGCCGCGGCGGGCACGACCCCCGTGGCGACGACCGCGGCGGCGGTGATCCCCACGAGGGCCCGGAGCAGCGGGGACGGGACGGGACGGGTGCGGGACGGCATCGGGCTCCTCCAGGGGGGTCGAGCACGACGCTAGCGCCGGGGGAACGCGTACCGGTCGGTATGCACCCCTCCGGGCTCCCCCAGAGCGGGGGCCGCGCGCCTGCCAGCGCCCTGCCCTCCCGTGAGCCCGCCGGGCCGGGGCTAGCTCGCGCGTGGCCCGTCGTCGGTGCCGGCCTCGCCCTCGCGCTCCGGCACGTGCTCGTCGGGCACGACCAGCAGCTCGGAGACGCGCCTCCGGTCGACGGCCGTCACCTGCAGGCGCGCCCCGTCGATCTCGACGACGTCGCCCACGTGGGCGAGCCGGCCGAGCGTCTCGATGACGAAGCCCGCGACGGTGTCCGACGTGCTGTCCGGCAGGTGCAGGCCCGTGGCCTCCTCGAAGTCCTGGAAGTTCAGGCGGCCGTCGACGACGCCGCCAGCCTCGCCCACGTCGCCCGGGGCGGTCTCGGTGTCGTACTCGTCGAAGATCTCGCCGACGACCTCCTCGACGAGGTCCTCCAGCGTGACGATGCCGTCCGTGCCGCCGTACTCGTCGACGATCACCGCGATGTGGTGCCCGTCCGCCCGCATCGCCGTCAGCGTCGGCAGCACCCGTGCCGTCGCGGGCAGGTACGAGATGCTCCGGACGATGTCGCGCACCGGCGTCGAGCGATCGTGCGAGATCGCCTCGAAGAGGTCGCGCACGTGCACGAAGCCGACGATGTCGTCGATGCCCCGATCGACGACCGGGTACCGCGAGTAGGGCTGGTCGTGCACCTCGGCGGCGGCGTCCGCCACCGTGCCGGCACCGTCGACGGCGGTCACCTCCGGGCGCGGCCGCATGACCTGGCTGAGCTGACGGTGCCGCAGCGAGAGCACGTCGTCGAGGATCCGGCGCTCGTCCTCGGGCAGGCCCTCGTGGCTCGAGACGATGTCGCGCAGCTCCTCCTCCGTCATCTCCTCGCCCGTCTTGTGCGGGTCGCCGCCGAGCAGCCGGACGACGAGGTTCGTCGAGATCGACAGGAGCCAGATGACCGGTCGCATGAGGACCGCGAAGACCGCGAGCACGGGCGCCACGGCGTAGGCGAAGGAGGCGTTCCGCTGGATCGCGAGGCGCTTCGGGGCCAGCTCGCCGAGCACGAGCGACAGGTACGCGATGAGCAGGGTGAGCGCGATCGTGGCCACGGTGGCCGCCAGCTGCTCGCCCAGGCCGAGGCCCACGAGCAGCGGCGTGACCGACGGCGCCAGCGACGCGGCACCGTAGGCGGCCGAGGCGAAGCCCGCCACGGTGACGCCGATCTGCACGGCGGCGAGGAACATGTTCGGGTCGCGTGCCAGGCCCGCGACCTTCTCGCCGCGCTTGCCGCGCGCGGCGATGGCGTTGACCTGGCTCTCGCGCAGGGTGACGAGCGCCATCTCGGTCGCGGCGAACACGCCGCCGACGAGGACGAAGACCACGACGAGGACGATGTTGAGGACGAGGTCGCCGTTCATGGTCGGAGCGTACCGACCGCTCCTGCGAGGACGGCGGCGGGGGCGTGGACCACCGGACCGGCCCCCGCCTCCTGCGCCCCTCGCGCCTCCTGACCCCTAGACGCCCGTGACCTTGCCCGGGTTGAAGCGGCGGTCCGGGTCGGCCGAGTCGAACAGGCCCTGCATCACGGCCACGCCCTCGGTCGACACGTCCTGCTCGAGCCACGGGGTGTGCTCGATGCCGACGCCGTGGTGGTGCGACACCGTCGCGCCGCTGTCGATGAACGCCTGCTGGATCGCGTGCTTCACGACGTCGTACTCGCCCTCGGCGTCGTCGCCGTGCTCGAACGCGAAGGTGAAGTAGAGGCAGGCGCCCGAGTGGTACGAGTGCGACAGGTGGCCCATGATCCAGCCCTGCTTGCCGATGGCGTCGAACGCCTGGTTCGCGGCCGCGTAGACGCGCGACGAGACCAGGCGCAGCTTCGACCAGGGCGCGGCGGTCTCGCTGACGTCGGCGGCGCCGCCGTGGTCCATGAAGAAGTCGCGGAGGTACGGGGTGTCGAACTTCTTCTGGTCGTAGAGCTTGCCGGGGCCCTTGCCGACGCCCATGCCGCCGTTGGCCTTGACGATGCCCGCGACGATCTTCTGCGTGTAGGCCACGTGCGCCGGAGAGCCCTCGTAGCCGATGAACGACAGGCACATCGCGTCGGTGTCCCAGCCCTTGGCCTTGAGCAGCGTCGGCAGCGCGTCGTTGACGACCTTCGAGATGCCCTTCGACGCCTTCGAGGTGGCGAACGAGAACCGGGTCTCGTGCGGGTCGCTCACGCGCGTCACCGACGGCGACGCGTCGCTCTCGGCGATGGCCTGCATCGCCGCGAGGCCGTCGTGCCACGACGGGAAGAGGTAGGCGAGGATCTCGCGCTTCTCGGGCAGGCGGTGCACCTGCACCGTGACCTCGGTGATGACCCCCAGGCGCCCCTCCGAGCCGATGATCATCTCGCGCAGCGACGGTCCGGTCGACGCGCTCGGCACCCCGCGGATCGCGAGCACGCCGTCGGGGCGGACCACGCGCAGGCCCTTCGTGATGTCCGCGATGTCGCCGTACTTGTCGCTCTGCATGCCGGAGGAACGGGTCGCGACCCAGCCGCCCAGCGTCGAGTGCGTGAAGCTGTCGGGGAAGTGCCCGAGGGTCCAGCCGCGGGCGTTGAGCTGCTCCTCGAGGTCGGGGCCCTGGCCGCCGGCCTCGATGCGGGCGAGGCCCGAGTCCTCGTCGACCTCGAGCACGCGGCGCAGCCTGCCCATGTCGAGCGACACCACGGGGCGGTCCTCCTCGGGCTGCGGCTCGAGGCTGCCGACGATGTTGCTGCCGCCGCCGAAGGGGATGAGCACGAGGTCGTGCTCGGCCGCGAGGGCGACGACGGCCTGCACCGCGGCCTCGTCGGCCGGGTAGACGACGGCGTCCGGCACGCGGCGGAGGATCCCCGCGCGGATGCGGATGAGGTCGCGGATGCTCTTGCCGTAGGTGTGCACGACGCGGTCGTGGTCGGACACGTCGACCGAGTCGTCGCCGACCGCAGCGCGCAGGGCGGCGAGCACGGCCTCGGGGGCCCGCGTGGCGGGCACGTCGAGGTCGCCGAAGTCGAGGCCGGTCGCGTGCTCGCCCTGGGAGAGCTCGACGCCGACGATCTGCTTCACGAACGGCGCGAAGCCGGGCTTGTCGTCGTGGTGGAAGGCGACGCCCTCGACGCCCCACCCCCACCACTTCATGTGGGCGACGCCGTGGTCGACGGTCTGCGCGGGGGTGGTCTCGACGTCGGTCACGGTCGTGCTCCTTCGGACGGGTTCTGCGGGCCCAGGATACGGGCCGTGTTGGCGTCCTTGAGACGCAGGATCTCGGCGCGGACGCGCTCGGAGAAGGCGGAGGCGGTCTCGCCCTCGAGCGGGCGCATGGGATCGCCGAACGCGACGCCGACGGGCAGCCGCCCGGGCCGGGGCCAGAGCGAGCCCCGGGGGTGCGCGATGTGGGCGCCGATGAGGGCGAGCGGGACCACGGGCACCCCGACGGTCACGGCGAGCGCGGCGGCACCGGGCTTGAACGGCCCCACCTCGCCCGTCTTCGACCGCGTGCCCTCCGGGAACACCAGCACGGGGTAGCCGCGCTCGAGCAACGAGCGGGCGCTGACCGTGGGCTGCCCCCGGCGCTTCCGGGCGGCGGTCGCGGCTGCCGCGCGCTTCCGCGCGGGCGTGGTGGCACCCGCGGCCGACGCGGCGCCGACGGTCGTGCTGGTGGCGGCCGGGTCACCGGTCGCCCCCGCGGGGCCGCTCACGACGGAGGCCGTGCCCGCCTGCGCCGTGCGGGCCCGCTGCACGGGGAAGGCGTTGAAGAACAGCTCGGTGAGCTGGCGGCGCCAGCGCACGTCGAAGAAGTAGTCGGCCGCGGCCCCGGTCGCGAGGTAGCGGGCGAGGCGTCCCGGCAGGGCGCCGAGCACGAGGGGCGCGTCGAGGTGGCTGGAGTGGTTCGCCACGACGACGAAGCCCCCGCGCACGCCGTCGAGGCGGTCGCGGTCGACGACCGTGACGTCGGTGATCGACCAGATCGTGGGCTTGAGCACGAGCCGCTGCGCGACCCAGCGCGCGGCGGCGTGCGTCTTCGAGCTGAAGCGGTCGCGCACGTCGGTCGCGGCCTGCGCGACGGCCTCGAGCCTCCTGTGCTCCTGCCCCTGCTCGCGCTCCGCGTCCTCGCGGGGGGCGTCCGTCCCGGCCACCGTCACGACCTGCTCGAGCGGATGGAACCCGACACGCGGCGGACCGTGGACAGGGGGGCGTGCCGGAGCAGACCGAGGAGCAGCTTGTACCGAAGTGTCGGCATGGAGATGACCTTTCCCGCGTCCATGTCGCGGAGCGCCGCGGCGACCAGGTCTTCGGAGCTGAGCCACAACCCGTTGGGGATGCTCGACGACCGGATGCCGGCCCGCTGATGGAACTCGGTCCGCACCCAGCCCGGCAGCAGCGCCGTCACGCCCACGCCCGTGCCGCGCAGCTCGACCGCGAGGCCCTGGCTGTACGACGTCACCCAGGCCTTGATCGTCGAGTAGCTGCCCATCGTCAGGTAGCCGGCGGTGCTCGACACGTTGAGCACGTGACCCCGGCCCCGCTCGCGCATGCCCCGGGCGGCGGCGCCCGACAGCACGAGCGTCGCACGGCACATGACGTCGAACGCGACGTCGTGGACGCTCACGTCGGGGTCGGTGAGGTCGTGGTGCACGCCGAAGCCGGCGTTGTTGACCAGCAGGTCGACGGGGCGCGAGCGGTCCTCGAGGCGGGCCGCCACCTCGTCGACGGCCGCGCGGTCGGCGAGGTCGGCGGGCAGCAGCTCGACGTCGACACCTCGGCCGCGCAGGTCGGCGGCGGTGCTCTCGAGCCGCGCGACGTCGCGCGCCACGAGGACGAGGTCCCAGCCGCGCTCGGCGAGCTGTCTCGCGAACTCGGCTCCGATGCCGGAGGTGCCACCGGTCACGAGCGCTGTTGCCATGCCGCTTACGATACGGTGCTGACTGGTCCGTGCGTGCAGCCCCTGCGGCGAGGAGCAGGCCACAGCAGCCTCGAGCGCACTCCCCCTCGCTCGCACGCCCCCGGAGGAACAGCAGCATGACGCTCGGAGAGCACGCCGAACCGGCCGACCACGACGGCCACGGGTTCGACATCAAGGCCTTCACGCTGTCGGCGCAGGGGAACCTCCGCCCGCAGCTCGACCTCGACGCGTACGCCGAGCGGCCGCTCGCGGCCGACGACCTCCGCCTCGTGCGCCACCTCGGCCACCTCGAGGCCGCCACCATGGAGCACCTGCGCAACCTGCTCGTCACGGCCACGCACAAGGACGCCCGCGTCACCGCGTTCCTCGTCACCTGGGCCTACGAGAAGTTCTGGATCGCCGACGCGCTCGACGCGGTCCTGCAGGCCCACGGCGAGCCGCGCCTCCGGGACGAGCCGGAGGGCGCACCGCGCAGGTCGCTGAGCGAACGCGCCGAGCGACGCGGACCGATCCGGCGCGCCATCAGGGCCATGGGCCTGGGCGTGCCCATCGTGGCCGTGCACACCACCTCGGGCCTCATCGACGAGTGGGTGCTGCGCACGGCGTACGAGCGCCTCGACGACCGCGCCGGCCACCCCGCGCTGCACGCGCAGGTCGAGCTGCTGCTGTCGGTCAAGCAGCGCCACGGGGAGTTCTTCGCCGACGAGACGCTGCGGCGCCTCCGCGAATCGGCGAAGGCCGTCCAGCAGACCCGCGAGCACCTCGCCGGGGCCGTCTGGCCCATCGGCGCCGTCGACCGCGCCGACTCTGAGCGCGCCTTCTTCGACGCCACCGTCTGGGGCGACGCCTAGGGCCGGGAGCGGGCGACCGCGATCGGCGAGCGCGTCGCCGCCCTGCCCGGCATGGACGACGCCGTCGGCCGTGCCACGACCAGGAGGCTCTCCGCATGAGCGACGCCGTCCCCTCCCCCTCCACGCCGCCGCTGCACCCGGCGACCGCCGTGCCCGGCAGCACCGCGACCGACCTCGGCGACGCCCACGTGCTCCTCACCGGCGGCACCGGCTTCGTCGGCCAGGCGATCCTCGAGCGCCTCCTGTCGACCCACCCCGGCACGACCGTCACGCTGCTCATCCGCCCGAAGGCGTCCACGCCCGCCGAGCAGCGCCTGCGCCACCTGCTGCGCAAGCCGGTCTTCGCGGCCTGGCGCGAGCGCGTCGGCCCCGACGAGGTCGAGCGGGCCCTCACCGAGCGGCTGCGCGTCGTCGAGGGCTCCCTGGGCGACGTGCCCGCGCTGCCCGGCGACCTCGATCTCGTGCTGCACAGCGCCTCGACCGTGTCGTTCGACCCGCCCATCGACCAGGCCTTCGACACGAACGTCGGCGGTGCGGTCGGGCTCTACGAGGCCCTCGCCGCCGCGGGGGGCTCGCCCCACGTCGTGCACGTGTCGACGGCGTACGTGGGCGGCATCCGCAAGGGCGTGTTCCCCGAGGCCCGGCTCGAGCACGACGCCGACTGGCGCGCCGAGCACGCGGCCGCCACCGACGCGCGCGTCCGCGTCGAGGCGGCCTCGCGCCAGCCCGAGCAGCTGCGCGAGTTCCTGGCAGGAGGCCGTGCCCGGGTGGGCAAGACCGGCCCGCAGGCCGTCGCCGCGGCCGCCGAGGAGGCCCGCCGCGCCTGGGTCGCCGCCCGCCTCGTCGACTACGGCCGCACCCGCGCCGAGACCCTCGGCTGGACCGACGTCTACACGCTCACCAAGGCCTTCGCGGAGCGCGCCGCGGAGGAGCTCTGGGCCGACCGCGGCCACCGGCTGTCGTTCGTGCGCCCGGCCATCGTCGAGAGCGCGCTGCGCCACCCGTTCCCCGGCTGGATCGACGGCTTCAAGGTCGCCGACCCGCTGATCATGGCCTACGCCCGCGGCCTGCTCCCCGAGTTCCCCGGCGTGCCCGACAGCGTGCTCGACGTGGTCCCCGTCGACTACGTCGTCAACGTCGTGCTCGCCGTCGCCGCGAACCCCGCCGGGGCGGGCGAGCCTCAGTGGTTCCACGCCAGCTCGGGCAACGGCAACCCGTTCACGATCCTGCGGATGTTCGAGAACCTGCAGGCGTTCTTCACCGCGAACCCGCTCCCCGACGGGGCCGACGCGACCATCGCGCCGTCGCACTGGCGGTTCCCCGGCGTGCGCAAGGTCGAGCGCGCGATCCGCCTGCAGCAGCGCGCCAACGACCTGCGCGAGACGGTCCTCACGCGCCTGCCGTCGAACCAGCGCACGCGCACCGCGCTCGCGGGGGTGCAGACCCGCCGCGGGGACCTCGAGTCGCTGCAGAGCCTCACCGACCTCTACCGCCACTACGTGCAGTCCGAGATCATCTTCGACGACCGCCGCACCCGGGCCCTGCACGCGGGGCTCCCCGTGGGCTCCCCCGCCGACATCGGCTTCGACGTGGCCGACATCGACTGGGAGGCCTACTTCCAGACCGTGCACTTCCCCGCCATCACGACCATGACGCGCGCGTTCTCCGTGCGCTCGCAGGCCTCGGCCCCGGCGGCCGAGAAGCCGCTCGCGGAGCGCTCCGACGTGCTCGCGGTCTTCGACCTCGAGGGCACCGTCGTCGACTCGAACATCGTGCAGCAGTACCTGTGGGTGCGGTCGGCGGGCCTGCGCAGGGCGGCGTGGCCGGGCGAGGTCGCGAGCCTCCTGACGTCCCTGCCCGCGTACCTCGCGGCCGAGGGACGCGACCGCGGCGAGTTCATCCGCGCGTTCCTGCGACGCTACGAGGGCATGCCCGTGACGCGCCTCACGAACCTCGTGCGCAAGCCCGCCTACGCCGACATGCTGCGCCGGCAGACGCTGCCCGCGGCCCTCGAGCGCCTCGCCGAGCACCGCGCCGCCGGGCACCGCACCGTGCTCGTCACCGGGTCGATCGGCACGCTCGCCGGGCCCATCGCCCACCTCTTCGACGAGGTCGTGGCGAGCAGCATGCACCAGCGCGACGGCGTCCTCACCGGCTACCTCGACCAGCCGCCGCTCGTCGACGAGGCACGGGCCGCCTGGCTGCGCCAGTACGCCCACGACGGGGGTTACGATCTCTCGGCGTCGTACGGCTACGGTGACTCCTACGCCGACCTCGTGTGGCTGGAGCTGCTCGGCACGCCCGCCGCGGTGAACCCCGACGCCAATCTGGCCCGGGAGGCGCTCCGAAGAAGGTGGAGGATCCGCGACTGGAGTCGCGGCCCCCACGACAAGAACACCGTCGCGCCCGGCCCCCGCCCGGCGGACCCAGGGAAAGGAGAGGGAGACCGCGCCTGACGGCCGGCCCCCGAACGCACATGGCCTTCGACATCGACAAGTACGCCGCCACGTCGGAACGCCTCACCTGGGACGACCTCGACCTCGACCACTTCCGTGAGCACCCCCTCAGCGAGACGTCGCTCCGCACCCTGCGGTACATGGCCGACGTCGAGTACCACACGGTCTGCTACACCCGCGACCTGCTCACCACGCCCTCCCACAAGGAGAGCGAGATGACCACGTTCATGACCATGTGGAACCGCGAGGAGTTCTGGCACGGCGAGGCGCTCGCCGCGATCCTCGAGGTGCACGGCATCACGGTCGACTACGACCAGCTGCGCGCCAACCGGCTCAAGCTGGGCTGGCGCGACAAGCTCGACCCCGTCAAGCAGGGCCTGCTCGGCAAGGTGGTCGGCACCGACTTCGTCGCCGTGCACATGTCGTGGGGCGCCGCCAACGAGTACTCGGCCGTCACCGCCTACAAGCGCATGGCCGCCCTGGAGAAGGACCCGGTCCTCGCCGAGCTGCTGCTGCGCATCGCCAAGCAGGAGACCCGCCACGTCGCGTTCTACGTCTCGCAGGCGCGTGAGCGGCTGCAGGCCAGCAAGAAGGCGCAGGCGCTGACGAGGTTCCTGCTGTCAAAGGTGTGGGCCCCGGTCGGCTCGAGCATCATGGACCGCGACGACGTGAAGTTCGTCTTCGACCACCTGATGCGCGGCGAGGACGGCCGCAAGGCCACCAAGCAGCTCGACCAGAACATCGCCAAGCTGCCCGGCATGCAGGGGCTGCAGATCTTCCAGAAGGCCCTCGACGGGCTCGGGGTCGCTGCCGCCTGACGCGCGCCCTCGCTCGCGCGTCCATCGATGTGACCCGTCCTGCGGCCTCCTGCGCTCGGAGGCAGCAGTACGGGTCACATCGTTCTCGAGCCCGGCGGGCCCGCGGGTCAGGCGGGGGTGGTGAGGTCCTCGTAGGCGCCGAAGCCGCGCAGCGAGGCGCCGTTCTCGGCGAGCACGCCGGCGATCGCCCGCACCGGCACGCTGCGCTCGGTGCGCCGACCGCGACGGACGGCCTCGATCGTCGCCCGCAGCTCGTCGGCGCCGGCGACGACGTGCGTGCGCGCTCCGCGCTCGGTCACGTCGACCGGCCGCCGGTGCACGACGGCGGACCCGTTCGAGTAGAAGACGCACGTGTCGAACCAGTCCTGCCGCGGCGTGACGTGCTCGACGAGGGTCCGCAGGCGGGCCGCCTGACCGCGCACCTGCGACGCGGGCGACGCGGAGCCGGTCTTGGAGAAGACCTCGGGACGACCGTCCTCGTCGACGCCGAAGCGCACCGCGAACGAGCGGTCGGTGATCTCGGCCGGGTAGAGGGCGGCGAGCACGGGGTGCACGTCGCGCGGCTGCAGGCCGTCGCAGACGACGCCCGCCCAGCCCTTGTTCTCGATCACCATGGCGAGGTCGTCGAGCAGGAGGACGTGGTCCAGCTGGGTGACGAACGGCTGGTCCGACGACGCGTCGCGGGCGAAGAACATCAGGTTCGTGGCGAGGACGCCGTCGACGCGGAGGTCGCGGCAGATCTGCGAGATCGCCTCGCGCGACGCGAGGTCCCAGCCGATGTCGCGCGAGGCGTACCGGCGCACCGCGCGCTCCTGCTCGCGGGCCGCCTCGCGCTCGGCCTCCACGGCGGCGAGCCGGGCGGTGGCCTCGCGGGCGGCCCGTTCGGCCGCGGACTCGTGCTCGGCACGCAGCGCCCGGGCGTCGGCCTCGTGCTGCGCGGTGCGGGCCGCGAGGTCCGCCCGGGCCTTCCGGTGACGGACGACGAGCACCACCACGAGGGCGACGACGACGAGACCGAGGGCGAGCGCGACGATCCAGGGCGTGTCCATGCCGTCACCCTACGAGCGGCAGGAGGCACGGGCCGGGCCGCCGACGGCGCGTCACCGAGACCGCGTCCGCGGCCCGCCTACGGCTGCGCGGGACCGCCGGCCTCCAGGGCCCAGGCCGTCACGTGCACGACCGATCCCTCGACGACGTCGAGCTCGACCGGCCACGAACCGCGCTCGTCGGTCGCGAACGGTGCGGCGTACAGCGCACGGGCGGCCAGTGCCCCGGCGGTCGAGCCGGCGTCCCAGCCGAGGACCGTGACGGCGGACTCCCCGGCCGGCAGCTCGAACTGCGCGTACCCGGGGTCCTCCGCGAGGAACGAGCCGCCCTGCTCGACGGTCACCGCGAGCTCGTTCCCGTTCTGGTCCGCGAACGCGACGTCGGGGTACCCCTCGACGACGCAGGGGGCGTCGGTGTAGTTCGTCAGGCGCAGCGTCAGGCTGCGGTGGCCCGTCGCGGCCCCTGGCTCGCCGAGCAGCAGCATCGCCTGGTCCCTCGTGCACCAGGAGGGGTCCCGGTCGGGGTCGCGATCGGGGTCGAGGGTGGGCACGGGCGTGCCCTCGGCGTAGGGGTCGGGCAGGGCACCGAGAGCGGGGTCGGCGCCCTCGGCGAGCGCGGCCTCCTGCGCGGACGCGACCCGCGCCGCCCGCTGGCCCAGGGCGCCCGTGCCGACGACGGCGGTCACGGCCAGGACGGCGACCGTCGCGAGGACGAGGCGCCGGCGCGGTCGGACGCGCCGTCGCGCGTCAGCCCGCTGCGTGGCGGGCTCGGGGCGGGTGCCGGCCGGGGCTCGGCGCGCGACGAGCAGGGCCGGCAGCCAGCCCTGCACCACGCCCCACCAGGCGCCGACGGTCGCGTCGGTGCCGAGGCCGTCGAGCAGCATCCGGAGGCGCGGTGCCGGGAACGCCCCGACGATCGTCGCGAGGTCGAGGGCGAGGCCGGCCGCGCCTCCTGCGAGGACGAGGGCGAACCAGGCGACCGCGAACCGCAGGGTCCGGTCGGCGGTCCGGTCGGCCAGCGGGACCACGAGCCGCACGACGAGGGCGACCACGCCCGCCGCGAGCAGGGTCGTCGCGATGCCCCAGGCCCAGGGGCGCACGCCGGGCGAGAACGGCAGCGTCGCGGGCAGCACCGCACCGGCGCTGCCCGGCAGCGCGCCGGTCCAGGTGACGGCGACCGCGACGGCACCGCTCACGAGCCACAGGAGCGCGGCGGCGACCGCGACCAGGGCCGGCCGTGGCGTGCCCGCGCCCGTCGCGGCCGCACCCGCGCTCACGCTCGCCGCGTCGCCCGTGCCCGCGCCGGGGCGCACGTCGTCGCCGCGTCCGTCACCCGTCGTGTCCCCTGCGTCCATCAGCCGCCCCCTCCGGTCGCCGACGATCCTCGCACGAGCACCGTGATCCGTGAGCACGGGCACCGCGCGACCGGCACCCGGCTCCCACGGCGGACCCACAGCGACTGACCTACAGCGGACGCCCGGCGGCGTCCCCGCTCAGGCGGCCGCGAGCTCCTTCGCGCAGGCCTCGGTCGCGACCCAGGCGAGCATGCCGCACTTGACGCGCATGACGAACTTCGAGACGCCCTGGAACGCGACGGCGTCGCCGAGCAGCTCCTCGTCGGGCTCGACGGCGGCGGCGCCGCGCGAGCGCAGCATCGTCCGGTAGGCGTCGACGAGCTCCTGCAGCTCGGGCAGGGTGCGGCCGACCGCGAGCTCGCCGAGGACCGACGCCGCCCCCATCGAGATGCTGCAGCCGCTGCCCTCCCAGCGCAGGTCGCGCACCCGGTCGGTGCCGGGCTCGAGCGCGAGGCGCACCGTGATCTCGTCGCCGCAGGTGGGGTTCCGCTCGAAGTGCTCGGCGTCGGCGCCCGGCAGCGGGCCCTCACCGTGCTTCGCCTTCGCGTGGTCGAGGATCACCTGCTGGTACAGGCCGTCGAGCGCGCTCACGCGACCGACCCGTCGAGGGCGAGGCCGGCGGCGGGGCCGTCCGCGCCTCCTGCCGTCGCGTCGACGACGCCGAAGTAGTCGCGCACGCCCGCGACGCCCGCGATCAGGCGGTCCACCTCGTCGTCGGTGGTCGTCAGGTACGTGCTCGCCCGGGTGGTCGCGGTCACGCCGAGTCGCCGGTGCAGCGGCTGCGCGCAGTGGTGGCCCACCCGCGCGGCGATGCCGAGCGCGTCGAGGTACTGGCCGACGTCGTGCGCGTGCACGCCCTCGACGACGAACGCCGCGAGCCCCGAGCGAGGCACCCCGGCAGGAGGCCCCACCACGCGGACCCCGTCGATCGCGTCGAGCCCGCGCACCAGGCGCCCGGCGAGCGCCTCCTCGTGCGCCTGCACCCGGTCCATGCCCACCGCCTCGAGGTAGCGGACCGCCTCCGCCAGCGCGACCGCCTGCGACACCGGCTGGGTGCCGGCCTCGAAGCGCTGCGGGGCGGGCAGGTAGTCGCTGCCCTCCATCGTCACGGTGCTGATCATCGAGCCGCCCGTGCGGAACGGCGGCATGGCGTCGAGCAGCTCCCGGCGCCCCCAGAGCACGCCGACGCCCGTCGGTCCGAGCATCTTGTGACCCGAGAACGCCGCGAGGTCGACGCCCGTCGCCGGCAGGTCGAGCGGACGGTGCGGCGCCGACTGGCAGGCGTCGAGCACCACGAGCGCACCGACCGCGTGGGCCAGCGCGACGACCTCGTCGACGGGGGCGATCATCCCGGTCACGTTCGACACGTGCGCGAACGCGACCACGCGGGTGCGCTCCCCGATCACGGCGGCCGCGTCGTCGGCGGTCCAGCAGCCGTCGTCGTCGACCGGCACCCAGCGCAGCACCGCACCGGTGAGGGCGGCCAGCTCCTGCCACGGCACCAGGTCGGCGTGGTGCTCCGCCTCGGTCACCACGATCTCGTCACCCGGCAGGAGGCGGAACGGCGCGGCCGCCTCACCGCCCCGACCCAGCGTGGCGGCCACGAAGCCGTGCGCCACCAGGTTGAGCGCGTCGGTGGCGTTGGCCGTCCAGACGATCTCGTCGGCCGGCGCGTGGACGAAGCGGGCGACGGTCTCGCGGGCGTCCTCGTAGGCCTCGGTCGCCAGGGCCGCCAGGGTGTGGGCGCCACGGTGCACGGCAGCGTTGGACTCCTCGAGGAACCTCCGCTCGGCGTCCAGCACCTGTCGGGGACGCTGCGCCGTCGCCGCCCAGTCGAGGTACGCCAGGGGCTCGCCCGAGACCTCCTGGTCGAGGATCGGGAAGTCGGCGCGCAGGCGCGCGACGTCCTCGGCGGACAGGGTCGCGCCTCCTGCCGGGGTCGCGGGAGCGGGGGTGGACGTCGCCGGGGTCGGCGCCGCGGGGGCGGTGGTGGGCGTCGCGGTGGGGGTGCCGTCCGGGGCGCCGGACTCGGCGGGGGCGTCGGTCGTGCTCGTCACGGTGTCCTCTCGCGGGCGGGTGCTGCAGGGTGCACCGCCAGGCTACGTCGGGGCGGCCGAGGACCCCACCCCTGCCGGGAGGGTGTCCACGACGTGCCGGTGCGGCCGCCATCGACCCACCGGCCGTGGACACCCTACCGAGGAGGGTGTCCACGTCCTGTCGGTCCGAGCCCGGGGCACCCGCCGATCAGGGACACCCTGCGGCGGGGCGGGCGGCTCGGGGCGGGGCGGGCGGCTCGGGGCGGGGCGGGCGGCTGGGGGCGGGGCGGGCGGCT
>Ga0265797_10007795_pt1 | contig 14480 bp, 13 predicted proteins | sample P2T30metagenome_FD_192433 | JGI IMG/M metagenome (GOLD analysis project Ga0265797, IMG submission 192433) | Plant litter microbial communities from East Loma Ridge, Irvine, California - P2 T30 | ecosystem: Environmental > Terrestrial > Plant litter > Unclassified | place: USA: California... | reverse complement strand
ATGGCGATCGTGTAGTCGCCCTTCAGCTCGCTGATCAGTTCCTCGATCTTGGCGGTCGAGATCGGGTCCAGCGCCGAGGTCGGCTCATCCAGCAGCAGCACGTCCGGCTTGACGGCGACGCCGCGCGCGATGCACAGGCGCTGCTGTTGGCCGCCCGACAGCGACAGGCCGCTCTTGTTTAGCTTGTCCTTGACCTCGCCCCACAGCGCCGACTTCTTGAGCGCCCATTCGACGCGCTCGTCCATCTCGCCCTTGGACAGGTTCTCGTACAGGCGCACCCCGAAGGCGATGTTGTCGTACACCGACATCGGGAACGGCGTCGGCTTCTGGAACACCATGCCGACCTTCGCGCGCAGCATGTTGACGTCCACGCCCGGCTCCAGGATGTTGCGTCCGCGGTAGAGGATCGCCCCTTCCGCGCGCTGCCCCGGGTAGAGGTCGTACATGCGGTTCAGCGTGCGCAGCAGCGTCGACTTGCCGCAACCCGACGGACCGATGAAGGCGGTGACCTGCTTGTCGTGGATGTCGAGGCTGACGTTCTTCAGGCTCTTGGTCTTGCCGTAGTAGAAGTCCAGACCCGAGATCTCGATGGTCTTGGTCTTCGGCTTCGTGCTGGCAGCGTTTTTCTGCGTGGCGGTCGACATGGGCTGGGTCATCATCATGGGAGTCATCATTGCGGAGTCTTTTGGCGGAACGCGGTCCGCGACAGGATATTCAGGAGCAGCACGGAGAGGGTCACCAGCAGCGCCGCGCCCCAGGCGATCGACTGCCAGTCTTCGTAGGGGCTCATGGCGAAGCGGTAGATCACCACCGGCAGGTTGGCCATCGGCTGGTTCAGGTCGGCCGTGAAGAACTGGTTGTTCAGGGCGGTGAACAGCAGCGGCGCGGTCTCGCCGGCGATGCGGGCCACGGCCAGCAGCACGCCGGTCACGACGCCGGCCTTGACGGCGCGCAGGCGCACCAGCAGCGCCACCTTCCAGCGCGGCGCGCCGAGGGCGAACGCGGCTTCGAGCAGGCTGTTCGGCACCAGGTGCAGCATGTTGTCGGTGGTGCGCACGACCACCGGAATGGCGATCAGGGACAGCGCGATGGTGCCGGCGTAGCCCGAGAAGTGCTGGACCTTGGCCACGTACAGTGCGTACACGAACAGGCCGATCACGATCGACGGCGCCGACAGCATGATGTCGGTGACGAAGCGGGTGACGGCGGCGAACTTGCTGTTCTGGCCGTACTCGGCCAGGTAGATGCCGGCCAGGATGCCGACCGGGGTCGACACCAGCGTCGACAGGCCGACCATGAGCAGGCTGCCGAAGATGGCGTTGCGGATGCCGCCCTCGCTGCCCGGCGCCGGGGTATCCAGCGTGAACAGGGTGTGCGACAGCGCGCCAAAGCCGTGCACCAGCAGGGTGAACAGGATCCAGGCCAGGAAGCCGAGGCCGATGGCCATGGCCAGCACCGACAAGGCGATGCCGACGCGGTGGCCCAGCAGGCGGCGGCGATAGACGCCATTGGTGGACTTGGACAGTGAGGTATTCATTATTTTGCGCCTTCTTTACGGGACATACCTGCCAGCATCAGCTTGGCGGCCGACAGCACCAGGAAGGTGATCGCGAACAGGATCAGGCCCAGCGCCATCAGCGAGGACACGTGCAGCGGCGAGCTGGCTTCGGCGAATTCGTTGGCCAGCGTCGAGGAAATCGAGTTGCCCGCGGCGAACAGCGACCACGAGAGTTCATTGGCGTTGCCGATCACGAAGGTCACGGCCATGGTCTCGCCCAGCGCGCGGCCCAGGCCCAGCATGACGCCGCCGACCACGCCGGTGCGGGTGTAGGGCAGCACGACCTTGCGCACCACTTCCCACTTTGTGCAGCCCAGGCCGTACGCGGATTCCTTCAGCACGGCGGGGACGATCTCGAACACGTCGCGCATCACCGAGGAGATGAAGGGGATGATCATCACGGCCAGGATCAGGCCGGCGGTCAGGATGCCCAGGCCCATGGTCGGGCCCTGGAACAGCGGGCCGATGACGGGCAGCACGCCCAGGGTCTTTTTCAGCAGCGGCTGCACGTGGTCGCCGAAGATCGGCGCGAACACGAACAGGCCCCACATGCCGTAGATGATCGACGGGATGCCGGCCAGCAGCTCGACCGCGGTACCCAGCGGGCGGCGCAGCCAGCTCGGGCAGATCTCGGTCAGGAACAGCGCGATGCCGAAGCTGATCGGGAAGGCCACGGCCAGCGCGATCAGGGAGGTCACCAGGGTGCCGGTGATGGCGATCAGGGCGCCGAATTTATCGTTGATCGGATCCCACTCGTTGGTGGTGATGAAGCCCGCGCCGAATTCGCGGAAGGCCGGGGCCGCGCCCATCGCCAGCGAGACGATGATCCCGACCAGCACCAGCAGCACGAAGGCCGCGAACGCCAGCGTCACTTTGTGGAAGATGAAGTCCTGGATGCGCTGCACGCGCATGGTGTTGCGCAGCGCCGCGTGCCGGGCTTCTTCCTGCAAGGCGGCCTGGTCGGCTTTGCCGGCTGCGATCGCGGATTGTGTGTTCATTTGTTTATTCAATTAGTACTACCGACGTTGGAACTACCTGTGCGCTATTACCGCCTGCACGTCGTCCCCGCGAAAGCGGGGACCCATGCTGAATCGACCGAAGACACTCAGTATGGGTCCCCGCCTGCGCGGGGACGACGGTAACTAGCTTTTAGACTTACTTACCAGACAGCCTTACCCGAAGCATCCTTCATATTGGCCTTCCAGGCGTCCTGCACCAGCTTAACGACGTTGTCCGGCATCGGCACGTAGTCCAGTTCGGTGGCGGCGGCGTCGCCGTTCTTGAAGGCGTAGTCGAAGAACTTCAGGACTTCCTTGCCCTTGGCGGCGTCCGCCTGCTGGGTGTGCACCAGGATGTAGGACACGCCGGTGATCGGCCAGGCGGCCTTGCCCGGCTGGTCGGTCAGCACCACGGCCATGCCCGGGGCTTTCGTCCATTCGGCATTGGCGGCGGCGGCCTTGAAGTTCTCGTCGTCCGGCTGCAGGAACACGCCATCCTTGTTCTTCAGCTGGGTGTGGCTCATCTTGTTCTTCTTGGCATAGGCCCACTCGACGTAGCCGATCGAGCCCTTGATGCGCTGGACGTTGGCGGCGACGCCGTCATTGCCCTTGCCGCCCACGCCGGTGGCCCACTTGACGGCGGTGCCGGCGCCGATCTTGCTCTTGAAGTCGGCGTTGGTCTTCGACAGGTAGTCGGTGAACAGGAAGGAGGTGCCCGAGCTGTCGGCGCGGTGCACCACGGTGATGTCTTCGGCCGGCAGCTTGACGCCCGGGTTCAGGGCGGCGATCGCCGCGTCGTTCCACTTGGTGATCTTGCCGAGGTAGATGTCGGCGACGACCGGGCCGGTCAGCTTCAGCTGGCCCGGCGCGACGCTGTCCAGGTTGACCACGGTCACCACGCCACCCATGATGGCCGGGAACTGGAACAGGCCGGCTTCGGTCAGTTCGTTGGCGGCCAGCGGCATGTCCGATGCGCCGAAGTCGACGGTCTTGGCCTTGATCTGCTTGATGCCCGCGCCCGAACCCACGGACTGGTAGTTCAGGCCATTGCCGGTCGCCTTCTTGTACATCTCGGCCCACTTGGCATAGATCGGGTACGGGAAGGTGGCACCAGCACCGGTGATGTCGGCGGCCAGGGTCGCGGTGCTCGCGAAGGTGGCCGAGGTGCCGATGATGATGGTTGCCAGCAGTTGCTTCATGCGCATATCAGGTCCTTAGTTTAGGTAGGTGACACGGTTGATGCTGCGCAGTGTAATGAGCAAATATGACGGCTTTATGACATGGTCGATCCGGCCAGATGACACCCATCCTGCATGCTGGCACGCCGAAAAAACGGATGTCACACGACTCCCACCGGCGTGTCATATTCGCGAAACAATTGATCGTAAGTTACTGTTTTCAAGGAAGAAGATCCGAGAAAAAGCACCTTGTAAATACGGTGGAAACTGCTACCTTGGTGATTCGTTCACCACCACGGAGGGTTCGCTCAACGGCGTTTGAAGTCCATGATTTATGAAGTCATCATCACGGGGATCCTGGGAGGCATCGCGGCGCTGGTGTTGTTGGAAGCCATATCGGAGGCACGCAAGACCTCGGGCAAGCTGCATGACCGTTATCACGAATAGACTCACCAAAACGTAAAAAAGCGGCAAGCCCCCTCGGGTGCTTGCCGCTTTTTGGTGTGCATGTCGATGCTGTGCATAATCCCGGTCAACGCAGGAAACGCGCCAGCTGGCTCATCGCATTCAGGTCGAGGTTCAGGAACTGGAAGCCGACCTTGAATTCGCCGCCGCTGAAAATGCAGTACATGACCTTGGCACGGGCCTGGACCGGCACCAGCTGGCCCTCGACCAGCAGGTCGAACCTGAGCTGGCCCGCCTGCCCCGCCTGTATCGGATGCGGCATCGTGATGCTGACGCCGTTGGCGCCGACGTCCGAGGTGCGCACAAGGACGGGAGCCTGCCCATCCATCACTACCATCGCCTTCACTTTCAGGATCTTGCGCGCCGATTTCCTTTGATCTGTCACTGCCTTACCTTGTGTTGCCCGGGTTAAACAAGGTCAGCATTATAAGACAAACGGGCCGCAAAGCTTATGGATCGGGCCACTTCATTTGCATCAATCCAGTTCACGCAACTTGCTGAAGGCTTCGTCGATACGTTCCACCGCGACGATGGTCATGCCCTCGATCGGCTGCTTGGGCACATTCGCCTTCGGGATCACCGCCACCGAAAAGCCCAGCTTGGATGCTTCGCGCAGGCGTTCCTGGCCGCGCGGTGCCGGACGGATCTCGCCGGCCAGGCCGACTTCGCCGAACACCACCAGCCCGCGCGGCAGCGGCTTGCTGCGCATCGACGAGTTGATCGCCAGCAGCACCGCCAGGTCGGCCGCCGGCTCGGTGATCTTCACCCCGCCGACCGCGTTGATGAACACGTCCTGGTCGAAGGCCGCGATGCCGGCGTGCCGGTGCAGCACCGCCAGCAGCATCGCCAGGCGGTTCTGTTCCAGGCCCACCGACAGCCGGCGCGCGTTCGGCAGGTGGCTGGCGTCGACCAGCGCCTGCACCTCGACCAGCAGCGGGCGCGTGCCCTCCTGGGTCACCATCACGCAGGAACCGGGCACCTGGTTGTCGTGCTGGGACAGGAACAGGGCCGACGGGTTCGACACCCCCTTCAGGCCTTTTTCCGTCATCGCGAACACGCCCAGCTCGTTGACGGCGCCGAAGCGGTTCTTGATGGCGCGCACCAGGCGGAAGCTCGATTGGGTGTCGCCCTCGAAGTACAGCACGGTGTCGACGATGTGCTCCAGCACGCGCGGACCGGCCAGCGCGCCTTCCTTGGTCACGTGGCCGACCAGGATGATGGTCACCCCGGTCTGCTTGGCCACGCGGGTCAGCTGGGCCGCGCACTCGCGCACCTGGGAGACCGAGCCGGGCGCCGAGGTCAGCGCATCCGAATACATGGTCTGGATCGAGTCGATCACCACCACGTCCGGCTTGACGTCGGCGATGGTGCCGAGGATCTTCTCGAGCTGGATCTCGGCCTGGAGCTTCAGGTCCTTGGCCTCGACCTGCAGGCGGCGCGCGCGCAGGGCGATCTGGGCGCCGGACTCCTCGCCCGACACGTACAGGGTGTTGCGGGTCGCGGCCAGGTTGGTCAGCGCCTGCAGCAGCAGCGTCGACTTGCCGATGCCGGGGTCGCCGCCGATCAGCACGACGCCGCCCGCGACCAGGCCGCCGCCCAACACGCGGTCGAATTCCTCGATGCCGGTGCCGAAGCGCGGCACGTCGATCGCGTCGATGTCCGACAGCCGCAGCACCGGCGCGGTCTGGGCCAGGCTTTTATGGTGCTGGGTCTGCGACATGCGGTTCACGCCGGCGGTCTCGACCTGCTCGGACATCGTGTTCCATGCCTTGCATTCCGGGCACTGGCCGCTCCAGCGGCTGGCAACGGCGCCGCATTCGCTGCAGACGAAGCTGGTACGTGGTTTTGCCATTCTTTTCGAATTCTCCCTATATATATTAGTCGGCGCCCAGGCGGCCCTCGAGCACGCGCACGCGCGGCGCCAGCGCGCACATCAGCTCGTAGCCGATGGTGCCGGCGGACTGCGCCACCTCGTCTACGGCCAAACCGTCGCCCCAGAGTGTGACCTTGCTGCCGACCCGCGCGTTCGCCACCGGCGACAGGTCGACCGTCATCATGTCCATCGACACGCGCCCGACCAGCGTGGTACGCACGCCGTCGACCAGCACCGGGGTACCGTGCTCGGCGTGGCGCGGGTAGCCGTCGGCATAGCCGCAGGCGACCACGCCGACCGTCATCGGGCCGCTGGCCTGGAAGCGGCTGCCGTAGCCGACCGTGTCGCCGGCCTGCAGCTGCTGGATGCCGATGATTTCGGAGCGCAGCGTCATGGTCGGCCGCAGGCCGTACTCCCTGGCCGGGCGCCCGCCCGGGGTGCCGCCGTAGAGCATGATGCCGGGGCGGACCCAGTCGTTCTGCAACTCCTTGACCAGCTCGGCCTGGTGCAGCACCCCGCCCGAATTCGACAGGCTGCGCTCGCCCGGCAAGCCATCGCTGCCTTCGCGGAAGCGGCGCACCTGCTCGGCGATCGACAGCCGCGGGTGCTCGAGCTCGTCCGAATTGGCGAAGTGCGTCATCAGGGTGATGTTGCGGATGCCGGGGATGGCACGCAGGCGTTTGTAGGCCGCCTGGTAATCTTCCGGCTGGAAGCCGAGGCGGTTCATCCCGGTATTCATCTTGAGGTGGACGTCGATCGGGCGGTAGAGCTGGGTGTATTCCAGCATCTTGACCTGCTCGATGCAATGCACCGTGCTGTTGATATTGTGCTCGGCCAGCAGCGGGATGTCGGAAGCGTCGAAGATGCCTTCCAGAAGCAGGATCGGCTTGACCCAGCCCATCTCGCGCAGGCGCAGCGCATACTCGGTCTCGATCAGGGCCAGGCCGTCGGCCTGGACAAAGCCGCGCATCGCGCGTTCCAGGCCATGGCCATAGCCGTTCGCCTTGACCACGGCCCATGTTTTGGACATGGGCGCAAAGCTGCGCGCGCGATCCAGGTTATGGTGCATCGAGTCGAGGTGGATGGTGGCGGTGAGGGGACGTGGCATGGCTTGGAGATGGGGATGTTGAGCCGGAACGAAAGGTTTATTTTACTCGCGGCATTGAAATGGCGCCTTGTCGATTCTTTGGGACGCAGGGGCTTTCATGGTATAAAGCAACCCACACTCAGATTTTAAGAACGTATCGAATGAATCGTGGTTTTTACACCATCATGGCGGCGCAGTTTTTCTCGTCGCTCGCAGATAGCGCGTTGCTGTTCGTCGCGATCGATCTGCTTGCGGCCTTGAATGCACCGCCATCCCTGATTCCCCTGTTGAAGCTGTCATTCGTGCTGTTCTACGTCCTGCTGGCCCCCTTCGTCGGCGCGTTCGCCGACTCGATGCTGAAGGGCCGCGTGATGTTCATCGCCAACCTGATCAAGATCCTCGGCTGCGGCCTGGTGTTCGCCGGCATCCACCCGCTGATGGCGTATGCGGTGGTAGGCTTCGGCGCGGCCGTGTATTCGCCGGCCAAGTACGGCATCCTGACCGAACTGCTGCCGGCCGAAAAACTCGTCATCGCCAACGGCTGGATCGAAGGCCTGACCGTGCTGTCGATCATCCTGGGCACGGCCTTCGGCGGCGCGCTGGTCAGCCCGATCGGCGGCGCCTGGCTGGTCAACCTGCACCTGCCCGTGGTCGAGAACATCATCTCGACGCCGAGCCAGGCCTCGCTGGCCGTGCTGATGGGCGTCTACGTGCTGGCCGCCCTGTTCAACCTGGGCATCCCGGACACCGGCGCCCGCTACGACCACCAGGAACGCAATCCGACCAGGCTGGTCGCCGACTTCGCCAACTGCTCCGCCACGCTGTGGAAGGACAAGCTGGGCCAGATCTCGCTGGCGGTCACCACCCTGTTCTGGGGCGCGGGCGCCACGCTGCAACTGATCGTCATCAAGTGGGCCGAGCGCTCGCTGCATCTGCCACTGGACAAATCGACCGGCCTGATCGGCATCTTCGCGCTGGGCGTCGCCGCCGGCGCGGCGGCCGCGGCCAAGATGATCCCGCTGAAGAAATCGCTGACGGTGATCCCGCTGGGCGTCATCATGGGCCTGGTGGTGACCGGCATGACCCTGGTGCACTCGGTCACGCTGGCGGTGCCGCTCCTGATGCTGATCGGCCTGCTGTCCGGCTTCTTCGTGGTGCCGATGAACGCCCTGCTGCAGCACCGCGGCCACGTCCTGATGAGCGCCGGCCACTCGATCGCCGTGCAGAACTTCAACGAGAACCTGTCCATCCTGTGCATGCTGGCGCTGTACGCCATCATGCTGACGCTGAACGTCGACCTGAACTTCATCATCGTCGTGTTCGGCCTGTCGCTGGCCGGCATCATGCACCTGATCGGCCGCCTCCATGCGGCCAACCAGCGCGAACACGATTCACTCAAGCTGATCGGCGAGCACAAGCACTGACTAATTCGGGGTCAGAGCGATTTTCAAGTAAATTGATTCATTACACGGATGTGAAATATTATTTCACTGGGCGCACTGAATTGAAATAATATTTCATAAGCGAGGGCACGCAATGGTCCCGTGAGCAGAACCAGAATTGTGCTCTGACCCCGAATTGAGTCAGGGATGCAAGCGGGCATCGGCGCGCTCGCGCCAGTCGTCGGGGACGATGAAGCCGCGGTCGAATTCGACGATGCAGCCGGGCTGTTCGCGCACCAGCGAGACCAGTACCGGCGTGCCCGTCTGCGCGAAGTGGTCTTCCAGTTCGGCCCGCAGCTGGGCGCGGTCCAGCATCCAGGTGGCGGATTGCGCGCGGAACGGCGCCAGCCATTGCAGGCGCGGCAGCACTAGGAAGCGGTCCGTGTCCAGCATGTCCAGTTCGCCCAGCGCGCACCAGAAGCCGCGGCAGTGGCGCGCCGAAATCCCCTTCATCTCGAGGTAGGTTCCGACCGGGTAGAAGAGCCAGCCCTTGACCAGCGCGCGCGCCGCCGTCACCGGGCGCGGCAGGATCGCCTGCGCGGCCGGGTGGCTGCCCAGCGCCAGCTGGCGATCGAACACCTTGCGCATCTTGCGGCCCAGGCTGTCCGCCAGGTTGGGCCCGACGAAGCTGTCGAAGGCGGCCGCGGCGCTTGCGCTGATGCCGCCGCCCTGCCCGGCCTGCAGCAGGTAGAACTTGGTGGCGAATTCGATGTGAAGGGCGCCGCCCGCGCCATCGTCGAGCAGGAAGTCGAACTCGCCGACGGTGTCGTTGCGCGCGGCGCGCACCTGCAGGCCGTGGGCCACCAGCCGGCCCTGCTCGGCAAAATAGAAGGCCATCAGCTTTTCCGCATACAGGCCGAGGCGGGTGATCACTTTCGTGCCGAGCGCGGCGTCCAGGCGCGACGGATCGGCGTCCAGCGCGGCCAGCCAGGCTTCGCATTCGGGCGTCACCGGCCCCAGCGTGGCGATGCGGCCTTCCCAGTGCGGATCGTGGACGTCGAGCACGTCCGGGGCGTCCAGCAGCCAGGCCAGCGCGCGTACCCGGGCGCGCCGCAGGTGACCCCAGCGGCGCTCGAAATACGATTGGTAATTGTCAGCCGGCGCGTCCATGCGCACGCTTGGCACGGCACAGGTCGGCCCAGGCCGCGGCCTTGTCGGTACCGCGGCGCAGCAGTTCGCCCGGATGCTGCATCGCGACCAGCGCGGCATCCTCGCCCAGCGCATGCACCTGGCCGCGCACCCCGGCCAGCGGTTCCGCCAGCGGCCTGCCCAGCAGCGTGTTGGCGGCGATCTGGCCGAGCGTCAGCACGGTCGTGGCGCCGGTGAGCGCCCGTTCGCGCTCGAGGTAGGGCCGGCAGGCGGCGGCCTCCGCGGCCGTCGGCGCGCGCTCGGCGCCGCTCGGGCTCAGCGGCCGGCACTTGATCAGGTTGGTGATATAGACATCCCGCTCGCGCGACATGCCGACCGAGGACAGCATGTTGTCGAGCAGCTTGCCGGGGTCGCCCGCCAGCGGCAGGCGCGCCTTTTCGTCGGCCGCGGTGCTGGCGCCGGCCGCGACCAGCCAGCGCGCCTGGCGCGACCCGGTCCCGGGCACCGGCGCGCGGCCGTCGCGGCAGGCGCTGCAGCGGCGGCAGGCGGTGATCGCCACATTCAGCTGGTCCCAGTCCATGGCCGCGATTTCCTCGGGGGTGGCGTCCGACGGCAGCGCGGCATCGTCCCAGGCGCTGTCTTCCGGCGCCAGCGCCGATACCGATTGCGCGACCGGCTGCAGCGGGCGCGGCCCCGGCGGCAGCCAGGACGGCTGCGACGGCTCGGCCGGCTGCGGCGGCCGGGGTGCTGGCGGTGCCTGCGGACGCGGCGCGGGCGCGGGCTGTGGCGCGGCGGCAGGCGGCGCCTGAGGGGCGGGTGGCACAGCGGGCCGCGGCGGCGCCACCGGCTGGGCGGCAGGCTGCGGCGCGGCAAGCGGCTGCGGCGCCGGTGCGGCTTGCACGCGCGCCGCCGCCGGCGCGGCTTCCACCGGCGCCTCCGCGACCATCACATCGTCATCCATCGCCGCGGCAGCCGCGACCGGCACGGCCCGCAACTGCCACAAGGGCCCCAGCCCCATCTCGGCCAGGAACACGGTATCGCGCTCGCTGAACCCGTTCATAACACATACCTCATCACGATCGCATCCTCGCGCCGGCCTTCGTGCGCCGGATAATAGCCCTTGCGGCGGCCGATCTCGACATAGCCGTAGCGCCGATAGACCTGCAGCGCGCGCTCGTTCGACGGCCGCACCTCGAGCAGGATCGATTCCATGCGCATGCTGCGCGCCCGCGCCGCGATGCGGTCCAGCAGGTAGCGCCCCAGGCCCGTGCCGTGACGCGCGCCGGCGACCGCCACGTCCAGCAAATGCGCCTCGTCCACCGCATACATCAGCAGGAAGTAGCCGGCCAGCTCGTCGGTCCCGGGCGCGCGCAGCACCCAGGCGTCATAGCTGCTCGCCAGCGAATCCATGAAATTGGCGCGGCTCCACGGGTGCGGGAAGACGCTGCATTCGAGCGCGTGGACGGCGTCCACGTCGGCCACCACCATCGGCCGCAGTTCGAGCCGCGCCGTCTCCGCTGCCTGCGCCTGGGTCTGTTCCATCATCAGGCGCCCGCCTTGGCTGCATTGATCGCCTGGCGCTCGGCGCTGGTATACGCAACCTTGTTGCGCAGGTAGAGCGGCTGGGCCGCATCGGCCGCCACCGCCTCGCCGCGTGCCAGCGCGCGTGCGCCCAGCGGCGCCAGTTCGCGCGCGTGCGGCAGGATGTCGGCCAGGGCATCGGCGCCAAACGCCTTGCCCGCGAACGCGTCCGGATAGGCCGAAAAACCGTTGCCGCAGGCCACCAGGCCCGCGGCCGGCTGCGGCGCCACCGCCTCCGGCGCGCACAGCACCGGTGCGCAGACGGCGGCCCAGTCGCCGGATGCCGCATCAAAACGGTATTGCGCCCAGTAGACTTCGTTCATGCGCGCATCCAGCACGGCCAGCACCTCGCCGGCGCCGGTCCGGGCGCGGCAGGCTTCCGCCATCGCCTCGAGCGTCACCAGCGGCAGTACCGGCAGGTCGGCGCCGAAAGCCAGGCCCTGGGCCACGCCGCAGGCCGTGCGCACGCCGGTGAACGAGCCGGGACCGGCGCCAAAGGCGATGGCGTCGCAGTCGGCCAGCTTCACGCCGGCCTCGCGCAGCAGGTCCTGCACCATCGGCAGGACGGATTGCGAATGGGTGCGCACGCCGGACGACTCGCGCGCGAGTACGGTTCCATTGTCATTCAATAAAGCGCAGGAGGCCAGTTCGGACGAGGTTTCGATTGCAAGGATGATAGCCATGCCGTATTTTAACCCGGCACCGGGATCCCCCCAAAGTCCCGACCGTTGTAAAATCCCGCCCATGCAAGCTCTCATTCTCGAGTCCGACACCCGCGCGGACGTCGCCGCCGCCGTCAGTGGGGGCGGCTGGACCGTCGCCTGCCTGTGCGCCGCCTGGTGCGGCACCTGCTCGTCCTATCGCGCCGCCTTCGACCGCCTGGCCGCGCGCCACCCGGACAAGACCTTCGTCTGGATCGACATCGAAGACCAGGCCGACGTCGTCGGCGACCTCGATGTCGAGAATTTTCCGACACTGCTGCTGCAGCGTGGTAACACGGTGGCGTTTTTCGGCACCACCCTGCCGGATCCGAACGTGGCCGAGCGGCTGATCCAGGCGCAGGCGGGCTTGCCCGATGCGGAACTGGAACGGCTGGCCGGGTCGAGCGAGGAACGGCGGGGGTGGCAGCGCGCGTGTAATCTGCGGACTTTGTTGGCCGACGCGCAAGAATAGCGGGGCGTGTGGTGGGCACGGGGTGCCCACCAAGCATCCCTATCAGGCCAGCCGTAACGGCAGGCTGCGCAGCCGCTGCCCGGTCAGTTTGAACACCGCATTCGCCACCGCCGGCGCCACCGGCGGCACGGCCGGCTCGCCCATCCCTTCCGGCGGTTCGGTGCTCGGCACGATCACGGTCTCGACGTCCGGCGCCTGGTGCATGCGCAACACCGGATAATCGCCGAAGTTGCTCTGCACCACGCGCCCGCCCTCGATCGTGATCTCGCCCGCCAGCGCCGCCGACAGCCCGAACACCACCGACGACTCGACCTGCTGGGCGACGATGTTCGGATTCACCACGATGCCGCAGTCGAGCGCGCACACCACCCGGTGCACCCGGATCTCGGTCCCTTGCACCGACACTTCCGCCACCTGGGCGACGACGGTGCCGAAGGACTGGTGCAGCGCCACGCCGTGCGCACGGCCGGCCAGCGGCGTACCGGCACGCGCCAGCGCCGCATCCAGCACCGCAAGGTGGCGCGGATGGCCGCGCAGCAGTTCGCGCCGCAGCGCCACCGGATCCTTGCCGGCCGCATGCGCCACCTCGTCGACGAAGCTCTCCTTGAAGAAGGCATTGTGCGAGTGGCCGACCGAGCGCCAGTAGCCGATCGGCACCGCGCTGTCGACCGTCACATGACTGCTGCGCCGGTTGGGGATGGCATACTGGATGTCGTAGGCACCCTCGGCCGTGGTCTTGTCCGGCCCCGCGCCCGGCAGGCCGAGGTTGCGCGGGAAGTACTGGTGGCCGATCGCGCCGCCGGCCGACTTGCTGTCCCATGCAAGCACCCGGCCATCACTGGAGAGGGGCGCGCTGAACCGCGCCAGCGCCGCCGGGCGGTAGACGTCGTGCGCGACGTCGTCCTCGCGCGTCCAGACCAGCTGCACCGGCCGCCCGCGCAAGGCCTTGGCGATGGCCACGGCCTGGATCACGATGTCGGTCTCGAGCCTGCGTCCGAAGCCGCCGCCCAGCAGCATCACCTCGATCGCCACGTCCTCGCGCGCGACGCCCGCCGTCCTGGCCGCCGCATCCACAGCCACGCTCGGCACCTGGGTCGAGGCCCACAACATCACCTTGCCGTCCAGGACGCGGGCGGTGCAGTTGAGCGGTTCCATGGCCGCATGCGCCAGGAAAGGCGCGCGGTACTCGGCCGCGACGCTGCGCGCGGCGCCCGCCACGTCCTGGCTGCCGCTTTCAAAATAGACGTGACCTGATTCCGTGTCGAGCGCGCGCGTGAAACCGTCGAAGATCGCCTGGCTCGACAAGCCGGCGTGCGGTCCCCGCGTGAACTCGACCGGCAAGGCCTGCGCCGCCTGGCGCGCGCGCCACCAGCTGTCCGCCACCACGGCGACGCCGGCCCCGGCGCCCGTATGCTCGGGCAGGATTGCGGACAGGTCGACTACGCCATGCACGCCCGGCAACGACTCGACCTTCGACGCATCGAAAGTGGCGACGGCGCCGCCGATCGTCGGACACATGCGCAGGGCCGCATACAGCAGCCCTTGGGGACGGGCATCGATGCCGAAGCGCGCGCTGCCGTCGACTTTATTCGCCGTGTCCAGGCGCGGCAGCGGGCGGCCGATCAGGCGGAATTCGCGTGGGGTCTTCAGGCGCACGTCGTCCGGTCCGATGCCCCGCCCCAGTTCGGCGGCGCGCGCCGCCAGGGTGCCGTAGGGCGCGCGCCGGCCGTCGGGGTGGATCACCATGCCGTCCTCCGTGCGCAGCAAACCGGCGTCGATGCGCCACTGCCCGGCCGCGGCCCGCAGCAGCATTGCGCGCGCGACCGCGCCGGCCTCGCGCATCGGCAGCCACGCATCCTTGACGCTGGTCGAGCCGCCGGTGAACATGATGCCGAGTTCGCGCCCGAGCTTTCCCGCCAGCCACTGGACGCCGCGCTTGACGCTGCCGTCGTCGTCCGGGTGGAAGGGCAGGTTCTCGCGCAGCAGCGTGAGGTTGCCGTAGATCTTGTCGATGGGCGCATGCAGGATGCGCACGG
>Ga0265797_10007794_pt1 | contig 14483 bp, 11 predicted proteins | sample P2T30metagenome_FD_192433 | JGI IMG/M metagenome (GOLD analysis project Ga0265797, IMG submission 192433) | Plant litter microbial communities from East Loma Ridge, Irvine, California - P2 T30 | ecosystem: Environmental > Terrestrial > Plant litter > Unclassified | place: USA: California... | reverse complement strand
AGCACGTAGCATTTCTCCAGAGCTCCTGGAAATGATGTTCGACAACGAGCACTACGGGCCGACATGGGCCTTCATGCAGCCGCTCTTCCGCCTCCCATGGTGGCATTGGGCACACGTCGAAGCACTTCTGGCGCTGGAAGACCCTTCGAAGGTTGTCTTTTGCTGTGGGACCGAGCGGATGATTTGGGACTCATTCGTGACCGTTGTTCGCACCCTGCGCTACGCTCTACCTCGTGTGGAAGCCGATTACTCGCCCTGGCTTGATCAAATCTTGCTACAGATACCAGGGCGGCTGCCCGAAGCGTTCCGCGAAGTCTTCTATGACGAGATCACAGCTGCAGGCTCAGGTGAAGAGACTCCCTGGGGAAAAGGCGCTCTCTTTGCACATCCACAGGACGTACACTACGATCTGAATAATGATGCAGAGTCCGATGGTGCTGGCAGGCTCATGACTAGCCTTAGCGCTCGTCTTGTAAATCGCTACCGACGAAGGTGCATCCTGGATTCGAAACAACGTGACAGTATTGGAGATGCACCCGGAGACGATCAAACCAAAACCCAAAATCTCGAGCGCGAAGACGTGTCGCTCACTCGTTGGCTGCATTTGCTCGAGGGATTCTACCTCAATCGCAGCTCTTCAACACACGAAACCATTCTAAGAACGATTGCAGCATCAGAAACAGCAATATCGCCTTTGACGATGACCATGAGAACCTCTGTTCCCAATGGCTACGCGCCGTTGAACGCGGCTGACCACGAGATTCGCATTCTCGTGCTTTATCCGAATGAAGACCGTAGCGCCGACATCGTATGCGAGACGTTCAACTTCAATGTAAAGAAGTTTTCGGATATGGGCATAGAACGTTTCCCGTACCTTGCACTGTCGTATGTTTGCGGCAATCCAGAACCCAAGAAGACGATATGGTTTGGTGGCGAGGAGAAGACGGTTACGCCTAACTTGTTCGAAGCGCTAGAGAGTCTTCGCGACCCTTTTGTGCCTATGCTGTTATGGGTGGATGCACTTTGTATTGATCAGAGCAACTATAAAGAAGTCGAAAGCCAGATAGCTTCGATGGAGATTGTCTATAGCCGTGCTGGTGCGGTTTTGGCGTGGATAAACAGTCAGTCAAACGACGCATGGCTCACCCGCATTGCTATGATACGGCTGACGGAGCTTGAGCGTTTGGTCTATGGGGTTTTCTATGATGTCGGAAAACCCGCTGTAAACCAGCCGCTGTGGAAAGAGTGGAATCACTCTACCAAGGGAGGCTATGGCCCGCTCGAAGCATTTGACAATTTACTCCGGTCCCCGTATTTCAGTCGTGTCTGGACCATACAGGAGGTCCTTCTGAGTCGCAATGTCATCATCTGCGATGGTGGACTCACTCTCTATTTCCGGACGCTTCTGTTCAAAGCCACGCAGGACGGGAGGTGGGTGACAGTGGAAATGCTAGCTCCGGGAGGCGACGATTCCGCCAATGTACACGCTGACATGTTTTTGTCTTCGTGTTACAGAATGCTTTGTGGGCGACGGCCGAGTGTACTAGAAGCACTGTTGCTTGCGCAAGATCGACGCGCGACGAAGAAGCATGATTCCGTCTATGGTATCCTGGGACTGCTAGACAGGAGCGGAATTGAAGTCTCACAAAAGTCAGCCTTTGCATGGAACGAAGTCGACTATAAGCAAGATTACTTCCACTTGTGCTTGGAGATATGCAAGCACATATTGGAGGACACCAAGAACCTGGATTTGCTCAGTGCGTGCGAGGTGCGCAGGCATTATGAGTCGGACCCAGCTGTAAGTATAGTTAAACATGACAATGTGTGACCATAATAGTGTGAGTGCTTACATATACATAGTCGGCGACACCTGGCGGTAAACAATGGCCCTCGTGGCTGCCCAATTGGTCTGTTCAGCCGATACATCCTGGTTGGGCTCGATCTATCCTCTCAACTATGAACCCTACCAACACCTCAATAAAATATGACGCCAGCAGAGGCACTAGAGCTATGTATCACATCAGTCAGATCGAAGACAACCAGAATGTACTGCATCTGAAAGGCACAGAGGTCGACACCGTCGACGATGTGTTCGATCGTGAATGGGATGCATGGGATGTGGACAAATGGATAGGCTGGGTCGCTCCAAAAGAAAGCGTCTCCATGCCTCATTTCTTGCGCCAGCCTACCTTACTCCAACGCTACCCAACTGCAGACGATATAGAGCTTGCATTGAGCCAAATGCTTAATTTCGGCCATGATGGACTTGAAGGAATCACGTCAGAAAAGGGTCGACGAGACTTTCGAAACGTGGACCCCGATGCATTTGACGGGGTCACCAACCGAATGCTTGCGAATGGACACATCTGTCGCTGTTATCCCAGCCGCTTATTCATCTCTGCGAAAGTGTACTTAGCACGTGGGCCGAGGGGAGTGCAGAAAGGCGACAAGATAGTCGTTTTCCAGGGCGCCAAAGTGCCTTTCGTCATCATACCGGTGGTGGACCTCGAATCGTGCTTCACTTTGGTGGGAGAATGCTGTAAGTACAGGCTGCGGTATGCAGCGTTTGGGAGTCAGGATCAATGCAGGGCTAAGCCGACTGTCATGTTCGTACAGACTTGCACCAGGCTATGTATGGACGGGCGTACGATGATTCAACCAACTCGAAGGATGAGTTTGCATTGCTTTGATGGTTACTGCGACACAGCTTCGATTTTCTCATGTGGCACTAATCTGTGAAGGATCGCCCTGTACGTAGTATCATTCGAGAAGACAATTCGTGCGCTCGATAATAATGGGGAGAGCGGGAATTTGCAAGACCTAGCAATACAGCTACTCTCGGGCGACGATCAATTCACAAGATGGAGCTGCATCTATGATCCGCATCAGCCGTGGCGAGAAAAACCAGAGATGTTGAATCTACAGCCGACGTCCTTGTATTACGCGTGCCTAGAAGGTCTTGAATATGTGTTAACTGCTTTGATCGGGAAAGATACGGATGCCAGCGCGCAGGGTGCAGATTTAAAGGGTCAAAGGGAGAGAACATAAATGCAAGTGGTCGGGCTTCCCTTTCTAGAAGCATGGGTCGCGCGAGTCGTGCGACACTGAATACTGTAACCTTGGAGGCGAATGTCTTCATTTCGTAAAGACTCTTGGGAAGATCAAGGGTTGGATGAGAGAAAACGGTTGTCACCGGCGCGTGCCTAGGAACTCGCCGAGAGCACAGGTTGCAGATCACGTGATGTGCTTTGTTACTCTGTGTGCTCTGCTGCTTGTTTGTCTCGGACAACAGAATGCTCTGCATACTTCACGCGTCTCTCTATATATAGGTTTGATTAGTTTTCTCGGTTCTGGGGAGCCCCGTGCTCGATCTAAGTATCGGAACATTTAATCGGAAAAACATTGATCAAGTTACCAGTATTGATACACTCTCCACTGTCCTTACCTAAGATCTTAGTACATTTTCCGCCGCAGGCTTACTCGCTTGTACTATTCTCGACTAATGAAACTACGATTTCATCTTGATGATAATTCTGATAGTCTTCCCAGGGGATGTGAATTGAAGGTAAACTGGTGTTCAACGCCGACCACGATATCGTCGACCTCTTCCGCAACTATGAGTTAATAAATAGCTGTCTCACCAATTCTGAAGCGGTGTTTAGTCAATCCTACATATCATTCAGTAAGCATTTTCAGTATCCCCGACTGCGCCTTGGGTTACATCTTGGCCCTGCGGCAGCTTAAGGATACGGCTCAAACACAGCCAACGCCACCAGCTCATCACCGCTTGGGGCCCTTAGCCAAACCGTCAGCTAGCGACCACAACGCTGAACTAACAAAGCTAAAGTCTCCTCCTTCCTCGGGCCTAGTAGCAAAAGCGCCGCATACTACCTCCTAGCCTCCCCCCTCTTCCACAGCGCCTTCGGCATCGTCGATTTTAGCGGCCTCACGCGTGTTGTTTTAACTTATCGAATAAAGGTGAGAATGAACACTCACATCGTGAAACACCGATTGAATGTCGGAAGCTCCTTCATGCTTTGGAAATAGCCCGGTCTTGCAGAGGACAACTTGGACACAACCATTATCGCGGGAAACTTTACGACGCAATATTGCCGAGCGAAATGAAGGGCTTGGAAGGTTGTGAGTGCCGATATAGGAACTTCTGGCGCTATTGAATCCATCACGATGACAGCTTGTGACTCGCGAATGTTTTCCTGGAACCAGGAATCAGTGGCGCCCACTAGGGATCCAGAATCACGTGCTGCAGGTGTCGCCGCCCCGGTGGGGTCGTACGCTTCCCAGGTAAGGGCGGGCGAGACATACAAGGAGCAAAGCACAGGGTATACCAGATGAGATGTGCTGGTCTCTGTGTTTAGCATCGCATTCTCTATGAGATTATCGAGCTAGTGTGAAGAGCCGGCGGTCGGGCGAGCTAGTGACGTCGTCTCGCCTCAATTGGAAACGATGAGGTTGTCGACAGACACGAATGCTCATCCCGTCACCGGTAAAGCGCAGAAAGTTCCGTTCAAGGCATTAGCTGTATATCTGCTCTCGCAACTCCCTAGAGAACGCGAACAAAGGCGATTGGTTGGGCCTACACGGCGCCGGCGTATGTTCAACCATAGCCGTTGTAGTCACGGTAGCGTGGCGCATGCAGCGCAGACTTCTAATCTCCTCGGTGGTTATGGTATAGTATCAAAGCAGCATTGTCGGGTATGGGTAGATACTGTCGTTGTGCAGAATGCTAGAATCACCTGGAACCTACGAGCCTAGAGAAGCTACAGTGTCAGAGTAACAATAGGACTAATTGGACTTTTCTTATCGAACCGCGCCAATTAGATACCAATTTTCCAAGCACGCTACAACACAGAAGTCCAGCCATTGCGCAGCGGGAACAGTAGGAGGGGGAGGTAACGCGGTCTTCCTCGTTCCAGGAATGCGACTTCCAACCCAGTCACGAGACTAGTAAATTTTGAACTCAGGTTTTAGAAGCAGAACCTGGCTCCATAATCTGAGGTCCGATTCTGAATCCAACACTTCGAGTTACCGAGTGCAAAACAGGAGCTGTATAACAATATCACGGACTCATAACTCAACTTATTCAAGGTCGGACCATAGTTTGGATTGGATGACCATACCCTGTAATCGCAGCTTCAAAGAATAACACGAATTCGTCCGAAAGCCAAAGTCAGGGGCACAAGGTCCAAGGATCAAGATCAAGGATAAGGAGCCAGGGATCACTCGCCAGGAGTCAGGAATCAGGACTCGTCAATATGGAGTTGATAATTAGGTTTAGAGATAGGCCATAGGCAGCGCACACCGGCTGCGGTCTTCATCTTCCTCAAGGATACGCTTCACCAGTCACGTATCACTGGCTCGGTCCAGGTTCTGAATCTTCTTTCCTATTGTCTGATCTCTCCAGTATAGGCTCGACCTGATGCCTCAATCATTGACTAGGATTTGAATGCTTGGGGCCGACTACACCTATTCGACAACACGCCGGGATCATGTGATCGCCAACGACGGTGAGAATGGGGATTTCGGACGGGATGCCCAGTTTTCACTGACCTATGGTCGTATGTGCTATAATGCATTATTCTTTTGATTATGTTACTTTGATTAAGCGGACTGTATGCATACTACGGCGAACGTTCTATGCAGTCACCCTCTCACCTCTCACTGTCGTTCTGTCAATGCACACATCAACAGCATCCCATAGGAGATACATGTGCTATTAGTGCCCTGTTACTTGTATTCTATGTGATCATATCTAGTGATGAATTGCTACATGGGTAAGTCTCATTCTTTTCACGTTGTTCGATAGACGTACGTAAATGTTCTCTAGTTTCGAATTCAGTACATCTATTTTCCTGTTGCTGAAAACCTTTGGCGGTAGCTACCTGGAACTGCACCTAGCTACAGTAGGAGGAACTGTTTGTTTCACATCGATCATTGTAGAGCGTGTATATTGAATGATAGGTACATGTATACATGCATGTGCATGTATTTCAATCTAAACACCGTACGTGCTTGTTTCGTTCACTTGGGGTTACTAGGGTTAATGTGGATGATCTGTGTGCATGCATCTACCTGCGTGCTCGCTACATGTAGCTCTTCGTTGACCCAGTAAGTCTTTACATATGACCGTTGAGGATGGACTTATAACGTGCAAACTAGTCCAGCTTAAAGAACAAACTGGATGGCAGGCACAATCAAGGCATCGGAACTCAAAGCCATGCGTGAGCCAACCTTTTAATTGGTTCAAGCCCCTCGAACTTCACACCATCAACACTCAGCACAAATACACGCACGACCAGACCAAATACTTGCAATGCCAATCTGTATCGAGTGTCGCTATCCAGTCAGTGCGCTCTACACCACATACAGCAAAGCCGACGACAAGGCTCTCGGCAAAGGCGTGCGTCTCACACAATGTCCACGCTGCAAACGCTTCGCCGACAAATACGTCGAGCATGATTTCGTCGTACTGTTCATTGATCTGGTGTTGATCAAGCCACAAGTATGTCGCACACTCACTCCAATACTTGGGAACGGGGCTGGAAAATCCTCAAATGCCATCATCTTCTCGCGATCCTGGCAGAGCCCACGACTCTTTTCCATCACTGGGCTTTTTACAACATCAACTCGTTCACGTTTTGTTGATTACAGTGCTCTGACAACAAACAATCGTTGACAATCACTCAGGTATATCGCCATCTGCTCTTCAACCGTCTAGGTCGCGAAGATGATCGCTTCGACGTAAGTCTTCTCCATTGTGGCCACGCAAACTCCAGCCTAACAACACCCAGCCCTCCATAATTCGCCTCGGAGTCCTCCTACTCCTCTTCGATGTCTACCTAACATGGGCCCGCATCGAGAAAGCAACACCCTCATCCCCAGCTCTACCACTGACACCACCTCCTCCCTTCACCTCCGGTCTCACCAACGCCACCACCCAACCCGGAGCACTAAACAGCACAGACAGACCCTCCAACGCCCTTGCCTCCCAGCCAATCCTCCTCCAATACCTCTTCTTCCTCGCCCTCTGCGCAATCGAAACAGCCTCCTTCCACCTACCCATCCGCACACTCCTAAGCTTCAACTTCCCCCGTCCCTTCTCCGCGGTGATACCGCACTACCCTCACAAAGCGCTGATAAGTACGGCGCTGCTGGTCTCGAGTTTCACGAAGCTGTTCCCGCTGCTGTTGCTGGTATGGAACTACGATCTGCCGAGCAGCGCGAGCGCCGTGTCGTGGGCGGTAATTATCAACAACGTTGCTGCGCTGGAGATTTTACTGGACTGCGGGTACGTGCGAGCGGCGCTGCTGGCCGCCGTGGGTGCGGTTTGCAGGGCTGGAGTTGGATGGGTGAGTTGACATGAGATTGCCAGGAGCGAGTAACTATTCACTGACATGTTTTGTAGTGCATTTTGCGCGCGGTAGGGGTTGGAGGAGGCGTTGCCGCTGCTGGTGTTGTCGAGACTGGGGATGTGATAGAGTTGTGGTGGCGGTTTGCTGAGAGCGTGGGTCTGGCATAGCTCTACAAGTACCAAGGCACCGCCGACCAAATATACTGTAGCCTACGAGGAAGGTAATAATCTCTCAAGTTCAACATGAAGCTTCTCACGTTGGATCGACACTATTGGAGTATCTGGCGAGGCCTACAAATACCACACCGACAAGAGTCTGTCAGGCATTCTCGAAACCCAACATGACATCCCCATCTACCAATACAGCCAACGCGCCTCCCTCCTTCGACACCAAAAACATCACGACCTCTTGCAAGTGACACAAACCGAGCAGTATGCACATCTCACATCTTGTATTTGTACAGTCCTCTCTCTTCCACCACCATAATCTGCCACCTACAAAACAGCCGTAGCTCAACTTCTCTCCAAAACCCAAACAAGCTTGTTTAACAAAGATACCCTAAACGCCATATAACTCCAATATCTCAACCCGCTCTTATGCTGCTTGTGCTGCTGCCGCTCTTATGCTCAGAACATGCCATTCGACGCGACAGGTCCACCGTTGTACTCGGGTCGGAGGTCGGCGCGCTCGGGAGCTATGAGCGGGTGCCACTGGGCGAGGAAAGTGATAGCTAAAAGAAACAAACACCGTCTGTCAGTACACCGCGCATTCCATATCATATCCAGAGTAGTTGGTGAGGGTGGTATAGGAGGAGTAGTACGTACCCCACATGAGCCAGCAGCTCCAGGCAGAGAGGATGAGAGTCGAGCGCCAGACACTGCGATCGGGTGGTGTTAGTTGGTCGTCGTCTTGAAGCAAGCGCGCAAGCCGCGGATTGTGTGTTGTGGTTTGCGCGCAAGTAGGAGGGAGGATAGATTAGGACGTACGTCTGGTTCTCGCCCTTGGGGCTAGCGAACCATGCTACGGCGCAGAAGACGATGATGAAGATGACGCTGATGAGGAGACTCCAGCTGTTTTCGCGTAAGGTCAGTGATGCTCGGACTGGGAGGATGTGTGTGTGTGTGTGGTTCGATGTACCCGTTTGCCATTTTGAAGAGATGTGAGAAGGTGTTTGGGTGGTGTGTACAAGGCGGATCTTCGTGGTGGTGACTTCACATGTGCTGCTAGAGAGGCGTTGGCGTTGGACCTTGGATGTTGCCCCAGGTTGGTCGGCCCGGAGAAACGTCGGCGATTTCGTTGAGAGCTTGAGCATGAACATGATGAATGTGGTTGAAGATGGACACATAGGATTGACTATACGAGATTTGCGCATAACGAAATAAGATCTGATCCGTCAATTTGATAGACATAGTGATTGGAATATGTTACCTAAATGGAGTTATACTCGTTACGATTACCTGGAGAATCGAAACGATTCAGTGTGTAAAACAGAGGAAAGTAGATAAAACATGCTGATATTCCTGTATCGAAAGACGTATGCCCGTCCAAGCCATCTAAAACCGACTCCATCTAATAGTACATAGGCGAGCAAACCTGCTCTCGCCATCAAGCGCTGCATCCTGCGGATCATGCCACGAATCGAATGTCCTCCTTCAGTCTGTTTCTCTTGTTCCTGTTGTCCCACACTTCCCGCAACCCATGATCCAGCAAAACCAAGAACTGAAAGACACCAGCGCCATGCAAAGACCCCGAATCCAATCCTAACCCTTTTCAATCTTTGTCGCTATCCCATCTTCATCTTTAATAGCTCACTGGAAGCCTCTCTCCCTGTGGCTTCTCACGCCCTGCCATCCACTGCCGCCAGAAACCGTGGGCATCCTTCTCGTGCTTCCGGTGTGAGCGCCCAGATCAATGCCCGCAATCTCTCTGCTCAAGTCGTCTCCGTAATAGTTGTTGGGAGCTGGCTTCTGATCGTAGCGACTCATCTCACCATGAGACATGCCAGGCGAGCCCTCATAGAAACCGCGTGAGTACTCTTGGGCGTAGGGGTCAGGAACAGGAGCCATTGAGCTGGGTGGCGTAGAATTGAAGTTTGGGCGTTCGCGTAGAGGCTCAGCCGAGCGGCGTGGAGACGCAGTAGGAGATGGCTTGTAAAGGTTGTTGCGTGCCGGAGATGCGGGTTGCTCTGGCGCTTGAGGGGAAACAACGGCAGTAGAACGACGTCGGAAGTTGATAACTGTGTCGTTCGAGAGACGAGTACCTGGGCTGGAGCCACCATTTTGGCTGCGAGGACCGAAATCCCTGTTGCGACCGAGACCATAAGTCTTGGTCGGGGCCTTCTTCTCAGGCTCTGGTGCCCACGAGTCGACCGGAAGGTGGTCAGAAGGATCTATCTCCCGGCCGTCCCAGCCAACAATAGATCCGTTGGCCGCACGGTTAGGAGTGTTGGGTGAATCCGTGCTTGGATTGTGGACGTCGTAACTGTCGGGGCTGAAAGGTGCGCCTCCACCAGGGGTTATGACCGTCTCAGGAGAAGACGGCATTGGAGACACGGACCTACGACCCGGCAATGGTCTTTGCGGTGTTACTCCAGAACTGGTGTATGGGCGTGTTGTGGCGAGCGGGCTTCCATCGGAGGACTCGAAAGCGCGCACAGGGAATTGGAGGCTGTATGTACTCTTCGCCTGTCGCTCGGAATATGAAGCTGTAGGAGGTGCAGGAGAACGTGCTCGAGACATCGACATAGGCGCGTCTTCGCGACCGCGGTACTGCTGCTCGAATTGCCCTTGATCACGGCGCTCTGAGAAGGGTGGCATCGGGCTTCTGGCCCGTGGCACCTCCTTAGACAGAGGGTGAGGCCGTGGAGGAGTATTGTAGATGTCGGCCATGCTGTGTCGGTTCGGTACTGCTCTGGAAGCAGGTGATCGCATACCTGGCGAGGACTCGTAGCTTCTCGGGTGTGGTGGGGAAGACATGTATTCTTCATTGGAACGCCCTCGGCCTCCCAAACTTGGTGGAGTTGTGTGCTGGGGCGAAGAATACCCGCGTTCAATGCTTTGCAAAGGAGATGCATATGGAATGTACTGTTGCTGGGCGGAAGGTGGTGTTGACATGCCGTTGTATCTCGACGCTACGGGCGACTGGACTGGTGTACGTTGCGGGATGACCGGAGCACTATGGCTATGCATCGGAGGTGGCGGTGGTCCCTGTTCTTCTTCCTCTTCGTGCTGGAATTGCTGGCCATTGTACGGATCGTTTTGGAAGTCGTCGTATGGGTTCTCCCAACCAGGCGGAATATCATTCCTTCGCTGTCTTACGTGCTGGTGCTGATAGTTAAGATCTGGCAGAGGCTCCGGTGCGTCTGTGTTAATTCCATAGTTTGAGTCATACCCATGATCGAGAGTCGGTAGTATCGGTGCTGAGTTCGCATGAGGCATCATACCATGGCTCTGTCCTCTCTGGTGACCGTGGGCCTGAGCCATCATTGGTGAAGGGCCTTGAGGCACGACTTGCCTACGAGGCACTGCCGGTAGCTGCGGGAGGAACTCAGGCTGTGCGTATTGCATCTCATCGTGATGTTCTTCGTATTGCTCAAATGGCTCCTGCGAGAAGTTGTGGGGTGGAGGTGTGTTGAACTGTGCGGGCGAGCCATTGAAGCCAGGTTGTTGCGCCGGAACATCTGGTGGTAGCGAATTGCCTCGGGTCGACAGCTCTCTTGGTCCATTGCGTACTCTCGCAGTCGGGGTTGGGAAATTTTCGATTGAGTCTGCAGTCGGACCAATTGGCGCCGCACCGGGTAGTGGCCTTCTCTTGACTTTCTGCTTTTGCACCACCATGCCATCATCCGTGGTAGGATTGCTTGCCCGTCTAGTCCGCTCCGGTTTGGGTCTCGAGTCGTAGAATGTGAGCTCCAGCCTGACCTCTCCCGCGTACTTGCCCTTGCATGTCAAGCCTTGCCATACATCGTTGGTGCCTCCGCCAGGCACAATGACCGAGCTCAAGTCGACAAACGCCTCGCCGATCAGATCTGTCTTCTTATCCTCACTGAACACGGAGATTTTGAGGTTGTAGTAGTCGGCCGAGTCGTGTACTACGAATCGTAGTTCGGTGTCCCTAGATAAGAAGCGGATTAGTCAAGAACCCCACAGCCAATGGCTCGTCAAAGCCGACGCTTCGCAACTCCGGACATACCATCTTGGTGTTTGCCCACCCCTCTTGTCAACATTGGTCTTCTTGGCTTCCTTGCCCAAACGTGCGGCGCAGTATGGGTTCTGCTTGCCCATAGTCTTCCTGTTAGGTAGATTCTTTGCGCGGTCGCACACCATGACAAGCGTGCCAATTTCAGGCCCGTCGACGGTCATATCGGCGTATATTCCTGCAGCGTAAGGAACCTGCTGCTGCTGTCTCGAGGCCATCTTGAATACAGCAGGCGATAGCCCAGTGTATACCCCGGAGCGGGTGAGAGTTCAAGACAGAGACCGTTGTGTACCGTCACGAGTGTCTTGCGTGGGAGGATGGAGGTGGTAAGGGTGGTTTCAGGCAGCAGGTTAGAACCAAAGATTGAGCTATAGGCAGGTCCAGGGACGGGTAAGTAGTGTTTTGATGGCAGTGCAGTATGGCGTAGCTAGCCCAGCAGTAGCGCGCCTTGACCTCGACATCCGAGAGCTAAAACGCGTCGTGGAGGATTGGCGGATACGACGGACGATCGATTAGTCGGTGCATGCAGCGCACTCCCTGCCAATGGATGTCAGTATTGCCGTCAGCGTCAGTACAAGCGCGCGCAGTCAAGTGGCAGAATTGGCAGAATTGGCAGTGAATCGGCAGTGGTGCATGCCATCTGGATCAAGCGTGGCGTTTTTGTCTCGCGTTGTGTTGTGAGAGTGGCTGGGTGGGTCAGGGCGCGTTCAGCCCGAGCCCGAGCCCGAGCCCGAAGCCGTCCAACGCTCTCCCCGCCTCCAACTCGCATCGTTGCAACATCCGTCTATTGGCGACAACACCACCCGAGAAGCCAGGACCCGTGAAGATGGTTATGACTTGATAGTGAAGACCATGCTCACCCTTCGTCAATACAGGGTACACTTGTAATACCAGCATTGGAAGACTAATGTACATGTACCTTATCTATGGCCTGCGACGTCATCAAAACAAACACCGAAGTGCAGTCGAGATGGTCAAAGTGCCATGCGATCACAAGTTCTCCTAATGCATGGATGACCCGGTTGAAAACAACGAGTTTGCGCTCAGCAATTACCACCAGAACCGCCATGTACAGCGCTTCAGCCACCCGTGATATCATATTATTCATATCCCAAGGCGGTAATCTGCATATTGGGCGCCTGTCACTGCTTGCGTGCCGCTGTCTCCCAGCGTTGTACAGCCGCACCTGCATCCCTGGGCGGTGCCTAAGCAAACACGTACTATGTCGTCGAGGTTTGAGTGCGTACCTGCATGATTATACCCGCCAGCTCATTGCTCGCAATGACTGTTTCCAGCGTAACAACAATCAATTGCCAGTATGGTACGAGATCCACACTCCCCATACTCTTTAAAGTGAGACCCGTTCATCAACCCAGCATGTGAGAACCAACTTTCAAGACACATGGCATACTGCTTGAGACACTGCCGGTAATCAGCCACAGCAGCCATTTTTCACCACTATCTTCGGCCCATGATTGTCGACGAATTCCCGATGTTTCCCAGCACGCGAAATACTGACCAGCACGACGTCAACATCATGGAAGATCGTTTGTATATACATGTGCACAATGATACAGGTGCACGTCGATCTCTCTCACTTCAGTGCTCCAGTAATTCTCCAGAACGCCTCTTACGCATTCAGACTCAGCCGATCGAGCAACAATTTCTCCATGGCTGAGACCTCCCTTAGAACGATCGAATAATACTCACAAGTCGCATCTTACCCTGCATAGCTTCAGCAAGGGTAATGTGCGGTCGCGGTCGCCATTGATACCGCTACCGCTTATTCATGCCGACTTCCTGTGTACCATGACCTCGAAACCTTGATGAGATGTGGTGCAACTTTGCGTAAATGGACAATGCTACAATGTGAGCTTGCTCGCTGATCTGTAGGTTCAAAATAAGGACCTTCCACCGATAGGTATTTCGCGTCAAGCCTCTCACGGGGTTTTTACCACTAACCAGCCTACGCTTGCCTTGTTCTTGTGTTGATACAAACCATAGACCACCTCGGTCATCCTCAACTTTCATTTCATGGACCTCCATATTTCCAGCCAGCTGATTCAGCTAGAGTCAAATCTACACAATTCGATATCAGGCAAATGGCCAGACGTACACTCATATCAGCAATGAAGTCTCAGAAGGGTATCGCTACTCAGCCATGAAAGATCCACTAGACGACCACCAACAAACTCATCAAATGCTCGCTCCATCTAGATCTGTCGTACAATCCAATTAGTCTATACTTCTATACGTCGGAGACCCCATCTCAAACAACCGCGACACCGCGCGCCCAACAGCAAATCTAACATCAGTCTCTCCAGCACCACCCGTCGCCAAAGAAGCTTCTCGTAGTCCAGTCGCCGACCATTCCATATCCCCAAAGAAAGTGCTCGACATGCTCGAACTAGACCCACCCTCCCCACGCACAGTCATGTTGCTGCCCATCTGCCGCTTCACATTCGCCTCGACCGGAATTGTCTGGTTCGGAACGATATTCGCAAACACTTCCATCAGCGGCACCTCAGAGAGACAGAAGATCCGCACGCCAGCCTCGTACGCCAAATCCACCAGCGTGATAAACCGCCTCACAACATCCAACTCATCTCGTTCAAACCTCCTCAACCCGCTCACGTAAATCGCTTTTGCCCTTCGACAAAGCGAAAGATAATCCGCCGACCCGCGATTCGCACGACACAATTCGTCAAACGTCGCCCTCACAAGCAACCCACCAACGTCCTCATCCCTCACAGCCAAAACCTCCATCTCCCTCCCGCCCGCTACAGCAATCTCCGTTCTCTCCAACTCCCCTCCAGTCCTCCTCACCCTCTCCCCCAAACTCCCCTCAAACGCCCCCTCCTCCAGAAAAACCGTCTCAACCCTCTCCCCACTCCCACTCCCCTTCAACCGATAATC
>Ga0265797_10007793_pt1 | contig 14483 bp, 8 predicted proteins | sample P2T30metagenome_FD_192433 | JGI IMG/M metagenome (GOLD analysis project Ga0265797, IMG submission 192433) | Plant litter microbial communities from East Loma Ridge, Irvine, California - P2 T30 | ecosystem: Environmental > Terrestrial > Plant litter > Unclassified | place: USA: California... | reverse complement strand
GATGAGAACATTGGAGTCCATGATGCTGGCACTGCTGGCAGGGTGTCTGTCCATTGCATTTGACTTTGCGCTGTCTGCATGCCACACATGCTGCTGGAACTCTCTTGACAGGACTGTTGCTGTGTTCTGGCATCTCACATGATGGGAGAATGTAGCGTAGTTATTTTATGGTGTCGATGCAAAGATGACAACATGATGGCGTTGAGGATCAAGGAAAAAAAGGCACGGAAATGCCGCGCTGCTTAGGGTTGGGGTTTAGGTAAGTATCTGAGCATAGACATTCACTCTGAACACAAATCTATCAACAGGGATCTCTTGAAATGCTTCAGCTAATTACTCAAATGGCTCATCACCCCTTCGATTGATATGGAAACTGTTGAGCACCCAATCGAATGGTTGTAATCCTGTTCACAAGATTGAAGCTCGCTGTTCTGTACGGCAAAATTTGGACGTGATGAAACATTAAGTTTCCTCTGCAGTGATATATTCCATGTGACAAGTACCCATTGACAAATTACTTGACCTCTACTTCTTCAAGTATATACGACCTTCGAAAGCAGCCAAATTATTCACCGGCTTTGCCACGGAGCTGACCAAAAGTTCCGCGCCATGCAATTGCTCCGAAGCCACTGTCTGCTCGCGCTTCGTAAAGTTGAGCACAACAATGGCTTGCTTATCTTTCCATGTCTTGGAGAAACAGAACGTCTCCTCGCCTTCCAGGTTGAAGGGCTCGAAAGAACCGTACACGAGTACGTCGGCGTGTTCTTTCCGCAGTTTGAGCATGCGTCTCCAAAACCAAAGAACAGACTCTTTGTCTTGCTCTTGGGCTTCGGCGTTGATCATTTCATACCCTTCAATCACGCGCATCCATGGCTCAGCAGATTCCGAGAAGCCAGCGTTCCGCTTCGCGTTCCATTGCATCGGTGTGCGGGCGTTGTCCCGAGCGATGAACTGTATTCTCTCGAGGGCCGCTTGTAGGGCATCGGGATCTCCGGCTGTCTGCTCTCGGACCTCGTTGTAGTAATTCTTTGCATCGAGATCTTTGAACTCATCGATGCTCCAGGAACTCGGTGCATTGATCATTCCAATCTCCTGGCCTTGGTAGATAAATAACGTGCCAGACAACGACGCCAGCATGAGAGCGAGCATCTTCCCGGAAGCTTCACGATACTCGGGTGCGTCTGAGCCGAATCTTGAGATAGATCTTGACCAGTCATGGTTCTCCAGGTATGTGGTCGTCCAACCATTGGTGTCGTTGATCAACTGCTGTGTGCGAGTCACCGCGGCTTTGAATTGTAAAAGCCAGTCAGATGGCGGGACGTGCCTGAATTTGCCAGCATGCGAAGTGCCAGTCTCGACGACATCGAATTGGAAGACCATGTTGAGTCTGTTGACATCGGCACTGACATAAGAGAGCACCTGATCGCGGTCGGGTGTGAAGGGACACTCGCCTACCGTCATGGTGTCGTACTTGCTGAGCACCTCTGACATCTCGTCGAGGTACTCGTGCATACGTGGCCCATTACAGAAGATCAATCCAGCATCCTGCAAGAATTCTTTGGAGTCGATGACAGGTGCATCATCGAGTCTGCCCTTGCTGTACATGTTCACGCAGTCGATGCGGAATCCGTCAACGCCTTTACGCAGCCAGAACTCCATTGAGCTCTCGTAAATGGCTTTCCGAGCCTCCTGGCTCTCCCAGTTCAGATCCGGCTGCTCCGTGGCAAAGAGGTGGAGGTAATACTCTTGCGTTTGTTCGTCCCAGGTCCAAGCGCTGCCGCAGAACATAGAACGCCAATTGTTTGGCGGCATGCGTTGCCCATTCTCGTCGTACCGAGCCGGCCTCCAGATGTACCAGTCGCGTTTGGGGTTAGTCTTAGACGACCGGGACTCTTGGAACCAAGCATGCTCAGAAGAGGTGTGGTTGATGACCAGGTCGACAATGATCCGCATGCCTCTAGCGTGCGTCTCTTCGATCAAGTTGTCCATGTCGCCTAGTCTGCCGTACGGAGGATACACCTTCTCGTAATCAGACACATCATAGCCCATGTCGACCTGAGGGCTGTCGTAATGCGGAGACAACCAGATAATGTCGACGCCGAGTGCCTCAATGTAGTCGAGCTTGGAAGTGATACCAGCAATGTCGCCCATGCCATCGTTGTTGGAATCCTTGAAGCTCGCAGGATAGATCTGGTACACGCTTCCCTCCTTCCACCATTTTTTGGCTGCGCTGCCGCTGGAAGGCGGGATGTTCTCAATAGAGCCCATTGTGATGAACGTAAAGATGCTTGGCCGAACGATGGCAAGTCCTCGGAAGACAGTGAAAAAGGGTATGATCAAGTCGAGAGAATCTGCCCAGATGCCCGAGACACGGTCGAGCCTTTGTACTTCATCATCAGCATACCCACCTCAACATCGATGATTGCGGCAACAACTGGGTCTCTCCCATCCGTTGAGTCTTGCCGCCGAAGCTTGGAGGCGACGGCGAACCATTGGTGCCTTGTCGGACCGACATCGTTTCCAGAAGATACACAGAGCGATGCAATAATCGCATCTCATCCGTAGTCTGCATTAGCGATGATAGAAAACATGTACTCCGCACTCCACGTCTGGGGTATGGAGTAAGACAGGTGCAGGACGCGGTTGGGGGTGGAGACACGAAGAGTTGCGACTTCATTTCCAGGTCGATGATTTGTCGAACGTCGGACCGAGACGTCTCTTGGCCATCAACCGAAACCTTTTATTGAACCGCCAGTCTCCGCTGCCGGCACGAGGTGAGCTATGATTCGTTCAACGTCGGACCGGGTTATCGATAGTGAGATATGTTGGTTTGGAATCGGCCCGATGGCCAATGCGGATTGCAAGGAGTTGACCATGCGGGCGAAACATGCCTCTTAGCAATACTTCAGCTAGGCGATGAGCTCAACTCCTCATGTGCATATAATACAGCGGTATGTCCTCGATGTGATCCGAACACAACCATCGCCTTCCATCGTAAACCTCCGGGCCATATAGCAGCTATGCCAAACGACAACAAAGCCACCTCAGCGGCCGATAGTGTTACAGTCAGTCAAAGAGTCATTTGCGCCATTGGGGACAAACAAGCGAAGCATACCTGCTGACTTCTCTCAAGGACTTCAACACTGGCGATCTAGCGAGTGCCCAACTCGCGAACGCCATCGGAACAGAACACAAAACAGGCTTCTGGCGCAATGTCACCTCGAACCGCAGAGCCGTTCTCTGGTCTCTGCTGCTCTCGACCGCAGTAATCATGGAAGGCTTTGATATCCTTCTTATTCAGAATCTGCTCGCCGTAGATTCCTTCCAGCGGACTTTCGGCCACCAACTGCCGGATGGAAGCTACGAGCTGACCGCAGCGTGGCAAGCCGGTCTCACCAATGGCGCCATAATCGGCGAGATGATCGGACTAGCGATGAACGGAATCCTAGCGGATCGATACGGATTCAAGAAAACGATGATTGGAGGCTTAGTGGCCATCACGTTCTTGATCTTCATCCCGTTCTTCGCGTCGAACATCATTCAGCTTCTGATCGGCTTGATCTTCATGGGTATCCCTTGGGGTATCTTCCAGACCCTCACAACCACGTACGCTGCAGAAGTCTGCCCAACAAATCTTCGCCCTTACCTAACGACCTATGTCAACTTATGCTGGGTGATCGGCCAATTTCTAGCCAGCGCGGTGCTGGTCGGGACCCAGAGTAGGTCGGACGATTGGGCCTACCGCATTCCTTACGCGCTGCAGTGGATGTGGCCGGTGCCTCTCATCATTGGCATTGCCTTTGCCCCAGAATCGCCGTGGTGGCTCGTGCGAAAGGGAAAGATGGAACAAGCCTTCGACGTTCTCAAGAGACTTGCCAACCCTGGCACGCCAACTTCGGACATCGACGAAGCGTTGGCCCAAATCAAGATCACCGACGACTTCGAGAAATCCATCAACGAGGGAACCTCGTACCTCGATTGCTTCAAAGGTGTCGACCTGCGTCGTACGGAGATCGTCTGCGTCACCTGGCTCGTTCAATCTGCTGCTGGGTCGACGTTCTTTGGATATTCGACTTACTTTTATAAAGCCGCAGGGCTTGCATCGGGTGATGCTTTCAGTCTTTCGCTGGGCCAGTACGCCATCGGCGGTGTCGGAACTGTCTTGTCATGGGCTCTTATGGGCTATTTCGGCCGAAGGACGCTGCACCTGTCCGGCTTATCCATCGTGAGTCCTACCAACAAACCGACGAACGACTCAAGCTCTAACACAAACTACAGATGTTCCTACTAATGCTCGCAATCGGCTGCTGCGGCTTGCTCCCAGCATCGAACAACGACGGCCGCTGGGCTGTCGGAAGCCTGCTTGTAGTCTTCATCTTCTTCTACCAGAGCACCGTCGGCCCCATCACCTATTGCCTAGTAGCCGAGATCCCATCAACGCGGCTCCGCCAAAAGAGCGTCGCTCTGGCACGCAACGTGTACAACGTCAGCGCAATTGTCTGCAACATACTGACAACGCAACAACTCAACGTTGGTGCGTGGAATTGGGGTGCCAAAGCTGGGTTCTTCTGGGCTGGCTCGATTGCCCTCTGCTTGACTTGGGTCTTCTTCCGTCTACCGGAACCAAAGGGCCGGAGCTACGCAGAGCTTGACATCCTGTTCGAGCGACGGGTGGCCGCGAGAAAGTTCGCGAGTGTTTCTTCGCAGGATTTGGCTGATTCAGCGACGGCGCATGGGAGGAGGCTTGAAAAAATCGATGAGGTCGAATTTCTGGAGAAGTTGTGATAGCAAAATGAGACTTTTCCTTTTCGCGTCTTCACTTACTCACCGTCTGGAGGCTCTCCGAGAATGAAGGCTTTAAGAGCTGTCGGAAAGTAGGCATAGCCGTTGGAGTTTAGTGCCATGTGGCTCGCTGCTGGCGAGGAACATCTCCAAGTAGAAGTATGCAAGCGGGTGGTAAGTGACGGTTGCATGAGGTGTATACTAAGTTGCTATACTTTGAACAAGGCATACGACCGTGGCGACCGTCTTCGTTCCACCATTACGCCTCCGAGCTCCGGGGCAAAAACGTCTGAGCTGCCTTGGGCAAATGCTGGGTTCAGGCCCTGCGCCCAGAAAAGAAGTACGCTGTCATGTATCATAAAATGTAGAAAGTAAAACAGCCAGCGAAAATTGCGAGACCATCTCAAGCAGTGCCAACATAGACCCATTTCTTGTCGTCACGCTTGGTGCCCACCTGTGCAAAGTGCGAGCCAAGAGTGTCTTTGATCACGTCGTTTGGGATCTTGGGGAATCTGTGATCTCAGTCAGTACTTGCAGTCCGGCGTCTGGGTGTGGATTCCTCACCTCGACTTCAGTCCCTTCGACAGATCCGCCTTCTTGAGGGCACTTCCTACGACTGCATCTTTGAACTCTTCCATGTCCTCCTTACTTAGCACCCGTGGTGCAGGCTTCCTGCCACGCTTGTCGCCTAGAGTAGCAGACAGACTGGTGATGGGACCCTTTTCACCCTCGGCAGCACCGACGAGATCCGGAGTTCCACCATTGCTGTTGTGACGCTCTTTCAGAGGCTGTCTGGCGGCCTGCTGAGACAGACCGAAAGTGTCCTTGACAGGAATTCCAGGCGGAGGCATGACAGTCGGTTCCCAGTATGCAGTGCTGAATGGGTCGATTGTTTTGCCTGTAAAGCCATGAATCATAAACTCCATGCGCATGTCTGACAGGTCACTTGCACCCTCGTCGCGTTCGGCACTTAACACGACTTTGTGCTTCTCATTCTGCCAACACAATCCCGTGCTGACGGGTAGAAGATCTCCAGTTATGAGCTTGCGTTTGTTTCTCATCTCGTCGTGCTCGTCGTCCAAGAACTCGTCCATTTCGTCAGGGTCGCTGTTGCTCTCGGCTTCGTCATCTTCGTCATTCAGAAGGTCCTCGCCTTCTTCGGGTTCTTCCCACTCTGCTTCTGAGTCGTAATCGTAATTGGTGTCGACGCGTTCACGGGCGAAGGGATTGCGGCTGAGGCGGCGAGATGAACTCGATGAACGGATCTTGGTATATGTGCCAAAGTAAGGTGGCCGCACGTCTTCCGCAAAATGAAGGTAGCGAAGCGGGAGGGACTGGAGCAAGTCGACAGGGTTCTGTGTTGACTTTTCGTGTGTAAGGTCAATTGGCTGTTGGGATGAGCTTCCATGCATCTGCTCAACAATCTGTCGCGCTGACAAGAATTTGCCAGTTTCGTAGCCACGTTGCTCGGCCGGCAACAGGTCTTTGATGCCAGCGTATGACCGTACGAGGCCGAGATCGTACTTCTCCTGAAGTGTAGGGTCATGGAGCTCCGTGTCGAATGATGCCAGCGCTTTGTCGTTGTCATCGAGAGATTGATCAGCGTGATGGAGTGGTGCAAGGACCGTGTGCGATTGCAAGTCGAAGGGAAGGAAGTGTCTCCGGTAGTCAGAGACCACAGATTTTGCAGGCGTCTGCTGGAGTGGGATCTGAGAAGGTTTGACAGGCTGAGCGGCATTGGGCGTTCCCCTGGCACCTTTCGTGGGTGAGGCCGAACGACGGATTTGGTCTGCGATATCGTCGTAAGTCTCGAGGGATAATGACCGGCGCCTAACACGGGCAGCAGAGTCCTCGAGACTTTCCGACGTGGGCTGCACTTTCGCTGGAGTCGCAGGCTTCTGGAAGAATGCGCCCAATCTCATCTGCGATCGTTCCTTTTTCATCTTGTCTTGATTTTTACGCTCTTCTTCAAGATCTTTCTCCCTTTTCTTGGCCTCTTTTTCCTCCGCCTTCAAGCGACGTTCCTCGTCCTTGACTCTCTTCTCCTCGTCCTTGCGCGCCTTTTGCTCGGCTCTCTCTGCGGCTTTGGCATCCTTTGCCCGTTGCTGCTCGAGTTTCTCGCTCGGCGTCAGCTTTCTGCGCTTTGCTGGTGGTTGTCCAGTACCACTAGCTCTAGGTGTGCTGGAAGATGCGTCTGCATTGGTGTTTGGGTTCGTGTCCGCGTTGCTTTCGACTTCCTGGATGCTACTCAGAGTGGAGCTACTCGGAGCGGGCGACGCAGCTCTTGCATCGCCGTTGGCAGGGCTGGTGTTGCTCGAATTGTCCGTATCCGGTGGAGTAGGCATCATGAATTGTGTGCCTTTGAGGTTGAGTGGCTTTTCCGAGGGAGACGTTTCGTCTGGTGCGGGACGCTTTCGGTTCTGCGGCGATCCTGGAGAAGATACGATGTCGTCCATGGGAGGAGATGCGTGAGTACAGCCTGACGTGAAGGAACAAGGACGTTTCGTCTGTACTTGGTGAATGGTGATCGGGTGGTGGTCCCTTCCAGGGCACTTTAGAGACGCGTCTTAGGTAGGCGCGAACTAGCGCGTCTGGGCCAAACTCTAATCCCGACTTTCTCCATAACCGGGACTTCGTTGTTTTTTCGTGAGCTGCCATCAACACGAAACACGTCAGCCATTCAACATGGGCGACTTCCAATTTAGCGACTTATCTAGCGAGGACGAGATGCTGGACGATGTGTCTCAATCGTCGCATGATCAGCTTGCGTCTTTGCCGCGTACAAGTGGTGCTGTCGCCACATGCTCCTCAGAGCCGGACCGTAGTATTCCGCCTGCGGTGCATGCTTCCAAGGATTCGGCTGGAACGCCATCATCGCATGGCTTTGCAGAAGACCTTGAGAACCCAATCACATCAGTTCATCCACAACTGAGACACGAAATCCGCCTCGAAGACGTAACGACTACTGGAACCACGAACGTGTTAGCCAAAATAGAAAGCGTTTTCGAAGCAATGGCAGATGTATTACTGAACGAAAGAGGTCAGCTAAGCATTGAGCTTGCAACCAGATCGCGAGTCAGTAGGCAGTACATTGATCCCTTGGACTCTACCACAGCACAAAGTATCGCCGTTCAACGCCTGTTTTTCCCTGGCAAGAGTGAAAGAGAAGCATGGCGATTTGGTGAGAGAGTCCGACTGCGCCAATGTGTTCGCCCACTGACCACACGACAGCGGTCGTGATTCGCATCCTGGAGCTGGTGCACGAAGCTTTGCTCAGTGGTGTGGTGTTGTCGAAACGGTACCGTTGAAGACATCACACTCAATGAGGGTTACTAATTGCAGTTCAGTGATATCTACTACCGAGATCCGGCGCTCTTTGGTCGCCAGTCACATGTAGACAGATACGTCGACGACATCGCTTATACATTCGGCGTTACACGCTCTTCGCTGCATGTGATTGCGGCAGCCAAAGGACTTATCATCGGTGCTGTGAGCTTCTGTCGTCGAGATGGCATTATGGTGCACGCGTCGTCCGACAGAGAAGGCTTGCTCATTCCCAACCTAAAAGAAATCTTGTCAGCGGACATGACCAAGGTCAGATGGATACTCGTGATCGAAAAAGAGGCGACTTTCCGCTCCATCGCAGCTTCCGACTTCTGGGAGGACCTGTCCGTCAATGGCATCATGATCACCGCCAAAGGCTACCCAGACATATCGACAAGAGCCATGCTCCGTTTCCTCTGCTCGCCCGCGCCGCAAAATGGCTTCTGCGCTCCACCGGTGTACGCTCTTGTCGATTGTGACCCGGACGGCATCGGTATACTCTCGACATACAAGCACGGCTCGAAGAATCTGGCTCATGAGACCTCTCCTCTTCGTCTATCGCAGCTGCAATGGTTGGGCCTGCGCAGCGAGCAGATTATGAGCCGCCATGAGTTGCGTAGTAATCAAGGACTCCTGACTCTGAGCAGCCGCGACAGGAACAAGGCTCGTAAAATGCTGGAATGGGAGGTTCTGGCGGAAGACGAGGATTTGCGAAGACAGCTGCAGATTATGATGATGCTCAATGTCAAAGCTGAGCTGCAGCTGCTTGACGCTGGTTCGGAAGGGATGAGTTGCCTATTGAGAGACAATCTACCAGTGTGACCAGGTCCGCGTGAGAATCACACAGGAGGCGCATAGTCTCACTTTCAGCATCACGGGAGAGCAAAAACGTGAGAGCATTGCCTTCCGCTCACGACTTCGGTAAGGTCGAAGTATGTAGATGAGAGGAATACAAGAATCGCTTTTGACCGTAGCCGTCTCAACCTATCCAAGAGCTCAAGCAACCAGAAAATCCAACAGAAGGTTAAGCCATGTCATAGTCTACCCTACAGCCCCGCCCCATCCAACTCCATTCCATCCTCATGCACCACCCTCCGCCTCCTACCCTTCCTCCCACTCCCCAAAGCAGCAGCCTGCTTGATCTCCCTCACGCGCTCCATCAAACCCGCGTTGACCGAATCCTCATCCCTCGCTCCCAGAACACTCTGCCCTTCGAGCGCCAGAAGCGCCTTCGAAAGTAACTCGCCCGCAATGGGATCCTGGGGACTAATAGCCAGCGCCTCGTGGAAAGCAACAGTAGCCTCGAAAGGCTGGTCGAGTTCCAGCAGCACGAGGCCCTTGGCAGCGAAGACGGCAGCTTCGCGCATCCCGAGCCGCACCACTTCCTCGAACTCCTCAAGGGCTTCCGGCAGCCGGCCGGCGCGCCGGTGGGCGTGCGCTAGGTTCAGGCGCGTGGCGGTGGTTTGCGAGGGTGGAGTCTCGTTCTGCGTGGCGATGCTGAGGGCTAGTTCGAAGTGGCGGCAAGCGGCATCCGGGTCGTCTTCGAGGTAGGCGACGACGCCGATTTCGTTCAGCAGGGCTGGGTCGCGGTCGCACAGGTCGTAGGCGGCTGTCAGGTACTCGCGGGCGATGGTCAGGTTGCCCAAGGCGGTCTCTTGCATTCCTAGGAACATTTGTGGTAGGTGCGTGCCTTGGAAGAGGCGGGCAGCGGTGCTGTAAGCGGCGATGGCTTGGTCGGATTCGCCTTCTGCTGCGAAGGTGTGGGCGAAGCCGATCCAGGCTGGGCCGAAGTGAGGGTCCATCAGAGAGGCTTTGGAAAAGTAGGAGCGGGCTTCGGGAATGCGGGCGGTGGCGAGGTAGTAAGTTCCTACTGCTAGCCATGTGGTGGGCTCGTTGGGGTGGGTATCTGCCAGGTCGTGACTGAGGGAGAATAGAGCATGCGTATGTTTGAGTTGGTAGAGGAGTGACAGGTGGAGAGGCAGGGCGGCGAAGTTATAAGGATCCACGGAGAGGATGGCGGAGGTCAGAGTGAGAGCTGGTTGGTAACGGGCGCTGCTGGAGAGGATTTCTGCCTTGGCGAGCAGGACATCTGCATTTTGACTAAGGCGGTAGTGGGAGGATAGAGTGTCGATAGCTGTGGAGAAGTCTTCCAGTCGGTGGTATTTCGAGAGGCGAGTGATGTAAAGGTTGCGGACGAAATCGGCAGCTTCAGGTGCAGAGTTGGGATCCATTGGATCCGGTTGTAGAGTCTCAAAGTTGAGGCTGTCGAGAAAGTCCCATTCTTCTCGGGGACTCATGAGTGAGTTCTTCATCAGCTGGTCGAAGGCCTCGAAGCATTGGACGTCTATCCGCACAGCATCCTTGTAGCATTCCTTCGCTCTGTCAAAAGCGTTTGACTTTGCGAAGCACAGTCCTCGCAAATGGCACATTCCCGCCTCGTACTTGAAGTTCGTCGCATCTCCCTCAGCATCTCTCTCCTCGCTGCGGTCCGCTCGCTCGATACGGTTTGGCATTCTCGTCTTGCCATGCTGTTTACTAGACACGCCGTTTCCTAAGCCCTGCAACTTTCTACGCGCCGAGTCCGTGGTTGATATCAAGTGTGTCGGGTTCTTGTCCCCCAGTATGCCCAGCGCATCTTCATGCCTGTCTTGCCGGATGTAGCAATGTGCCGCCAAGTACTTGCAGGCTGAGGAGCGTTGTAGCAGGTCTGATCGCGAGACGAAGGCGAATGCGCGTGTGTAGTTTCCAGCTGCGAAATGTGTTTGCGCCAATACAAGTCGGTCGTCATCTGAGCCAGTCAACGCCACGAGCTTGTCACCGACGTAGATTGCGCTGTCGTATTGATGCCGCGAAACTGCGTCGTCCCGCCAGCGACGTAGGAAAGTCTCCATATCCAAGGTTTTGCGAGCAGGTTTGTTGCGCCTCCAGCAAGGCTCGGACTTGTCGTTGGTGTTGTCCGAGATCGAAAAAGGGTCGTGATATAGGAGATCGTGACAAGAGTGTACAAGTTTGTCTTCTGTTATTGTTAGCTCAAGTCGCGAATGGTGTGCAGCTTCTCGCAATCAAAACATACCTGCAAAGAAGAAGGTCTGGTGTTGACCGCCGCTGCTCTGTTTACTTTGGTCAACTCGTCCGATCACATGCAAATCGCGGGGAACAACGAAGCTTGGCACATCGTAGCCTTCTTCGTGATGCCGTCCAACTCTTCTCACCTTCTCACCTTTACCAACACGAGCGCATCGCGCACATTATCCGGGATTTTAAAACAAAGCGACACGAATAACATACCGCCACCATGTCCGAGCGAAAAGTCCTCTCGAAGTACTACCCGCCAGACTTCGACCCGTCGAAGCTCGAGCGGCGCCGTGGCCCCAAGCAGACAGGTCCAAAGGTCCAGACAGTACGTCTGATGGCACCTTTCAGCATGCGCTGCACATCATGCGGCGAATTCATCTACAAGGGCCGCAAATTCAACGCGCGAAAAGAAACGACCGAGGAAAAGTACTACGCAATCACAATCTTCCGGTTCTACATCCGCTGCACGCGATGCTCAGCCGAGATCACGTTCAAAACAGACCCAAAGCATATGGATTATGAGTGCGAAAAGGGCGCGAAGAGGAACTTTGAGGTTTGGAGGGAGGCGAAGCTCGCAGAGGAGACAGAGGAGGAGATGTTAGATCGCATGGAGAGAGAGGAGGCGGAGAGGGATGCAATGAAGGATTTGGAGAAGAAGACGGTTGATGCGAAGACGGAGATGGCTGTTGCGGATGCATTGGATGATGTGCGGATGCGGAATGCGGCGAGGGAGAGGAAGGATAGGGAGGGCGGGGTTGGGCCGGTGTTAGGGAGGGATGAAGGTGTGGACGAGGAGAGGGAGTGTATCGAGAGGGAGATTGAAGAGCAAGCTCGGCTCGCGTTCCTGGGAGGGACGGGCGAGAGAGTGAGGAGGCTGGGCGACGATCTCTTGCTGGACGATGAGGATGGTCTTCCAGACAGCGCGAAGGCAGCGTCTGACAAGACTGCAATGCCACCCCCTCCAGTGCCGACATTTCAGCGTCAGCCCAAGAAAAAGAAAGACTTTTCGGCTGCGCTGGGTATCAAGAGTGGCGGTGCTGCGGTATCGGCGTTGCCAGCAGAGCGACCGCAGTTAACAGGGCGGTCAGCTGCGCCAGGACCAGCGATGGCACCCGGTGCGCTCGTTGGCTATGGCACTGATAGTGACGAGAGTGACGAGGACTGAAAGGGCCGAGTGTGCCGCCATCTTTACAAGACAAAAGGGAGTTCACAGTATCCCATGATTGATCGCCAATTCACCCCCGGTCAGAAAGCGATACCGTATTTAAGCCAGATCATCTAGCCATTCGACGCGCACGATGACTGTACGACAGGCGCAGCAATAGAACGAGCGAAGTTTTGCAGAGAAGTCCGCTCACGCTGGTGCGCTCGTGTGAGTCTCTTGGGACAAAGGCCCAGGACCTGGTGTCAGCGTTTTGAGGCATGTAGGTATACCGGACACAGAAGAGGGACCTTGCAAAGACTCCATCTAAGAAACTTGTGCCAAGGAGAGTGTGATGCCACGCGTACGCATGGCACATAGGTACGCATCCTGTATAGGAATGTACAATGCGATTTCGAGATTGCATAAGCACTGAGGATTTCACCAAAGACTATACTGTACAAACTGCAGCATTATGCAATCCTAGATTGGATATTTCATGGCATTCATACGCGAAATGAATTCCACAGAAGCTTCTATCTCTTGAGGTTCTATTCTTATTCGCTTCGTCGTAGGGCTGTGACTATGTTAAATAAAGTCTCGTTAGCCTGAAGTGTATAAAGAACGTCCTCAGGGTGCATATAGGTACCTAGTCTTGTTACATCCGGCCTGTAACTCTCTGTCTGTCACATGGGAATCCTCGGCCTTCCAGAGCAAGGTCAAGGCCGAGAAAGATGGTGTGTAGCACAGGACTATACACGTTCATCTACGTTGCACATGTATATACGTATGTCTCGAATAGAAAGAGCGAGAACCTAGTCGGAGGCGGAGCGGGCGCTTGCATGTGAATGTGGGATGCAAAAGGTGGACAAATCGGCGGTGGCAGGTCTGGGTTGCACTGCACTTAGTACTTGTGCATGTACATGCATACCTAAACAACGAACATGTTCATGCACTGATACTCGCAGTACTGGGAGCTATTGATTCGCTACCAATGCTACTACCGGGCTAGATATTGCGAAAAAGGATTTCAAGCGGGTAGACACGTAAATTGAGCTCTCACTAGCTTTCCGGTATGGGATTGATTAATCGATTAACTCGCGTCGTCTTCGATCATGTCGTGCTGCAGGGCAAGGTAGCTCGTCTTGGCTCCCACGGGCGGGTGCGACGGCGTTGTTACTGGGCGCAGGCGTGCTGAGCGCGTGCTGGAGCGGTGCGTGGCGTTCATGCGGCGTGTGCTTGGGGTGGGTGCATGTGCATGTGCATGAGTGAGCTTGTGAGGCTTGGAGAGAGTGGTAATAGGGAGGTCAAAGGGTGTTGTTGTTGTAACGGACGAGAAGGGGGAAGTAGAGTACATAGTTGACTGGATGAATTGATTTCGGTTTGAGAGATGCGGAGATCTGTCCTCACGATCGGATGAATAATAATAGACTCGTCTTCATGGCTGCAGGAATATGAGACCTGATGTCTCGTGTGTCGTGTCGTCCCGTCTCGCCTCGCGTCGGCCTCGCAGTAATAATAACTAGCAAATGTCCACTATCGCTGCCGAGGCGGCGGCCGGGCTGGACTACTGTCACCAACGGCGGGAGGAAGGAAGGAAAGTCAATTACTATCGAAGTGAAGGTACTCCCGGTACTGTTGTATGTAAGCAGTAAGAGAAGGGAAAATTAGCTTGAACCATATTGATGGTATCGATGAGCATTGATTGATTCGGATCAGTTGAAAAACCACATGATCCATCAATATACCGATATACAAAACAATTCAACAATTCAACATTGATACTTTACCTCTCCCTCCCCCCTCAACACATGATTATTCCAATGTATTCCCTGGCAGCGCTAGCACGGGCATTAGCGTAACGACTGGGATTGCCGCCCTCCGGCTGAAGGCTGCGCGCGTTCCGCTGGTCTGCCCTGAGCGAGCTGCCTCTAGAGTCGAAACAGAGAGCTGCCTCATTTCTCGCCGCTCCACCCCAAGCACCTCACTTGCAGCTTGAACCACCAACACTGCCCGAGAGACTGCCACCGACCCTCTCTCCTCCCTCCCTCCCTCTCCCTCCCCTTCACCACCACCACCACCCCGGCGGTAGTGTCTGTACCAACCAATTTCCGTGAGTATCTTTCACTACAGTACCTCCCTCATTCATCGCTGCTACGAA
>Ga0265797_10007792_pt1 | contig 14484 bp, 11 predicted proteins | sample P2T30metagenome_FD_192433 | JGI IMG/M metagenome (GOLD analysis project Ga0265797, IMG submission 192433) | Plant litter microbial communities from East Loma Ridge, Irvine, California - P2 T30 | ecosystem: Environmental > Terrestrial > Plant litter > Unclassified | place: USA: California... | reverse complement strand
TTCGCCCCACTTGGGTTCACCCACCCACCACAGGCTGGATCGTTACATCAAACACTCTGCTACCCCGCCAACGCATACCATGACGCAGTACTCCAACCATATATCTATCCACTAGTCGAGAAGGCTCAAGGAAATGTCCTAAATCATCCTGTTTATGTCAATGCCGTCGAACCATCTTATACCAAAGTAAGGGATACTTCGACGAAAGTATGGAATGGACCCGTTGGACCTGTCGTCAAAAGAGTCCAGAGGGAGCTCAAGAGAGCATACCTAACATTGGTCCAGCCTCACATGCCCTACGTCAAGACTAAATTCAATACCCTCACTGCGCCATACACGTCCCGAATCTCGGCACTACATAATCAGTACCTGCATCCTCAGCTTGCCGCAGCTCAGCTATACGCCAATTCGGCCAAAGATCAATCAGTAAAATCGTACAAGTATATCGCTAGTCATCCTGTTACTGGTCAAGCTGGGAAATACGCAAACGCTGGATACCAAGTTGGAAGGAAAAGGAGTATCAATGCGTACAACTATAGTAAACCCCACGCTATCCGGGGTGCCAAGGAAGCAGAGAGGATCACAAGGGAGATCTTGGGTCCTCGAGTGATTAAAGGACTAGAGATTGGAGGAAAGCACGTCTCGAGGGGATACAGTATCGTCCAGGGGTAAGTCTGATTTCGACTATTTACGGGTGTAACTAAACTATCAGCCGCGTCGTGACACTATACAAGACCCACCTTGACCCTCACCTCGGCCCTCACATCAGCCGTGCTACAACGATCTTGCGACCATACATCGAGACATTCAACCAAAAAGTCTACAAGCCCTATATCCGCCCTTCACTCGAATCTATCCTCCCAGCCGTAATCTTTGCTCCTGAACCACCTAAATCATTCTGGGCAATCATTTCTGATTTCCTGCCGACAACAGGAGGATCCAGGGCGGAAAGTAAAGGAAGGATGGATAATGGTTACAATGTGAAATCTGATGTTAAAGCAAAGACTGCCGCCGTCAAGTCAAAGGTCTCTTCTTCTTCCTCTTCACTATCGAAATCCGCATCACCGTCGCCATCTCCTTCTCCATCAGTCGTCAAGTCGAACGCTGGGAAAGCCAAGGGGGACAAGATGACTAGGGGAGAGATGGAAAAGACTAGGGAGGAATTGAAAGCTAGGATCGAAGAGCAAGGGAAAAAGGGATACAAGCAGGTTAAATCAGAGGTAAATTGATAAAACAAATGAATACCAATATTGAATCACGCTTATACTCTATCTCCTCTCTCATTCTATATCCTTACCCGCTCACTTGGCTCATCTGTTACGCTATTCACCAATACCCCGCTCACCGCCATGCTCTCTACGTCACGTCGACTACCTACCCCGTCTTAATTCGGACACATCCACTCACAGCTGGTAACACTTCACAAGGATATCCTCGCTACCAAATACCCAATGCTCCTGCAAGGCTCTCGAGCAGAGATTGAACAAGATATCAACTACGTAGTCACTGGACTGGACAAATTATACTCGAAATCAACTGTCCTCAAGAAAGATCAAGTACTCAAATCATCCCAACAAGCGGACGCCAAAGTACAATCGAAAGTAACTAAAATCAAATCGAAGCTCGCATCCCTTAAATCCGATTGGTTCAATCTAGGTAAACCCATTGTCCAAAAAGCATTCCAACCCCTCGACGCTCTACTCGCTGAAAAGGATGTATTGGTCGAAGAAATGGCTTGGGTCGATAAAGTAAACCCTAAAGATTTCACAAAAGTCAATCAACTTCAAGTCGCAGTTGATGGATGGAAAGAGAAATATATGGGTTTACATGATGGTCAAGTGAAAGATAAAAGTTTAATGGATCCTAGTGCGAATATAGAAAAGAATCTAGCGGATCTATATACCGAGATTGACGATGTCGTAGAAGGATTCAGGGTTCGAGTGGGGATTTTGAAAAGATCGGCATTGGATAGGGTTGAAGCTAGGGAAGTTCTAGCTTCCGACTCTGCCTCTTCTAGCTCCAGCAAAACTGCATCCGCCGCTTCTTCGGTTTCGATTCTACCCATCATTGAACGAGCCGCCGAGGGTCTTGGGGCAGGTGCGGTTATTGGCAAAGGGAAACAACAAGTTGAAGATGCTTTACGACAAGCTGGATCCGCCATCACTGGAACTGGTTCTTCCGCTTCTACCGCCTCTGTAGCATCCGCCGCCTCATCTGTGTCGATCCTACCCATCATCGAGCGAGCCGCCGAGGGACTCGGAGCAGGAGCCATTATCGGTAAAGGCAAACAACAAATTGAAGATGCATTGCGACAAGCTGGGTCTGCCATCACTGGTAGCGCTGAACCTACCGTATCAATTCTGCCTATAGCCGAACGAGTTGGAGCTGTCGGAGCTGGAGTAGGAGGAGTGATTGGAAAAGGCAAACAACAAGTTGAAGACGCATTATCACAAGCTAGTGCCGCTGTCGCCGGAACCCAATCACCATCTGGAGCAGTCGAGTCTGCCCGATCGGCCGCTAGCGATCTAGCATCATCTGCTTCTTCGGTAGACCACGATGCCACCCGCTCCGCCATCTCTGCTGTCGGCGCAACCCCTTCTCCAGAGGGTGTAGCAGAACATGCTCAATCAATATACGCCGCCGCTTCCGCTTCCGTCGTATCCGCTATTCCTGATACAGGCGCAGAGGCTTACCTCGAATCCATCCTTGCTCAAGTCCAAGTTGGAGCTGGTAATGCCTATGCTCAAGCTCAAGAAGGGGTTCATCAAGCTTCAAGGTCAATTGTCAAAGCTGCCGGTGGCACGCCTGCGCCGGAAGGAGCAGCTGAGTATGCATCCTCGGTAATGGATCAAGCTCGATCATCAGCTTCATCCGTAGGATCAGTAGTCTCACAAGCGGTTTATCAAGCTGCTGGAACTGGCGTGAATGTCCCCAAGAACATCGAGGAGTACGCCAGTGTAGCTTCTTCTTCCGCTTACTCGGTCGTCGCTGGCGCTACCCAAGCTATATCCAATCTGGCCAGCGATATCCCAGCCTCGGCATCTTCGGTCGGTTCCGTAGTCTCGAAAGCAGTCCACGACGGTACACGATCAGTCATCAGCGCTGTTGGCGGTACACCTTCACCTGAATCGGTAAATGAACATGTTGCATCAGTATACAACCAAGCCTCTCAATCGGCATCGTCGATCGGATCAGTAATCGCCTCGGCAGTCCATGATGGAACTCGCTCGGCATCTTCCGCCCTCGGATCTGTCCCTACACCTGAATCAATCCCGGACCATCTTTCCTCCATCTCCAATGCTGCTGCTAGTCAAGCAGCATCGCTATCTGCACAGATCGCCTCATTACTCGGCCCGGCACCTACACCAGGACCCGTCGCAGAGTATTTCGCGTCCCTGAAATCGGCCGGAAATGCCTATGGCGACGACGCATTGAGTAGCGGATCTAGCCTATTGGCTTCCCTATCGAGTCAATACCACACCGCTACGAGATCCATCGTAAAGCAGGCGGGAGGTACCGCTGCACCTGAAGGTTTGGGTGAGAGGGTAGAAGATATAATCAGGAAAGTAGGGGAAGTCGAGGGTGATTTGGAGAATGTGGTGAGGAAGGCTGTCGGCCGGGAAGAGCTCTGAACTCAGACTCGGTCCGAGGGAATCCAGAATAGCACGGGAGCGAGGGAGGTAAGGGAGATACAGGTATAGAATAATTTGCTGCTTTATGTTCTGATTCAGTGCAGTCATGATCACATATACAAGGATGCACACATGATTTCAGAGTCTGGTATGCGGCCATCATCTCGGCAACGACCACCACATATGGCCAAGAGCCATTGCTTTCCGCCCGGACGTCTCATAGCGGTACGAAGCACAGAAAGTGGCGGGTCCTCCTTAGTGACAAGCTACAGACCTGAGGTAGTCTTGTCAGGTCACCTCACGGCGGATCTTGTAAATGGATAGACCGATCGACGACCCGACGTGCGCGGACCGGACCGCCCGACATCGACCGTCCTGGAATCTATTGCTCGGAGAAATTGCGAGTACAACCAGCCTCAGTTCCAATCTTCTATCTTAATTACCAACTCTAATCATCTCGGGAGTTCCATACATAACTTAAATCAATCAAGATCGCCGTTGCGGAAGAACAGAACAACGAGAACTGACTCGGCGAAACAAGCCCCTCGTTTCAGCAGCGAGATTGCTGACATTTCAGTGGCTGACCGACGGCCTTATCAACTGCTGATAGTTGTGGGAAAGGAACAGCCATGATCAACGTCATCTATCATTTGCCGCGTCCCAAGATTTGAATGAAACGAATGTCAGCAATTGACCTCCAAAGCTCTTGCTTACCGGGGAGATCACATTGGGGGAAACCTCGTCGTTTCCAGGGAAGGCACGGAATCATATGATCGGACAGGAGCAAGCCACCGATGCTTCTTACGTGATCGGCATCTCTCTTTGCTGAACCTCAATGGCTGGCCCCCTGGGTGATTATGTGCCTGGGACCTTCAGCAAACTCTCGTGCCCCTGCCGTTTTCTTGTTCGGTAGCCCGAATTGTGGGGGGAACTACGCAGTGGCCGATTGACCGAATCAAAGGGTCTGCCGTCAAGCTACAAGTGAGGCGAGCCGAGCATAGAAGCCGGAATAAAACAAAACACGGGCGCTAGCTGCACTACGCGTGAAACGCCTCTTTTCGCTGTTCAGTCCTATCTTCTTGGGAGGCTATTAGTGGTCCTGCTTGATATCAGTCATCTGTTCGGCTCTTCTCATCCTTCCCTCAAGCTGTTTCCGAATTTTGAATAATTCCGAGACAGGTGTCTACCACGATTACCTTCTTGTATAGATACTCGTACTAGTCTACCTATAAATCATATCCCTACTCCAAATCCAAATCCTCGCCTTCCCAGCGTAGATTATTCAGTGATTATACGTGACTGCGTTTACATCCGGCGGATCCGAACGGCAATACCTGTAATTTATAGATCTGCCCTTTCCACGCCATCGTTCGGCTACGGCCCCTAGCTTCTTCTTTACTACTTGTATAAAGGGGTCACACTACCGAAGATACTCCCTTTACTATCCCGACACCCCACCCTCTTGCCCCTAATTGGCCTAAACCCTCGGCGCGGCACATCACCAAATCACCTAAACATATCAGATCGGATCTGTCGCCTTTCTTTGTTCGCACGGAAAATTGAGGCATTATCACGGTCCAGCCTAAATACATCATCGTACTCCCTGGGATACCTGGTACCAATAAAACCATCCCCTCCACCTGATAGCCTACATACTCTAGTGTCCATCACTTGCAACTTGAACTTGTCTTTCACTCTCCAGCTAGTTACTACTTTTTTCCATACACCGGTCTTCTTTCTTGAACGTTACCGCTGGGTTGCATCCGACACTGCGCCTACGACTACAACTACTACGCCAGACCTCCGAGCTTGGGGTCCATTGACGACTCGGCCGAAACACTTATCGTTCTGTTAACGAGGTCGAACGCAACGAACGACTTACGCACTCGTCACCACTTTCTTGTCGCTTCTCGCGGTTGTCGGCCTTCCATATTGGGGACCCACCGCTTCTAGTGTACTGGTAGATCATCAGGCAAGAGTCGTAAGTCGACCATAATCGCAATAGATAGCATCAAGCTGATAATCCCAGTCTTGCACTGCAGTATTCATGAGCGTATCGGGAAGAGGGTCGACCCTGAGATTATAAATCGTCTCGTTGTTTGGGAACCAGTCAAGGTTAGTACCACTTCCTCTTCGTCTGCATGCTTTACCTTGTCGTCCCCTACTACGTTTCGTGCTGCTGCCATATACATCTGTCCCCTTCGTGAAAGGTCCGACTTGTCGGTCAAAGGCATCGGCGCCGATCACATGTTGTGCACATGTCAGATACATGAGAACATTGGAGATCTGGGGATCTGTGTACCAAGATCTGCAATATCCCCTAGCGCCAATAATCATCATCCATCTCTTCTACTCCTACATTTTGAACAATGGACTATTCTATACCATAATGGACTGCAGACCCCTCGCCTCCATTCATTTCGAGCGCAACTCACTCACCTCTAGGAACCCGAATCCCATCATCTCATCTCGAGATACCACGCGATCTGTTTGAATGAAAAAACTTAACGACCACATCATTTCTTAGCTCGATGGATCAGACTCTGGTATGTTTACCCTTAAACATGTCGATGCTAGACTATGATGTATGCTGATATCCAAAGCCACCCCTAAGACCCTACAATCATTTTGGTAACACAGTTACCGACTACCCTCTCGAGACTGGTACAGGTTCATCTACCATTCCATACCCGCAAACCTATCAGACAAACAACTACGACTCGCATCAACCACTTGCCTCTCCATCCGAATCAAGCGATTCGGTACCTGGACATCCATATCCTACCCCTCCTATGAGCAGTCAATACCTTCATTTACCAATACCCCAGATGAACCCTCCCAATTACTACCAATCTGGAGGGCACCGACCTGATCAGAGACAGGACATCAACAACAATCAAGCTCAATCTCGTCATCCCCTCCATCCATCACATATGCCCAGTGGTGGTGGTGGTGGTAATGGAAATGGTGATGCCCAAGGTCACAATCAGAACCAGCGATACATCCCACCTCCCCATCACAGCTATGGTTCCGATGGATCACCTGTAGGATATGGATATGGCAACGCGACTCCACAGTCAGGCTATAGCCACTACCAACAATCACCTTATTCACCCTATCAACCACTCGCACCTCCCGTCCATCATCTCCCACCACCAGGTCCATCGGGGTACATGATCTCTCCCCCTCCTAAAGATCCTTCATCTTCTCTTGCAGCATCAGTAAACAGTCAGTCTCGAAAAATTGCTCCAAAGAAACGAACGTCATCGCCAAAAAAGAAAACCTCACCGTCTGCCGCTATGCCACAAGGACGTGAGAAATGGAAATGGGATGTACCGGATGAAGTATATGCGAGAATGAACAGTGAGGAGAAGAAGCAGGTTCGGAATAGATGTGGAGCGAGGGCATTCAGAGCAAAGCGGAAAGGTACGTTACAACCACCTTGTTTACCTTTTGCAGATGCTTATCTATAGCGGAGGACGCATCCAGAGCAGCCAGCACCGAACACCTGAAACAACAAGTGATGATTCTCCATCATCAACTCAACGCTGCTAGGGCCAGGCTTGGCGAGCCACCTGTAGAGCTACCTTCACTGGTACCGCCAGAGGGATTCGAAGCGTCTTCGGATTGTCTGGGTTTAGGACTAGATTTCCAAGGTGGAGAATCAGAAGATGGGTCGATGGAGTTTGCTTGATACTCGATGTTTGATACATGTACATTGAATAGAAGTGACGACGTACGAGATATAAGATAGTAGTTGTAAGATATATGCCTGTTGTCTTGTTACATGTATACATACATGCCTGGTGCTGTTGGAGGATTACATGACATGAGACATACATACGAGTACGCCACTAATCGGCATCTCGGCTTGTCACAATCAACTTGCGACTCTTTAACATCATATCTCCCCACTCCCCCCTGGTCACTTCGCTCGCTCGTGTGCCTGCTTATTGCTTACAACCGAGTAGTAGCAAGGAGCAGAATGGGGGATCATCGTTCATCGCTTACCGCCTAACTCTATTTGGACTTCTTCTCACCATTCCAACAACACGTCCTCCACTGGAATCTATTCTTAACTGACAATCGTCATGTCGCGCATCATGTCAGCGCAGTACTCACGCCGCGCGTAAATGCAACTCGGTGATAGACTGGCATGTATCACACTGGCCCCAGCTTCCTGTTGCCGAAAGATAGTATCTAATCTGTTCAATCTTGGCAGCGACTGACTTAGAACCCGTTAACGTCCGTATCAGCTCACTGAATATCACCACTCAAGTTTGGATCTGGACTGTATCGAGGGGTTCAGTTGTCGCACATAGCAGTCAAGCGCAATCAGATGCCGCTCATACATCGCAAGAAACACGGCCACGAGGAAGATGGAGATGCCAGCAAGGAGAAAGAACAGCACGAGCAAGAAGAAAGAAAGAGTGTGTCTTTCTCGTTATACCCATCTTCTGACTTGAGCTGACAATCAGAATGGGAAGGGGAAGAATATGAGGTTCTCCTTCGCTTCGTCAAGCAGGAGTCGGAGAGATTGAAGAACAAGAAGCAGGAAGGGGAGGATGACGAGGATGAAACAAAGTACAAGAGAGTCTGGTATGCTCCGTGGAAAAAGGTCAAGGTCGGGGGTGCGACTTTCAAGGTGCGTCCTGGATTTCTCATCCCGGCAGACTGCAATTGACGATGATAGGTACCTCCTAAGTGGCTCGAGACCGACAGGCAACAAGGTCTGACCGGGAACGAAGCGGAAGAGAGGCGTAAGAAAATAGGGTACAACGAGCTAGAGAGGCAAGTGGTCTTCTTCGCGTCTCACAGAAACCAGCTAATGGCAAGCCCGGACGAGAACCAATTCCTCAAGTTCATCTCATACTTCCGAGGACCGATCTTGTATGTCATGGAGATTGCAGTAGTCCTCGCGGCTGGTCTTCAAGATTGGGTCGATTTCGGTGTGATTATTGGTATCCTAATCATGAACGCGGTAGTGGGCTGGTATCAGGAAAAGTAAGCTTCCTCTCAGATGCTTGAAGATAGGGCTGACGATGAAGACAAGCTGGAGATATCGTTGCTCAATTGAAAGCCGGGATAGCACTGCAATGCACCGTTGTGAGAGATGGGAAAGAACAAGAGATTGAAGCCAGAGAGCTGGTGCCCGGCGATATCCTGATCCTTGAAGAGGGCTCGACCATCGCAGCCGATGCCAAAGTACGCAGATCCCCGCCTTTTCAAAGAGGAAGAAGAAGCAGAAGACAGGCTAATTTACAGATTCTCGGTGACTACGAAGACAAAGACGGGTCTGCCTCGCGAGATATCCTCGAGAAGTCCTCCAAAAGCAAGCCCAAGAAAGAATCATCATCCGAATCAGATGCTACAGCGCACGAAGATGACGGGTCGGATGAGGAGGAGGACGGCGATCAGGATAAAGGTCCATCTTTATGTTCGGTCGATCAATCTGCCATCACGGGTGAATCACTTGCTGTCGACAAATACGTCGGCGATGTTGCGTATTATACTTGCGGAGTCAAGAGAGGGAAATGTTACGGAGTGGTTTCTGTACCTGCAAAGGAAAGTTTCGTCGGTCGAACCGCCAGTCTCGTCTCCAGTATGCTTCCCTACATGACCAGCTGTAGACGATTCTGATGACCAGATTCAAACGAAGTCGGTCATTTCCAAATCGTTCTTAGCGGTATTGGGATTTCGCAAGTCCCCATCTCTCAATATGCCTAGCATTTAGCTAACGCTCAGCCTCCTAGTCCTGGTCGTCTTCTTCATATTCGTCGTCTGGATCGGATCCTTCTTCCGAGGTGTCCGCATCACCCAACCGGACGAAAACAATCTACTAGTCTACGCCCTAATCTTCCTCATCATCGGTGTTCCAGTCGGTCTACCCGTCGTCACGACTACAACACTAGCAGTCGGAGCGGCTTACCTCGCTAAGCGAAAAGCTATCGTCCAAAAACTGACCGCGATTGAAAGTCTTGCAGGAGTCGATATGCTGTGTAGTGACAAGACTGGAACTCTGACGGCGAACAAATTGTCATTGAATAAACCATATGTCGCTCCGGATGTCGATCCAAATTGGTTCATGGCAGTTGCCGTACTTGCTTCATCTCACAAGATAAAGTCTCTGGATCCCATTGATAAAGTTACCATTGTTGGTCTGAAGGTATGGTCATTACTTGCTCTTTCCAAACACAGAGCTGATTGGCAGGATTATCCCAAAGCGCAAGAAATGTTACAAGCCGGATGGAAAACTCATAAATTCACCCCCTTCGATCCAGTATCCAAGAGGATCACTGCCGAAGTGGAAAAGAACGGAAAGAAATATACATGTGCCAAAGGTGCTCCCAACGCCATCTTGAAGCTAGCCAAGTTTGAACCATCCACCGTTGATGCCTACAGGAGCCAAGCTGCTGAATTTGCCACAAGGGGATTCAGATCGCTGGGAGTGGCTGTTAAACAAGATGGGAAGGAGTGGGAATTGTTGGGGATGTTGTGTATGTTTGATCCGCCTCGTGCGGATACTAGGCAGACGATCGATGAGGCTCACAAGCTTGGTATATCGGTCAAGGTACGTTCAAGTCTGCTGTCGCAGGTGTCCCCTGAATCTCTCTGCTCGCTCGCTTCGCAAATCCACCTACCAAAGTACCTCGTAGCTGTGCATGTCGCCAGCTTCACACTGCAACTCCACTACCCCCCACCGGCCATCGTCGGATCCACAAGTCACCTGGCCCCAAGCCTGCTCGCGCTGATACCAGATGCTTACCGGAGACGCGGTCGCAATCGCCAAAGAGACATGCAAACAACTAGGCCTCAAGACAAACGTCTACGATTCCGAAAAACTCATAGCAGGCGGCATGTCAGGATCCGACATTCGCGATTTCGTAGAAGCAGCCGATGGATTCGCAGAGGTCTTTCCCGAACATAAATACCAAGTCGTCTCTTTACTTCAAGAAAGGGGTCATTTGACTGCAATGACGGGAGATGGGGTCAATGATGCTCCTAGTCTCAAGAAGGCCGATTGTGGGATTGCGGTCGAAGGTGCTTCTGATGCAGCTAGGACAGCTGCTGATGTTGTTTTCCTCGATGAAGGACTGAGTACGATTATTACCGCTATCAAGGTCGCTAGACAGATCTTTCATCGGATGAAGGCTTACATCATCTATCGGTGAGTCTCGTCAGGTGTCCAGGCTGTCGTCCCTCCCCGGACACCGTCAAGTAATTCGGTTGTGACCTACTTGATCAGTGTTGTGATAGAGAGTAGCTGAGACTGACGCTCAGTATCGCCCTTTGTGTACACCTACAACTGTATATCGCGTTATCCATATTGATCTTAAACGAGACAATCAGGGTGGACCTAGTCGTGTAAGTCCAAGCCCTGTTTTCTTTCCTTTGACTCGCTTTCCCAATGCAGCTGTGTTCTAATTTTCCTTCGATTTCATGGATCAAGATGAGCGGCGCTGACGATCAGTTTCCTGGCAATCTTCGCAGATGTAGCAACAATCGCAATAGCATACGATAAAGCGCCTTACGCCCGCCAACCAGTTGAATGGCAATTACCTAAAGTATGGATAATCTCCACCATTCTAGGTCTCCTGTTAGCCGCCGGAACATGGATAGTAAGGGGAACACTATTCCTTGGAAATGGGGGGATTATTCAGAATTTCGGTAGTGTTCAAGAAATCATATTCTTGGAGGTGGCATTGACGGAATCTTGGGTCATCTGTGCGTATCTTTTTCCTCTCATCCTTTCCTTCCCTACTGTACTCCCGCTCATCCTCCGCCCCTCACCACCTTTGGCCACATTGGGATATCGGATAAGAGCTGATATATAGTCGTCACGAGATTAGCGCAAGAGAGGGGTACACCGAATGTATGGCCTTCTTGGCAATTAATTGGAGCTGTACTCGCCGTTGATATCCTGTGAGTCATCTTCGGACAGGGGTGATGCGAAGAGAAGCGCTGACTACCAGGGCATCCATTTTTGCACTATTCGGATGGTTATCCGGTCCTGCACCTCACGGCGGCTGGATCGATATTGTTACGGTTGTGAAGGTTTGGGGATATTCATTCGGAGTGACCGTGATCATCCTACTCGTCTGTAAGTCACCTCCTCTCGATTCCTCTTCATGATACCTCTACTCTCGTATCGCTTTGTCTGCTTCGGCTGAACAGCACACCACTTGATCATTTTCTTAACTTAACAAGCTAAATGCCAAAGGAGTAGTGAACTAATCGTTAGACCTGCTTCTAAACAAGATCAGATGGTTAGACGACATAGGCCGTTCAACTCGATCTACTAAAAATGAAAAACTCGAAAACTTCCTAACGGATCTACAGAGAATGACACTAGTTCACGAAACGGACAAAGATGGTCAATCGCAATATAGATTATCGAATGGCGCGAGTAAAGAGGATGAAGGTGAGGACGAGGAAAAGGAGAAGGAGAAGGAGAAGGAGAAGGAGAAGCCCGCCAAGGGAAATGAGAAGAAGGATAAGGACTCGGGCAAAGGTAAAGAAAAAGAGAAAGCAAAAGAAAAAGAGAAGAAGGATGGGTTGGAAGGAGATAAGTCGATGTCGGATCAACATGGCTCCAAGGGTCTTGAGGAGGAAAAGAGGGTTAAAGAGAGGGAGCAGGATCAAGAGGTAAAGCCGAGGGATAAAGATGGGAATGAAGCTGCTCAGGGTGGGAGTGCGCCCGAGAAGTGATTCATCCAGAGTACTCGTTTAGGTATATGTATACGTGTTCGTATAGTCATAGGTATAGGTGGTAATACTCAAGTGGAACATGGCTTGTAATGTATGGACATGTTCCTTGGTGGACAACATCTGCAGTATAGTGCAAAGAACGCAGAATGTGACCCGTGAAAGCAGATGCCATCTCTCCCCATCTCCCCATGCAATCTCGCTCGTTCAAGGTCATGCATTTTTATCCTTTCTCTATCATGTACATTTCACCGCGAACAACCTATCTATTCCCGTAGCTACCCTTCATCGAACATCACTCCGGTTTCAGCTACCAGATCTCGGACTAACATCCTTGATCAAATAGCAGACCTCAATCCACTCCCTGGCAAACCAACTTGTGTAATCTCATCAATCACACAAATCGTATTCTTGTACTCTGGCAAATACCTAGCACCGGAATAAGCAACCACGACAGAAGGTGATCCTTGATATATCGGCGTAAGGGATGCTGGACAGATATCGAAAGGAGTGAAATGATCGTATGCTACTTCATGGGCATCGCGGGGGTTTCGGTCTCCTTGGGATAATACCGATCGAGCCTGCTCATTAGCTTAGGTCCATACATAATGATTCAAGCTTGAGCTTACCTGGGTAATAACCTTGGTATCAGAAGGATTGGTATCAATCAACCTCCTAGCGAATACAGCTGCGGTAGCATGATTTCCAGCTTTCGAGAATACACCCATGGCGCTCCTCAAAGCGAGTTGGACATGGGAAGAAGCGAGTTTACAATGAGTGAAATAAGCCGCCAACTCCAAGTTTCGGGTAGTATTGCCATCGGGCGATTCGGCCACTAGGCGTCTTCGTTCCGTCTCCATCGTTAGACCGATGATGTATTCCTTGCAGAGAGATACCATCTCCTTGATCTGAACGATTAGCCACGTTCCGTAGCATGTTAGCAAGAGACTCACGTCTGTAGCCTCAGACTCGTCCTTGGCAACAACAAGTAGCAGTTTCTGGATGATAGCCCTGAAACCAGCTAATGACTCGACGAATTTCCCTCGTGAGAAGAATCGATTGGCTTCAGCCAATTCCCCATCTTTGATCTCATCCAGCGAGAATGCAATAGCAGGCAATACCTCCCTCATCTCGGTCGTTTCGGGGTTCCGGCGGACATTGTACGAGAGTGGAGGTAGGGATGGGTTGGCAGGTACGGAAACGTGGGCGGATTGGTAGCATTGTAGGAAGAGGGGTTTGAGGGGTTTGAAATTGACTGCGGCAACTTGGCGATTTAGAAGCTGAGCGTTAGCGCCGTCGACTGTGGTCCGCCATCTTCGACATGTCCGTATCACAACGAGGAGAAGTAAGATGAAGAGGAAGACCGGGAAAGAAAGAAGAAAGACCCACCTGCATGGCAGACTCATAGGCGCCAGCAGCGGCATGATCAGCCGCAAGTGGTGAATTCCTAATCCACATTTCATCCTCAGCCACACCAGGCGACACTCCTTCACTGAAATCAGCTTCTACAGCCTCTTGATCCTCAACCTCCTCTTCTTCCGGAACATCAATGACTTCAGCATCAAGATCCCATCCTTCATCCTCTTCTTCTCCATCAACTCCTTCATCGGCTTCCTCATTTGCCCATGCATCGAGTTGATCCCCACCAGAACCATTGGCAGTTCCAGTCCCATTTGCGGGTTCCTGACCGACGAATCCTTCTGTACTGCCGTTGGCTAGTGCTCGATCAAAGAAGCTTTCACCGAGATTCTTGATTGGCCAGTTTGAATCCGCTTGGGGGAAAGTAACGGTAGGCGGTGCGAGGGTGGAATGACCCGAGTTCTGGGGAGGTGGTGGTAGATCATCCTCAGTCATGCCAGCCTCTTCAAGGACATCGAGGGCGGTGTCATCAAGTCCATTTGTCTTGGCAGTGTAGTATGCCAATGGGTCTAGATGTCAGCTCGATTATTTCAAATATAGCGACGCTAGCTTACATTGCCCAGTCTCTCGTAGAACAGCGACCCTAGCTTGGATATCACCAAGGTACAAGGAGTTCTGGAACCTCGACATTGTTTCTCCCCGTTTCTGAGCAATGACTTGCATCATGGCGAGTTTCTGGGTGTTTCCAGTAATGAGGTACAAGAACGAAAGCTTGTCGAAAGATTTA
>Ga0265797_10007791_pt1 | contig 14484 bp, 16 predicted proteins | sample P2T30metagenome_FD_192433 | JGI IMG/M metagenome (GOLD analysis project Ga0265797, IMG submission 192433) | Plant litter microbial communities from East Loma Ridge, Irvine, California - P2 T30 | ecosystem: Environmental > Terrestrial > Plant litter > Unclassified | place: USA: California... | reverse complement strand
GAGTCGAAAAAAAACACGAACATGGGCACTTAATAAACCATTTTCGATTGAGAAGTTCCCTATGAATGTGATCCTGATCGCTCAGATGCCATGCCATGCCGAACCCCGAAGCAACACAATACATTTGATTCTTTTTACACATAACCCACCAACGCCACGCTGAAAACGCAAGACCGGAAGATAAACGAAGAAGCTCAGAAACGCACGAGCTTAATCGGTGCGAGCCTTCTTTTCGCCGCCGTTGGGCAGGTCGTCTGCGCCGGCGAAAGCGTCCTCGTCGTCGGGGACGTCGCGGCTGCGCTTGAGACCCTTCATCTTCCTGGTCTGCAGCTGGCTGAGGTCCTGCTTGCCAGTGTGGATGCGACCGATCTTGTCGCCGATGACGTCGGTTTCGATGTTCTTCTTCGTCTTGGCCTGTCAAGTTGTTAGTGTCTATCGTCGCATGTTCATCGTGTAGGTTCAAGCTTACCTCCAGACCCTTGGGCTTGCGCATGGCCTCCTTGAGCATGTCCACGTCCGCCTCCTTGGTACGGCCAACTCTGAAGTCAAGTCTAGGTCCCATCTCTTCCACCTCAACCTTAGGGAGGCTGCCACCAGCCTTCTTTGTCCTGATCAGGTAGCAGCGCATGCGAATCACTGGCTTGACGTTCTCGTCCTCCTCCTCTTCCACCGAGAAGTTGATGATGTATTGCAGACCCTCCACGTCGAGCTTCTCAACATCAGGGCCCTTGAACAGATCCAAGAAAAGAGATTTCGCAAGAGTGTAGGCGTTCTCAGTCGGGCTCTCGAAAGCGCTGCCGGAGAAAGAGAGGAGCGGCTTGAGACCAACGCGCGCCTTCTCGTTCTTGAACTGCGAAAGTGTGCGCATAGTCTCGGGGTCGATCAACAGCTCCAGCATATCCATAACCTTCCAGTCAAACATGCGGCAGACGGTCAAGCAGTGAGGGCGCTTCTTGCTGTGGCTACCGAAGACCATCATAGAAGCATCGTTCTTCTCGCTGAAGAACTCCAAGCTTGAGGGGTCCTCGAAGGGGTGGATGGAGTTCTTCTTGCTGAACTTGATACCGAGAGGGCGCTTGAGCGAGTGCAGATCGGTCAGGGCCAGGTTGAGGATTTCTGAGGTCGAAGAGTACTTGAGGAAGAGGGCGGTGCGCGGGTTCTCGTGGATCTGAGGAGCCTTGTTCTCCAAGAAGCGCTTGGTGCGCGCATTCTTGGGCTTGACCTCGCGGAGCGGTGTTTGCATCATTTTGGCGGTGTTGTATTAATTGTGGTGGTGTTTGGTGAGAAAATCGTGGACCGTCCAGTCTCGAGCTCCAGAACATGCAAAAGTTCCGGCTGGGCTTTGGCAAAAAAGCTCGGGAGAGAGCAAGACCAGCGCCGAAGCGAGATCAGATTAGGGAGATAACATTAGGGTTAGGGTGGAACATCGGAAATGCGGCTTCGGTCATTTGCCCCTCCAAATTGGAACTTTTGACACTCTGACGCCATCCAACATTTGTCACTGCGCGCGATTGATAAGGACGACTCAACTTCTTGTATATTGCTTTTAAGCATATCGTACCAACTCCTACCACTTCATATACCAAGTAGCGCATTGTCGCTTTCAACCAAACAACCGACTACCCTACCCGCAGACACCCACTTCAACTTCCACCAAAATGGCTGCCACCTGCACAGTCACACCCATTGCGACCGAGGGCGACTTCGCCGACCACATCTCCAAACTCTCCTCCAACTGCCTCGCTGTCATCTACTTCCACGCGCCATGGGCCGAGCCTTGCAAGCAGATGGGCACCATCCTGTCCACCCTCGCCAGCACATACCCCGCCACCAACCCACAGCGCATCGCCTTCCTTAGTCTGGACGCCGAGGAGGTCAGCGAGGTTAGTGAGAACTACGATGTCACACAGGTGCCTCTCGTCGTGCTGCAAAAGAATGGACAGGTCGTGGATAGCGTCACGGGTACCGATGCGAGCAAGGTCAGGAATGCGGTCGAACAGCACGCTGGAAGGCCTGCGACTGGTGGTGCTAGTCTTCCTCCCGCACAGCAGGTCACAAGGCCTCCTCCTTCAGAGAACGAGCCCGCAGGTCAGGCGAACGGCGGCGCAGGTCTCGCGAAGTATGCGCCTGGACCTTCAGATCCCACGACTGCACCTGAGCACACCGGCGGCGAGGTTGACAACGCCGCATCAAAGGAAGAATTGCACGCGCGATTGGGAGAGCTCGTCAAGGCGGCACCAGTTATGTTGTTTATGAAGGGCACACCTTCTGCTCCCCAGTGCGGTTTCAGCAGACAGACAGTCAGCCTCTTGCGCGAGAAGGGCGTGCGCTACGGTTTCTTCAACATCCTGGCAGACGACGAGGTCAGGCAGGGACTGAAGGAGTTCTCTGAGTGGCCGACTTTCCCTCAGGTGTACGTTGGTGGTGAGCTTGTTGGTGGTCTCGACATTGTAAGTGTCAAAGTCATTGTTGGAAGAATCCAGCTAACAAACAATCTCAGCTCAAGGAAGAGTTCGAGAACGACCCTCAGTTCTTGGAGGACTACATGGTTAGCAAGCAGCGTAACGCCGGTGGCCCAGCTGCTCCTGGCACCCAGGCCCAGCCCGCGTAAAAATTCATTCCCAAGTAAATACATGATTGCAATGAAAATAGACATATGCCAAAACATACGATTGGGCTGGGGAGATTGGTGAATCCAAAGAGGTCATCAATGTCGGATTACAATAAAGAGCGAAAGTCGGGCTTCAATGCACCTGCGATCAACGTTTGAAAGTCGCTCACTCATCGATCAGAAATTCGACCGTGTCTGCTCGCGCGGCTACAATCTTCTTGCCGATTGCCACTTCTCAAATCTTATTGCAAATCGCAAACGACGATCAGACGTTTTCTATGAAGAGACTTGGGATTGTCTTGTTCTCCTCCTGTCAGTAGACCCGGTCCCTGAACGATATTCCTAGCATTTATCCATTGATCACTGCAACGGTCCAGAACGGGTACAATTGTTTTCGAGCCCTTGTACTAAAGACTTCCACTGTATCAATTTGCTGCACAATGACGCACGTCAAGAATAGCAAATACTCGAGATCGCCACGATAGCGATTTCAGAAAAGGAAGCTCTAAGCTACAGCTAGAGCTCTCTCTGAGCCGAGGTGTGTTGACAATGATCGGCAGTCTTGCTTCATCGTGAGGTCGATTGATACGCACACTCACTTCTCTAAGGTTTGTTTCATTGAACCACGTGCGTTGAATTCGTGGATCCAAGACAGAACCCAATTCCTGAAGCGTCAAGAAAACCAAAGAGAGGGCTATGTCGAACCGCGCGCTGCAAACGATCGTCCGCAATACTTCGAGAGCTCCACTTGCATTTCCTCTCGTCCAAAAGCGATTCGCGGCTACGATTTTACAGAAGCCAAAGATAGTGGATCTCAGCCGAGAACTCTATCATCGCTGCCCGAATCATCCTTTCCATGTCCCATTTGTAAGCTTCCAATCATGAACCTCTGCTCACGACACAGAGCTTACATTCAAACACGATACAGATACAAACGCCATGGGACACTCACCAGCCCAAAGTCGCCGGCAACGCTACCCTGCGCTCCGCTTCCTATGCATTAACAATGTCTGACCACGCAGGTACACACGTCGATGCATTCAAGCATTTTGGGCCTGGCGGCACTCCGATTGATGAGATGCCGCTCGAGGACTTCTACACATCTGCCATCGCTCTAGATCTCTCGCACGTGGAGCTGAAAGCTGCCATCTCGGTCGGGGAAATGGAAGAAGCGCTTGCTAAGTCAGGCGAGGAGATCAGAGAAGGTGACACTGTATTGGTGTACATGGCATTCAACAAGAGAGTTAGCTTCGACGAGCCGAGGTGGCAGCATGATTTCCCAGGCTTGCATCCGGATGCTGTGAGGTGGCTGGCTGACAAAGGGTGTAAGATGTTCGGTGAGTTACAGTCTTCAGCGGCGTTGACTGATGTGATGTTGACATCATGGCTGATATGCGAACATGCAGGCGTCGAAGCGATCAGTCCTAGCCCTGAGGGCGAGATGAACTTCCACGCGCATAATATTTGTGGCGAGAGGAAGATGACACATATGGAAGGGCTGGACAATTTGGATCGTGTTGTTGGTAAGGGTCGTTTTACCTTTGTTGGATTCCCGTTGAAATTGAGGGGAGGGAGTGGGAGTCCTATTCGAGCGGTTGCTTTGTTCGATTAGTAGCGGGTAGATCGGATATGTGTCTCTTTCTAGAGGGTCTGGTGAACCCATATCAGTAACAGGTATACATCAGCATGAATTGAACTGGCGACTGCCGTAATCGAACACGACCAGCGTGAACATCCTCGGGTAACATCTTGCAGATGCGTGTGAGTACTCCAGATTCCAGCACGTTCAAGATGAGTGGGCGTCCAACATCGTCCTTCGTGGAGGGTGTATCCTTCTGGCTCATGATGTCAGTGTCTTAGGCCTTGGTACCTTCGGTACCACGATACTGGGTCACTCGGTCGCCGTGCACAATACAAAAAGGGTATGGGCACGAATTAAGTTGATACAAGGGCGCTCGCCTCGCAGATTGCAGTCTCTCGTCCTCTCATGACTGCGACGAGCACGACGGAGGCTAACGGATGACCGCGAAACACGGTCGTGCGTTTTCTCAATCGGGGTGTTGCATGGAATCGAGAGTTGTGTCACATGTCACGCCACGTGCTAGAGAAGCACTCAGGCCACCACCGCGGGCGCTAAGCATCCACCGCAGGCGCGCGCTTGACTAAGCGGCAGTCGCGCGCTCAAGCTTTGTTCCTTGCGACAACGAAACGCCGATCCACCAACTCATTGACATCTGCCAGTGACATCGCGCCAACACACATATTAGACGTCTTAGCTAACCCTTACTACAAGCATCTAGCATGGCCGACGAAGCCGAATTGCAGGCCAGGATAGCCGCCCTCGCAGGCGCGATCAACCGTCACAAACAGCAACAGCAGCCAGATCCAGCACCCCATCTCGCGCAGAACCACCATCCGTACAACCCAGCACCGCCGTATCGTGGAAACCACCAGTACAACAATCGATGGGCTCCCTTTCCAGCAACAAGAGGCCGCGGTCGTGGAGGCTATGGCGCAGCATTCCAGAACCGCACCCTAGTAAATGCGACAACCGGCTCGACACCTCCCACTCCGACCGGTCAACACACGCCACAACCCCAGCAGCAGGCTTATCCGAACAGACAAGAGAGGGTCACAAACGCGCATCATTATTCCAGTACACCTCCCGCCAACCGCGACATGGTTATTGAGGGTGTGCGCTTCTCTTTGCTGGAGGATGGAAGCAAGCTCGTTAGAATGACTGGTGAGCCGTGAAACAGGCATTGGACGTGAACAGTGGAAAACTCACCAAATTGTGTAGAAATGTCCGAAACAGCGCCACCTACACCGAGAAAGGCCATTGTAGCCGGTGTCGAGTTTCTCCGAACAAAGAACAACAACCTTCTCAGACGCCCCACAGTCAATGTGGCAGCCGGGTATGCCACTCTGGATGGTGAAGAACCCACGAGTATTACTGACAACTTGCCAGACCAGCAGCCAAGCCAGTCGCGCAATGCGAGCGCTTCATCAAGAACGGTATTTCATCGAGACTACACCATCCAACCATCCCCGACAGGCTGGATCAACCCACCAGCTCACGTCATCTGCTGGTAAGCACCCTTGACCACTTCTAACATTTACGCAGGTGTTTGCCCTTTCGGTACAAAGTGCCGCTTCGACCACAATCCGAATAAGGTCTCCATGTGTAAGACCTTCTTCCGCACCGGAACTTGCGCCAAAGGCGATCATTGCGATCTTTCTCACAAGCCGACTTACAACCGTGTGCCGGCATGCACACACTTCCTGAACGGCAACTGCACGAATGATGCATGCCGCTATGCCCATGTTTCCCCTTCATCCGGTCCTCTTATCTGCCGTCCCTTTGCTTTGCTTGGCTACTGCGAGAAGGGTGTCGACTGTGACAAGCGTCATGTGCTCGAGTGTCCCGACTACGCCGAGACAGGTGATTGCACTAACAAGAAATGCAAGCTCCCACACACTCGCCACGCACATGTGGAGCGCCAAAAGGCAGGCGCAAGCGAGGACTCCGAAGTCGAAGACGATGAGGACGCGGCTGATGTCGATTCTGATGACTTCGACAAAGACGTTCCTATGAGCGGAGATCTCAATGAGATCGCTCAGAACCAGGACTACATCTCCTTTTCTTGAGATACCCAGTTGTCTGTAAGATACCCCGGTGCATTACCAACGCGTACGAAGTGACGATGATGAAGACTTCGAAGAAGCAAAGCAAAGAAAAGCACAGAAAAATGGAGAATAGAAACAGTATTATGTACGCGTGTATGGAAAAGCTCAAAGCATCCGTGTTCATGTTCGTGAAGACCCGAGTAGTTCGTCATAAATTCTTTGGTCGCACATAGCACAGACCACAATCGCCGTTGTCGTTCAAGAATGCGACCAACGTTCCGAGTGATACCTCATCCTCTTCTTTCTTCACATCGATAATCTGCAATATCATCGAACACGGCTCCACATGTCTTCATGCACGACTAGCGTACGGAGCTGGCAACGAGAGCTAACCTTAACCGCGCCCTACGGTGCTACAGCCGCATCAGCACTTACGACGATGACCCTTGAAGGATTCCTGCATTTAATAAGGGTTCCGCAAGCCTCAAACACCCAGCAGGGCGCAGCGCAATTGCTATTCTCGCCCTCGTAGCGCTTTGTACTGCCTTGCCTTACACCACCCTCACATACATGGTAGGTCGCCGACTCTGTTCTTTCCTTGTATTGTTGAATACAGCACCACTACTTCTACCCTGATCCCTCGAGCATCTTCATCTCATTTCGTTTCTTGATCCTCTCTCCACACGTTCCCCGCGCATGACGACCAACTGCCTCGATTCCCGCATACCTGGTGTTTCGAACGGCGCATCCACCCCGCGCAATGAACGGCCTCAAGGATCTTCTTAAGAAGAAGGATAACATAACGAAGAAAGACAACATTGCTAGAAATGCGCCACCACCTCCAAGCAAAAACGCCGACCTCGCCGTTCCCGAGTTCCGTATCATTCGCACCACGACAGAGACAGAAGAGATCATTGAGCCACCACACTTCGAAGGAGATGATGTGAAGCCCGCGAATGCAGGCAAGGAGCCCAAAAGAGAACGGAGACGGACATTGTTCAGCAGGTCTGCGAGCGCGGGAACGCCGAAGAATGCGACGACGGACAAGACGCGCAGGTCGCTCGATGCGGAGGATACCAAGGGACAGCAGCAGTCGCTGGCCGTAAGACCCAAGAACGACCGGAGGCTGTCCGAGCGGCTACACATTGGCGGTCGATCACGGTCCAAAACAAATGAGACCACGAGCTCGCATTTACCAGAAAATCTCCCAGCCGCGCCAGACGCTGTGTCCGTTCCTTCGATTCGCGTAGACGGCACAGACGAAGGCAACAAGTACGCAAACGCACAGCGCGAAGCACAATGGGAGAAGAGGGCCACCATATTGGCATCCTCACCCTCACTAGCATCCTCGCCATCACTGCTCGATAGCAACAACAACAATGGCAACAACGAAGAACGCGCTAGCCGTTCCCTCGAAACCACCAGCATCGCCACTCCAAACCGTGACCGCAGCCGCAGCATCTCCGACCAAGAAGGCGACGTCAACATCCAAGAAGCCATCCGCCTACACGAAGAAGGCAACCTCACCACCTCAACCCACATGTTCGGCCAGCTCGCCGACCCCAAAGGCGCAAACAACGCCCTCAGCCAAGTCCTCTACGGCCTCGCGCTGCGCCACGGCTGGGGCATTCCGCCCGAACCAGACAAGGCAATCCACTACTTGTCGCTCGCAGCTTCGAATTCCGCAGCCGTAGAGCAAGCTGCTCTGGCCGCGGGAATGACGAAAGGCGGCGCGGCGAAAGGAGAGTTGGTGCTGGCCATTTTCGAACTGGCAAATTGCTTCCGCTACGCGTGGGGAGTGAAGAAGGACCCTATCGCGGCAAGGCAGTATTACGAAACTGCTGCCAACCTCGGCGACACTGACGCCCTGGAAGAAGCAGCCTGGTGTTATCTAGAAGGCTTCGGCGGACCGAAAGATAAGGTGAGTCTAGCCCAGCATTACTTGTTCTCGCGCACTGCTTCTTTTCACCCCCGACTGCCAAAACAGCAGCCCCGCCAATACCATGCCCAAGCAAAGCGAGAGCGGCTCGCTCAGCAGGTTTCTGTCCTTGCTCACGCACCGCAAGTTGGGCCGCCATGCGCCATCAGCCGTGCCTATTTGCAGCAACAGCCTGCCTTGCTTGTTTCCACTGCCAACCAATAGGATGATCCCCACGCGCACATGTGAGACGACTTGCTGACGACATATTTTCTCTCACACAGTTCAAAGCAGCGCAGTACCTTCGCCTCGCGGAGCAGAAGGGCTCGAAGACTGTCGGCAATTCTTGGTGAGTTTTCCTTGCCCGCAGTTATTCCCTCGGCATGAGGATGGGAATGAGGACTGTGTGTCTATGCCCTAGTGAGTGGGACTCGATGTGCTGATTTGTTGTCGCTAGGATCTGGAAAGACAAGTACAATCCGAAATAGCTCGACTTGTCACAATTTCGTTCTTTTGGAGGGCATCATGGGACATGGGCATTATCATTAGCATGGCGTCCGGTGGCAGGAAAGCCGATCACATCATCCCGGCGATGACAGACCACTCATCAAACCATTACATGTACCTCTTGGTGATTTCACAATTGCGTTCGTTCTCTCGCCAGCCAGAGAACCGAGCTTCACCGCGTGAAGTGGCAATGTTATCCATAATAGATCCCAAGAACAATGTATGTAGTGATACGTGAATCGGTGAAATAGGTATGCACAAAAGTTGTTGTCTCATCATCATGATCAGAATCAAAAAGGCTTGATTTCCCATATCTACATCCAAAAAGGTTCTGGCTTTCCAGGAAAGTACAGAAGAAAGCAAAAGCAAAGGCAGCAGGGCGGATCCAAAGTCGCCGTTTGTGAGGAAAAGAAGATTGTGTTAAGTCATAGAAAAAATCAACGCACGTCTTTCTCATCGTCGTCGTCGTCGTCATCGTCATCGTCGCATTCTCGTTCCGCATGCCACTTCTGGTTCTCGTGTCCTCGTCTCTGCAGCAGCATCGTCAGGACCAAGGAAAGAATAAGAAATATGAGGATAACAGAGGAACAAATGAACTGAAAGCAAAAGAATTCCAGGAGATCAAGCAAGACGATCTTCAGTCGCAATTGCAATCGCATTCTCAAGTGGGAGAAGCTGTTCTTTTCAAGATACATCTGAGGTTCAAAGGAAAAGCAAAAAGATCAAAGAGCATATAGGCATGAAAATGACACGATCAAGAAAGGAGATAAAAATTGACAGTTCCAGGATTGGTGGTGGTGCAGGGTCCAGCCCGAGCTACCTTGTCGCCAGAGTTTGCTGAGCTTGAAAGGCAGAATAATCGAGATGGTCTTTGCTACCAAAAGTCCGTGTACGTCTCCGCGAAGCCAAAGGCGGGTATCAAGAAGATGGTAAATTCAACAAGTTGAAGTGTCGTAGTGAACAGTCGGCACGTGGGCCGAGTCGTGTGCAAGAATGTTATGAGAGTTGGGTCGGTATGCATGTCGTAAAGGTCGTAGATCCGTGATGGAATGAGAAATCTCTAGGGTGCAGGAGTACTGCAGGTCGCTTGTCCGCAATCGGATTTGGGTGTCTCTCAGACACCAATGAACAAATAGAACACATATTTGACAAATGGTTGAGCCTCTAGGCACAGTTGAATAAGATAGAAAGCCGAAAATTTCGCTGCTCAGAGCTTAGAGCGGCGAGGGTTGGTGGATGTAACGTTCGCTCGAAAGCAGGATGGGTCGCTGCCACTCATGGCGCAGACCCCACGAGGACTGATGAACTGCTCACGCAGAGTGTGGCGTGTTAGGTCTCAACCTTGTAGTATTGCTGCTGCTGCTGTTGTTGCTGCTGCTGATTTTGCTGTTGTTGTTGATCTCTCTGATTGCGATCGCGAACCATCTCCTTGAACTGTCGCACAACGTCGGCAGGAATTTGCTCGAACAGTAGACTCCTGGTGTAGATATCGGCCTTGTTACCAGAGCTCACAGTATGCTCATTTGCCAACGCCTCAGCAAGGCTGCGGCGAGCTGGGTGAGCGTGACTAGGGTCTCGATAATCGTTCATGGGAGGACCTATATCCGTCAGGGCTGCGTACTGCGCTTGGGTCATTGCGAAAGCTGCTTCATCTGATTGTTGTTTGCTTGGGCTGATCATATGATGATGCAACTGATCGAGCTTGTTGATGTTTGGGTTGTTCATGGTTGGGATACCAGATGGAGCAGGTTCCTGGAAAGCTTGCATAGCTGCTCGAGCTTGTTGCTGTTGCGCAGAGGGATGGGCGTCCGACAGTAGATTGCTCAGGACGGTGGGAGCTGCAGCTCGAACATCTGCCGGCATCTTGGGGAGCTCGGACGTGGAAGAGGAGGAGGGCTTGGATGCTACAAATGCGCCACATAACAGCAACATAAAGAGCAAACTCGAAGCGATGGGCTGCTCGGTGGAGTTCTCGTTGTTCTTTCGTGGTTGGGTCGGAACGATGGTATTTGTGGAAGCCTTCTTCTCGAGCGACTGCTTCATCGGAGCCATCGACTGTTGTCCAAAGCCGAATTCGTCGGATACCATATTTCCGTCCGGAGGCGGGAAGATAAGGCTATCCCAAACATGAGGTCCGATGTTGAGATCGTCAAATTCTGCGTTGAATTCGCTGAAACCAGTACTACTTGGGGCAGCGGACATGGCGGGCGCAGGACCGGCTTCGAGGCGGTCTGTCATGACTTGTATCCTCTTGCGTAGATTTGACGTCTCCTCCGTGTGCTTCATGAGCATATCTCGCTTCTCCATATGAAGTGACTCGATAATGCGCTCGGCTTCTTGTGTGCGGTGAACCAGAATTTGTCGGTCTCGGGAGAGATTGTCGCGTTCGATACTGACCTCGGCAAGTTGCTGCTCCAGCATGGTGACTTGATGTGCGTAACCTTTCTCCTTGGTCTCGAGGTCTTCGGTGTGTTTTTTCTTGCGTTGTCGTGATTGGAGCCTATCGCACAAAATTAGCAGGCCGAACAACGAACCCATGTGAGAAAAATGTGACTTACGCGGCTTCTCGATTTCGCAAGAGCCTTTTCTGTTGTTTCAGTTCCTTGAGCAAGTCTTCGTCCTTGGTGGTCTCGATAAGCTGATCGATCGTGTGAATATTGCGCTCTTGGGGAATGTCGATTCGGCCATTCTTCTTCCGAATCCCATCCCTTCGTTGAATATCAACCATCGTCCTCGGTGGACTACTAGGCCTCATTTGCCTAGGTCCAGGTCGACCTTCCATTTCCTGCTGAGCCATGCCCATCCAGTCCTGGTGAGAGTGGGGTGACATTGGTGCCTGAGTCTGCTGGGCAGGAATGAAACCAGCATCTGTGGTGGGTGCGTTGAAGGGTGCCGGTGGTGGTGGATGACTGAAGCTGGCGTGCGCACTATCTGCCCTCTGGTGCACATAAGGTGCACCGTCAAACGTTGGAGGTTGTGGCATGGCATCGATGACTCCAGCAGGCGTGCAGTGACCCGAGTCCTGAGTAAGAGACCACACACCGCCATGCGGTTGGTGCTGATGTGAGGGTGGATGCGAGATACTGTGATGCCGGCCATAGCTGTTAGGGTCGTTGTTGAAATTGCCTGAAAATGCAGTCATCGAGGTATCGATGGGTAGGCCATTTGGGTAGTGCTGGTCCCAATTTTGACCATCCGTAGGCGACAATACGCCCGAGTGTTGGGCGAAAGAGTCCTTGCGGAAAGAAATGTCGTGATTGGCAGGAGATTGCATGATGTCAGCATCGAGGATGTCGGCGTCCAAGATAGCTGTAGTGTCGTCGTCGTCAAGGTAGGTCGCGTTTTTCGCGTCGGGCTGAATTTGATGCTGGTGAAGCGAGTGGTGAAGTTGGTGCTGGATAGGCGCGTCTGCTGGGCGTGTCTGCTCGTACGCGAACCGGTTGCGTGCAGCAGCAAGGGCCATGCCGGGGCAGAGCGAGTTGACAAATGCACAAGCGTGCAAACGGTGACAGTCCGGGCGGGCGATCGAGGCTGCGCTGCGGCGAGGAGCGGTGTAAGAGTTACCTACTCGGCTTGCTCGGCTTGATGCTGCCGAAGCGACTAGCAGGCAGCAAGACTGGGGCAGCGTCTGCTCACGAGTCTCAGCGGCGCAACGCGCGAAGTCAGACAGACAGACAGATCAACAACGAGGTTGCAGAAGTGTCCGGGCGAGTGCAAGACAAGGGTGGGCGCGCAGCTGGGAAGGTTGCTGGCGACGGCGAGGGCCACGGATGGCGGCGGTGTTTGCTAGCTAGCGGTAGGCTGTAACCCGTGAAGATAGACGACGAGTGGAGGCAAGTCGCGGGCAGCGACGTGAGGAGGGTCTGGACAGCGACAATCAATGCTGATTGAGGAGTTGGGTGGCAAACAGAGACAGGGTCAAGCTGGCTTTCATACACGTCCCTGATGAGGGCTCCGGAGCAGTCGGTGGACGTCAGGTGCAAGGCCTTGGCCGGGTGCGAGGATGGATGACGCCGGCGCAGGCAGGCTGGCACTGGCACTGGCAAGTAGTGTGTCGGTGGGTTTGTTTGGCAGGCAGACAGACAGGCACTGGACTGGCCGGACTGGAGGCAGCGCTCACTCGCGGGATGGCTGGCCAGCAGCGGCGGCGACAAGCAAGCAGCAGCAGCTCAGCAGCGGCAGCGAGGGCAGCGCGCACTACTCTCACGACAGAGCCCAAAGGCCTCAAACGGCGCAGCCTGAAGATTTGGGTAGGGATGCAGGCGGAGGTGGAGCGGGCGTGCGTGGTTGGTGGATGGACGACGGCGTGCAGCACAAACCCACTTGGGTGCGTCGGTTACCGCCAATCCGCGTGGGCTGGTGTGGTGGTAGCAGAGATGTCTGTCTGTACACGGGTACCTTACTTGCGTGCTAATAGTATCTGATGCACTGCAAGCGACGAGCCGGGGCGGGCGTCAGGCGGGCCTCACACGAGCATGCGCCTGTCTCATGGGCGTGCGTGGACGGTCGAACGAGAGGGTGTGCGAGAGAGTAGGTTGTATGCAGCAGCAGCAGCACATGCGCGGGCGGCACGGCCGTCGTGCATCGCCCACGGTCACGAGCACATGATCGATGGAGCTCTGCAGCAGCAGCAACAGCGCCAGCGCCAACGGACAGCCTGTCTCAGCAGGTCGCGGTCCCGTGACATTTTACGCGGCAGTCCGCATGCGGTGGCATGGTGTCTGGTATCACTCACGTTTCTACGATAGCACCACGCAATAGCACGGCACAAAACAACATGTGAAGTCGTCGACCGCTACCCAAAATCTGGTACGCGATCGAAGCGGCAGGCGCGGGAGTGAACGGGAGCACCTGCCCGAGCCTCCCACGTGTACCTAAGTAATTTGCAACATGGTGCAACAGGGAACATCCTGAAAGCACTAAGAGTCGCAAGCCAATTTCCTCCCGATCACTCACCGAGCCCAAAGCCTAATCGCGACCCGTATCGCCTATAACAATACAGTAATGCCAGTGCCTGGCCCGCCGCCCGCCGACTCTCTGCCGCTGCCACCTACAGCTGTCGCGCGTTTCGCAACCAGCCTAAGCCTTCGCTATAGTCGGGCATTGCGCTGACCTGCAGCTCCCGCTCACGAACGACTGGAACGCCATCTCCCGATTGCGAGCGCCATCGCTTCCGGCTGGTCGCCGTCCGTCCTTGGTCTGCCCCATCGAGACGAATGGCTCTGTTATCACTTGCGACAGCCGCAGCAGTCATACACCGTTGCTCACTGCGACGACCGTCTATGATGACATGGAAGACAGGGCAAGCAGTTCACCGCTGAGAGTCGATTTGCTCCGTAAGCCCAATTCTTATGTCCGAATCCTGTTTTTTTCTTTCCTGTTCCGGCAGCACGACCGAGTCAGCACACCGTCTATCGTATCCCATACATGACCATAGTTAGAGGTCATACCGCCGATTTGTTTTTAGATAGAGCCACAGCGGATGCGCGGAATGGCAGAATTAATGTTAGGTATGTTAAAGCGATAGGATGTAATTTCACACCGGGACGAGACGAGAACACGAATGCGCAGGTTTCCGTGAGCACTGCTTGCTGCGCGTACACCCAAGTAATTTCGCAGTACTTACGACTTCGAAGATGACACTAGACTAATAACTCATCAACGATGATGACACTGACTGTACGCCTGCGAGCAAAGCAGGGCACTCAAGTCAGGGCTCGGCAGTTGTCTCACCCGCAGAATACCTCCTACATTACGCAAACAAGTCCTCTTGGTGTGGCGGTCGCTACCAAAGGTTTGCGCATCTCAACAGTACATGTAA
>Ga0265797_10007790_pt1 | contig 14488 bp, 16 predicted proteins | sample P2T30metagenome_FD_192433 | JGI IMG/M metagenome (GOLD analysis project Ga0265797, IMG submission 192433) | Plant litter microbial communities from East Loma Ridge, Irvine, California - P2 T30 | ecosystem: Environmental > Terrestrial > Plant litter > Unclassified | place: USA: California... | reverse complement strand
CACCGACGCCAACGGCCAGACCGCCGCCGTCAACGCGCTGTGGGGCCTGATGAACACCTACGACGCGCTGAAGAACGTGTTCAACTGGCTCTCGCTGGACGGCCACAACACCTCGACCTACATCGCGGCCCACGTCAACACCGCCTACGACAACGCCTACTACAGCGACACCTGCCGCTGCATGTTCATCGGCGACGGTTCCAGCTTCAACAGCCTGGGCTCGATCGACGTGATCGGGCACGAGATGGGCCACGGCGTCACCGCCGCCACCTCGAACCTGACCTATTCGGGCGAGTCGGGTGGCCTGAACGAATCGAGTTCGGACATCAACGGCGAAGTGGTGGAAGCCTATGCGCGTGCGGGCGGCAAGGGCGACACCATCCCCGCGAGCGGCAACGACTGGGTGCTGGGCAAGGAAATCAGCAAGAACGCCACGCCGCTGCGCTGGATGTACCGCCCGAGCAAGGACGGCAGCAGCCCGGACGCCTGGAGCAGCTCATTGAAACGCCTGGACGTGCACTACAGCAGCGGGCCGAACAACCGCATGTTCTATTTCCTGTCCCAGGGTTCGAAGGACGACAAGGCGGGCGACTACTACAGCAAGTACCTGGTCAAGACGCCGCTGGCCATGACCGGCGTCGGGATGGACAAGGCGTACCGCATCTGGTTCAAGGCGAATACGACCAAGTTCACGTCGAGCACCAATTATGCGGAGGCGCGCGCCAAGATGATCGAGTCGGCCGAGGAGTTGTACGGGAAGGGAAGTAAAGAATCGATTGCGGTACAGCGGGCTTATGCTGCGATCAATGTCGGGGCGGACGTCGACGAGTGAGTGCATCCGTGTGCCGGTTGAGGGCCGCCTGCGGGCGGCCTTTTTCGTTGCAGTGGCGCTGATTACTGCGCCGACGGTGTGCTCAGGGCAGACCGGCAGATCCGGGCCGCCTGCATGCCGAGCCAAGTGGCGTTAGTCCAGAAAAACACATACGGCAGGGCGACGAAGGCCGAACCCAGGTAGAACGACAGCAGGATCGTGAGCGCGCCGCAGAACGAGGCGAGCACGAAGGTCGTCCCATGCCGCGCGGCGGTTTCCGATGTGCCAGCCCCAAAGCCGAGCAGGAGGGCGATGGCCAGGCAAGTGGCGATGAGGGCGGGCGAAGCGCTTCCTGCAAAGCTGTGGTACAGGCGGGCGAGGACGATGATCGTCGCCAGGTAGCCACCCAGAAAAACGGTAAGTTGGCGTAATTTCATTGTAAAATCAGGCAAGAATTGACATCGTTCGATCAATATGCACGATGATGCGGTAATGCCGTCAGTATACATGCACTTGGGAAATTCTGCCGGGAGCCATGATTCGGTGTTGTATCCAGGCAATTAAAATCGCCCTGATAAAGAAAAGCCGCCCTTGGGCGGCTTTCGTTTCCGACAGCTTGTACGCTTGAATCAGTTCACCAGCAAGGGATACGGATTCACCGGCGTCCCTTTCCACCACTGTTTCTCCGGCGTCAGCTCGAACACGGAAAAGTGCAGATGCGGCGCATTCGGATCCGAATTGCCGGTCACGCCCACGTAGCCGACCACGTCGCCGCGCTTGATCTCGGCGCCTTCCTGCAGGCCGTCGGCGTAGCGGTCGAGGTGCGCATAATAATAGGCATACTTCTCGCTCGGATCGAACTGGTAAACCGTCAGCCCGCCCGGCTTGCTGGTGAACAGCTTGACCACCTTGCCGTCGGCGGCGGCCACCACCTTGGTGCCTTTCGGCGCCATGATGTCCAGCGCCTCGTGATGGCGTTCGGTGCCGCGCGGCTGGTCGTAGGTGTCGTGGATCTGGGCCAGCGGCATGCCGTCGACCGGCACCATCAGCTTGCCCTCCGGCAGGGACGGGGGCGTGGGCGCCGTGCCCGGCGTGGCGGGCTGGTCGAGGCTGGCCGGGCGCAGCGGGAGATCGAGTTCGGTGAGATCGGGCAAGACCGTCGGTGCCGGCGGCAACTGGCCGTCCAGGTTGTGGATCGGTGGCGGCGCCGGGAGCGCGCCGGTGTGCTGGGCCACGGCTGTGCCGGCGTCGCTGTCGTGCGGCATCTGGCGCAACCAGGCGAACAGGCCACCGGCGCCGACTGCCACGCCGAGCAGGAAGGTCAATAACCATCTCATCGCGGTCTCCTCATTTGATTATGCCAATCCGATCATTCGATCAATCTGCCAGCACGACCTCGGTCCCGGCCTGCACCAGGCCCGCGACTTCGGCCGCGCTCCAGTTGGTCAGGCGGATGCAGCCGTGCGACTCGGTCTTGCCGACCAGGCCAGGCACCGGGGTGCCGTGGATGCCGTAGTGCGGCTTGGACAAGTCGATCCAGGCCACGCCGACCGGGTTGTTCGGGCCGGCGGGCACGGTGGCCTTCTTGTCGCCGGGACTGGCGTCCCAGAACAGCTTCGGGTTGTAGTGGTAGGTCGGGTTGCGAAACACGCCTTCGATGCTCCAGTTGCCGATCGGGAGCGGGTCATGCTCGCTGCCGGTCGAGGCCGGGTACTGGGCCAGCAGGTTGCCGTTTGCGTCCTGCAGGACCAGGATGCGGGCGTCGTTGTGCACCACCACGCGCGCGGCCGGCGGCAGCGGCGCCGTACCGACCACGTTCGGCACCACGATCTGCTCGCCCAGCTGGCCCAGGTTCTTGCCCTGGTTCAGCTTTTCCAGCAGTGCCGGGCTGGCGTGGAATTTTTCGCCCAGGCCCTCGGCCGGCGTCGCATAGCCGAGTGCCGGCAGCTTGGCCTTTTCCATCATGTCTTCCGGGATTTTCAGGAAGGGGCCGGCGACGTCGGACTGGGCCAGCGTGTAGTTGACCAGGGTCGGCGTCGGGTCGGTGTTCAGGGCGTTCCAGGTGGCATCGTCGAGCTTGCCGGTGACGGGCAGGCCGCGTGCCTTCTGGAAGCCGGACAGCGCCTGGCGCATGTTGGAACCGTAGGCGCCGTCGATTTCGCCGGGCGAGAAGTGGGCGCGGTCGAGCAGGACCTGGGCGCGCAGCATGCGCTCGAATTCGGCCTGGCTGGCGGCGGGGTCGGGCGCGGCGGCCGCTGCCGGCGCACCGTTCGGCGGCATTGCGGGCGGCTGGACCGCGGCTTGCGGGGGCACCGGCGCAGGGGCCTGGACGGACGCCTGTGCGGGCGTGCGGACCAGGGTGGCCGCGGGTTTCTGCTGCGGCGCCTGTGCTTGCGCGGCCGGGTTCGTGACCGGCTGGGCGGTGGCGGAAACGGCGCCGCCGAGCAGGGCGGCGAGGAGGGAGAGTCGATAAGTCTTCATGGCACTTCCTGCTGTGTTGCCTTTGGAAGCTTCAGGCTAATGCTGCCCCGGAGCATGGTCTGTGCGGGAACGAACTCATGAGCCAGCCGTCCGCCGCGGTTACAATCCGGCCATGAGCACCTTCACCATCACGCTCCAGCCGTCCGGCTGGACCTTCAGCGCGGATTCCGGCACGACCCTGCTGCAGGCGGCCGAACAGGCCGGCATCGATTTGCCGAGCTCCTGCCGCAACGGCACCTGCCGCACCTGCATCTGCCGCCTGGTGGACGGGCAGGGCAAGGTGCGCCACCTGATCGAATGGCCGGGCCTGTCCTACGACGAAAAACGTGAAGGCTATATCCTGCCATGCGTGGCGGTGGCGGAGGAAGACCTGGCGCTCGAACAGCGTCTCGCGAAACGCATCGTCTTTCCAGAGTAAGCGCGCAACGCTCTACGGCTTCAGCGCCTGTTCGATGGACCGCAGTACCAGCGGCCACGAGCGTGAGGTCGCGGCGACTTCGTCGTAATGGCCGGCGCCGGGCAGGATCACGACTTCGGCCCGGTCGCCCGCGGCCCGGGCGCGCGCCGCGAAATCGTGCGCCACGCGCGGCGGCGACACCTTGTCGAATTCGCCTGTCACCAGGATCGTGTGGCTGTCGTTGGGCAGCAGGTCGCCGGCATTGGTGTCGGAAAACACGTCGGGGCGCGCCTGGCTTGGACTGCCGGCCAGCTCGGCCAGCTCGCGGTCGCAGCTCGACTTGATCAAGGCCTGTTCGCGGCGCAGGTCGGCCAGCCCGCCCAGGCTGACGACGCGGCGCACCGGCAGCGAGCGCGGCGCATACAACGGGCTGGAGGCCGGGATGCGTCCCCGCGCCGCCATCCACTGCACCAACTGGCCGCCGGCCGAGTGGCCCACCGCCACCAGGCGCTGCAGGTCGAGCGGGTGGTCTTTCGCCTGTGCCGCCAGGGTGTCGAGCGCGGCCGTCATGTCCTGGTAGGTGCCGGGATAGCCGCCGCCAGCCTCGTCGACGCGCCGGTATTCCACGTTCCAGGACGCGATGCCGCGCGCCGCCAGCGCCCCCGCCAGGTTGCGCAACTGCGTGATGCCGCCGAATTCCTTCGTCCAGCAGCCGCCGTGGACCAGCACCGCGACCGGGAACGGGCCCTGGCCCGGCGGCAGGAACAGTTCGGCGTATTGCGAGGGCGCGCTGCCGTAGCGGAAGGTGGCGCTGGGTGCCGGGCCCGTCAAGCCCATGTACGTGGCCAGCTTCATCGGCGTGGCCGGGACCGGATCGAGGGCATGGGCGGGCAGGGACAGCAGGGCGGCAAACAGGGTGGCGAATGGGGCGATAAGGCGCGGCATGTTTGTGTCGGGAAGATGGCGAAACGCCACTATACAAGCAAACCGGCGCGTCTCCGCAGCTAGTCGGATCTACCCCGCCACCAGCCGCGCACGATTGAAAACCGGCCCCGTTCTTCCATGCTAGTCTGCGCAAAACGTCAACGGTTTCCACCGGAAGTTTCATACAGTCACTTAGGAGAACTACCATGACCCAATCGAAATCCAGCGGCACCCAGAACAAGCAGTCGGATAACTTGTCGGAAGAAGACCTGGCCAAGCAGCGTGCCGGCAAGTCCGACAAGAGCAGCCACAACAACAAGGCGAACGTGAAAGCCGGCTCGAACGAAGGCGCGGGCGGCGGCGCCAAGCAGAAGCACCGGCGCTGATGCCGGGGCAGGAGGGACACGATGACCATGCAGGAACGCGACCCCACCCAAGACTACATGGTCCGCGCGCATTCGACGCCGGACCCGAGCATTCCGGATCCGACCGATCCGGACATGCCGCCGCCGGGCCCGAGCCCGGACCCGGATGACGTGCCGGCGCCGTCGCGCGCGCCGGTGCAGGAACCGGATGCGCCGACTGTGCCGGTCAAGGCTCAGTAAAAGTACGGGATCAGGATCCCGGAAGTAAAAAATTCCGGGGCTGCGGGGCAGCACCGGAATCTCGGCGGTTTTCGGCAGGGATCGGGACTGATTCAGCTGCCCGACGGCTTGTCCTGCTGGCCCGACGGCGGGTGGCCGCCCGGCGGCAGCGGCGGGATTTCCTTGATCATCTGGTCGGTTTCATGCTGGGCGGGCGAGCGCTCGCCGCTGCCGATGTCGGCCTCGTGCAGGATGGCCGGGCCTTTTGCGCCCGGTTCGGGTTTTGGTCCTGAAGTATTCATGACTGCTCCTTGCGTTGACATGTTGACTCGATCCTAACAGTCGGCGCGGCTCTCCGGCGCGCAATAGAGGACGGGACGCCGCCACTGAGCTTGCTTTCAGGATAATTTATGCAACAATGGTACGCTGGCGCACACAAGATGCCGGTGGAATTTCTATAATAGGAAAACGCCACGCTACATGGAGGAGAACGGGAAATGATGGGCACCACCTTGCACAACAAGATTTATCTGGGCCGCAACACCTTGCGCGACTCGCGCCGCATGCAGCTTGCGGTGGCGCTCAGCGCGCTGGCCGGCGCGGGCCTGATGTGGGCGGTGCGTGCCGCCGTGCGCGCGCGGCGCTGAGGCGCCGGGCGGGAACGCAGGGGACCCCGCGGCAACATCCGGTTGCCCAACGGGCTTGCCACCGGTACCATGGCGGGTTTTGTTTCCGCTGAAAGCCGTAATGAAGAATGAAAAACTGACGGGCGACGAGTACGACGCCCTCGAATGGATCCGCCGCGGCGCCCGCCACGACCGCGTGAATGCCTGCGTCGGCCGCAATGCCAAGCGCCTGTCTGGACTCAAGATGGTGCAGTATGGGCGCGACGGCAGCCTGGCGCTGACCGACAAGGGACAGGAAGTGCTGTTCCTGCGCCGCTGCGTGCTGTCGCTGCGTGCGCTGGATGCGGACGCGATGGCGGCGGTCGATGCCGACGTCGTCCAGTTCCTGAGCCGCAAGTCGCACATCGCCGCGCGCGAAGAGGGCGGCTATACGCTCACGCCGCGCGGACGCGAATCGCTGGCCGACATCAGCGCCCAGGAACCGCAGAAATAAGTAAGTGAAACCCCGCGCACCAGCGTCCGGCGAGCCGGCGGCTGGTGCGTGCCTCTCATCCTTCTACGCCGGCAATCAGCCGGCGCGGCGCCGGTTCGGGTACACCAGCGTGCGCACCGCAATCTCGGCCGGCACGTTCATCGCCGCCAGGAATTCGGCCGCACGTTGCAGGCCGAGGCTAGGCACCGAAGCGACTGCCTGGTTGACCAGGTCGCGCGTGCGCATGTCGGTGCGGGGCTTGCGCTGCATCGTGATTCCGGTGTCACCGTTCATTGTGTCTCTCATAGCGTTTGTAGCGGTTAATACTTGACCAAAAGCTATTGTATGAGAACGCTTGTGTTTAAGCCACAAATAAATGTAGGAAATATCCTACTTCACGCGACCGTCGCTTGAGCTTCGGCTTGCTGTACGTTCAAACCAAGGTGCTGACGTAGCAGCTGCTCGAATTCCCGGGCCGGCAAGGGGCGCGAGAAATAGTAACCCTGCATTTCGTCGCAGCCCTGGTGACGCAGGTAGTCCAGCTGCTCGGCGGTCTCGACGCCTTCCGCGATCACCGACAGGCGCAGGTTGTGCGCCAGCGCGATGATCGAGGCCACGATCGCGGCGTCGTTGGCATCCTGCGTGATGTCGGAGACGAAGGAGCGGTCGATCTTCAAGACGTCGATCGGGAAGCGCGACAGGTAGGAAAAGCTCGAATAGCCGGTGCCGAAATCGTCGATGGAGAGCTTCACCCCCAGCGCCTTCATGCGGTGCAGCAATTCCACCGCCGGCGTGATGTCGCTCATGAACAGGCTCTCGGTCAGTTCCAGCTCCAGGCAATCCGGCTCCAGGCCGGTGTCGAGCAGCGCCGCCTCGATGCCCGGCAACAGGTCCGCCGCGCCGAACTGGCGCGCCGACAGGTTGACGGCTACCCGCAGCTTGCCCAGGCCGGCGTCCTGCCAGGCCTTGTTCTGGGCGCAGGCGGTGCGCATCACCCAGGCCCCGATCGGGACGATCAGGCCGGTATCCTCGGCAATGCCGATGAAGCGCGCCGGCGGCACCATGCCCAGTTCCGGATGCTGCCAGCGGATCAGCGCTTCCATGCCGACGATGCGGCCGCTCTGCAAATCGACCTGCGGCTGGTAGTGCAGCACGAACTCCTTGCGCTCCAGCGCCACCCGCAGCGCGCTCTCGATGCGCACGCGCTCGAGCGATTCCTCGTTCATGGCCGGGGTGTAGAACTGGAAGTTGTTGCGGCCCAGCTTCTTGGCGCGGTACATCGCGATGTCGGCGTGCTCGATCAGGCTGTCGGCCTGGGTGCCGTCGCACGGGTAGGCGGCCACGCCGATGCTGCAGGTGACGAAGAATTCGCGGGTGCCGAGCATGATCGGCTGGGCCACCGAATCCATCACGCGCTGCACCATGGCCGGCGCCAGCGGCTCGCTGTCCTCGGACAGGATCACCACGAACTCGTCGCCGGACAGGCGCGCCACGGTGTCGGTGTCGCGCAGCGTGGCGCGCAGGCGCGCCGCCACCGTCATCAGGAGCACGTCGCCGGCCTTGTGGCCCATGCTGTCGTTGACGTACTTGAAGCGGTCCAGGTCGATCAGCATCACCCACACCGGGCGGGCGCTGCGGTCGGCCCAGGCCACTGCCTGGCCGAGGCGGTCCTGCAGCAGCGAACGGTTCGGCAGGCCGGTCAGCACGTCGTGCTGGGCCACGTGGTGGACGCGCTGCTCGGTAACCTTGCGCGCCGTGATGTCGTTGCCGGTGCCGCGGTAGCCCGTGAAGGCGCCGTGCCCGTCGAAGGTCGGCTGGCCGCTGACGCTGTACCAGCGCGTCTCGCCGCTGTCGTCGACGGCGCAGTATTCGAGGTTGCGGAAGGGTTCGCGCGCCTCGAGGGCGGCGATGTGCGCGCGTCCGGCCTCGCTGTCGGCCAGGCTGGGCACCAGGTCCCAGCGCGTCTTTCCAACGATGCGCTGCAGGCCGATGCCGGATTTTTCCGTGAAGCCGCCGGCCAGCGCCGTGAAGCGCAAGTCCGCGTCCTGCTCCCAGTACCAGTCGGAGGACATGGCGACCAGCTGGCGGAAGCGCTGTTCGCTCTCCTGCAGCGCCTGTTCGGTGCGCTTGCGCGCGATGACGTCGTCGACCAGGCGCTGGTTGCTGAGCTTGAGGTCGGCGGTGCGTTCGCGCACCAGTTCCTGCACCTTGCGCGTGCGCTGGCCGGCAGCCTGCACGAAGGCGGCCAGCAGCAGCGTGGTCACGATCCCGCCGCCCAGCAGCAGCGTCGAGCCGAGGTGGTCGGCCAGCCAGGGACGCGGCGCCGCGATCGCTTCCATGGTCCAGTCCTGGCCGCCGACGCGGAAACGGTGCAGGTCGTGGCCCGTGTAGCCGCCCGACAGCCAGGGCAGGGCCGGGGCCGGATCGGCGTCGCCGTCGGCGTAGGCCAGCCGCGCCAAGGTGGGCTCGGCGCCGGCATAGACGCGCAGCAGGATGCTGCGGTCGCCGAGCAGGCCGGTGCGCCCCAGAGCGGTACGGACCAGGGTGTGGATGCAGACCAGCACGGCGGTGTCGCCCACCATGCGGCCGTCCGCGCCGTACACCGGCATCAAGATCTCGAAGCTGGGCGTGGGCGCCCGGTCCTGTACCAGGTGCAGCAGCCCGGTGGCGGCCGCCTGGCCGCTGGCATGCGCACGCTGCAGGGCGCCCGCCACCTCCTGGCTCGCGCCGACGTTCAGGCCAAAGGCGGGCTCGTTCCCGAGCATCGGTTCCAGGTAATCGACCACGGTGTAGCGTGGCCGGCGCGGCGCTTCCACCAGCGTGTTGCCGCCATCCCGTCGCTCGCGCAGCACCGTGCCCGGACGCACCTGCTGCAGGGTCGCCTCGAAGGCGGGACGTTCGGCGTCGCTGACCACGCGGTGGAAATCCAGGGCGCGGATGTAGGGATTGCGCTGCAGGAGCGGCGTGGTAAAGGCGTGGAATTGCTCGCGCGTGACCGGCTGCACGGTGGCGAACAGCTGGTTGGTCGCCACCAGCACCCCGGTCGCCTCATCCAGGCCCTGGCGCAGCGCGGCCACGCGGATGCCGGCGTTGCGTTCGAAGGCGAGCGACTGGTTGTCGTATTCGAGACGGCCGATGGCGGCGCTCAGCGCCAGGGTCGCGGCCAGGCCGCCTCCCAGCGTGAGGACCGTGGCGAGCGTGAGCGAAGACGGCAATCGGCGACGCGGCATCCAGTGCTTCCTGTATAGAATGAATTTTGCCCATGGGCATCAAGGCCGGCCAGTGTGTCACAGAAGCGAAGGTTTCCGCAAACAAATCGTCACAATTCGGCCATGAGCGTGTATCAGTGTGGCGGGCCCAGAACAGATCGCCACGCGAGCCAGGCCACCAGCAGGCGGGTGCCTAGCCGGTTCAACAAGCCAAGGCCGAGCCCGTGGCGGCGCACGATACGTGCCTGCATGCGCGCGGCCGGCAGGCCGGGGTGCGCCGCGCGCACGCCGAACACGATGCGGTTGTTGCCGGCCACCTTGTCGAACCAGCAGGTGCGGCCGTCGAACACGGCATCGAGGGCCGCCAGGACGTTGCGGTAGCGCGGATCGTAGGTGAACACGTTCGCCACCAGCACACCGCCCTCGCGCAGCACGGCGCGGCAATCGCGGTAGAAGGCGCTGTCGGCGAGCGCCGGCGGCAGGCCTTCGGGATCGAAACCGTCGACCAGCACCACATCAAAGCAGGGTTCGCCGCGCGCCGCCAGCTTGCGCAGGACATCGACGGCGTCCGCGTGCACGATGCGCAGGCGGGCATCGTCGGGCGGCACCAGGAAGGTGTCGCGCAGGGCGATCACGTCGGCGCGCAGCTCGACCACGGTGATGCGGCAGTCCGGGAAATGGCGATGGCAGAACTTCACCAGCGAGCCGCCGCCCAGGCCGACCATCAGGATATGGCGCGGGCGCGGCACGAACAGGGCGAAGCCCATCATCGCACGCGTGTAGGCCAGGACCAGCGCGTCCGGGCGCGACAGCAGCATCTCGCTCTGGATGTCGCCGGGTGCGAATTCGAGGGTGCGGCGCCGGCCGCGGGTGCGCACCAGCGGCGCTGCGGGCGGGGCGTCGGCGGCGAGGAAATTGGGACGGCGGGCCATGGCGCCAGTATAGCTTGTTGGCAAGGATGGGTTTCTGATAAGCTGGCCCGTATGGACTCGACTATGATGGTACTGGCGCTCGCCCTCGGCAACCTGGCCCTGTGCGCGGCCCTGTTTTTCTTCGAACACGTCGACGGCCGCCCGGCGGCGCTGTCGCCCTGGGGCTGGGGCCGCCAATACCAGGCGGCCGGCTGGCTGCTGCTGGCCATTGGCGCGGCCGGCATCATGCCCGAGGGCCTGGCCTTCCCGGTGGCCTACGGCCTGGTGTTTGCCGGTGTCGCCTGGGAAGCGGGCGCGCAGTGGGAGCGCGCGGGACGGCCGCGCTGGCGCCGCGTGGTGGCGCCGCTGCTCGGCCTGGCGATTGCCGCCTTCGTCATCTGCAACCTGATCGACCCCATCGGCCTGCGCGCGCTGGCGGCGTCCCTGATCCTGGGCGGCTTCTACCTGGCGGCGGCGCTGGCGCTGGCGCGCGGCTGGAAGGAAGCCTCGATGCTGCGCCGCTTCATGGCGCTGTCGACCGCGCTGCTGGCGCTGGTGGTCGGCGCGCGCGGCGCGCTGGTGCTGGCCGCGCCTGGCGGCTGGGGCTGGATGAGCAACGACCTGCTGCGCCAGCTGCACAGCGGCGCGCTGTACCTGTTGATGGTGCTGGGCGCCTTCGGCTGGCTGTTGCTGGGCCGCGAGCGCCTGCAGGGCGAGCTGGCGCGCATGGAAGTGGTGGACCCGCTGACCGACGTGCCGAACCGGCGCGGCTTCTTTCAAGCCCTCGACCCGTGGATGGCGCTGGCGCGCCGTCCGGGCCAGCCGACCGCGCTGGTGCTGTTCGACCTCGACCAATTCAAACGTATCAACGACGGCTACGGCCACCCGGCCGGCGACGTGGTGCTGGCCGAACTGGCCGCGGCCTGCAAGCGCCAGCTGCGCGACAGCGACCTGCTCGGGCGGCTGGTCGGCGTCGAATTCGCGATCCTGCTGCCGAGGACCAGCCTGGAAGACGCGGCCATGGTGGCCGAACGCATGCGCGCCGCCATCGAAGCCCAGCGCGTGAAGACCGAGCGCGCCATGATTTCGCTGACCGCCAGCTTCGGCGTCACCACCCTGCGCGCCGACGACAGCAAGGTCACGCTGTTGGCGCGCGCCGACGAGGCGATGCGCGCGGCCAAGGAAAAGGGACGCAACCGGGTGGAGCTGGCTGCGCCTGCCGTGCTGGCCGAAGAATAAGGGGGCGTCAAGGCCGGGATCCAGCGGTCAGGCGCCGAAAGCACCGTCGATGGTATGCATCGCGCCAGTGACAAAGCCAGCCTCCGGCCCTGCCAGCCACGCCACCATGCCGGCGACCTCTTCAGGGCGGCCATGGCGCTTGATCGCCATGAAGCTGTGCATCAGGTCTTTCATCGGGCCATCTGCCGGGTTCGCGTCCGTATCGATCGGTCCCGGTTGCACGATGTTGATCGTGATGCCGCGCGGACCGAAATCACGTGCCAGCCCGCGCGCCATGCCCTGCAACGCGGACTTGCTCAAGGCATAGGACGCCATGCCGGGCAAGGGCATGCGGTCGCCGTTCACGGATCCGATCACGATGATGCGGCCGCCTGGGGGCATTTGCCGCGCCGCTTCAACCGATGCGTGGTAAGGCGCCTGGACATTGATACGGAACAGGCGGTCGACCGCATCCGGGTCCTGCTCCAGCGCGTCGCCAAAGATGGCAATGCCAGAATTGACCACCAGCACATCCAATGGGCCGCTGTCACGCACCCGGGCGATGACCGCATCCCGATCGGCGCTGTCCGTCGAGAAGGCGGTACTGCCTGTTTCGGCGGCAACGAGCCGGGCTGCTTCCGGCGAACCCGAATAGGTGAATGCCACCTTCGCGCCGTCCGCCGCAAAGCGCCGCACGATGGCTGCGCCGATGCCCCGGCTACCGCCGAGTACCAGCACCGATTTGTTGGCGAAATCCGTCATGACCCCTCCTTTTTGATTAATGTAGCGCATGATACAATAACCACCATCGCAGCTGTCAACGAATTTCTTAGTAATGACTACAAAAATATCGCCGCCTCGGGGACGCCCACGCCGCTTCGACCCGGACGAGGCGGTCGCCACCGCGCAGCGCCTGTTCCACGAAAAGGGTTACGACGCGGTGAGCGTGGCGGACCTGACGAAGGCGCTGGGGATCAACCCGCCCAGTTTCTATGCGGCTTTTGGCAGCAAGGCCGGGCTGTACGCACGGATTCTCGATCGTTACGCGGTAACGGGTGCGATCCCTTTGAAACGGATCCTGGCGACGGACCGGCCGCTGGCTGAAGCGCTCGCAGAGGTACTCGAGGAGGCGGCACGCTGCTATGCGCTCGACGCGACCGCTACCGGTTGCATGGTGCTGGAAGGAACCCGGTGCAACGATGCGGAAGCGCGCGATGCCGCCCAGGGCTTCCATATTGCTGCGCAAAACCTCATCCGCAACGCCATCGCCGAACGCTATCCGCAAGAGGCGGATCGGCTGGTCGATTTCGTGTGCACCACGATGGCGGGACTTTCGGCGAGCGCCCGCCACGGGCAGGGCCTGGACCGCCTGCTGGCGACAGCGCGCCTTGCCGGTAAAGTGCTGGCCCAGGTTCTGCCGGCATCATAGCCTGCGCTATTTCAGGCTCTGTAACGCCGCCGCCAGCGTCGGATAACGAAACACGAAGCCTTCCTCCTCCAGCCGCCGCGGCACCACCCGCTGTCCCTCCAGCAGCAGGTCGGCCTGCTCGCCCAGCGCCAGGCGCATCGGCCAGCCGGGCGTCGGCACCCATGCCGGCCGATGCCAGATGCGCGCCGCGGTACGGCTGAATTCCGCCTGGCTCACGCATTCCGGCGCCGTGAAATTGGTCGCGCCCGAGCCGCTCGGCGCCGCCGCGAGTGCCTGCCGCCAGCGGTGCGCCATCGCCCGCACCACGTCATCCACATGGATCCACGACAACCACTGGCGCCCGCTCCCGAGCCGCCCGCCCAGGCCCAGCAGGATCGGCAGCAGCATCATCGGCAGCGCGCCGCCCACGCCCAGCACCAGGCCGAAGCGCATGCATTCGACTTGGGTGCCGTAGCGCGCCGCCATCGCCGCCGTCTCTTCCCATTCGCGGCACAGGTCGGACATGAAGACCGGCTGCGGCGGCGCCTGCTCGTCCAGCGCGGTCGCATCGCCCTGGCGCTGGGTGCCGTAGTAGCCGATCGCGGACGCCGACAGCATCAGGAAAGGCTTGTGCTCGGCGCGGGCGATCCAGTCCACCACCTGCTGCGTGAGGCCGATGCGGCTGCGGCGCAGCGCGGCCTTGCGTCCCTCGCTCCAGCGCGGGCCGAGGATGCGCGCGCCGGCCAGGTTGACGACCAGGTCGACCTGGCGGTTTGGTGCCAGCTCCTGCGTCGAGGCGATGCAGCGCACCTTGCCGTCGAAGCGCCACGCAGCCTGCTTCGGATCGCGGCTCAGGACGATGATGTCGTGCCCGTCCTTCAAGAGCGCGCGCACCAGGTGCTGGCCGACGAAGCCCGTCGCGCCGGTCACCAGCACGGTCCGTTTGCGCGCGTCGAAGGGGATGGCGGCTTCGCCGCGGCCGGCAGCCACACGGCCGAGGCGCATGGCGGCGAAGGCATCGCGGATGCCGGACAGGCCGACGCCCACGCCGCACACGGCCAGGAACACGCCCAGCCAGCCGTTCGGCACGAAGGCCAGGCGCGTCGGCTGGCCCAGCCACGCCGGCAGCTGCATGGCCAGCAGGGCAAGGAAGGCGCCGCCGTTGATGGCCAGGACCGTGTGCGTGACGCGCTCGGTCGCCGGCAGCAGGCGGGTGCGGTCTTCGATCACGAAGTCCCACAGCGTGAGCCCGATCTCGATGGCGAACACGCCGAACAATGCCAGCGCCCACACGCCATGCCAGGCCCAGAATGCCAGGCCGATGAAGAGCAGGGCGTAGAGCAGGGCGCGCGTCGCGTGGATCGCCAGTTCCTGGCGCGCGCCCGCCTTTTGCGGCAGCGCCTCGGTCAGCTCGTGGTGGTAGAGGGTGTCGAAGGCGCCGAGGCAG
>Ga0265797_10007789_pt1 | contig 14488 bp, 13 predicted proteins | sample P2T30metagenome_FD_192433 | JGI IMG/M metagenome (GOLD analysis project Ga0265797, IMG submission 192433) | Plant litter microbial communities from East Loma Ridge, Irvine, California - P2 T30 | ecosystem: Environmental > Terrestrial > Plant litter > Unclassified | place: USA: California... | reverse complement strand
ATTGCTTTAGCAATATTCAATCGCTTGTCCACACGAACCGTACTGTCGAGAACACGTCGAACGAGACATCGAACACGAAACTGCAGAAGAAAGTAGTTTTTTGCACGATGCAGAGCGACAACAACTTGTACAGAAGCAAGACTACGCTATATTAGACGACGAGGAAGTTTGGCGACACTACCATGACAATGCCACTTGCGATAGGGGGAAGAATGGCAACCCCAAGGCATCTACATACAGAGGGGTTAAGCGCACGTATTCATACATGGATGAAAGCGAGTCGACTGTAGTAGACTAGTACGAAACACGTCTTAAACAGCAAGATGCAGACCTGCAAACAGCTGGAGAACTCGACATTCAAGACGACAACGAGCGCCAGCAACTTCTCGATTATGGTTACGGTGAACAAGGAGGTCCTACACCACAAGACGATGACGCATGGCAATACTACCACGATTTAATCTATCGGTTCCTGGTGGGATACTATTACCTAATAACAGCATCCATGTACGATGATCGGAGGCACGCATTAGAGGCGGAAAAGGCAGAGGCGCTGTATACATGGGGTATGAGTCCCGAAGAAAGACGTTAGAGAACGGAGAGAGCAAAGACATTGCACGAGTGGGGTACAAAGTAATACAGCTATTGGGTTCCTAGAGAAATCCAACCGTATGCTAGCCTACGCGCTATTGTACGCAAGTTCCAAATTGCTATACAAGCTAACGGGTAAGGGTTAGCGTTAATAGCGTAGAGTTATATAAGAGACGTTATAGGTAGCTGCAGCGCGTTATAATAAGAGAGTCGCGTTTTGTTTAATAGCCTAAAGCGCAGTCTATATTCTAGCTTTCTTTAGTAGTCCTATCTAGTATAGTTAATTGTGCATTATAGAGTAGAGGTAGTTTTAGTAGGGTCTTAGCACAAGTAGACCGCGAAGCATACTAGACCGCGAAGTATGTATCTACGTTATATTGCTATTAGAATGCCTAAGAGTTCTGCTCTAGCTATAGAATGTTTTTCGCGAGAAATACAAGATATTAGTGACATAGCTGCATGTTATGTAGGTTTGGAAGGACTATAGCGATTGCTGCTGATACCGGGGGGTCCGGCGTAGTGCTCGGCGCTTGCCGCTCCGCCAGCCGCATCGCCGGACGCGCCACGCCGAGAACTTGTACCTGCGCGCCCCGATCGCTAACCTCTAGGGCTGGCTCCCGAATAGCTATTGGATCTGGCAGAGAGGTCGGCGTGCTGGCGCGAGAAGATGGAATTGTCGATGAAGGCGTTGTAAGGTGCCCCAAGAGCTCTTGCCGGTTGCTTGGAGCCGGTCGCACTCAAACGCCGCACCCAGACGCCACACTCAGTCGCCACATTATCTCCACGGTGGACACTTTGTCGATTGCAGTGCGCGGGTCATCTTACACGTAACTGCGCAGGGAGACGACTACCTTATCAACATCTGTGATCGCCTTACCCCAGTCACCAAGCTTTAGGTCGGCCAGTACAAGCTGGCTCTAGCGAAGAAAGAAAGCGAACGAACCGAGGACGACCCGGATCCTGCAGCGAACAAACTCGTCGTCTCACAGGACGCAGATGCTCCTCACACATCCCTCGTCGCTGGTATTCATGACGGGCTCGTTATCGTAAATCCACGCATGTTCCCTGGATGTGAGCGGGGAGATTGACGAGGGGAAGCCAGATCCCAGGGTGGCGGAAGTAGCACAGCGTGATGTCGACAAGCCCTTCCTCTTCGGCTTGTTAAGCCTCTGCAAGACCGCCTGTTCCAGCTACTGAATTGTATACAATGCAAATACAGACGACTTTAGCCTCAGCATCGAAGTAGGGGTTCACGAGACCGGCAATCGCGTGGATTCGGGAGATGGGATTGCCGAAGACAGGGTCGGTCCAAGCAGAGATCCGTGCGACTCTACCACGCCACCTGACGACATGCTCCAGGCTCTGCAATATGCAATGTGGGTAGCTTAGCTGCAGGACGGTCTGCCTCGCTCAGGTCACCCGTTCGCCGTACAGGAATCAACATATCTCAATGGGGAAGGAAATGTATCCGTTAGCAGGCACGAAGTTCGTTGATATAGCAATGACGTCATGCGTCTTCGGAGCCCGTCGCTTGGGGAGCAACGACGCAACGGCGCAACAGCGCGAATGCATGGTTCCAGCTATGCCGGCACGCCAAAGGCCTACATAAAGCTGAATAGACTATGCAACGGGACATGCGCCGTCGTTACTGCCCGTCGAAGCTATCACCTCGGCATCGGATGAGGACTGAAAGACGAGCTAACCTCTTTCTCATCCCTTCCATTATCCAATGGGCGGATGAGACGAGCTGGACCGCGTCGCAAGAGAATTAGTACGAACAACTAGGACTGCGGGCGCTGGTCGAGGAGTCCACAAGCCTCCGGTGCGACATCAGTCCACATCCACAAGCGCGATCAGAGAGACGCGTTTGAAGACACCGCCAACGGTCTGAAAATGTGGTTAATGGGACGCTCTCCGATTCTCGTCGTCGTGCTGGCCGAAGTAGATCTCTCAGCTTGGCGGGTGTAGGGTCTTCTTCGAATTTCTCTTCCAGAGGAATAGGAGGATGGTCTTTACTCTCGCGCCGCCTTTGCTGAAGTTGGACAGCAACTGAGCGACGACGCGGCTTCGAAGCGGAACGGCCAGTCGACATGGAAGTTTGGCAGTCCGTCGAGAAGGCATCGAGCCTGCGAAAGTCCTGCTCATTCACTCCTGCAGATGATCCCGTCCATTCTTTGAAGACTATAACATCATCGGTCCCGTTGCGAGCTTATCCGTAGCGGATGCTGTCTGAAGGTGGTCTGAGACGAGACCGCGTAATTGCACCTGGCGCACTTGCCTCCAGCAAGTGTGACAGCGACAGTCTTATCCACGGTCGATATACAGGACATTCTGATTGACATGTACAGTGACTCAGACTCCTTGCATGAAGCAGTCACAGCTGTTGACTGGATCCGTGGCATTCATACGCCCTGCTGTTCGGGATACATAGATACAAAGTCGGAATAGATGGTACGTCGGCGACCTGCTACTGAAACGCACTTACAGACGAGTTCTCAACCTGCAGTTCTGGCGAGCTGGGTCTGAAATGAGGAGAGCGCATGAAGCTGGATGAGCATAACGACAGCTCTAGCTAATAGCTGATCTTGGACAACGAACATTGTGCTTCGCCCACAATGCCCAAATCTGCGCTATCCTGTCCTATGCGCAACTCGGCGCAGTGTATGAACCTAAACAATACACTCACTCTAATACCGAGCGCCTAGACATCCAGGCTGGGCACCAGGACATTTGGCTCTGGCCAAGCCTACGGTGGCTACTAGTGACATTGCCGCTACGGCCAGCCAACTGCCCATATCGCTTCAAGAGCGTTTCCACCTTCCCACCAGTGGAACGACAGCATTGAATTGGAGGCGGTTTCAGGAGAGCATGATACAGGAGTAGTCTACGGTCTATTGCTCGTGTCTTCATTTCTCTCCGCGGCAGAGCCTAGTAGATTCGGTCAATGTGAGCCTGAGATCCAACTCCGTCAAATGGGCTTGCAGTGAGCGAGGCTTCATATGCCTAACCATCCACTCGGGCGCTTCGAAGTCGCACATCATCTTCATCTTTGTGGGCTTGGTGTACGCGTACATATACAAAGCATCTCGATACGGACGCGAATCGTATCCATGTGAAGAAGGTCATACGCCGATAACAAAGGCAGAAAGCTCCGCATTTGTGACATCCACCTCCCCGAGACCCTGAATAGACTCTCTCATTGTCGCTTGCGAGCGGTTGCGACGACCAAATAATCAACAATGCTGAACAGGAAGCTCACATGTGCGTCCATGCCAAACACACGTACGGAAAGGCTGCAGAAGACCGAAGCGAAGCTCCGACTGGGCGCAGCTGCGGGCGGCATTGCTTGAACTTGAAGGCGTCTGCTAGACTTGTCTGAAGTATTGATAGCATCTGCGTAGTCTTCATGGACTCGCCGTTGCAAGCGGTATGGGGCCAGGGTCGCGAACGGTTAAGAGGAGCCCTTTGTTGGTGGGTCAGTTTTGTATCTGCATTGCGCCTGCCCGAATACAGAGCACCGTTTGGATGATGAGAAGGATATTGCATTAGCGACGCGCTTGACGAAGTATCTGGGGTCAATCAGCGAGGCTCGCATCATCCGCTTGTTCCATTGCTCGTACGTCGAAATGCTATACGCCGTGTCAATGAGACTATTGACTGTAATAGACTACGACAATATAACGGATGGCCTCGCACCAACATGGATTGAGTGCATAGGACTGCGACAGGATGGTGAAAGTCACCTGGCTCTTCGTTGAGCAAGCACGTGCTTGTTTCGTTCATTCCATCTGGTATACTGCGTCCATGATCCATGATCCATCGCGTGGAGATTGCGCGTGCATCTTTCACTTATCTAGAATACTTCCTTTCCATGGTGCCAGTGACTTGAAGGCTCCGACACACCCATGCTGTTGGTGACACCGGACGGAAGTTCCTTGGCCGCGGGCTGGGATGCACATACTTCACTCCGAAGTAGATTGACAACGCCGTTGTCACGGAGGAATGAAGCTGTAATTTCCTTAGGTACATACTATCGTACCGCGATGATCTCGTCGACCTCGCGTAGTTCCTGGTCGCTGTGGTTAGGGCAGAGGCAGGGCGTGACGATGTCGTCGTTCCACCCATGTATAGCCAGCCCGGTAGCGAATGTCGGAGCGCGAGCTGTTTACGTCCATCAAAAGCTCGATGAGAGGCTCTCGTATTGGTGATGCGAAAATTCCTCCCGCGGCCGTTCATGTGACCTGCGTCTCGGGCAGCTCAATATTTGGCCCAAAACCTGTTAGCCCAGCTCATTGCGTAAGGTCATTCTTCAGGTCGAAACAGAAAAGATCATCCACAGCAGTCGGCATGTGAGAACGAGCTGGCCGTCATGGCCCTATGATCACTGTTGGTTCTAGTTACTCATCAGGTGGAAATAGGAATCATGGTCTTGAGTGCAGGGTAAAAGACATCTTCACATGACACCAAATTCGGAGAAAAGAGCGGTAGATCTCTGACACAGTGGTCGTATCAGAGTGCCAGTGTTGGGTTTGATGGGCCGGCTGATGGGAGTGGCTTTGCCGATTGATGACCCATCGCGACGAGCGACTTACAACATCCGAAATCCATATGTACTCATGCAATCAGGCTACCTCGAAACAAAGAGAAGTATCGTCAAATCAAGAGCTTGTGACTTTGCCGACGCATCTACCGACGCGCTGTCACCGACCTCAATTTGATGTCTTACAACAACATCGTCCTAATAGACGGACGGCGCGTCCAGCACTTTTCAGAAACGAACAGGACACATTGGATGGCACAGATAGTGTCGCGGTCTGAAGCATGAAGACATGTAATAAATTCGGCGCGTACGAGTTCGACGAGGGTGTTGGTGTCGCATGGCTCGAAACGGATGGCGAAATGACGACCCACGACTCCGGGCCAGTGTTGGATCTTTCTACAAGAAGATCCTCTCCAGTGAGGATTGTGGGCGAATCATGCGGTAGGGATATTCAGTGGAGTGAATGAAGATTACACAGCTTGATCTTTGATCTTCTCAAGCGTTAAAGGATACTCGGGCTTGCGTTTGGGGCCACGTTGACAGCCCACAACAAGTCACCATCGGTGGCCCAGCGTCCGTTGTGGCTTGTCAGCAATGCTAGTAGCTTACCGAAGTATAACAAGAGGCATCTGGCCCGCAGCATCAACCTTGTCCAGCTGGCTGCCTGTAATACGTTGTGTGACCGACGCTGATCTTCTGCTGTTAGAAACACGTCTTGCGCTACGCTGATCCGCTAAAGCCCATACAGCGGGTGTCGTGTTGCTATTAGTCGCTGGTGAGTTGTTCGGGATAGTAGCGGCGTATCCGGATGTTTCTTTGAGGGGAACCCGATATGAGGACGTGTATCAGCGAAAGATACGGTTTGGTGATCTGCAACCTTGCTGCTATAGCGATGCAGTGTGGTGAATAAGGCATGCTGCAATTGTACCCATTGAAGCGCCGTTCGGTAGCTCTTTGCGGCGTATTGTACTTGGGTGTGCATGTGAAAACCCACTCTGATTTCCGCGATACTTTGAAGACGGCGACCCTCATTGCACTTACTGACCTATGATGGTGGAAGTAGCGCTGGGATGTTGACTATATCTGCAATATTGAAAGCTTTGTGAGAAGAGCAGGAACTTTCGGTATCGAGATGGGGAACATCTACGATACCCATGTTGTCCAGTCACCCAGGCCAGCCGGGGTCGATCTGGTATCTCGAGCGGCGCATTACAACACGTCGACATAACCAAGAAGTTGAGCGCCTGTTACGTTCTTGTCGGGTAGTTCTGCTCTCGTCGACCAATCGAAAAAGGACTCTTCGCTGCTCACATCCATGACACAAATTGCGAATAGTGCTCAGCGATCAGTTGACGTCGCAGCTTCACTTTCAGTCCCAGTCAAGCATATGCTTGCCCATCTTTTAATTGAGAAGCGTGAGAATAAAGAGGCAATCTTGACCCGATTTCCGTGATTACAACGTCGTATACAGGGCATCTTTGCTGGTATTAGCGAGATGGCGCAAGGCGTTCTGCGACTTCTAGTCTAGGTAAGGAAAGCAATGGGCAACTCTGGGTAGAGGGATGCAAGACCCCCTTTCGGACCAGATTTTCGCTGCGACTGCTCATATGAAAGCGTAGGTGCGTAGTGTGAGTTCAACTCCGAAGAACATGCGAACGTATCAAGAGATCCTGATCTGCTCTTGATGCAATTAATGGAACCGGTGCGCGAGGTGTCGATGATGAAGGATGATGTTGCCCAGATGGGCGAAGAGGACTCAGCTCGGGAGTGCGGCGGCAACCAATCAGCAACTGGGAAAGTCCGCAGCACCAAGTCACGTGCGCTTTGGCGGCAAGCCCTAGTGCCCGAGTTACGCGGACGCACCTCAACCACCCCACCGTCGCCATTCCTCATACACCGTGCCTTATCCATCTCAATATGGCAGCAACGTTTTCGGCTACTTCATTCGCGCATATTGCCGTGTCTCTCACAGCGCAGCCTGAGGAGTTGGGCCCGGAGCCGCGATTACGCCAAGAATTACCCGCCATGGGGATAGCTGGGAGCGCCGCCAGCCCAGTCAGTCATTCGCGTCGCATCGCTCGCAACAACCCAATCCCACCATATTTACACACCAAGGTCATTCGCAATACGTCCAGTGATGATCGAGGTGGTCAGCGCGACACCCGAGGCCCATGGTCTTTGCGCACCGCCGATCTCTTTGCTGAGTGACCTTGGTCGCCATCATCTTCACCGCAGTCCCAATCAGTGGTCAGTCACTTCTACGACACTCCTTCTCACCTCTCTAGTGTCATCTCTGACAGTCCCAGACACGCGCAATAAGTCTACATGCTCGCCCCAAGATCCGGCTTTCCACCAACAATATCCTCGATCGCGACGCTCCTCCTACGCACGCACTCTCCTACCACCTCAAAACGATCTGCCCCACCTGCTCGTCGTGATGCAACCAAGATGCGCTGCAGTCGCTACGCCATATGACGTCATCCAGATGGAACACTTGTCACCTTACCATGTGGTCTGGATGGGAGGCCCGTCACCCACGTCTGCGACCACTACCGCCACCACACAAAAGCGATCGTTCCTCCACGAGAAGCGGGTTGTACCCCTAACCGATGCGACGGAATCAGCCGGGGTCATTTGGCGTCCCACGCGACAAACACATGGTGGTCATGGGCGGTCGGATCGAGGAGGTCAGCATCTTCGACATGCTTCCAATAAGGGTTACACGCGCAAGCTATGGCTGCTCGCATCGGTGGAGACGCCTGAGCGGGAATTAATTAAGCATCGGGCGCAGTGGATCAACAGGGGCTACTCTGTGTCTTCCGTGCCGCGATTGCTGCAGCCCGCACCGCTTCATCGGACAGCCTGGACGACCAGACCGACTTCTCGGTCTCCTCTACCCGCCTACTACGATCCCAGAAACCCAGAGCCCAGGAGAGTGACCAGTAAGTGGGCGACTGCTCCGGTCGGTGGCGAGGCTTCGTTGATTGAACGCGGTATCTTGGCTTTCGCAACATCCGGCTCTGCCACTTGCGTCAGAAAGATTTGCACTGTTCGTCATGCTGAGACCCCGACTGAAGGCATTGCAAACTCGGACACATTCTGCGGCGGCCCAGCGACCCAGCGATCAGACTAGCCGTCAATGACGAGCCTGTGACTTCTCGCTCCCCATTCACGACGTCATTGACTGGAGCTGAGGGAGATGGTAGGACGGTAAGGACGATGCAAGCGCATACGAGGCGACTGCAGCTCGGTGTGCCAAAAGTTCGCAGCTGCCACCGGTCCAATGGCGTCCAACCACACGCAAGTATAGACGAGCAGGACAAAGTACAAAAAGTCCTAAGCTCATGGCCTGAGGAGGACTGACGCGGAGCCAGACGGCCAGAGGTAAACTCATTCAACCAATGCTGACAGGAATATGGCTCAGTTCGCTTGTTGCGACAGGATCGGTCGCGTCGCAAGGACCACAGCATTGACATTCAACAGCACGATAGCACGATACGTATGCGACCACCTTCTACATGGCCCCCATGGTACCGACATACCATCATTCCCGTACGCTCGATCTCGCATACGATTGCAACACTAAGCCTCTTTCCTGAGCCTCCCTCGCCCGAGCCACGACGAACACCTCACCTAGCTGGTCGACACTAGACGTACAAGGATGAGGGATATGACTGTTGGGCTGGAATAGACATTCGTACGTGACCCGGATAGCGAGAGACGACAGTCTCGTCACGATGCAAGCATGGCAGGTCAGCCTTTTGAACGCAAGTGGCACTTGTGCGGCACTTGAGGCTGGACTTCGTTCGACAGCACCACCAGGGAGGGGGTTGGAAGAAGTCCTTGCTTCCGCTGCTGCTGTAGGGGGATGACATGTTCTGCGGGGGTAGTTGCGGGTGGTTATGCTGCAGCTATGGTGGACGTAGAGTATGCGCGCGTCTGGCAGACTGGATATACGTCCCATAGCGTAGACTAATTCGGAACCACTGCTGCGTGTCATGCTCCTTTCCGACGCCCGCTCTGCTTTCGTCCATTGCGTCCAAAGCTTTAACCCTGTCATTTGCGAGCGTTTATAGCCACGCTGCCGTGCCACATCAACGTCTCTCTTCCTGCTGGCACCAAGTCTGACTGAAGAGCATGCTATCAGGCCTGCTCTCCATCCTCGCATCTCGTCCTCGAACAATCCACATCAGTCTGGCTATGCCTCAGTCTTTGTGTCCAGGGCGCAAAGTCACACCATCGTCTTTCCGAGCACGTCAAGTTCCGATCGCAGACGTGTTATATAGTCCGCGTCAAGCCAGCATATCTCCTGTAAAGGGCTTACACGATACCAGGAAGAGGAAACTTCAAAGGGTACTCAGGCGCTATGCGAAGAACGGGGTTGCGGGTGAAGGGCAGCATCATCGGCACTTTATTTCGACTTCATCTTGGACGCCAAGCTTGGCTTTCGGGTTCGCAGCAATGCAGTAGTTTTCCGCAAGATCACAACAAGGCGCACTGTAGTACATCATATCTCATCTATAGCGTTTGTGAAGAGATTGGACTAGTCGCAATGCGGCGTTATTTAAGACATGAACAAACTTAAGAAGTAGCTTAATAACGGCTGAATTACTGGGGACATAATTCGAAACGATCTTTGAAGTAGCTTGCATGAATTCTGCCCGGGTAGATGTCTTTCCCATCGAGCGGCAAAGGGCTTTGCATCTTGGTAGCTACTAGAAAGGCCGATCAAATAAGAACAAGGTCGATATCAGATGCTTTAAACTGCTAGACACATAAACTTAAACAATTACGCAGTGCAATTTATGGAAGGAGTGCACGGACAACGTATACTTATCAATTATTATCGTAGAATTTGTGGTGGCTGTACGCGTTCCACAGCTTTACGCCGGATATCTGAGGTAAACTTTAATTCAACTCGGCAGCCTCTACAAGGAGCTGGAATGAACATCGGAATCGCTTGCCCAGCTCTAATTTTACAACCTTAATCGCGTTTTCCTGCTATAGGCCTTTGAATGCATTACCTACGACTTGGGTAGTTCTTCGACTCAGCTCACTCCGCCAGATTAAGAGCATCGCATTGAGCGCAACGTTCTCGTCGCATCGTAAGGCTAGAGTTATATGCGTGTCTATAAAGCTCCGCTTATTAAGGTTGGTCGGTTGCACTGAGACGAAGTGGAAGATTTGAGAGTTGTTATGATTAACTCGTTGGGGTTGACGGGCGCTGAGTTGAGACTATCACTGTACACTGTGTTGCATATCGAGACTACGGCGGCTCAAGCGGGGATAGCTCTATACAATCGGACTCACGGCTACAGTAGTTGGAGGCGTCAGTCATCTGAGATCTTGCTCTGCCCTCTTACATACCAAGTCTATCCTCGTCTTGCATGTTTGATGCATCTGGTTCTAGTGCACCTGCTAAGGGCCTGATAAGCAATTGATGTTTGCGAGAGAGCAGTTGTTGAACCGACTCAAAGTGACTCTGTCCGGTGAAGAGTGTCATTTTACACTTGGTGTATGCGCATCAGGTTCGCAGTCGTCCGGTTCTCCAAGTAACGTTGAGTGATCAGGCAATGGATAAGGAAGTGGTTGAGATATGGGTAAGCCCGAGGAGCGATTGGCAGGAATCAATGGTAGCATCAGCATGCGTGAAGTGTCAATATGTCAAGAGGCAGTGTCGTTCATTCATGTTCTTCTAGCTCAACGGCGACGACGTCGCTTTCCAACACCCTTCGCCAGATCCTCACCCACTCTCTTCACCCGAGTCTCAGCAGCGCCATCATGACCAACCCACTTCCTCAAGTCCAGCGTAGCTAAACCCCTGTCGACGTTGCTGCGCGTTGCTTTGGTGATATCCGCAGCAGCCTGCTTTGCTTTCCACAGCACAACCTTCTCTGCGGCCGTCTTGCGCTTCTTCGGCTTGCGCTTCTTGGACAATGGTGATGATGGTGATGATGGTGGTGGTGGTGGTGGTGGTGATGGTGATGACATCGAGAGTGGTGGAGACGAGAGACCTGATGAGGTTTCATCCTCATCATCGGGTGGTAGTGGTGTATCGGAGGGTGGGAGGGGAAGCTCTTCATCCTCATCCTCATCCTCATCCTCAGCCTCGTCCTCGCCCTCATCCTCAACCGTGCGCTGGATCGGCGAGAGAAGTGAAGAGTCCATGCCCGTAGGCCAATCAACAAATGCAGACGAAGACTCTTGCTGTGGTGGTGTTGAGGCTCGTCGTGCGCGCTCAACGTCGGCTTCGGTTTCACCCTCAGCCCCAGACATCAGCACACTGCTGCTTGGGTGCGGCGCCGATGACATACGTAATGGTGGGGTCGGTGGTCTTGATGATGGCTTGCGCTTGGCAGCGGTGGAGAGGGTTTGCTGGGCGTAGGAGGGGACTGGTGGGCGTGATGGGGTGGAGAGAGAGCTGCCCATTGTGAAGAATTGTGATGAAGGTGAAGTGAGGTGTAGTGCTGAAGAATGCGTACGTCTCGCGGAAATTGCTCATTATATGGTGACGTGTGGGCTCATGCATCACGCCATAATCTGCTTCGTTAGGAAAGGAAGTGACGCCCTCCTGCCTCAGACTCCAAGCCCTGCTTCGTCGAGGCAGGAGCCAACCACCACTGTCGCTAGAGGCACGGCGGACATCCCCAGATCGCTCATCCCCGCCAAAATTTGATTAATGAAGCAAAAAGAGGGAGATGCAGCCTGTGGTCATGTAGCAAAAAGTGCAAAACAGAGAAGACCAAACTGAATCTGCAACTCACTGCCTACCGCCACAAGACTACCAACCAACATCTTAACCCCTACTCTGGTTCGGGTGAAAGACCACAAGACGCAAGCCCGCCATCATGTGTTATCGGCCCAGCAAGCTGGAGTAGATCAAATAGCAGTAGACAGGAGCATTACACCATTACGCGGACAACCCTGCTCCCCAACGCTGACCAGAGCGAAGAGGCCATCAATAGACATTCGAAACTCCACAATGGTCGAACACGAGGCTCGAACAGGGTGCGTCGCTCCTAGCGCCGTCAGTCTGACTGGACATGTTTGAACATGTTCGATGACCGATTCGAGAATTGTTCGGATCATATGCAGCCAGTTGTGCACAGGACCGTGTTCGCACGTAATGCAGTGCGAGCTGACAGGACTCGTTGCCCGCTTTTGTTTGCACCCTTTTCTGCCCGAGTAATATCCCCGTGGAGATGGAAAGAGGTGGGTGGCTCAAAGCTGTGGCCTGATCTGATGCAGCAGGAGCAGGGTGTGGGCGCGACCTCAACGTCCAGCGAGGCAAGAGCGACGCCATCACCAACATCACAACTTTCGGCCGCTCCGGTGAGTTCACGTGTGCATTGCAGAACCATCATGATAGCCACAATGGAGAGTTGATGCGATATGGAGTGAATCATCCAACCACGAACATATGGCATCTTCTCCTACTGTATCGTGCCGTTGTCGCGAGTGCAGCAAGACGAGTTGGTCATGTGCGAAGAGTTCTCGCCAGGTCACATGCGCGCTCGCATAGTCCTTCAACACCGTTCATCCTTACGCTGTGTTCAAGGCTTCAGCCGCTCGCACCAAGCCGCTTAACGCGTGACATTGCGGCGGGCGGCGTTTAGTACCTGGCGTCATGCGACATCAGATGAGCTAGCGACAATCACACCCGCCGATGCTTTCGGTTGGTTTTGAGTACGTCCAAGCGGATCACGTCGCTCTCTATGCGCTTTTGGACGAACATAAATCCACTGGAGATGCAGCCGCTGATCAAGCCGGAGAAGTCGCACTCGTTCCAGTCTGATATCGTGGAAGATGGCCCAAACGACTGGCAACCTGCGATCAGGGCTTCATGACCTTGCTAACGGCCTATCATGCGCGGCGATATTGTATCACCCTCGGAGCTCGATATTGGAGATGCGCTCATTCCACGATGCGTTGTGTTCTCGACGTTTGAGGCCTGCGCCAGCCTCGACCACCCGTGAGCAAGTAGCCGAGCTGATGTATTGCAGCACTATGACAAGAGAGAGAATGTACCTGCGGTGTACTTGCACCATTCCAGACCGTTCTCGAGCGCTCTTACCAGCTTGTACTGGTCGTCGAAAGCGAATGGCGGTATGTGTAGAGCCATCTTCACTCCAATGGCTGGTACCACCTCACCAACTACTTTGCTTAATGTTGCAACACTCAGCGTAGGATCAATTCGACTGCAGAGATCAGCCAGGATTGGAGGCCATGGCAGTCCTGCTGTTGCACGTTTGCACTACGTCCGGCCACGAACGCACCGTCGCTTACATCCTTCTTCGATCTGGGTTCTGGCTCTCGAAGGCAAGGAAGCGATGCAAATCACCCGTAGAAGGCATTCGGTGGTGGTTGGGGTTCTCAACTTTGCAAGAGCCAGTTTATTTGGATGAAGATTATTAGTCGGTGGCTGGATCCAAGGTCTGGCGACGTCAGGTCGTGGGCAGCCAGGAGGAAAGCCGATGGCCGATCGGAACGAAGTGGAAATAGATGTATCGTCGGCGCAACTTTTGTATGGGACTAGCGAGCGGGCGAGAGGCGCTTCGGCAACGCGGCGCCTTCTGGTAGGCAGTCATCGAGAGGACGCGACTCCACAGCGAAAGGCCGTCGAAATAGCTGGACTACCCCGATCAGCCGCCCGGCGGAAGGGGAATATAGTTACGGTGGATTTAAGATGTCTCGCTGCCATGGTAGTGTCGTGGGGCGTGCGTAGACGTCTCATGTGCGTTGGTGAACTGCGAAAGGTGATCTTGGGCCATGGCGGTGCGAGCGAAGAGCATGCGTTACCAGGGCCAAGCAACCGGAGACTTCGGCGGCTTCATTGTCGCGTCGCTGCGAGGCATATCCCAGACATCGTGCCGGGGCTCCCAGCTTCCTGATCCCGAAGCCCATGATGATCTGGTGAGTGACCAAGCGGCTTTCGACTGCCCCAAATGCATCTTATACGCGCTGCGCAACTACCCGCATATGAGGTTCGCGTAATGGGTCCATTGCTCGTGTGGCTTTCTCGCTGGTGAGCAGCGTTTTGCCCGGGTAATTCTGAAACTGAGCGTTGTGGACCATTGGTAGCGCAAGCTCGTGAATCGGGCGCAGTGAAAGCCCCAACAATATCCCCGCAGTATCACCGCCCCAGGCTCATTCTTTCCATCGTCGACAGAAAAGATGCGAATCCATGATATCGCTACTCCAGGGGTCTGAACGCTTTCCAATTCGAGGTCGTGCGCGCGCGGCAACGTGGGCGGCAATGAGGTGCCGATGGATACCTACAAGGCGCTGCCAAGTCCTATCGCCACGGCCCCTTCATGACGCCGTTGGAACGTCCGCGCTTCGTCGACTCGTGGAGTT
>Ga0265797_10007788_pt1 | contig 14494 bp, 19 predicted proteins | sample P2T30metagenome_FD_192433 | JGI IMG/M metagenome (GOLD analysis project Ga0265797, IMG submission 192433) | Plant litter microbial communities from East Loma Ridge, Irvine, California - P2 T30 | ecosystem: Environmental > Terrestrial > Plant litter > Unclassified | place: USA: California... | reverse complement strand
TCTCGTGGAGCTGGACGCCCATAAGCCAAGCAACGAGGACTTGCGCATGACTCTACACCAGAGAGTGTACCGCGATAAGTGGAATGCACTGCGACATTTCTTCCTGCGAAAGTGGCGGACCAGAGTGTGGACTATCCAAGAGTTCGCAATACCGGAAGAAGTCACTTTCTGGTATGGAACGACGATCATCCGCCGGGACGCGACCTTCGCAGCGTTGGCAATGGCAGATCGAAGCAATGCGCCCAGGTTCAAGGACAGCATTGCGTTTCGCCATTGGTTCAATCGGCGAAGAGCCTGGTTGCTGATGACTATGCGCGGAAGTCGGACAAAGACGTCCATCTCTCCCTCGTGGCTTTGATGGCGTACTTCTGCGATTGCGATGCCACGAATGACAAAAACCGTTTCTATGGTCTTGCTGGACTGTCGAGCAATAACCACGGCTTCGACGTTGACTACTCACTGGGCGCCGAGGAGGTCTACCTACGCTTTGCAAAGTCTTTCATCACGCAACACAATTCGCTCGATACAATCAGCTTCGCGGTCATCTTCGTTACTCGTTGCTTTCTTGGTCTGCCGACTAGCGGACAAGAGTTCAACCTCTCGTAGCCCCGTTGATGGAAAACCAAAGCGCTACTGACTTCCTCGGTAACCTTCGGCCGCCGTGGTTCCTTGAAAATGACAATGTAAAAGCGCAACACATGGCGGGGGATCCAGAGAGCCGTGTACGAATTCGAGGGCTCGACTCTGAGTGCTCGTGGCTGCGTCATAGACGTCGTCAAGTCGCTCGGGGGGTCGCAAAGCGCTGCTGTAGAAGCCGCCTCAGATGTATCACTCTTCAATAATGCCTCACCGGATGATGTTCTCATGAGTGTTTGTAGGAGTCTTGTGTTGGGTCGCGGAGGTCGCTACATGCAACACGACATGCCCCGAGAATCGATGTGTCGCGACTTTCTTCAGCTGTGTCTCATACTCATGACAGACTCGTCACATCTCGTTCATGAAGCATTCCGACAATGGTGCGAAAATGTTCGAAATCTTAAGATTCACGGACCCACGCTTGAGAATCTCTTGCGTGACGTACTGGAAGCTCATGGCACTGCCGACATGATACCTTGACAAGACGAATACATCCAAGACTTATTCTACGGTCGGTTCTTTGACACGGTTATGAGTATGTCACTGCGACTCATGACGAGCGGCGGCGATCGAGTCGGCATGGCGCCATCGAAGGCCGTGGAAGGCTACCTGATTTGCTTTCTCTTTGGATGTAGCGTGCCTATCTTGCTCCGCAAGCATGAGACCCAGAACACCTGCACTATCATTGGGGAATGCTATCTTGATGGCTGCATGGAAGGCGAAACGTTGCAAAGTGGTGAATATTGCGAAGAAGTGTTCGTGATAGTTTGACCATGTTTGTCCCAAGATCTCATCATACTACATTGGACCTCCAATATGTCGTGACAAACTTTAGCTAACCGCTAGCGCTTTGTAAGACCACGTCTATGCCGCTCTCGTCGTCGTTGCAGCCCTACTGACCGGCGTACTCGACGCCCTCCTTGTGCTTGTCGTCACCTTCCCCGGACTCGTCCTCCTCACACTCCTGTACGTACTTGTCGGAGTCTCCGGCACCGCCACCGTCGGCAATCGTCCGACCGTGATATCGGCATTGCCACTTCCCTGTTGTCCTTCAATTCCCATAACCATGTAGTTCTGCCTGCCCAGCTTTAAGCCCGCAGCTTCCCAGGCGCGGAAATGGTTGCCGGTATTGATAGTGCCGCCGCAGTGCATGCTTGTGCGAACCGACCAATACTGCTGGAAGTTGGTGTTGTCGCCTTCGATGGAGGGCGCGTTGATGCGCTCTTTCTGCCAGATCTCATAGGTGGCGCCGTCAGATTCGAGGGTACCGAAGTAGTTGGCGGACGCGTTGTCGGAGGGGTTGTGGCGGCCCACTAAGAGGTAAGGTTAGTGACTGACGTGGCTTGGAGTGCGAAAATGGTACATACTGGCCTCGATCACGTAGTACTCCACGAGCGGGTTGTTGGTCCATCCGTACAGCGCTAGGTATGCCCAGCCATTGACGTTGAATGTGCCGGTGTAGTTGAAGAGCCTGGAGCTTCGATCAGCTTGCGTTCATGTAGAATCGAGCTGAGTCAATCATCACTTACATGTCACGCGCAGGTCGAACGCCCTTTCCCACGACGAAGTTGCCACCAGGCCTGTTGTCCCAGGTCACATTGAAGTTGCCGTTCGCATTGTTTTTGAAGTTGACATTGGCGAAGTCGTTTGCCCAATTTTGGATGGAATTGTAGCTGACGCCGTTTTGTCGCGCCTCGAGACCTGGATTGCCCGGTGCGGCAGCGGCAATGTTTGCCAAAACGGCGAGAGCTCCAGTGACGGCGGTTGCGAGTGAGAACATGGCGAGCTAAAGAACAGCACACAGACTTCTCTCTGCTATGAGTGCGCTTCTAAGATTAAGAGTAGCTGCAATGATCTTATGTAGTCCCTAGCATTTCTAACGCCTTATCGATGCCTTTCCACCGGAGTATCATCCCACCCAATGCAATAAATTTCCTATCGTAGCCATCATTGATGCGAAGCACTCCACCCGCTGCTACTATATCCTGCGTTTACGAACATTATCCATACGACGTTGCGAGGCATGTTTTGGTGCGTTGTGACCCGGTTTCGTGGAATCTATGGGCTAAATCGAACGGGAGTACAGATCATACCCGTTTCCGGGTCGTGGACGCCCAGCGTTCTGGGAATACGAGTTGAAGTTGATGCAGTGCGTGAGATTCGTGAAAATAACCGATGGCTAATGTCTGGCATCTAGAAGGTGGGCGTGAACCTGGACCGACCAGCAACCATGCTTGCACTCAAAGTATACCCAACTATAGCAAGTGTGCAGCAAGTCAATATTGTGACGCATATATGCAGTTTGTATTGCTGGCTTGGTTCGAGAGATGGGCTGATCCGGGTCTATGGTGAAGTGCTTGACAGCCTCTCAGTGCCACGTAGATATCTCTTGTAACACAGGCTTTCGGTGATGTTATTCTTCACACTCGGCATGAAGTACTGGGCAGGTATAGACTTCACCATGGCGGCCGATGCCAAGAAGCAATCGCGGCGAGCTTGGAAATCATTCGCTTTAGATCAGGATGATACTTGGCTCATTCACATCTCAAATGTCGCGCAGGCCAGTATTGTCGCTATCTGACATACAAATTCGCCGATAGCGACCTCGCCTGCTGACCGGCTTGTGATGACGGCCGTTCTACCGGTAGAAAGTGGATGTACGTCCGGGCCGCCACGCTGCGCGTGTTAAGGTGAGACAACTTCATCTCTTGGAATCTCCTTCGGGTTTTTTTAAGTTGTTCTTTTGCCAGTATTTCGTTCCTCTCATCAGTCGTGTGATGGTGTCCTTAACCTTCTCTTACGCTCCAGATCGCGCGGCCATCAACTCGCTCATCGCGATGAAATGCGTTCAGTCTGTCGTTTCTTGCGCTTCTCCAGTGACTGCTGGGTATGAGTGGCGAAAAATCAGTGGTTGTCGACCGAGGCTCGCCGCTCGAGGGACATCCGTGGTTTGTTCGGCGCGCTTTCTCACACGCAAATCGAAGGAGTGTACATGAGGGACAGATTGAAGCTCAAGGAACGTTGCCAAAGATATGGTAGCAATCAGGGAGAATGGAGATCCCGACGTGGAGGTGTGATGGAACCACGGCAAATCTTGTTCGCCCAGGGCAAGCGTGGACCCACATCGTCGGCAATTCGAAAGCGCTTGAGAACTTCCGCTTCTCGACGTCGGCATCGTGCAAGCTGAAGATAATTTGGAGCGATGAAGGGACAAAGCCTGACATAAAGCCACATTCTATAAAAGGTAACGTACACTACTCATTAGCGAGATGTACCGATGACTGCGACGCGTGATTTTCGGGCCTGAAAGACAGCCAAGCGGCAACTCGAGAACGTTACGCGTCTCAGTGATGGTGCGCCTCGGCGATGGGTAAAGGGCATTGTGCATTACTTACCAACTTCAGGTAATTCGGGGAAGACGTTCCCGGATCTCAGTCAGTCCCTACATAGCCTCCCAGTCTGCGTCGTAACATATCCCTTCTGCCCCTCCACAGTCCAGCCTTCACTTCCAACCCCAGTCGGCGCATAGAATAAGCCCCACGGATCGAATGTCTGCTTGATGCTCGACAGTCTCAGATAGTTGTCGTACCCATAAAACGCCTTCTGCCAATCCGGATCCATCACATCGGCCTCATTCAGATAAGTACCACCGCCAGGCGTCAAACTCCGCAACGAAGCCGTCCAATTCTCCGTGATGCGGCGATTCACCGCGTCAATCTCAGACTGCGGAAGCTTCTCATTCCAAATTGTGCCAACGATGGCGAACATGTAGGCGTTGCGCCAGGCGGGGCCGACGGCATTTGGTGCAGCACCAGGCGGTGCCGCGCCGTTGATATTGTACGAGATGAGAGAAGATCCATTGTTGATTGCATGCTGGATGAAAGCCATGGTGTCGCTGAGCAAGCCAGGATTGACCCAATTCTCTTTCGGGAACAGACGCGACGCAGTGCGCACGTTAGGAGTAGCGATGCCATCAGGTGGGAAGGAAGTACTCCACATATCGTAGAAATTGTCGTATTGGAAGTAGGCGATGTCGGCATCAGCAATGAAGCCGAGAGATTGCCATTCAGTGACGAGGATCGCGGACATGCGCTTGAAGTCGATGAGCGTCATGTTTGGGACGACCCAGGGACGCACGTCCCAGATGAAGCCTCCGTCTCCAGTCGGAAAGATAGACGAGTAGCCGTAGCTACCTTGGTCGGCAAATCCTGGAAAGCGACGCCAGTACGCCGAGATACCGGCCCAGAACACGTCGTTGGTGACCGTGCCGGAAGCGCCAGACGTGATGGTGAAAGTCATTCCTGCGCCCATTAGCGCTGTCGGGGTCAGGAAAATCATCGTAACATACCCGACATGGTCATCTTCGGATACACCTTGAAGGTGACCGATGTCACTACTCCGAATGTGCCTCCACCCCCACCGCGCAAAGCCCAGAACAAGTCGACGTTGCTCCTCTCGTCAGCGGTAACAAAGCGACCATCTGGAGTCACAACGTCCATGCTGAGAACATGATCAGCAGCAAGACCATACTTAGAAGTAAGAGGTGAATGGCCACCACCTGCGACATATCCGCCAGCAACACCAACGGTCTGGATCTATGTCAGCGTCTTCTGGCTGTATCGTGCAACCATTACTACCTACCTGACACTCTCCGCCCAAGGCAGAGACACCATACTCGTTCGCAGCCTCATAAAGCTCATACACCTCGACACCTGCACCCAATCGCATGGCCGGGCCCTTGTACGACGAGCTTAGCGAGCTGTACGCAGGCATGAAGTCAATAGATTTGAGATTGTTTGTCCAGATCGATAGGGCGCCGGCACCGATCGACTTTCCGAGGTAGTCATGACCGGTGTTGTGAACGACGAGACGAACCCCAGTGTTTCGGGCAAAATTCACGGCGAGCTGGACTTGTGCGACGGTCGTGATCTTAAGTGCCTTTGGTGGAAAGCCGCCAAGATCACATGCGCCACCGTTCGCAGCGTGTTGCGGCAAACATGTCGCGCCCTGGAAGAGCGGGTTCATTACTGATCCCGCGACGTTATGGCTGTGAGATCTTAGCATAGTACAACACTCAGGCAGATTGCACATTAAGCTCACTGGATGTATGGATCTCCCCAGTTCTCCAAGAGAGTCTGGCACTCCGCTGCCTTGTAATGTGGTCCTTCATAGCATACAGCTCCAATCGGCACGGTATCGAAGAGCGCGCCGCCCGTCACCAAGTTCAATGCATTCCATGTGTCTGTAGTTGGCCAGGCGGCGTCGCCAGGATACGTCTTACACATGCCGCTAGAGAATACCTTTCCCGCGGGACCGAAGTCAAAGAATGACGCATTGCTGAGTCGCATAGACTTTAGGTTTGCTAAAACGCCATCCGTGAACTGGTAGACCGCGGGACCGATGCTTCCGTCAATTGCGATTTGGGCGGTGTCGACATTATTGACCGTGGCAGCTGGAGAGACTTAGCAACACCAGTCAATCACATCGTGACGATGAGGATCTCACCGACTATCTCGCCTCCTACAACAACCGTTTGGGCGCCTGTGTAGTATGCATATTGCAGCACTGTTGCCACAATAGCTCCACCATGGGTTCGCATGATGGCCGAAACAAACGAATGGAGAAGAAACAGAACGAGAGTGGGCCTCAGCCGAGATGAAAGAGAGTGAGTGGACCGTGACAATAAACAGCAAGAACAGGCCCTGAGATGAAGATAAACATCTCCAGCAGTACTACCTCATGAATCGAGGAATTGATGCATTCGGAGAGGTCCGAGACAAGGTGACTGGAAGTTCGAAGTCACATCTCTTCCAAGCTCTTTTCGATGAATCCTCTTCAATGCGGCATCTCAACGCGATGGTTGTTGACACGATTCATGTTCCCAAGAGCGCGTTGGCTGCATGTTCGGACATTGAGGCTCTTTCTATGCAGTTGTTTCAGGTGTGTCGAGTACCTACGGTAATTCTTACGCGACGTCGATCACCAGTCGCCTTCGCGCACGCTGTCTGAATTGGGAAACAAGTGTGCGTGACGTGCAGCCTTGTGTGCGTAGATCAATCGAAAGCGAAGCCAGGTATCATCGCAACGATTGCGACGTTTGGCATCAAGTCCGTAGGGTGACAAGATGCTTGACTCGGATCGCCTGTTTTGAGAAAGGACCCGTCGCTAAAAAGGAGGATCGACAACGCCGCCCTGTGCTCTTCGATCTTGTTTACACCTACAAAGTGGGTAGCCAAACACTCTCGACTGACATGCTTTGACAATAGTTTTCGCAGGTATGTAGACGAGCAGAACCCCAGACAGCGCAAATCCACCATGCAGCACCGACTGCAACCAAGCGATCTTAAGTTGCATGAAACAAGTCTACAAAGCAGTCATCAGTCCGACGCTATTTCCTCCCCGCAGTTGGCATGTGCCTTAAGTATCAAGTCAATCGAACATGTTTTCGCTGGCGGAGTGCGTTCAGGATTTTTGTATTCTCTTCTTCTTAATTTCTAGTAATTCAACACCGCAGCCATGGTTCCCAATACGCCCGACGTCTTCGCCATTCCCACGCCGGCACTACAGTTCATCGGACTCTTTATTACCTTCTTCTTTTCTTCACTTGCCCTAGTGGCCTTCGTCATAAGGGTGTGGTCACGACTTAAAGTCACGCGAACATGGGGACTGGATGATTGGCTTATGGTGCCTGCCGAGCTATGTTCTGTGCTGATGTGCGGTCCGTTCTACATGTGTAAGCTCAATGCGCGTTCTTCGAGACGAGTTATTTACACAAACAGACATCAAGCTCGGCTACTTCGGATGGCAACAAGAGGACGTCCCTGTCGACTACGACCCCTCGCCCGGCCTCTGGTGGTTCTACATCGCGCAAATCTTCTACAATCCAATCCTCGCGCTAGTAAAATGCTCCGTCCTCGTCTTCATCCTGCGGCTCGGAGAGAGAAGACGGGGCATTCGGACAGTCGTATACGTTCTCATTGGTTTCACTGCGCTTCAAGCTGTTGCGATCTTCTGCGTTGTGGTCCTTCAATGCTACCCCATACCGGCAGTGTGGGATCCAGCTAGTTATCCAGATGCAGCATGCATTGGATCAGAGTTCCACGTTACGATCTCAAGTCTGACGATCTTTACTGACGTTCTTGTCCTCGCTCTGCCGTTTTATGTTTTCTTGGGCTTGAAGATGCGGACAGCGACCAAGATTGCAGTGCTCTGCTGCTTTGCATCAGGAGCAGTGTGAGTATCGCCTTCCGCCCACCATTGTTCTCGACTGACGCAGCTCAACCAGTGTCACGGCAGTAAGCATAATCCGCGTCGTCGGTCTCGTACGACTCTTCTACTTCCCCGATCCCAGCCGCGATCCTTTCCACAGCGTCGAAGTCACGCTCTCCGTCGTCGAAGTCAACCTCGCCATAGCCACTGCGTGCGCACCAGCCATACGACCCCTCTTCAAATTCTACTTCCTCGCTCTTTTTAGTACCACGGAACGCGCCACCGGCTACCCCGACGATAAGGCTGGCAGATATGGTGCGCACTCTCGTAACAAAAGCAGTGTTGCGGCTGTCGCACTCGAGGAGATAAGCCGGAGGCCACGCAGGGACGGGCGTGAGGAATTGGGATCGCGGGGATCGAGCCAGGAGGATATGTTGAGCTTTTATGGTTTTATGCGCATGAATAATGTTGGTGTCTGGACGACGGGAACGAAAGATGGTGACGTACAGAAGGGATGTGGCGGGGTTTGACAACTTACTCTTTTATTGTGTACGATATGACTAGAGCGGCGGAAATATACAAGCGTGTATATCCTTGAACATGATTGATAATTAAAATTTGGAAATTTCTGCCTGCTTGGTAAAGGTGTTGAAGCAGGAGTGCTGAGCATCTTATATTGCCATTCGACGTAGTCTGAAACGGTTATGCTCTTATCCGTTGATCATGTTGTACAAGGAAGTAAGTAGAATTGTCTGGATGATGGGTTGTACACTCCGAGTGGTAACAAGTAGCAAGCCGATGATGCAATCACACATTTTTGCGAGTGCCGTAACAGCACTTCCGTGAGGGGTAATCTGCTAACCACGAAAGTGCGACCTTCCCTTCTGGTTAGACGTTACTCAAACTCTGATCTTCGCAACCAATCCTTTCTCGATAATATTGCGTGCTCTGTTACATTCAAGACAAGTGATCAGCAGCGCAAGCCTCTGCCATGATGCGCTACCGTCCGCCTAGAAGGCTTCGTGGTCTTCTTTACCCTTCCTACTTCAACACCACGTTTCGCTGTGTGATATGGCGACTCTAGATACCGAGAAGGGCGCAAACAATCATCCGACATCGCCGGACTCGCTCGATCGTAACCATGAGCACATCGTCAACGAAGACCGTCTTCGTCGCTCCCTCTCCGCGCGACAAGTCCAGATGATAGCTATTGGCGGTACCATCGGCACAGGATTATTTTTGGGAACTGGAAAAGCACTTGCAACCGGCGGCCCAGGATCGCTGCTAATATGCTACTCCATCGTGGGCGGTATCGTCTTCCTCACAATGCTTTCGCTAGGCGAGATGGCCGCTTTCGTGCCTGTCGCTGGGTCATTTTGCACATTTGCTGGACGATTCGTTGACGACTCCTTCGGTTTCGCGATGACGTGGAATTACTGGTTCAACGACGCGGTGTCGACGGCGGCGGATCTCGTTGCGCTGCAACTACTCGTTCAATACTGGACCGACGATTTCCCGTGGTACGCACTCGGAATCATCGTATGGGTGCTCATTGTCCTTGCAAACATCATCGATGTGCGCGCATACGGCGAGTTGGAATACTGGCTCAGCCTCCTCAAAGTCGTCACGATCATCATCTTCATCATTCTCAGCATCGCAGTCAATGCAGGCGGGAATCAAGGATTTGGCTACATTGGTGGCAAATTCTTCCAGAAAGGCGACGCGCCGTTCGTGGGCGGCATTGGAGGACTCGCATCAGTCTTCGTCACGGCATCGTTCGCGTACGGTGGAACTGAGTCCATCGCGATCACGGCGGGAGAAACGAAAGACCCAGCACGCGTGCTCCCGAAAGTTGTCAAGAACGTGTTCTGGCGCATTCTGCTGTTCTACGTCCTTTCCGCCCTCATGATCGGTCTCAACGTCCCGTATGACTATCCTGGTCTCAGCACTAAGAGCAGTCGCACTTCGCCCTTTACCATCGCGTTTCAAATGGCCGGCTCGAAAGCAGCAGGCTCGTTCGTCAACGCGGTCATTCTCACGAGCGTCATTTCCGCGGGCAACCACGCGCTGTACGCTGGGTCACGATTGCTCTACACGCTCGGCGCGAATGGTCATGCGCCGAAGGTGTTCACGAAATTGACGCGGTACCAAGTCCCGTGGGTGGCGGTCATAACGACGAGCTTAGTCTCGATCGTGCTCTTTTCGCTCTCCTTCGCGGGATCTGGTCAGCTGTGGACGTGGCTGCAAAACATCGTCGGTGTGTCGAACCAACTCTCCTGGATAAGCATTGGCATCGCATCGCTGCGTTTCCGCGCCGGCCTCAAAGCGCAAGGCAAAGAACACATGTTGCCGTTTGTTAATTGGACGTATCCATGGGGACCAATTCTCTGCGTCGTATTGAACAGCTTCATTGTTCTGGTGCAGGGGTGGACTGCTTTCAGTCCGAAGTTCTCCCCGATCGACTTTGTTAGCTTCTACCTTGAGCTGCCCATATTTTTCCTGATGATTGTGATATGGAAGCTGCTCAAGCGCACGAAATTGCGCAAAGCGAGTGAGATGGATCTTGAGACGGATGTGTATACCAAGGACGATATGGAGCCTGAGGAGAAGGGGTGGAAAGGGAAAGGAAAGTGGATTGGAACGTGGCTTTGCTTCTGATGCAGGCGCTCGTGTAGTAGACCCAAGTATTAGTCTTTGCTACCACATCACCATGCTTTTGCCCTTGCTTACCGCCGCAAGGTCGACGGATGCTAGACAACAAGTGGGTCGATCGTATCGCTCAAAAGAGACTTGGTCGCTTGAAAAGACATTACACCGCCCTGTCCAATGAACTCGATGCAAGCACCTGCGATTCGCCTGGCCTCGAGATAAGCAGACTGACGAAGTCTCTTGGATAATGGGCACATGAACTGGATCAGGATCCTTACTTGCACCGTTGATCTGCGAGACAAATAGAAGTAATACAACAAATCTCGAGTGTCAAATCGAGGTACGAAGTATGGTGCATCGAAGTATGGTGCATCTTAACACAGTGTTGTTGACGGCAGGTGTTTTGGGGCCGCGTCGGGAACTGCAACCCTTGCTGCGGGCCGAGAGGCCCAAGATCCCCAAGCCTCGAACAAGTACGTCACTCCGACCAGAATGGACATCATTTGGCGACCGACGAAGATTCGTGGTGTAGACGATGAACATTGCTCCCGGACAGAATGCTCCCAACAGCGCGACGGCGCAACCATCAGCGACAGCCCCTGGGTCTACGAGCGGCGCGCAACCTGCGTCGCCACCGATACCCTCCTATGAAGCAGCCATAGGTGTCGCGCCACCGGTGGCAGCACCTCCAGCAATTGCGACGAACATTCATCCCAATATCAATCTAGCGGATGAGTTGCCAGACTACACGCCCGTCGACTCAAATCAGACTTCGTTCATGATCTACGGCACCTTCATCCACAACCCCAATGGCCCATCATACCACTTGTCGTCCCTCCTCGATGCGCACATTTCCAAGCTGCGACTCCGCCGCCTAAAAGCCGAAGACATCGCTCTTATAGAAGCTGGTCGCACTCGAAACGTCGCCTTCGATGGCTCAACGACACTCTACGAGGCGCACGACCCGCCCTTCCTCCAAAATGAATACTACATCCAGAGCAAGACAACCAACGGCTGGCCAGGAACATTACAATTGCGATTCGGCTTCAGTCGCTGGCATATTCGGCAGGTCATGCAGCAGGGCGTCACACCGCAGCCGCTGCTGACGTGTGGAAAGATTGGAGGGCTCAAGAAGAGGATCGTCCAGAGGCACAATGAGATGGAGTCGAGCGAATGGAAGGATACAGAAGGTCGCGTGCTTGCGACGGACGTTTTAAAGCTTGAGGGTGGGAAGATGCTGCCGACTATTGAGTTGAGCAAGGACTTGAATGAGACGTGGAGGGAGTTGATGCTCACGCTGTGGGTTGCTCGACTTTGGGCTGGGTTTGGAGCAGGCTCAGGTATACTGTAGGGCGACACCATGGCAGTCATCGGGCGCGTGCTATGTGCATCGTTGTACCGGACACTCACTCGCGCACTGATGGTTGTGACGTTGCGAGGCTGTCCAAGCTCTAAGGACATAACCCAACGCTTGCCTGGGTCGCATGGGTCGCCTGAACGAGCTGCAAGGAGTCCGAAAGGCATTATACTCGCCCGTGTTGGGGGTTGGGAGCCATCAGCCGATAGCACGAGATCGAGTAGTGAACAACGAGTTGCCAGATGATACAACGACTACATCTCCAATCGACCAGTTTCTTCCGATCAAAACGTAGGATCATTACTCTCACCATGATTCGCAGTGTCTGTGCCACAGGCGGGAGATCTACTATGTGGCAGTGATCGTGCATTGAAGAAGCAATGTGGCGTCACGCAGCGGAGACGCTCCGTCGCAACTTAATGGCACGCTAAACACCACCACAAGCGCCATGACGTCGCTGTCTTTACACGGTTCAGCCGCGTGTGCCTGGTATGTGGCTGTTCCTGGTGAGCAAGAACAGGATTCTTACTGCTCGCCATGCCGGATGTGGTTGAACGGGAGGCATGTTGTGTGGAGTGCCTAGTGTCTATAAGACGCTGCACTGCCCGCTGGTCTTGTGAGGTCCCTTCAGCTTGATCTTGACAGCAGTACCATCGATTTCGAGAACTGTTACACCATTTTCTTACCATACCAATCATCAACATGCCTCGCAACGGAGACGGATCTGGTGACAGTGGACCGCACGAAGGCCATGAGATTCTTCACGGCACCAATGGAGATGTACGTAGATGCTCTATCTCGCGTCTCTGGACACGGGTCAATTTGCTGATCTCCTCTCAGGAAACACTTCAACACACAAAGCATGTAGCACCCATGCCAAAGCATGAAGACGGTGACGGTATGGCAGTCTTGCCTGTGTCTATGACGTTGGCTTACCAGATATTATAGCACTTGCCGGAATGAACGCCAGTGGAGGCGCAGCCGCTCCTCTCAATGACGCATCGGAGGAGTTTGGAGCTACTGCACCTAGGAACGAGCAGGTCGGTGACGATGAGACATCTGCTTCGAACAACGACGCTTCTGGATCGAGCAACGCCGCAAAGGGCACTTCGGGTTCAAGTGCCGAGGACAAGGGCGCTTCGTCTTCGTCGAACGGCAGATCCTCCACGAGCAACAATCAGCAGGCCAGCAGCAAATCTTCGAGCGGCGCACAGTCCTCCAGCCGTACCACCCGTAGCTCCAACAAAGAGCAAGGGAAGAATGACCTCGAGGACGTTCAGCGTGAGAAGGCCGAGCGCTTCGTCAATCTCAACGAAGAGGATGTCGCCAACGCTGGCGCCAACGACGATGCGAAATCGTCTAGCCAGCGGGCACCTCGTGACGTTGGCTCGAAAGATGATGTCGAGCAGTTGCATGGCAAAGCTGACGCTGGAAAATCTGACGACAAGAAGCGAGCAAGTAGCCGTGGATGTGAGCAGCAAGGCGCGGAGAAGAGCAGGAAGCAGGATGGAAATGCATCTGGAAAAGGTAACGATGGAGTCGAGGGTCATAAGCATGATCATGAGCACGACCCCATGCGTCACAACGCTGCAAAGTTCGTGAACATTGAGGAGTAGACACAAGAGCGATAGCGAAGAAACATCTCCACGTAATCCCTCAAGCATGCGCACCAAACCCAACAAGCCCAAGCGAGTCCCCCCACAAACTCTTCTCCTCCCCCTCATCAAACGTTTGCTGAACCCGCCCTGCCCCAACATTCTCCCCATCATCCTTCCCACGCTCAACCTCCTCGCAATCTTCCAGGTATCTCCCCCTTCTGCCCTCCCACTCCTCACCCACAGCAGCAACCGCCGTCGTAGCCTCACCTTGCTGCGCGCTTTTTGCGAGCCAGATCAACGACGGTGTTCCCAACACTTCAGTGAGCCGGAAGAATGTACCCATATGTCAGGCAAGTCTAGTGGCAACCGCCCCGGGATTGACGCTGAGGCCGTGAAAACCTAGTGAGCCGTAGTGTCGTTCAATCTCGTTGGCCATTTAGATGTTCGCAAGTTTTCCACGGGCATATGCCACTACACCGTGCTAGTCACCCTTGAACTCTTTCAACTTCATTGTACACATGATGCATAAGCAGACCTTACATGATCAACATCCAAGTCTTGGTATATTCGCGCTAAATTTTGCACAGGTTGTGGATTGGGCCTAGACGTCTTTCTCCTGCACATAATCGTGGTTCCGCACAATCTTCCCATCCTCCCACCACATCAGTGTACACCCCACCAGTTTTTTCGGCGTCGCATCCTCCTTCTTAATTCCCTTTCCCGTGCCCTGATCAACCGCCGGCTTACACGTAATCTCCCACTCCCAAGCCGTGAAGTCTTTGTGTCCATGCACAGACATAGTCTCGATGTTCAAGTCATGGAACTGGGTAAAGGTTTTTTTGTACAAGTCATTGACTTCTTTATGGCCCATGCCCTGACGTTCCACACCTTAGGAAGCGTTAGTTTAGGCAGTTGGATGTGGGGGAAACACGTACTGAAGTCAGAGTACACGAAGTCGTTGGGGTGGTAGAACTGCATCATGACTTCTGGCTTCCCTGTGCGGTAAGCTTTGATGTACTCTTCCAAACGCTTGACTATCAAGTCG
>Ga0265797_10007787_pt1 | contig 14495 bp, 13 predicted proteins | sample P2T30metagenome_FD_192433 | JGI IMG/M metagenome (GOLD analysis project Ga0265797, IMG submission 192433) | Plant litter microbial communities from East Loma Ridge, Irvine, California - P2 T30 | ecosystem: Environmental > Terrestrial > Plant litter > Unclassified | place: USA: California... | reverse complement strand
CGCGCCTTCCGCCGAAAGGCGCGGTTCAGGGCTTGCTGGAGTGTGCATTTTCTTGCGCGCCGGAGCTCCCGTTCTGCTTGCTTGCGTCCATGGCCTTGTGCTGCTGGCCTGTGGGGTCGGCCAGCTGCACCACATTGCCCCGCTGCCAGGCGTCGGCGGCAGGGTTGACCGCCGGGGCGGGAATGTCGGCGCGGTTGAGCTTTTCCTCGGCGCTGCTGATGCCCAGCCGCTTGTCTCGCTGGCTCACCAGCGCCGGGTCGATCTGGCCGTCCGCGGTGAAGCCCATCATCAGCTGCGGCACGCCGAGGGGCAGTTGCTTGTCCAGGTCGGTGTGCCAGGTGTGCCAGGTTTTGCCATACGTATTGACCAGCTTTTCCATCAGCGCATGCTCGGCGGGCTCCGGTATGCCCGGGGCTACCAGCTGGCCGGATTTCACCTCGTGCACATGGCTGTGCCACAGCGGCTTTTCCGCGGCGGGAAGCGAGGCGTACAGCTGTGCGCTGATGATGTACTCCACGCCCATCAGCTTGGCGTCTTTCATGTTGCCGTCATAGATCACGCACTGGATCACTTCCTCGTTGAGGATCGAGCAATAGTGGTGTGCTTCCATCTGGGCGCCAGGGTGGCCGTTATAGAAATGGAAACCATCGAGGTAGGCGTTGAGTGCATCGATGGGCGGGCGGCTTTGCAACAGCGCCGCGCCCGTATCCAGGGCTATGGTGTCTGGCTTTTTATCCGCGCCGGGGGCCGTGACATCAGACCTGGTGGAATGCCCACCGCACCCCGCCGCGGCAGCCAGGGCGGCCAACGCAAGGGCGTGGGCGGCGTATCGGCACGTGTGCCGGTCTCGGGTCTTCATGTGTGATCACCTCACTGTGATTCAGGGTCGCGCCAGCGCGAATTCGACCAGCGTCGCCGCGCAGGCTTCGATGCCGGCTTCAAGTACCATCTCGTAGCCGTGGGTGTTTTCCGTGGGGATGGCGATACAACCCGCGCGAGGGCAGATACCGGCGCTCATGGCCGCGCTGGCGTCAGAGGCGAAATCAACCAGCAGTGCCACCTGCGCCTTGGTGCCAGCGCGGTCCGCCGCCTCGATCAACCCTTGCACCACCGCCCGGGTGTAATAGCCTTTCTGATCCCCAGTGTTGACGATGGGGGCCGCCGATAACGCCGTGCCGTATTCCTCCAGCACGGGCCCTACTTCCACCGCCAGCACGGTATCGCCAGGTACGCGGGAAGCGGCGTACATGGCGCCAGCGTTGGATTCTTCTTCAAGCGTGGTGCACACGAACCACACATCCCGAGCCAGTGCCGCGCGCCGTTGGGCCAGCCCATGCGCCGCCAGTATCAGCGCAACCAGCGGCGCGCGATCATCCATGAAGTGCGCCGCCAAGGCGTCGTTTACCCGGAATAACCGGCGCCAGTGCTGGCTCAGCACCACGCGGGTGCCCGGGCGCACACCGCCGGCCGCCAGCGCCTCATGGCTTTGCCGGGTGACCACATGCACGTCGCCCCAGCTTACGTTGCCGGCCAGCACGTCGCGCCCTTGGGCAGTAGCGCCGCTGCTGTGCATGGAGCCGAACGAGAGAACGCCGGGCAATGCCGCCTGATCGCCGAGGATATCCACTGGGCACGCGCCAAAGCTGATGGGCTTGGCGCCGCCCAACGCAACCACTTGGAGGGTGCCGTCGGGGTCGATCTGCTTCACCACCATGGCGATCTCATCCAGGTGAGCCATGATTTTCAGCGCGTCGGTGGCGGGCGCCGGCGTCGCCGCCTTGATAACCCCCACCAGGTTGCCTGCGGCATCCACTCGCAATTCGTCACAGCAGCCTTGCAACGCCGTGTGGCACAGGTCGCGCACTTCTTCTTCCTGCCCGCCCGGCCCGCGTGCCATGAGCAGATTCTGGAGCAGGTCGATCCATTCGTTCCGTTGCATCAGCTGGGTTCCGGCTGTTCTGTCCTCGGGGTAGACCTCCCGTTCGCGGGCACGGTTCAGGCGGGCGTCACAAGCCGGACTTCAAGCGGGTAAAGGCGCGGGTCATTGCCTGATTGAATGCCTTGCCGTTGTCGTTCTTGCTATAAAGCCTGGCGCGGGCGGCGTCAGGTGGATAAGTGGCCGGGTCCTGGCGGATGGCCGGGGCCACCATTTCGTCCGCGGCAGTGATGGCGTTGGCGTAGTGGATGGTGTTGGGTCCACGCCGCGCACTTCACCGGTGGTGTCATTGACCACGAAGCAAGGGCCGCTGTCACGGAACCAGGTGTCATCGCAGGTCATTTCCACCACCCGTACCTGGGGTGGCAACAGGCGCCGGGCGTTGGCGTACTGCGCGGCGGAAACGCACACCGTGACCGGCTCGCTCGCCGAAATGGCCGTGACGATATCCACCCATACCCGCTGCGCCGGCTTGCCGCCGTTGCGCCAAACATCCGGGCGTTCCGGCCAGCCCAGCCAGCAGTCGGCCTTGGGCTCGAATTCGCCGGGCAAGCGGAAACCATCAGCTTTGGGAAGGGTGTCGAGCAAACGGGCCATGTGAACCTCGAACGATCAGGGGACGTACGCCACCCTACGGGAACGCTGTTCGTCCCCGCCAACGAGCAATTTTGCGCAACCCTTGAATTAAACTCAGGAGTCGCTCAACTGCTCGGCGAACCAGGCCACCAGTTGCGCCACCGGGGGGCGCTCCAGGCGCACGCGCTCGCATACCAGCGCGTATTGGCCCAGCGCCGTGATCGAAGCCGCGAAGGGCCGCACCAGCCGGCCGTTATGCAAGTCCTCCTGAGCAGTGAGGTTGTCGCCCATGGCCACGCCCTGCCCTTGCGCGGCGGCCTCCAGGCTCAAGCCGGCGTGGGCGAAATACAAATGCCGCGCCGGGCGCAGGTCCCCGCCATGGCGGGTCAGCCAGGCAGTCCAGGTCTTGCCGTCCTGATCGTCATGGAGCAGGCAATGGCTGGCGAGGTCCGCCGGGGCCTTCAGGTGGCCGAGGTTGAACAGGCCGGGGCTGCAGACCGGAAAGAATTCCAGCGCCGGCAGCGGCCGAACGAAGTAGGCACTGCTGTCGGCCGGGCAGCGCCGTAGGTAATGGCGATGTCGACGTCTTCTCCCGGCACCGAGGCATCGATAGCCTGTTCATAGAGGTGCAGGGTGATGTGCCGATAGCGGTTGGAAAAGTCACCCAGGCGGCTGATCAGCCACTTCTGCGCCAGCTCGGTGGTCACCGCCAGCCGCAACACGGCCGAAGACGCAGGGTCGCGTAATTGGTCGCAGGCTTCGCCGATCAGTTCGAATGCTTGCTGCAAGCGCTGCATCAGCCTTCCCGCTGCGGGCGTAGGCCGTACGGCGCGGCCCTCGCGCAGGAACAGGGCCACCCCGAGTTGATCTTCGAGCTGGCGAATCTGATGGCTGACCGCGCTGTCCGTCACGCACAGCTCGGCGGCGGCCCGGCCAAAATGCCCGTGGCGGGCAGCGCACTCGAAGGTTTTCAACGCCCCCAAAGATGGCAGTCTACGCATGGCTCAGCCCTTGCGAAAACGCCCATGCTGCCTGCGCGCGGGCGTGGGGTAAAGCGCCCATTGTCCGCGCCTCCGGCGCAGCTGCGACAAGGGGTCGCGGGCCCGCGCTTGCGTTGCGCCGGCATCCGTTCTATTTATGCGGGCGCCCTGGCCAGCCTTTCTACCAGCCAGCCGAGTAGTGGATACCTACATGACCTTCGCCGTTAAACGTTGTCTGACCGCTTTCGTGTTACTTGCCTGCGCTACCAGCGCGCTGGCCGAGGGAGACCCCGAAGCCGGCCGCGCGGTGTTCCAGGCGCGCTGCAGCGGCTGCCACGCCATAGGCCCGGGCGCCCAGCACGCCTTCGGCCCGCAGCTCACGGGCGTGGTTGGCCGCCAGGCCGCCGGCAGTGAGGGCTATCAATACTCCGACGCCATGCGCAACGCAGGCTTCGTGTGGACGCAGGACAAACTCAAGGCCTACATCGATGACCCCAAGGCCGTGGTGCCGGGCACCCGCATGAACTTCTGGTGGATCGGCAGTGACCAGAAGCTGAGCGACCTGGTCGCCTACCTTGCTTCGCAGGCCAGCTCCGCCCCCTGACACGCCTCCAGTCGCATAAATGGCACATGGCCATACTAAAGATTAACCGTTTCAGCCGATAATAGGTCATCTATTGTCCGGGGGTTCCATGTTCTTACGTCAATTGCCTATCGCCCAGCGCTCGCTGGTGTGCTTCGGTTTCTTCGCGGTGCTGGTGGTGGGCTTCGGCCTGTTCTCGCTGGGCCAGGTGTCCGCTATCCGCGCCTCGCAAGGCGTGTTGCAGCTCAACGTACTGCCCAGCGTGCAAACCATCGATCAGCTGCGCAACGACATGCTTTCCATCCGCCTGTACAACGGCAGCCTGCGCCTGGCCAAGGACAGCGCGAGCGCGGCATCGGCCGAGCAGCGCATTCACAAAGCCCGCGCTGACCTCACCGGCAGCCTCGACGTATTGCGCCCTTTGTTGATCAGTGAGAAAGGCCAGGCCACTTACGCCAGCCTGCGCCAGGCCGCCCAGGCCTACCTCGCCGTGCACGATCGTTACTTGGCGGCGGTGCGCGCGGGGCGTGAAGCAGACATCAATCTGCTCACCTCCAGCACCGGCGAAATGACCCTGGCGGCCGACCAGGTACAGGAACTCATCCAGACCCTGAACGACCTGATCGATGGCAAAGTGAAGCGCGAAGACGCCAATGCCAACGCCACCTACACCCAAGCCAAGGACGTCACCATTATCGTGATCGTGCTGGCGCTGGCGGCGACCATCGCGCTGGCGATCCTGTTCACCCGCAGCCTGGTGGCGCCCCTCACCCGCGCCTTGGGCGTGGCGGATCGCATCGCCGCCAACGACTTCAGCCAGGCCGTGCCCGACGACGGCACTGACGAGCCGGGCCGACTGCTGGCCGCGCTGGGGCGGATGCAAGCCAACCTGCGTCGTACCTTGGCCGAGCTGGGGGATTCGTCCAACCAGCTGGCCTCCACGTCCGAGGAAATGGCCGCGGTTACCGACGATGCCCTGCGTGGCATCCAACGCCAGAACGACGAGATCGCTCAATCGGCCACTGCCATGAATCAGATGTCCGCCGCGGTGGACGAAGTGGCCAACAACGCGGTGCTCGCTTCCGAAGCCGCCCGGGCTTCCAGCACGGCGGCCGAGCATGGCCATGAACAGGTGACACAAACCGTTGCGTCGATCAGCGACCTGCAAGGCGCGGTCGACCGGGCCGCCGGCGAGTTGAACGCGCTGGCCGGGCAGGTACGCAGCATCGGCGGGGTGCTGGAAGTGATCCGCGGCGTGGCCGAGCAAACCAACTTGCTGGCTTTGAACGCGGCCATTGAAGCGGCGCGCGCCGGCGAAGCCGGTAGAGGCTTCGCCGTGGTCGCCGACGAAGTGCGCGCATTGGCGCACCGTACCCAGCAATCCACGGCACAAATCGAGGAAATGGTCGTCGCCATCCAGGCCGGTACGGACAAAGCGGTGAACTCCATGGCCGAAAGCAGCGAGCGGGCCCGGATGAGCGTGGACGTGGCCCAGGCCGCGGGCGCGGCACTGGCGGACATCACCGCGGCAATCGCGCAGATCAATGCGCGCAACCTGAACATCGCTTCGGCTACCGAGGAGCAAGCGCAGGTGGCACGCGAAGTGGACCGTAGCCTGGTCAGTATCCGCGACCTGTCCACTCAGACGGCCGCCGGCGCCCAGCAAACCGCGGCGGCGGGCAATGACCTCTCGCGCCTCGCGGTGAACCTCAACGCCACGGTGCTGCGCTTCAAGCTGTAATCAATCGCCCGCCTCGCTGAAACGGGCCAGCGCGGCCCGCAGGCGTCCGAGCAAATGCGGCTCGGGCGCCTGCCCCGGGTTGTCGGCCAACCGGGCTTCCAATGCCCCGGCTACTTCGGCCACTTCGCTGGCCCCTACCATCAAGGCCGCGCCGAGAATACGGTGTGCGCGATGCGCAACCTCCGGGAGGTCGCCGGCTCGCAACGCAGCCTCGATATCGAGCACATCGGCCTCGCTGGTGCCCATGAACAGCGTGCGCAACGCGTTCTCGGGGGCGGCGGCCTGGAAAGCGTCGGCGGGTGCAATCCACATCGCCAGAAGGTCCTCCAGCTCCGCCAGGCGCAGCGGTTTGCTCAGGCTGCCGTCCATGTCATGAGCGAATACCCGTTCACGGTGCGCGTCGTCGTTGGCGGCGGAAATCGCCAGGATGGGCAGCCGTTCATGGCCCCACTCCGCTTCCCGTGCCCGGATGCGCGTAGCGACCTCGTAGCCATCCATGCCCGGCAGGTTGCAGTCCAGCAGCACGCCATCGATACCGCCTTCGGCCAGCACCGCCAGGGCGGCCGGGCCGTCGGCGGCAAGCACATGGCGATAACCCAACGTGTGCAGCTGCAAGGCGATCGCCTGTTGGTTCACGGGGTGGTCCTCGACCAGCAACAGGCAAGGCCGATCCGCCATGGGCGCCGTATCGGTCATTGGCGGCATAGGGCTGGGGCCAGCAGGCGCAACGCCGTCAAGCACTCGCACGGGCAACCGCAGCCATACCGTGGTGCCCTGCCCTGGCACACTGCGCAAGCCGATCTCCCCGCCCATCAAGCGCGCCAGGTCCCTGCATATGGCCAGCCCCAGGCCGCTGCCGCCATAACGGCGGGTGGTGGAGCTGTCCGCCTGAACGAACGGCGTGAACAGCCGGGCTTGTTGCGCGGGGGATATGCCGATACCCGTATCGACCACATCGATCCGCAGTTCGGTTGGGGGTTGTTCCGCGAGCGTTACATGCAGGTCCACCTGCCCCTGCCCGGTGAACTTCACCGCGTTGGACAGCAGGTTACCGAGGATCTGCCGCAGGCGCATCGCATCGATCTCCACCACCGCCTGCTCGGGGCCGACGGTGTGCAGCCGCAACGCGATGCCCTTGGCTTGCGCCGCCAGCCGATGGATGTCCGCCACGGCGCTTGCCAGTTCCCAGAGGTTTGCCGGCTGCGGGTCGAGCTCAACGTGGCGCGCCTCCAGCCGGGACAGGTCGAGCACGTTGTCGAGTAACTCCAGCAGGTTGCCTGCCGAATGGCTGGCCAAGCTGGTGAGCTGCTCCTGTCGAGGCTGCAAGGGGGTACGTCGCAGCAGCTCCAACGACGAGACGATCGCGTTCATCGGTGTACGGATTTCGTGGCTCATCATGGCCAGGAAAGCGGTTTTTACCCCCTCGCTCTGCTGCGCCGCCCGGCGAGCGCGCTGCGCATGACGAGCGAAAGCCGCCAACAACAGCACGCACACCACGGCGGCGGCCAGCTCCCATCGGTAATAGCGCAACAGCGACGACCAGGACGGCGCGCCAAAATCGGTGTTGGCGATCCAGCGGGCTTCCATCTGGTCCGTTTCGCGGGAGGTCAGCCCTCCAAGGGCCTTGTCAATGATGCTTTTGAGCAGCGGTTCGCCGGGCGCGATGCCCATGGCGATCACCGACGGCATGTCGGAAAGAATCCCGGAGAGGTGCAACTGATCGAAGTATTTGCGCCGCACCAACGGGCGAAGCACCTGATCCAGGCCGATCACCGCGTCGGCATGCCCTTCGTCCACCGCGGCGAGGGCAGCTTCCGGGTCGTTGAGCAGCAGCAGGTGGATGCCGGGGTAGTGGCGGCTCAGGTAGCGTTCGTAGCCCCCGCCCCCTTTCACCGCCACGAGCTGGCCAGCCAATTTGGCCGGGCTGTACGCGATGGGGCTGGCGGCCTTGGTCATGATCACGGAGGCCCCCACGAAGTAAGGGTCGCTGAACAGTAGCTGCCGCCGGGCCTCTTCATCCAACAGCCGGACCGACACCGCTGACACGGCATCAAGTTCTCCCTTGGCGATCATGCCCAGGGTGTGCTGGAAATCCGGGCTAGGCACCAGTTCGAACGTCAGCCCGGTCACCTGCTCGATGTAATCGATGTATTCGCGGGTAAGCCCCTGGTGCCCGCCGCGGGTATCGTAATACTCCATGGGCCAGTAGGGGTCGATGGCATACCGCACCACCGGGTGTTGCTCGATCCAGGCCTGTTCGTGCGGCGTGAATGGCTGGGCCAACGCCATGCCACCCCACAGGGCGCAGACACCCGGCAGCAGTGAGCGCCAGCGGGCCTTAGCGGCGTTCAAGCAGCGCACGCAGTTTGAACAGCTCATGGTCGGTGCGCAGCCCTAGCTTGCGGTAGGCGGAATGTTTTTGCGCGCTGATGGTCTTGATGCTGCGCGAGAACTTCGCGCTGATGTCCGTGACTGACAGGCCGTCCAGGCAGCAGCGCAGTACCTCGCGCTCACGCAATGTCAAGGTGGTGGTGTTCACCAGGGCCGCAACCGGCCCATCCACCTCTTCTTCAGGGTCCAGCGGGTGCACGGCGACGCTATTGCGCTGCAGGGCGTCTTCCATTTCCGAGTGCAGGTACAGCCGCCCCGCGCACACCGCGCGAATGGCCTTGAGCAGTTCTTCGGCGCCCAGTTCCTTGCCGACGAACCCCGCCGCGCCGCAACGAAGGGTGAGCGCGACCGTGGAGGGCGTGTGCAGCGACGAAATGACGATCACGCGGGTGCGGGGGTGGCGAGTTCTGATGGCCTTGATCAGGTTCAGGCCGTCGACTTCACCCGGGCTGAGGGCGTAATCCATCACTACGATGTCGACCTGCACCAGGCGCAACGCATCGAGTAACGTTCGGCTTTCGGTGTGCGTGCTCACCACTTCCACGTCGGTATGACGGGCCAGGGTTTGCGAAATGCCGTGGAGGATGAACTCGTGGTCATCGAGAAGCATCAGCCGTGTGCGTGCGAGGGCGGCCTTGATCACGATGTTGCCCTGCCGGGGATGGGGGGCAAACCAGGCAAGGGGGGAAGAAAGGCGTGTACATGCACTACTGTTTTCATATTGCCAAGCCTCGAAACTTTCGATTCACGGCGCGCCAGGCACGCTCCTTGAGGGAGTTCGCCGGAAGGCTTGGCTCGGGAAAGCTCCCGTTTTCAGAGCTTAGCCCGAAGACCCTGCACTGAAAACCCAGGAAGATGCTTCCCCCCAAGCCCGCCATTGAACTGGCCGGGCACTTTAGGGGCTAGGCGCCGAGTAAAGTATCGGATTGGTCTGAAATGGATGGAGTTGTAACGATTTCCCTCATGGCGCACCGGGGGAAACTTGCTTATCCATTCATGCATTTGAGCAATGATTGCTATCGACAGGCCTGATTCATCAATCCCTTCGAACGATGCTAACGTTTGCCCTGAAGACTGATGCTGCCGGGGCGACAGGCACCCCCCGCCGTCTGCTCGGCCCGGCGCGTCTCCACTTCGTCCTTTGGTGATAACGTTTGCCACCTCCCCTCAGGGGCGGTGGCTTTTTTTTGCCTCGGGTATCGTCAAACGGGCGCGGGCGTATCGCTGGCAGGTGGGCGGGCCGCCGCCCGTGCCTCTGCCAGCGCTTGTTCGAGCAGCTGTGCCCGAGCGCGCGCTTGCGCCAGATCCTGAGTGTGTCGGGCAGACGCTTCGTTGGCTTTCTCCAGCGCGTGGCGAATGTCGGCGAGCTGGCTGTCCAGCACCTCCCGGGCGCCTTGGGCCTGGCCGTGCAAGGTGGCCAAGCGGGCCACTTCGCGTTGCAACCCCGCGCCCTGCTCCACTGCCCGCAACCGCTGCTCTTCGGCCTGCGCCAAGGCGGACATCAGCCGCTCATTGTCGCGATTGAGCCGCGTGAGCTCATCCTGCCGCTGCGCCACGGCTTGCTGAGCCTGGCCCAGTTCGCCGCGCACCGCTTGAAGCTGCGCTTCGTATCGACGTTGCTCCTCGATCCGCTGTTTGGCGCTTGCGGCGCGCAACTGCTCAAGCGCCTCGCGGGCGTGGCCGTGCTTTTCTTCCAGCGACAGCACGTGCTGGTGTTTGTCCGCCAGGCGGGCTTGGAGGTCTTCGTTGGCCTGTGCCAACCTCGCGTTCCGGGTGTGCTCGGCCTGGGCGGCCGCCTGGGCCTCGGCCAGCCTTTCCAGCGCCTGGCTTAGCGCCTGCTCGGTGCGCGCGAGCGACTGCTGGAGGGCTTCGGCGCGACTGGCCTGCTCATTGACCTGCCCCTGCAAACGGGCGCGGTGCTCGTCGAACGCTTCCTGGGCCGTGTCGATCCGCTCTTGCGCTTCGTCGTGCAGGCGGTGCGCCAGGGTTTGGACCAACGCCGTAAGCTCTTCGCTGATCGAGCCCAAGCCTTGGGCCAAGGTGCCCTCGGCCTGCTCCAGCTCCTTGAGGTAGCGGTGAATCGTGCTTTTGGAGCCTGTATTGCCCAGCTCTATACGGATGGCATCGATGCTGGGGTTGCGCCCCTGCGCGATCAGCGCATCGCGCGCCTTTTCCACTACCGCCTTGTTGATACCGCCGCGTGCCATGCCTTCCCCTAAGGTTTACGTGTTTGCGCCTGGCGCCTGCCTCCAGGCGCCGTGCCACTGTTAAAACCGCTCTTGCCCGGCCAGGTAACGCCACTGCCCCACCGGCAGCTTGCCCATCGGCACGCCGCCCAGGCGTATCCGGCGCATGGTTACCGGCGTAAGGCCCACCGCCGCGCACAGCTGCGCGATCAAGCCTGGTGTCGGGGCCTTGATAGCGATGCGCAGGTGGGTTTCGTTCTGCCAGCTGGCCTTGGCGGCGGGCAACGCCTGGCCTTTATGCATCGCGCCTCGCTTGAGGCGTTCCAGGCCACCTTCACGCAGGGTGCCCTGCACTTGCACCACGTATTCCTGCTCCAGCTTGCCGAACTCGGCGGTGAGCTTGCGCGCGGTGCGCCAGTCCTGAGTGAAAACCTGCAGGCCGCTCGCACCGGATTGCAGCGGTGCCAGGCATTGCAGGCGGTGAAAATGGCCCTTGAGTACCCGCTTGCCGGTATGGAACTCCGGTGCCTGGCTTTGCGGTGTGATGCTGGCCAGCGCACTGGCTTCGTCCAGGCCAGGGCCCTGATTGAGGATGAAGGTGACCGGCTCGGGCGCCTCTGCCTTGGCGCCCGGGAGCAGCAGCACCCGCTGGGCCTGAACCTGGAACTGCGGCGCGTCGACTACCTCGCCATCCACGGTCACCCAGCCCCCTTCGATGTACAGCTCTGCCTCTCGCCGGGAGCAGCCGAGCAGGTCTATCAGGCGGCGGGAGAGGCGTTGTGTTTCGGTCATTACAGGATGCTCGGGGAAAAGAATCCATTGTAACGGGCCAAAGGCCTACAGTCGCCGCTTGTGTCGGGTGCCGCTATTCCATTTCTTCCGCCACGGCCTGTTCCTCGCCCAGGAAACCACCGCTCTGATGGCGCCACAGCCTTGCGTACGTACCGTTTTTTTCCAGCAGGTCGGCATGGGTGCCCTGCTCGATGATGCGGCCCTGATCCATCACGATCAGCCGGTCCATCGCCGCGATCGTGGACAAGCGATGGGCGATGGCGATGACGGTCTTGTCTTTCATCATTTCGTCGAGGCTTTCCTGAATCGCCACTTCCACCTCCGAGTCCAGCGCGCTCGTGGCTTCGTCGAGCAGCAGGATCGGCGCGTTCTTGAGCATGACGCGGGCAATGGCTATCCGCTGGCGTTGGCCGCCCGACAACTTGATGCCCCGTTCGCCCACGAGGGTGTCGTAGCCGGTGTTGCCCTGTTTATCGCTAAGCTGGGCAATGAACCCATCGGCCTGAGCATTGGCGGCGGCGCGGTGGATTTGCTCGTCTGTGGCGTCCGGGCGGCCATAGGCAATGTTCTCGCGGATGGAGCGGTGCAGCAGCGAGGTGTCCTGGGTCACCATGCCGATGGCGCTGCGCAAGCTGTCCTGGGTCACCTGGGCGATGTTCTGCCCGTCGATGCGGATTTCGCCGCTGTCCACGTCGTAGAAGCGCAGCAGCAGGTTGATCAAGGTTGACTTGCCCGCGCCGGAACGGCCTACCAGGCCGATCTTTTCGCCGGGGTGTATGGCCAGGTTCAGGCCATCGAGCACCTGCCGCTCGCCGTTGTAGTTGAAGCTCACGTTATCGAACACCACCGCGCCGCCGGTGGTCTGCAACACGCCAGCGCCCGGCGCGTCCTGCACCTTGGGCCCGTGGGTAAGGGTGGACATCCCGTCCTGCACGGTGCCGATGTTCTCGAACAGCGTGGTCATCTGCCACATGATCCAGTGCGACATGCCGTTGATGCGCAAGGCCATGGCGGTGATCGCTGCCACCGCGCCGGTGCCCACTTCGCCCTGGTGCCACAGCCACAGGGCATAGCCGCCGGCACCGAGAATCAGCCCTACCACCAGCGCCTGGTTGACGATCTCGAACTGGCTCACCAGGCGCATCTGCCGAAAGCCGGTCTGCTTGAAATCTTCCATCGCCGCTCGCGCGAAATGGGCTTCGCGCCGGGAGTGTGAAAACAGCTTCACGGTGGTGATGTTGGTGTAGGCATCGGAAATGCGGCCGGTCATGGAGGACCGCGCATGGGCCTGTTCCTGCCCGACCTTGCCCAGGCGCGGCACGAAGTACCACATGGCCAGGCCGAACAACACGATCCAGGCCAGGAAAGGCAGCATCAGCTTGAGGTCGAAGCCGCCAGCCAGCCCGATGATCGCGATGAAGTACACACCGATGCCGGGGGCAATCTCGATCACGGTGAACAACACCTCGCGCACCGCCAGCGCGGTTTGCATCACCTTGGTGGTCACCCGCCCGGAAAACTCGTCGGAGAAGAACGACAGGCTTTGCCGCAGCATCAAGCGATGGAAATCCCAGCGCAGCCGCAGCGGCAAGTTGATGGCCAACACCTGGTGCTGCACCATCGTGCGCAGCGCCACCAGCCCGATGCTGGTCAGCGATACGATCGCGATGCTCCATAGCACACGCTTTTCCCCGACGGCCGCCTCGCCTCCGGCCTGCCAGGCGGAAAGCTGGTCCACCACCTGGCCAAGGAAGGAAAACAGCCAGGCTTCGTAGATCGACACACCGGCGCTGAACAACGCCATGGCGAGGATATAACCCCGGGCACCTCGGGTGCAGGCCCACAGGAAACGGCCCAGCCCCTCGGGCGGCGGGGGGATTTCGTCAGGCGGGAAAGGGTCGAGGCGGCGTTCGAATGAACGAAGCATGGCAGTCTCCGAAACGTTTCAATCAGGGGATTCTGCCACTGATTGAGCCGCAGGAGGCCGCTCATCCCTTATTCAACGACGTAATCGACCTGGTGCCGGGCGATGCGCGAGTTGCCGAGCGCCTTGCGCACGCGAAGGTGCTCCGGGTGCTCGGCATAACCGGCGAGCGATTGCGCCGAATCGAATTCCGTATAAAGCACTACGTCACAGGCGTAGTCGATTCGGCTGAAATCAACGCCTACCTCTACCTTGAGCAGGCCGGGTATGCGCCCGGCCAGCCCCTCGAACAGCTCCTTGAGGTAGAAACAGGCTTGTCGGGTCTCTTCCGGGGTGGTGCCTGCAAGGTTCCACATCACTATGTGCTTGATCATCGCTGTCTCTCTGAAAATAGGGCTGCCGCGACCGTCAGGCCTTGCTCTTCTGGTACACATCCACGAACACCGCCGCCAGCAACACCGCGCCCTTGATCATCTGCTGATAGTCGATCCCGATCCCCATGATCGACATGCCGTTGTTCAGCACGCCCATGATGAACGCCCCGATGACCACACCCACTACCTTGCCCACACCGCCCGATGCCGAGGCACCGCCGATGAACACGGCGGCGATCACGTCCAGCTCAAAGCCGGTACCGCCCCGTGGCGTGGCGCTGTTGAGGCGGGCTACGAAGATCAGCCCGGCCACCGCCGCCAGTACACCCATGTTGACGAAGGCGAAGAAGGTCACGCGTGACGTGTTGATGCCGGACAGTTTGGCGGCCTTGAGGTTGCCGCCTACGGCGTAGACCCAACGGCCGATCACGGTGCGGTTCATCACGAAGGTGTAGATAGCCACCAGCACACTCATGATGACCATCACGGTGGGAATGCCGCGGTAGGTCGACAGCAGGTAACAGAAGTAGACGATCAACGCGGCGATCACGCCGTTCTTCAGCGCGAACAAGGCCATGGGCCCCACCGACGCGCCGCTTTTGGCGGCTTTACGGCGGCTACGGTACTCCACGGCCCAGAACATCGCCGCCACGGCCGCGCCCAGCAACAGGGAGGTGATCCGCAGGTCGGCGTACGCGAACAGCTCCGGTATGAACCCTGAGCTGAGGGCCGTGAAGGCCGGCGGGAACGGGCCGATGGACTGCCCCTGGGATATAGCGATGGTGGCGCCGCGGAAGATCAGCATGCCTGCCAAGGTTACGATAAACGAGGGCATCCGCCACACCGCCACCCAATAGCCCTGTGCGGCACCGATCAACCCACCGGCCAGCAGGCAGATGAGCGACACGCTGAAAAAATCCATCCGGTACTGCACCATCAGCACGGCGGCCAGGGCGCCGATCACACCCACCACCGAGCCCACCGACAGGTCGATGTGCCCACACACGATCAC
>Ga0265797_10007786_pt1 | contig 14495 bp, 11 predicted proteins | sample P2T30metagenome_FD_192433 | JGI IMG/M metagenome (GOLD analysis project Ga0265797, IMG submission 192433) | Plant litter microbial communities from East Loma Ridge, Irvine, California - P2 T30 | ecosystem: Environmental > Terrestrial > Plant litter > Unclassified | place: USA: California... | reverse complement strand
GCTTCGACGCGGCATGGGAAACATGAGGAACACGGCCAAGGGCATCAACGAAGCAAATCCGGAGGCATACTAGGCGCTTTCCGAGATGCCATTGGCAAATCACAGTCACCATCCACTCAGATAGGCAACGGCGAAGGACACGACCAAGATGTGGAAGTCGCGAAGAGGGCATCTTCCATCGCGACTGCCCTGCGCCAAAGCCAGGGCAGGCAGAGGAAGGGATCCTTAAGGAAGGCGGCCATGGCGAAGATGCGTGAGCGGAGCAGCTCTTTGCGCAAAGCCAAACCACCCACAATTACCACTACAACGAGCGTGGACCCCTCGGACGAAGCAACGGCCCCGGGTCGCTTCAGCTACGAGAACGCTCCTCTGAATTCTTCGTCCGACAGCGGGTGGCTCCCCGCTGTCCACCTGTCTCCATCGTCACCCGCCGTCATTTACACTCCACCCGACGACCCTGAACACACCCTCCCGTCACTGCTTGCATCACCTATGAGCCCGGTGGCACCTTACGCTTCAACTACGGATGAAGACGACATCATGTCCTTCTACCGCCCCTCTACCTCGGGCAATGACTACTCCTTCAGTGGCCCGAACCAGGGCTCTGTTACATCTCTCTCACACCGCCGTTCAACTCGGAGTAACCGACGCACTTCCATTTCGGCAGTCCTGACACCTGCCGAGGCTGACCCCGATGACGAGTGGGATTACAGCGAGACGGAGTGGTGGGGCTGGGTCGTGCTCATAGCAACTTGGATCGTCTTTGTCGTCGGTATGGGCTCTTGCCTCGGAGTTTGGAGTTGGGCGTGGGACGTCGGCGAGACACCGTACGCTCCACCTGACCTCGAAGACGACGCGACCCTGCCCATTACTGGTTACTATCCCGCATTGATTGTTTGCACGGCAGTCACGAGCTGGGTGTGGGTTGTTGTTGCCTGGGTTGGCATGAAGTACTTCCGTCACGCCAAAGTGGGCGTAGACGGATAATCAGCAAGCAAAGCATCAAGCAAGCCACAGAACCATCACTTACCGACTACCGATCGCATGAACGTCCCAAGGTCCTGGGAACGACTTTTCTATTCTAGTGCTTTCGCTTAACCTTACCGCATGCGCAATATCTTCTTGGGCTGAAACACTAAGCTATAATACCTCTGTTAAGACACATCATAGCCTCGCTATACCACACTCTACGGTATGCCATTACTTCTTCCATTATTGTTCTTTCTGACACTCGCGCCAATATCTGCAGCTACCATCTTAATTATTGAAATCGCCGACTGTCTCGACAGAATAAGATCTGCCACAATGCCACATTTTTCGTCTGTCGCTTGTCGTGATTCAGCGGCTTGGACCACAATCTCCGCGCCCGGCTCCTCCTCTCCACCACAATCCTTCGACCCGCTTCGACCCCGTCACTCGGGACAAGGGCAGTACTGAACCTGGTGCGAACACCTCGACATCACCGTATCACCCTGTAACCTCCGATCCTGCAGAGTCGCAGCCAGGGTTCCACATGTTGGTGCAATTTTGACAGTGTAAGATGAGGGCAATTTCCCTGTCCAGGCGACTTCATAAACAAAATGGTCGCCAACATGTGGCTGATGGTCGCAGATTGTATCATGCAATTGGTCTGTGATGGCACTACACCAAAGACCACGGGGAAGTTCCAAGCTCGAGGAGCTACTACCAAGTTTACTCATCCTCAAGGGCTTAGAGTCTAGGGAAATTTCAAAGAAAGACGCCGAGTTCAGGCAAACGGTTCACGGGGCACAGCATGAACGGCGGACAAGGACGATACCGGCCCGGAAGCCTCAACGCACTCCGAATACACTGGTGAGCCAACGGATCACCAACGGCAGACCCTTCCGCTTTTTCGAACTACCGCAAGAGATTAGAGATGAGGTCTATTCCCATCTTGTCGTTCGCAAGACCTCGCGTTCCCTCCCCATCCTTGACGCAACAGCCATCCTAAATGACCGCAAGAAACGCCTCGCAGCACGCAAGTCTCGGGAGCGACTGAACCAACGACGGCTCTCAACTGGACAACGACCGGTATGTCCCCGTGCAGCAGATCCCGAGCCAATCCTGCACCTGGAACTCCTCCGAGCATCTCAGCGACTAGCTGGCGAAGCAACAGACTGCATGTACACCAACAACTGGTTTGCCATTTCGCTCAATAAGCTCCCGGTGCCTACTTACGAATTCCCGCAAGGCTGGGATCTATCACGCATCAAACGACTGCAGGTAGAACTGCAGTTGAAGGATGCTATACGAATGAACCGATACGTCGACTGGGCTTCTTTCCTCTCTGCGTTCCCGTCACTACAGTTTCTGCGTATTGTTCCTACGCTTCATCCAAGATACTACGAATGGTCGCATCCGGAGTTCTATGAATGGTCTAGCACGCCTTTTGTCCACAAAGCCTTCTTCAGAGAGCTACTGACGGCAGTACCGGGCTATGTGGATCTGAGGATTGGGCTGCCAGTGGATGGTGCGGCGGATGACGTGCAGATGCAAGGCGAGATTGCCGTGCATCGAAAGTATCTGTGCGACATGTATGCAGAACTCGGGAGTAGGGTTGATGCTGCCGGGAGGCGGTTGGAAGTGGGAAGAATTGTATCATAGGTGCTTGACGCCGAGATGGGTTGATGAACGGACGCTGCATGCAGTCTAAGGTTTTTGCGCAGGCAGAACCATGTATATTATGTCTCTTATCTAATGTTATTCGGAAGCCTATGGCTTTGCTTTTTCCTTTTCTCCTCAACGCACATGCATTGAACCGGTCTTGTGCTTTGTTATGGCAGGGGTTGTTGTTGCTTCCCAATATGCTTTTGGTGGTCAACAATGCACGAAGACATGTATGCCATGTCCGTAGTATTTGGCTGCGCCTCAACGACGCAGAATCCCTCTCACATGGCTTTAAATCCAGTTCGTTTTGGAGACGCAACTCTCAGCCATATACATGCTAGCTCATTGTTTTAGAGGAAAGGAGGACAACATAGTGAGAAGATGGGTCTTAGAAGAGCGAGTGGCGAAGAATTTATAGATAAGTTGCCACCAGTCGGGCAGAAATCCGCTCCATAGATAGTCCTGTGGTATGTTTTTAGATCGTTCTGAGGAAACACCTCCCATCCCTTTCTCCATATAAATCGCCGAGCTGGTTTTGGATATCGCTATATTCAGCACCAAACATTGCTCATATCGATGTTGTTGTAGAAGCACAGAAGTTTTGAAGCGAACCATGGCGCGAACGCATTGCAGTTTGAATCGCTGGGAGAGATCTCATGACTTTCCATTTCTGTGTCTTCTCGAGCCCAGGAAACGCGGTCATCGAGAGTCAGTGCCACCATTTTTGGTATAGCAAAGAATTGAAGTGTGGTGGAAAGAAGGAGACTTCGTATGCCGCAGGAGTAGGGATATTTATATACATCGTTTGAGAGGGACAAGCTCAGCATGCCACGGCACGGAGGTCGTTTCGAGACAATCATCGAGTCTTAAAATTGTCATTTCGGGAGGCCGATGTAGCTTTGGAATGTTTTCTTTCATCTCCTGTCAAACTTCGTATGTCTAGAGAGAAGTTCTACTCAGAGCGACAGGACATGAAAGTAGCGAGGCTTGTTTTTGTAGAAATCGGAGAACACTAGCATGGTACAAGGTGTTGTGCATTTTCGAGCAGACAACTCAACATCCCACAGCTCCCACTTTCTTTTTAGAGAATATGGGAAGGGTGCAGTAAACCAGGAGTAGTGGGATAGTAAATGTTGTAGGCTTTATAGCAGGCTCGTTGGCTGGCCACTAGTAATCGTCGGCAGTGTAGTTTCCGGGATCGTGGTAGGTGTCGTGCATATATAGGTATTCGAATCATTTGTGATAAGGAACTCCAGAGAGAAATCATGTCAATCTGAATTGACCATGCTGATCGTTTTTCCTAGAGCGCGTGCATTTTGGGAAGAGATTGAAAGAGGTTTTGTGATGTTTTCTGCTGGCCGGAGTCTCCATGACTTAATTGGCTCTTGTTTTTGGAAAGCCGGACGCAACCATATATTGTCGTCCATATCTTTTTGGTAAAAACGTGGAAGAAAGAGGGTTTTGTGAAGTAAGAAGTCGACGGCTGAGAGCGAAGTATCTATACACTTTGCTCGCCATCTAGCACCCTTCACAGATGAGCGATGCATCGGCGATCCAAGGATGCCGAATGAATAGACGAAACAACCTGGTTCCTCCACACGGTCTTCAGATTTTTAGTGATTCGTTCCCACAGTATCTCTTTCGACAGGTAGGAAATATTCTCGAACTGGATGGCGACTATCAAGCTTGCTTTCGAGATGCAACGAGAAAGTGTTTGTTTTGGAAGACTGCTGAACATCACCACATATGAAGCATAGCCTGGTAAACTGTTCGGAAATAGGCGAGCGTTGGGCACTCCAGATCTGTTTCCAGAGGCCAGAAAGTCTCCACACATAGTCTGATAACGGTGATCTTTTGAATAGACTCCCATAACCAGCAGGGAAGGTTATTTCGGAGAAAGAAGGGAGTATATTTGTATAAGGGCAAACAAAGAGAGAGAGGAGAAAGAAGTTCGTCTTTCTATATTGTGGATTCTCGGGTACTTGTCAGTATGAAGATGCGAATGTGCTGCCGGATGTGTCCACACATCACGGTTTGCACGTGCTGTTGCAAACGCAGCCCACAATGAACATGTCGTAAAGTATTCTCAGGAGAAGGGAAGCTCCACACACATCACACTTTCTCGTCATTGTTTTAGAAGCAGTCTCCCATGTCTGAGTTCCTTTGCTGTTTTGGAGAAAAAGGTTATGTCTCGACATGGTAGGAAGAAGAGAGGAAGAGAGGCAGCACAAGATTTTATACTTCAACCTCTTCCCAAGTTCTGGCATAAGACAATTAGGACGCGTTTTCGGACATAGAATAGTACAGCGGTGGTTTAGAAGAAAGAGGTGGAAGAAGCAGAAAGAGGTTTATATCGTTGTCTCATGGCGCTAGGCGCACACAGCTGTCGTTCATGACGACCTCTTGTACTGTTTCCCAGCAATATCTAGCAATATGTGCTCCAATTCTGGTGTTTCATTTCTCATGGATACGGAGAACTTATTTTTGAGGTAAGATGCACACCCCATGCCTCGATAACATTTGAATATTGGATCCAGAGAAAGTATTTCAGAATTGTTGAGTTTGTCGGTGCTCGTTCTCCCACATCCTTGCTGCTGGTACGATTTTCAATGAAGGCGAGGCCTTCTCACATTTCCATGAAGGTAGCGCATCTTAGAAGCAACAGCAGCACACCCCATATAGTGGTGATATCCGGATTCTGGAAATGAGGCAAATGAGGTAGTTGTGAGAAGAAAGCAGGAAGCCCAGCGAGAAGTATCGGTCTTTTATTTGCTGCGAGGATCATATTATAACGACTCTGGCTTTTGAGAGAAATTTGGAGCAAGTCCGCAACATAGCAAAGCGGATGTGTGTTGTATGAGAAGAGCAGAACGCGCGGCATGATATTCGCCACATTTGCTTTCTACGCCATAGGCACCCGGTGCAGAGCTTTTGAACAGAAACTCAGCCATTCACCATACCCTCGATGATTTTGAGAATAATATAAGGAATTGTAGAATAGAAGACAAGAAGTTCTACGATGAGAACGGCGAACTTTATACGTCTCCGTAGTCATGTAGGTTGTAGTCTACTGTTCCAGGGAAAGGTAAGAGCTCCAAAACGTAACACTTGGGAAATTATCTTTTTCAGAAGGAGCACAGTTCTCGCTCCATGTGCTTCCTGACAAATGTTTTTGAGACATCGGAAGATCTCGTTGGAATCCAAATGTATGATTTCGGAAAGAGTAGCAAGGAATCCAGAGGCAGACATTGGATAGGTGTCACTGATCTTCGACACTCATTAAGCTCGAGTCGTTCTCTGGACAGCAGGTCATAAATTGCCCAGGACGATGTTTCTGAAAAAAAAAAAATGCTGCCCCCATGCGCAGGCCGTGTACTTATTTGGAGAATGCAGCCAAATTTGTGGAATGAAGAAGCAGAGTCTCCAGGCAAGAGTAGAAGACCTTATACACCTTGAAGATCATCAGGTCCTCATTGTTAGGTTTGTGAGAAAAGCAGAGGAGCGCCGCAACACTAAAGTTTTCTGCTGGTAGTTGTTGTCTTGTTTTTGTGTCGTAAAACAGATTCCCCAACTCCATGTAGGCGGCCGTAGGCCGTTTCGATGACCTTTAGATCTCGCGGTCTCTGCATGATTTGTGGGATCGTCCGTTTTGTATATGGGTGTAGTCGCAAAGCGGATTTAGTCATAAGAGGAGATAAGGGCTTTTTGATTTTGGTTCTCCAAAGGAACATACAGTCTTTTCACTGTATTCGCGGTGACATATGTGATTTTTGAACCACCCAGCCGACTCCATGGGAATTCAGCAGTGCATTTTTGTAGGAAATGTTTCCAAGTGGAAGTGGACGCATAAGTTTAGGAGAAGTATTTTGAACGTTGATTTCGAAGGGTAGTTGGTTTTGGAAAGACGGACTCTTGCCCATAAATATTGCAGGCGTGGTTTTTGGAAGAAAATATTCTCCATGGCCCAGAATGGCTCATTTTTTGGAGAAAATAGAAGAAAGTGTGTGATGAAGAGAAGCATAGAAGCCAGAAGAGAAGTTTATATACGCTCAGAAACCCAGGAAAACACGTGCACAGCCAGCCACACACTCTCAAAACAGCAACTATCGCTGCCCATACCACAGCGAAAACAGCAAAGCCAGCACGAAATGAAATGTTAAAAAGTATATTTTGATAAGTCTCCATCTCTAAGCCCACCTTATGAGCATATACACACCACTACACAATGAACATAGAAAAACGCCATAGTGAGCGTCGTCAAGACACCTTCACTAATGCCATGCTAAATATCTCCAGTCCAAATAAGAAAAAGACATTATACACATTTTTGGAAACCCCCTCACTCCAACATCCTTGGCTTTAGCGAGCATAATCATGTTGATCATGATATGCCATGCTTACAGGCCTTTCAATTAAAGTTCTACTCCCTCTTAAAAGACTGGAATCCCTGCTGCGGCGACCCCGGACTCCTGTACGGGTTATTCGTATTCGATGGGACCCTCGCCGGCGCATTAGCATTAGGTTGCCACTGCCTCTCGCCCTCATCCTCTTCCACCTGCGGAGCGCGCGGTCGGCTGCGTGAGCGAGGCGGAGGCACCATAGTCTGGTACGAGTACTCCTCTACCTGTCCCGTGGAGATGGAACTCGGCGATCCAGGAGCAGTACTGCGAGGCGGTGGTGGCAAGTTGCCTGTTGGCGGCTGTGCGTACTGGCTACCAGATGGTACTATGTTGAGTGGTAGAGGAGGTGGTGGGTTCTGACGCGGTGTATCGACGGAGACGCGGGATCCGAATGGTGATAGTGTGGTGCCACCTTTCCTCTTTCCGGCTGAACTGGCTTTGCGGAGTAGACCGCGGACTTCGTCGAGATCGGGCCTTTGGTCTGACATGCTAGGACGGCCAATAGTACTGGAGTCGTCGCGAGCTTCCCAGGTGTCGTCACGGATGGTGTCTAGACCGGGTCTCCTGTTGTTAAGAGAGGTGATTGCGTTGTCTTCGGTGCCCAGGTAATCTGTGCCGGTAGACTTGCCGGTATCCTCTTGGGCAGGGTTGAGTGGGTGCAGACGGCCGGCGTCGGCGTTGGCCTTGTACTTTTCGTATGCTGCGACAGCCTCCGCAGGTGGAACTGCGACAGACCATGTGGGCTTGTCTTGCGAGCCCAGAGCAGCATCTCCTCCACCTGGGCCGTTGATCGGAACCTTGCGCAAAGCAACGACAAGCGCGCACATGAACTTGGATCTTCGAGATGCGCGCAGTGACTCGTTGGACCAGTTGCTCTTATGACGAATCTCGACACGAAGCTCCAGCTTGTTCATCTCGGCAATGCTAACAACCTCGATGTCAATATCAGGGTGGAACTCGCGGGCGTTGACAGGGTCGCGAACGAAGCTCATCATCTCCAGCTTAAGTAGATTGATGTCTTCGAATGATGTACCAAAGTCGCAGAAGACCGAGACTTGCTCTCGCATGGCCTTGCTTCGTGTGATGTTCTCTACCCATAGAGAGTTCAGGACGATGTTGGGAATCTGGACCGTCTTTCCATTTGTGACGCGCTTGAACACAGTGTAAAGAAGAGCAATGTGTTCCACAGTAAGCTGCTCAGTGGTAATATCGACACGATCACCGATATCGTACGGGTGCTTGACGAAGAGAAAGATGCAAGAACCGAGGACTTCCTGGGCAGTCGTTGCGAATACGAAAGAGAGCGAGAGAAGAGCGGTCGCGGATGTGGCGAGTGTGGTACGGAAAGCGGGAGCAAGGAAAGCGACGAAGACGAAAATGCAGACAATGACGGCAATGGTCATGATCAGACCGTCGAGAGCGTTGATAGCTTGGTCAACATCGTGCATGCTCGAGTTGATCGACTTTCGCTGTCTGGCGTAATCAGTCACAGTCAAGATCATCTCTTCCAAACTGATGTCGCCGTTTCCGTCTCGGTCAATCGCAGCAAAACATTCCTCAGCCTCCTCCTGGCGACCTGGACCCATGACTTCGACGAGATCTTCCAGGTAGAGCTCGTTCTTGCCTTCGACGACCATGGACATCCAGATACGCCTAGCCAGAGCTTCAGCACTCTTGTTCCTCTCCAAAGCGGTCAAGACGACGGAATGAGCAGAGTTGGGATCAAAGACTTTCTTGCCAGTGATCTCGGAAGCGATAGTACCGAAAACTGATGTGATCTTATCACCAATGCGACCAGCGTCTCGGCCAACTTCTTGGATAAGACGCATGGGCGTGCGGCTACCAGATCGACCATGCTTGGCCGTTCCCTTCTTGCTACCGAAACCGAGATCAAGAATTGTGTCCTGGATGATGTAGTCTTCTTCAGCAAACTCGTTGCAGTAGGCGGGGAATAGCGACCGCGAAGTGTCATAAAGGATACCGAGGAGGTAGATGTTGCGCTTAGACTCCTTGATCTTGTCATCAAACTGCTTGCGGTGGTAGCTGATACTGATGAGCTGGATCAAGACGCGCTCAGCGAGGATGATGATGGTGCAGACGAGGAGGGCAAGCAGGACCGATTGCATGGTGTCCATCCAGCCCAGTCTATCCTTGCCGGGGTTGACTCGGACAAGCTACACCATGTTAGCACACGTTTATCTGTGGGCTTTTGGCACAACTTACAGCAGGGAAAGTAGCCTGGTTGACAATCATCCAGAAGACGAAAGAGAGAGGCTTCTCCACGGCTCTCAATAGCAGCGCATACTTCTTGACACCCGGGCTGACCACACCGATGAGGAACTCGAAAACGTTAGGAATAAAGTGTGCCACAATCTTCATGACCCAGAAACTGAGCCATATGATCTCGATCCAGATCCAGAATTTCTTCTGATTTGTGTTGCCAATGGAGCCCGTAATCGTGCCTGTCTGCGAAAGGATGATGGGAATGGCGAGTAGCAGCGCCACAGGAGCGACATAGATCATGTAGCGGGTGACAATGCTGAAGTTCAGGATCTTGGTGTAGATCCTGCCCATGCGATTGAGAGCCGTCTTCTCTTCACTTACGCGGGGAGGCAGCGGTGCTCCAGTCCTGGAGTCGACCACTGCCAGCTTCCTGCGTCCCCGTGAAAAAGTATGCCCCTTCTCCGACTTTTCATTTCCGGATGTGGGCGAGGACTGTGAGGGGGTGTGACTGACGACAGTCTGGAGGGGTATGTCGGTGGTTCGGTTCTCCATGTTCTCGTTGGCTAGAGGCTGGAAGCCGTGATTTGAGAGTCTAAAGGACCTCTGAGAGGATCGTTTGCTTGTCATGTAAAGGAAATCTAGAGGTTGTTCGTAGGAGCCGTGTCGTTACTGCGAACGCGCAGGCGGGGTATTGTGGGTATTGTGAATGGGATGCAGATCCCGGAGGCTTTTGCGAAAAAGAGAAGCTGGCGGAGAGCGTGCGTCGAGCACTTCCTTTTCAGGAGCCGTTTGAACGAGTAGTACAATGGAGATGCATAAAACAACAGCGATTCAACGAAGGCCTGCCGTCGATTCTCGGGGTGACTCTAGGAAACAATGAGATAGGGAAACGAGCGAAGAGGCTCTCGGGGACACAACAGCAGAGAAGTGAGGGTGGAAGAGCGAGTGAAGAAAAGTAGAGCAATGGCAAGGAGTTACTTTGACGAACAACGCCGCGCGCCGGTCCCCAGACCATGGCTAGCGGTATGCAGGGAGGGGTTAGCGGGAAAGCCACATGCCACTGAAACCGCTAGCTCGTCGCCACAACGAATCACCGAAAGCAGATATCGTCACCGCTGGCTGCACATGTAACTGCCAGGCCGGCCGTCTAATTACCGTTATGAATGCAGATCCAAGACGTTGGACAGAGGCATGCTTTGTTCATCGTCGTTCGTCGTGCTATCTGGCTACTTGGGTGTAGTTCCCTCAGCCTCACTCACTCACCCACATCAGGCATGATTCAACAGATCGGCCAACCCTGTCGTTGATCGGTTCTGGCCAAAATACCCGGTGCAGATGCAGGCACACGCGTATCGATACGCCTCGAGCTCAACAGAGCAAAATTGTCTTCAGCAGGGTAGCATCGCGATCGCGTCGCATAACCATGACCGGTTGAAAACTCGGGATACGAATATTACAACCGCGCCGACTGTCGAGCAGATTCAGCCGACGCAAAAGCAACTAATGCGCTTCTGTACAGGGCAGCCCTCAAACACGACGTCGTATGCCTGCCACTGGTCCACAGTCTCCTCGCCTATCCCCGAGGAATCCAAGTGGAGGTTCCCCAATTCGAGGATTTGTCCACGTAATCCCTTACCCCTGTCAAGGCTTGCATTGTGCCTGTTTCAGCCACAAGCAACCGACATGTAAGGTACATTCGGCCGTTGAATGGCTGCGAACCCTGTGGCGGTGAAATGAGCCCTTGGTACGCTTTAGAAATCTTTGGCCCTTGTGCTAAAGAGCAGAGTTGACAGCTGTTCGTAGAGGGTGCCAAAAAGATGGGTCTATTCTTAGCCCTTGTAGATCCCGAGGTAAAGCTTCTTGCGATCAACCGCTAAATGTACCCACAACCAGGGTCCAAACAGAACCGTCGTCGCCCCAAAGCTGTTAGGGCTCCAGAGTCGATGTTCAAAACCACGATCGATACGACGAATGGGCACGTTGGCGATGACGTGACGTGGCTGCGAGCGGGAGTTGCACTGGGACTGGGACGGAATCAACCCCACGTAGGTGGAGTTTCAGCCATCGATCAACACTGTCGATGACGTTTTTCTGGACTGCGGGCGGGAATAGCACTGAGCACAACATTGCACAAGTATTGTGGAACGCCTCCCGAGATCTTCGCACAAGACGTAGATCAATCAACTTCTTGGGTAGATTCCAATAGTACGGTACCCGCCCTTGAGGGCCTACAGACCCTCATCTCTAGTGCTATCGTGAAAGCCGGAGTCAGGTAGAGGTGTGCCCTACATTACATCCTGCATCTGAGAAAGAGAAGAAACAAAATGTATGTAGTAGATAAGATTCCATATGACTTTCGAGACTCATTCTGTATACGTAGGCGTACTACGTCTACTTTTCGGAATGGGACTAGAGCTTGACGCTGGAGTTCGATGAGGACGCGTGGCTGGGGAGTTTTGAAGAAGATATTTCCTTGGATATATCCTTATCCATGAATAACAAACATAAATTCTAGCTGTTCCCACAAAGCGCAATACCGGCAACAACACACCACCCCCAATTCCACATCGTCGCACTAACCAAGTCATCCACATTTAGCACCCCAACACCGGCACCCATCAGCACCTTCCACGCCTCATCTCGTCTGCCAATCGGCCAACTTGGAGTGCCCCAATACCTACTCTTCAGGCCCTTTGCATCCGCTGCTTCGACCTGCTCTTTGACCCTCTCGATCTGTCCTGATGACATGGTCGCAAACCATACCTTGCCCACTGCGCTGCTGAGGGCAGAAGATGCATAGTAAGAGTTCGTAGTGTTGTAATCATTTGAGACGGAGAGGAGGGGTGCATCGAAGAAGATGTAGCGGTCCGTTGCGGCGGCTTGGATGAGGTCAAAGGGAGTATTTCCCGTGCCGACGATGGTGAGGGGTCCTTGATGGAGAGTCTCACCGTCGTAGTAGGTTAACCAGTTCTTCTCGCGGAGTGGAGCGAGTTGGGAGAGTAGGACTGGCCATGTTGCTGCGCCGTCGGATTTGAAGTCGATGAGTAGGACTGTCGTTGTGGTTGGGTCCATGTCGAAGATCCCCGTCTTCTTGTCTTGCGAGTCTGCTGCTGTTGCATTTCTTTGCTCGAGAATGTTTGCCAACGGGTCGAGGTATAGGCTCTTTATCGTCCGGTCCTTGGTTGTAGACTCCCAGGAGTGACTGACTAGTAGCTCGTCATCCTCGGTCAGCCAGATATCTGCTTCGATGCTGGTACAACCTACTGCCAGCGCCGCATACAAAGGTACAGCGCGCCAGTAGTCATTGTGGGAGTGGCAGTTCTTCGGTACGATATCGCGGCTGAAGTCATCCCTCCATTCGTATTGGAAAGCTACGCCTGCATTTGGTTCTTCCCAGGTATTGACGATATGCTGGAGGCCGTTTTGCCTAAGAGAAGGAGCGAGTCGCCGTAACAGTACGGACACAAAGGCTATGTAAACACTAGAGTATGTTAGAACAATCCGTTCCCATGTGTAGACGAAGTCTTCTTACCCTGCCGCGATAGTACCAAAGATTGTTAGGACAACAACACTGATACCACACCCGCGATACCATCGTATCCTCCGTGCCCTTCTCTCGGCATCTGTTTCTTCGCGTCTTCGTCTGCAACAACCGAACCTGCTCCACCAAGTTTGAGATGCGCGATCTCGATTTGACTGTCTTTGAACCTCCAGATCCTCAAGGTTTATTGTGCTCGACAGCTGACTCCCAGTCTCATCTTCATCATCATGGAATCTCCGCATGACCTTCTCGTCGCAAGGCTTGTCGGTGTACCTCGGCAGTACTTCTACCAGGAGATCTGACTGCCTGAACTCAACTAGCTGCGCCATGGTTAGAATGAAAAGGACGAGATCAAACGAAGCTTCAAAGACAAAGATTTGCAAGAATGCGGGGAAAGCTCGACATGAAGATATCGCTCCTATGAGTGATTTGTGGCTGCAGTCTGGACTTGTACCATGCATGAGGGCACTAGCCAGACCGGGCAGGACACGATAGGATCTCGGATTCTACCAGCCACACCTGGACACGCTATCTTGGGCTGAAACTAACGGGAATAATGTGGCTGCCACGTACCTCTGGTGGTGATGATGTCGTTGATGTTGCAGCTTCACTTGAAACCGTTTGTTCTCTGTAATTGAATAGCCATCATCTTCACACGAAACATAGCATTCTCATATACAGTTCATTCTGTACGCAGCCCCAAAGCAGATACTCACCATCTGTCTGCCTCGCACTCGACCACCGATGTTACGCCCGAAGCTTTTCGTAAGCTGTTCCATCTACTCTTGCACCGTGAAGCTTTACCCAGCAAATCTCTGCACTTCTTTTGCGGCTGCCTTGAAGTACGACACCATTACACTTGAGACCCTTGCGTAAGCATTTCCATATTACCACTCTCGCACTCGGCCATGCCAACTCCAAAGAGAAAGGCTCGGCATTTTTCTGGTACTATTTCTCGCTGCCTATAAACTCGGGGTTCGTACGGTCGCATCTCCGGGGCGTTTCACGCGGAAACGGAGTGAAGGAGACTATGTCAGCGATAGTTTGTTTAAGGGACGTAACGCGCGTCGCTGTGAAGTCGTGAGGTCAGAGCGTCTGTCCGAACTCGTACACAAACGTCGTTAAGTTTGGTTGGCCATACAAGCTTCGTGGGGGTCTAGGCGCGGCCCCGAGTTTGTCAGAAAAGCTTCGCAAGGTAGCTGCCGCCCAGCCGGGCGTTGACATTTGACAAGCGCTATCGCCATAAGAAAGCGCCCCGTGGTACCTCCGAAGGTTCGCCAGCTGCTACAGTGTTAAGGGTGGACCCATCTCCCTCCAGAAACCGAAGACGTACAAGAGCAGGAGGCCAGCGCCCGGGGAAATGCGCAATCCGGGATAAGATACTGCGCGCGCCTATACCAACTCCAAAACCAACCAATTATCTCAATGGGCTCCGAAGCGCAACCGGACAGCTACCCGCAGCCCGCGTACAGCCTCGCTGGCAGGTATAACCGTGGGGCTCAACCTCTGTCGCCCAGGGCTGCGGACGGCTCTGAGCCGCTCACATGTCCATGTCGAGTTGCGTCTAAACCCTTTCCAGCTTAGTTTCTGTGGGTTATGCATGTTGACAGGAAGCTACGATACAGCCGAGCAGATCACATAACACGGACACACCGACATTCAAGCACGATTTTGACATTTTCGCTTGCGGGGGAATCACGAGA
>Ga0265797_10007785_pt1 | contig 14496 bp, 10 predicted proteins | sample P2T30metagenome_FD_192433 | JGI IMG/M metagenome (GOLD analysis project Ga0265797, IMG submission 192433) | Plant litter microbial communities from East Loma Ridge, Irvine, California - P2 T30 | ecosystem: Environmental > Terrestrial > Plant litter > Unclassified | place: USA: California... | reverse complement strand
CGACCGCGAGGATGCCGGCGGCCGCCTCGAGGTACGCCTTGTTCGTGATGAGCGGCGCGGCGCCCTTGTACGCGGTCACTCCGACGTCCTCGAAGATGAACGAGGCCAGCAGGAAGTTCTCCTGGTTGGCGAACGCGTCGAACTTCTCGCCCGGCTTGATCAGCCCGGACGCGGCGGCGGCGGCGGAGAACGCGGCGTCGAGGTCGATCGCGGGACGCGCGACCTTCGCCGAGCCGAGGGCGGCGCGGAGGAACTTGACGTGCGCCTTCTCGTCCTGGGCGATCTCGTAGGCGTACTGGCGGATCGCGTAGTCCTTGAACTGGACCGCGCGGCCGCCCGTGACGCCGCCGGGGGTGCCGACGCCGGAGATGTCGTTCGGGACCAGGCCGTTGCCGGTGACGGCGCGGAGGTAGAACTCGGCCTCGAGGTACTCGAGGTTGAGGGCGAAGTTGAGGACGGCGGCGTCCGTGACGGCGCCCGCGTCGGCCTCGGCCTGCGCGTCGGCGGCCTGGGCCCCCGTGGCGGGGATGAGGGCCGCGGCACCGACGCCGAGCCCGGCGACACCCGCGGCGCTGAAGAAGCGACGACGGTCGAGCGGCGACTGCGCGCTCTTGTCGATGGCCTGGGTGATGAACTTCCTGTCGAACATGTGCACGCTCCGAGGAGGTCGTCGGTGCGCATGGCTCGTCCATGGGCATCCGTTCGCCTCACGATCCGCCGATATCCGTGCGTGCACAACGGATCCGGGGCCGGAGGACGCTGGGATTCGCCTGCGGGATACCGGGTTCCGGGGCCAGGCCCCTCGACCGGGGGTGGGCGGTGTCGGTGGTCCTCGGTAGGAAGGGAGCGTGTCCACGCCTCCGTCCGCGCCCGCTTCCGCGCCCGCGTCCGCACCCGGGCACGGGCCTGCCGAGGCCCGACCGCGGCGGCCGCTGCTCGACATCACGCGCATCTACGCGGAGCCGGCGGCCCTCGAGCTGCCGCGCGGGCAGGAGATCGTCGCGGCCTGGCCCGACGCGACCATCGTGGAGGTCGCGTCCCACTGGGCCATCCCCGAGGTCCACGGGGACGAGGCGAACGTGGCCCGCTGGGTGCGGATCAAGACGGAGGCGCTCGTCGTGGGCGTCAAGAAGTCGCTCGTCACCCGGCCCAACGGCCGGAGCGCCGACTTCATCGCGCCGTCCACCGCGAACGGCTGCGCCATGGCGTGCGCCTACTGCTACGTGCCCCGGCGGAAGGGCTACAGCAACCCCATCACCGTGTTCGCGAACATCGAGCAGATCCGCCGCCACGTCGCGCGGCACATCGCGAAGCAGGGCCCGAAGGCCGAGGCGAACCAGTGCGACCCGGAGGCGTGGGTCTACGACATCGGCGAGAACAGCGACTGCTCGGCCGACGCGCGGGTGAGCCCCAACGTCCGCGACCTCGTGGAGCTGTTCCGCATGTCGCCCACCGCGAAGGCGTCGTTCGCCACCAAGCACGTCAACCGCGACCTGCTCGACTGGGACCCGATGGGCCGCACGCGCGTGCGCTTCTCCCTCATGCCCGAGTCCATCGCCCGCATCACCGACATCCGCACGTCGTCCATCGCGGAGCGCATCGCCGCGATCGACGACTTCGTGGCGGCGGGCTACGAGGTGCACCTCAACCTCTCGCCCGTCATCCTCACGCCGGGCTGGCGCGCCGAGTGGGAGCAGCTGCTCCGCACGCTCGACGACACGCTGGCGCCCGCCACCAAGGCCCAGCTGGCGGCGGAGGTCATCATGCTCACCCACAACGAGCAGCTCCACGAGGTGAACATGGGCTGGCACCCGAAGGCCGAGGAGCTCATCTGGCAGCCGGGCATGCAGGAGCGGAAGGTGTCGGAGAACGGCGCCGTCAACGTGCGGTACCGCCGCGGGCTCAAGGGCGACGCGGTCGCCGAGTTCACGGCGCTGGTGCGGCGGATCATGCCGTACTGCCGCATCCGGTACGCGTTCTAGGGGCGCGGGACGCCCCGTCTCCCGTGTCGGTACGCGCGCGGGTCCCGGGCCTGGGACACTGGTACCCGCAGCTCCGGTCGCTGACGCGCTCACGCCGATGCCGCCCTGCTCCCCGGACGCGCTCCTGCGCTCGGCGGCACGCGGCCTCATCGCGGGCGAGCGCCGCGACCCGGACCATGCCGTCACCCGACGGCGCACCCGCGCGGATCCAGCCCGCGCCCACGACATCACCCGCACGACCACATGACGCACGAGAAAGGCACCATGCCTCCCACCAACCACGCCCTCGACTTCGCCAAGCCCGGCCGCCTGCCCCGCGGCGGCCTGCGCGTGACGCCCCTCGGCGGCCTCGGCGACGTCGGCCGCAACATGACGCTCTTCGAGTTCGACGGCGAGCTGCTCATCGTCGACTGCGGCGTCCTCTTCCCCGAGGAGAGCCAGCCCGGCATCAACGTGATCCTCCCCGACTTCAGCACCCTGCGCGGCCGCCTGGACAAGATCACCGGCATCGTCCTCACCCACGGCCACGAGGACCACATCGGCGGCGTCCCCTACCTCCTGCAGGAGCGTCCCGACATCCCGCTCATCGGGGCCCGCCTCACGCTCGCGTTCATCAGCGCGAAGCTCGAGGAGCACAAGATCACGCCCGTCACGCGCCAGGTGCGCGAGGGCGACCGCATCACCATGGGCAAGTTCGACCTCGAGTTCGTGGCCGTCAACCACTCCATCCCGGACGGCCTCGCGGTCGCGATCCGCACCGGCGCCGGCATGGTGCTGCACACGGGCGACTTCAAGATGGACCAGTTCCCGATGGACCGCCGCCTCACCGACCTCGGCGCGTTCGCCCGCCTCGGCGAGGAGGGCGTGGACCTCTTCCTCACCGACTCCACCAACGCGGAGGTCCCCGGCTTCACGACCGCCGAGAAGGACATCGCGCCGGCCATCGAGCAGGTTTTTCGCACCGCGCCGAAGCGCATCGTCGTCTCCAGCTTCGCGAGCCACGTCCACCGCATCCAGCAGGTGCTCGACTCCGCGCAGGAGCACGGCCGCAAGGTGTCGTTCGTCGGCCGCTCCATGGTGCGGAACATGAAGATCGCGTCCGACCTCGGGTACCTCCGCATCCCCAAGGGCCTCGTCATCGACCTCAAGGCGCTGAACAAGCTGCCGGACGACAAGGTCACGCTCATCTGCACGGGCTCGCAGGGCGAGCCCATGGCCGCGCTGTCGCGCATGGCCCGGCGCGAGCACATCATCGAGGTCGGCGAGGGCGACACGATCCTCCTCGCCAGCTCCCTCATCCCCGGCAACGAGAACGCCATCTACGGCGTCATCAACGGACTCATCCGCTGGGGCGCCGACGTCGTCCACAAGGGCAACGCGAAGGTGCACGTCTCCGGCCACGCCAGCGCCGGCGAGCTCGTGTACTGCTACAACATCGTCAAGCCCCGCAACGTCCTCCCCGTGCACGGCGAGTGGCGCCACCTCGTCGCCAACGGCGCCCTCGCGGAGAGCACCGGCGTGAAGAAGGACAACGTGCACATCATCGAGGACGGCGTGAGCGTCGACCTCGTCAACGGCCGCGCCGCCATCTCCGGCCGCGTGCCCGCGCCGTACGTGTTCGTCGACGGCATGACCATCGGCGTCGCCACCGAGGAGGCCCTCGAGGAGCGCCGGACGCTGGCGGCCGAGGGCCACATCACGGTGCTCGGCATCTTCGACGAGGACGAGCAGAAGCTCATCCACCCGGCCGAGCTCATCACGCGCGGCTTCGTGGAGCACGCCGGCTGGATCCCCGAGGCCGAGGCCGCCATCGCCGCCGCGCTCCGCAACGCGACCGCCAAGCGCAAGCTCGACGGCCCCGCCGCCGAGCGCGCCATCTCCGAGGGCCTGCTCCGCTGGCTCCAGCGCCGCCACCGCCGCACGCCGGTCGTGACGGTCATCGTGGTCGACGCCGACTAGCGGCGGGCCGCGGCACGCGCACGGCGGGGCGCCCTCGGGTGTCCCGCCGTCGTCGCGCCGGGCGGCGCTCGGGGCGGCGCTCGCGCACGGCGCAGCGCGGTGACGGCGGGAGCGCGCCGCCCGCGCCGGGCCCCGGCATGCGCGGGCCGATTCGCGGCCGGGACGGGCCGACAGGCACCATGGGAGCATGACCGGCCCCGATCCCACCCCGTCCACCGACCGCGCGACCCCCGGCGAGGCGAGCGCCGCGCCCCGCGTCAAGAGGTGGGTCTTCTGGCCCGCGGCGGGGATCGTGCTGACGTTCGTGGCGTTCACCCTCATCGCGCCGAGCGCCGCCGAGTCGATGTTCTCGACCCTCCAGAGCGGCATCGTCAACAACTTCAGCTGGTACTACGTGCTGGCCGCCGCCTTCTTCATCGGCTTCTCGATCTTCGTCGGCTTCAGCCGCTTCGGCCGCATCAAGCTCGGCAAGGACACCGACGAGCCCGAGTTCTCCACGGGATCGTGGTTCTCGCTGCTGTTCGCGGCGGGGATGGGCATCGGGCTCGTGTTCTACGGCGTCTCGGAGCCCCTCAGCCACTTCGCCTCGCCCCGCCCGGGCGTCAGCGGCACCGAGAGCCAGCTCGCGCAGCAGGCCATGACGCAGACGTTCCTGCACTGGGGCCTGCACGCGTGGGCGATCTACGTCGTGCTCGGGCTCGCGCTCGCCTACGCCATCCACCGGCGCGGGCGGCCCGTGTCGATCCGCTGGGCCCTCGAGCCGCTCCTCGGCGACCGCGTCCGCGGCGGATGGGGGAACCTCATCGACGTCCTCGCCCTCGTGGGCACGCTCTTCGGCGTCGCCACCTCCCTCGGGCTGGGCGTGATCCAGATCGGCGCGGGGCTCGAGAGCGCCGGTCTCGCCGAGAGCAGCACCGTCAGCCAGATCGCCATCATCGGCGTCATCACCGCGGTCACCATCGTCTCGCTGGTCACCGGCGTGACGAAGGGCATGAAGATCCTGTCGAACTTCAACCTCGTGCTCGCGGCGGCGCTGCTCCTGTTCGTGCTCATCGTCGGCCCGACGCAGTTCCTCCTCCGCGACTTCGTGCAGTCCATCGGCGCGTACCTGCAGAACGTCGTCGGGCTGTCCTTCAACGTCACGGCGCAGCAGGGCGCGGCGGGCGAGGCCTGGCAGGGCTCCTGGACCACGTTCTACTGGGGCTGGTGGATGTCGTGGGCCCCCTTCGTCGGCATCTTCATCGCCCGCATCTCCAAGGGCCGCACGGTGCGCCAGTTCGTCTCCGGCGTGCTGCTGGTCCCGACGGCGCTCACCTTCCTGTGGTTCGCCGTGCTCGGCGGCGCCGCCATCCACCAGCAGACCGACGGCTCCGGCGGGCTCATCGGCGCCGACGGCAGCGTCGACATCGAGGGGTCGCTGTTCACGCTCCTCGGCGGCCTGCCCGCGGGCACCGTCCTCACGTTCGGCGCGATCCTCCTCATCGGCGTCTTCTTCGTCACGTCGTCCGACTCCGGCTCGCTCGTCATGGCGATGATCGCGTCCGGCGGCGACATCGAGCCGAGGAACTGGCTGCGGGTGTTCTTCGCGATCCTGGCGGCCCTCCTCGCCGTCGCGCTCCTGCTCACCGGCGGCCTCGACGCCCTGAAGACCGCCGCGATCACGACGGCCCTCCCGTTCAGCGTGGTGCTCCTGCTGACCTGCTGGTCGACCGTCATCGCCTTCACCCGGGAGCGCCGCGCCTACGACAAGGCGGAGCGCGACGTGCTGCTCGAGCGCGTGGGCGCCTACTACGGGCTGGAGGTGGACGCCCCGGCCGAGCGGCGGCCCCGGGGCCTCGCCCGCTCGTGGGATGCCCTGCGTCGACGCCCGAGGGCCGCGGACGCCGCGCTCGCGGGCGACGCGGACGCGTCCGATCCCGCCTCCGGGACCGTGGGCGCTCCGACGGCGGGCGGCGCCGACGAGGCCGACCGGAGCTGAGCGGACGCGGACGGCCGGTCGCCCGAGGGCCGGCCGTTCCGCGGCACCGCGGCAGCGATCGCGGCCGGGTCACGCGACGGCGTGCCGGTGCCGGCGGCTGCGGATCGGACCGGCCGGGTCCCGGCCGTCGTCCGTCGTCAGTAGTCGCGCCCCGTGTCCCCCGGAGCCCCGTCCCCGATGCGGGTGAGGTGCACCCGGCGTCGGAGGCGGATGAGCGGACGGACCAGCAGCTGGACGCTGCCGGCGAGGAACAGCCAGGTACCCGCCGTGGTGGTGGACTCGGAGAAGGACAGGACGCTCCCCACCACGAACCAGACGGCGACCATGATGTCGTCGACGATGCTGGCGACCTCGTACTCGTGACGGATCACGAGCTCGTCGGGCCCGATCGTCAACGTCAGCGTGCGGCCGTCCTCGGGATCCTCGCGTGGGGTCATCCTCCGATGCGACCACGGCGCATGCCGACGCGGGCGGCAGGGGCGGTGCCGGCCTGCGGCGGAGGTCGCGGAGCCCGCGCGGACGGGGGCGTGCGCCCCGCGCTCCCGCGTGCTTCCATGGGCCCATGGCCTCTGGGGAGCGGACGTCGGTGTGGCCGGCGGTGCACGACGAGCGGCGCGCCCTGCACCAGGACCTCGCGGGGGTGCCCCCGGAGCGGTGGTCGCGGCCGTCCCCGTGCCCGGGGTGGGACGTCCACGACGTCGTCGCGCACCTGATCGACTCGTCGAGGACGACCCGGTGGGGCTTCGCCCGGCGGATGGTCGCGGCCCGCCTCGACTTCGACCGCGACAACGCGGCGGGCGTCGCGCGCGAACGACGGGCGGACCCCGCGGAGACGCTGGCGGCGTTCGCGCGGGTCATCACGATGACGCGGACGCCGCCGGCGCCGGCGGCGACCCGGCTCGTCGAGGCCGTCGTCCACGGGGAGGACGTGCGGCGACCGCTCGGGCTCGTGCGCCAGTACCCCGACGAGGCCGTCCTCCCGGCGCTCCGGCACCAGCTCCGCACCTCCGACGCGATGGGCGGCGGTCGGCAGCTCGCGGCCGGCTTCCGCGTGGTCGCCCTCGACGCCGACCTCGTGTCCGGAGCGGGCCCGGAGCTGCGCGGCACGGCCCTCGCGCTCCTGCTCGCCGTGTCCGGACGGCCGGTCGGACCCGACGAGCTGTCGGGCCCGGCGGCGTCCGCGTTCCGGCAGCGGCTCTCCGGCCGGGCCTGATCCGGACCGGCCTGATCCGGGCCGGGCTGATCCGGACCGGCCTGATCCGGGCAGGGCCGATCCCGCTGTCCCGGTCCACCCGGGCCACCGCGGGGACGGCGACGGCGGGGCGCCCAGGGCACCCCGCCGTCGTCGTCGAGCCGCGGACCGGCGTCCGCGTAGCGTCAGCCCTTGAAGCGGTCGATCCAGCCGGCCACCGGGCGCTGCTGCTCGCCCTGCTGGGCGGCGAGCACGACGAGCACGGCGGTCGCCGCGGGGATGATCCACTGCAGCGCCTTCTGCTTCCGCTGCGCCGCCTCGAGCTCCTTCGAGACGCCGGCGCCGGGCTCGGTGGTGCCCGCGGGGGCCTCGTCCGAGTGCTTCGCCATCTTCGCGCCGACGAGCGCCGAGTAGAGCGTCGTGCCGGCGGCCGCGATGGTGAGCACCGCCTTGACGTTCGTGTTGGTGCGCGCCTCGCCCTGGCCCGCGAGGCGGCCCTTGTTGGCGTAGATGAGGCCGAGGCCGCCGATGGCGTGCGTGGCGAGCGCGCCGAGCTGCACCGGCGCCCACTTCGCCCAGCCGATCGAGGAGAGGCGGAGCCGCTCCTGCGGCTGCTTCGCCGCGGCCGCGGCGCCGTTCAGGCCGACCGCGCCCATGAGGGAACCTCCGAACCAGGCCGCGAGGCCGAGGTCGTGCATGCTGCGGATCACCGTGTTGCGTTCTGACATCGTCGTTCTCCTAGTCGTCGTCGATGGGCCGGCCCGCGGGTCGGCCGGATGTCCTGTGCGTCGGACGCTACGCCCGGGAACGAGCAGTGTGTGGGCCGATGCCGGATGCCCAGGAGGCGTCCGGCCGGGAACCCGGAGGAGTCACCTCAACGTCAGCTGGGAGTCCCGCGACCGCACCTTGGCGCTCCTCGCCGTCCCCGGTTCGGTGGGACGTGGAGCCCGTCGAGCGGCGGGCCCGTGAGCGGTTGAGGGGATGCGTGCCATGGGCAAGGCGTGGATGGTGATGGTCGCGGCGGTGCTCGGCGGCCACGGGTTCGTGGGGCTGTTCATCGAGGGGTCGCACCTCCTCGGGATCCTCAACGTCGACCTCTTCGTCGACGTCCTCTACCTGCTGAGCGCCGGCGTGCTGCTGTTCGCGGGCACCCGGCAGCTCCGCCCCCTCCCGATCCGCGCGACGCTGGCGGCGTTCGGCGGCCTCTTCACGCTGATGGGCGTCCTCAGCATCGTCGACAACGAGCTCGGCGGCCTCACGCCCACCGGGTTCACGATCGTCGACGACTTCCTCTTCTTCGGGATCGGCCTGTCGGGCCTGGCGCTCGCGGCGACCCCCAGCTCCGTCGAGCCGCTGACGACCGGCGGCCGGGCGCTCAACTAGCGGCGGCCGACCGGCATCGCGCCCAGCCTGCGCCGCTCTCGGATCGCCCCGCACGACCGACGAGGGCGCGATGCGGCCGGAGCCGGGTCGCGCCCTCGTGTCGTCACCCGCGGTCCGGGCGCCGCGGGTCAGGCCCGGTGGATCCGCACGGTGACCACCTGGAACGGCCGCAGCGCGATGCGCACCCCGGCGGAGTCCGCGTCCGGCTCGAACGCGATCGAGCGCGGGAAGCCCTCGCCGAGCGGGCGCTCCAGCACGTCGACCTCCGTGAGGCGGTCGGCGTCGAGGTGCGCCTCGAGGCGCGTGACGGCCCGCGCGCCGGTGGACTCGTAGAGGCGGACGATCACGTCGCCGGACCCGTCGTCGGCGAGCTTCAGCGCCTCGATCCGCACCGTGCCGCCGTGCACGGAGACGAGCCCCGAGGCGGTCGGCAGCGAGGACGGCACGACGTCGGCGGACGCGGACGCGGGGGCGACGTCCGCCGCGGGCGCGACGCCGGCGGGCGCGGCGGTGGCGTCGCCCGGGTGCACCACGCGCACGGGCAGGTTCTGCTCGAGCCCCGCGTCCGCGGCGCCCTCGATGCCCACGCCCGGCACGAGCGCGTACTCGAAGCGGTGGTGGCCGATGTCCTGCGTCGGGTCGGGGGAGCGCGCCGCGCGGACCAGGCTGATCCGCATCTCGGTCTCGACCTCGCCCGAGGCGCCGACCGTGCGCGTCACGTCGTGCCCGTAGCTGCCGGCGTTGGTGAGCGCGACGCCGTAGCCCGGCTCCTCCACGTGCAGGTACCGGTGCGCCATCACCTCGAAGCGCGCCTCGTCCCACGAGGTGTTCGTGTGCGTGGGGCGGCGCACGTGCCCGAACTGGATCTCGGCGCTGTGGTGCTGCGCGTGGATCGTCAGCGGGAACGTGACCTTCAGGAGCTTCTCGTCCTCGAGCCAGTCGAGGTCGGCCGTGGCGTGGATGCGCGCGTCGTCGGCGTGCAGCGCGACCCGCTGGACGACGCGCGAGCGCCCGAACTGCCGGACGACCTCCACGACCGCGCGGAGCGGCGAGTCCTCGACGAGCTCGACCGACGCGGCCTCGACGAGGTCGGTGCGGCTCGCGCGGTAGTGCGCGTCGACGTCCCACGCGTCCCACGCGGTGGGGATGTCCTCGTGCAGCTGCAGCAGGTTCGCGGTGCGGCCGGCGGGCACGAGCTCCCGGTCGGCGTGACGCAGGTCGAGGATCGACGTGATGAGGCCGCGGGCGTCGAGCGTGACGCGGAGCAGGCCGTTGTCGAGCACCGTGCCGGCGGCGTCGCGGGTCGTCGTGACGGGGGAGGCGGGCTCCACGGCGACGAGCGGCGCGATGCCGCTGCCGGGCACCGCGACGAGCGCGAGCGCGGATCCGTCGGGGGTCTCGACGAGCGCCGTGCGCGCATGCCCGGTGGAGTTCACCGCGAACGCGCCGGAGCCGTCGCCCTCGCCGTCCGCGACGGCCCGGGCGGTGACGCGCGCGATGGCGTCGGCGACGAGCGCGTCGAGCTCGGCGAGGCTGCGGACGTAGTCCTCCTCGTTCTCGCGGTGCACCCACGCGATGGAGGAGCCGGGGAGGATGTCGTGGAACTGCTGCAGCAGCGTCTGCTTCCACAGCCGGTCGAGCTCCGCGTACGGGTAGTCGGCGCCCGTGCGCACCGCCGCGATGGTCCACCACAGCTCGGCCTCGCGGAGGCGGTGCTCGGCCTGCCGGTTGCCGCGCTTCTCGCGGGCGTGGCTGGTGGAGGTGCCGCGGTGGAGCTCGAGGTACAGCTCGCCGACCCAGACGGGCGCGTCCGGGTACTCGGCCTCGGCCTTCCGGAAGAAGTCGTCCGGGTGCTCGACGACCACCTTCGGCGAGCCCTCGAGGTCGGCCGTGCGGCGCTGGCGCTCCATCATCTCGCGGGTGGGGCCGCCGCCGCCGTCGCCGTAGCCGAAGGGCGCGAGCGACATCGTGGCGCGGCCCTTCTCGCGGAACTGCCGCACCGCGTGGTGCGTCTCCTCGGCCTCGAGGGTGGAGTTGTAGGTGTCGATGGGCGGGAAGTGCGTGAAGATCCGCGAGCCGTCGATGCCCTCCCAGTAGAAGGTGTGGTGCGGGAACGTGTTCGTCTGGTTCCAGGAGAGCTTCTGCGTGAGGAACCAGTCGAGGCCCGCGAGCTTCGCGATCTGCGGGAACGACGCCGTGTAGCCGAACGAGTCGGGCAGCCACACGCCGTGCGTCTCGACGCCGAGCTCCTCCTGGAAGTAGCGCATCCCGTGGGTGAGCTGGCGGATCATCGCCTCGCCGCCCGGCAGGTTGCCGTCGGGCTCGATCCACATGGACCCGACCGGGTACCAGGTGCCGTCCGCGATGGCCTGCTTGATGCCCGCGAAGACCGTCGGGTAGTTCTCCTCCACCCACACGTACTGCTGCGCCTGCGAGCACGCGAAGCGGAAGTCGGGGTACTGCTCGGCGAGCTTCAGCACGTTCGAGAAGGTGCGCGCGGTCTTCCGCTTGGTCTCGCGGATGGGCCAGAGCCACGCGCTGTCGATGTGGGCGTGGCCGACGCCGCTCAGCGTGTGGGCGCTCGGCACCGCGGGGCGCGACAGCACCTCGGCGAGCTCGGCGCGCGCGGCGGCCGCGGTGCCGACGATGTCGTCCATCGCGAGCACGTCGAGCGCGCGCTCGATCGCGCGCAGCACCTCGTGGCGGCGGGGCTCGGTCTCGGGCAGCTCCATCAGCAGCTGGTAGAGCACCTCCACGTCGAACCGGAGCGCCCACACCTCGGGCTCGAACACCGCGAGCTCCGCCTGGCGGAAGCGGTAGATGGGCTCGACCGGGGCCGTCGCCTTGTCGCCGTACGGCGTGGGCACGAACTCGTTCACCAGGATGTCCGGGTTGCCCGCGGCCTCAACCAGGAACCGCACCCGCTCGCCGCCCGCGGCCTCGTCGGCGAGGCGCACGTAGGTGTTGCGCGGGTGGATGCCCTTGACCGGCACGCCGTCCATGGTGTGCACGAGGCACTCGGCCTGGTTGCCCGGCCAGTCGCCGATGAAGCCGGGGTCGATGAGCAGCTCGACCGTGCGGCCGGCCCACTCGGCGGGCACCTCGCCCGTCACCTCGAACCACCACGTGGACCACGCACGGCCCCACGGCTGGCCGAGCTCGAACGGCGCGTACTCCTGCCGCATGGCCTCCGCGACGGGGACGGGCTCGTCGGGCGCCATCCACGCGCGGAGGGTCACGGGCGTCTTCGCGGAGTACACGGCGGGGGTGATCCGCTCGTCGAGCGCGCGGAGGATCCGCTCCTGGACGAGCTTCTGGTTCTGGTGCATGGGGGTCCTTCGGGAGGTCGGGAGGCAGACGGGCGGGTGGCCGCGGCAGGTGCGGCCGGCGCGTCAGCGGAGGTAGGAGAGCGCCGGGAAGGCGTGCATCGCGTCCTCGAGGAGCGAGCGCGCGACCGTCACGGAGTCGACGAGGGGGTGGTGGGCGAGCGCGCGGACGGCCGCGGCGCGGGATCCGCCGAGCCCGGCCTCGATCGTCTGCCGCTCGACGTACTTGGCGTTCGTCACGAGCCCCACGCCGAAGTCGGGCAGCTCCGTGCCGGCCACCGGGTGCGCGCCCGAGGCGTCGACCACGCACGGCACCTCGACGACGGCGTCCGCGTCGAGGGCCGCGAGGGTGCCGCGGTTCCGCACGTTGAGGATGAGCCGCGCGCTCTGGTCGTACGCGATGCCGCGCATGAGCGCGATCGCGACGTCCTCGTACCCGCCCGAGACGAGGTCGTCCTCGTCGCGGTCGCCCATGCCGGCCGACTGCCGGTTGGTGGCCATGTAGGTGGTCTCGCGGTCCAGGCGCGTGCGCTCCCAGAGCGCCAGCGCGGACACGTCGTGCCGGTGCTCCAGCTGCTCGTAGAACCGGCCCTGCTGCTCCACGAGGAAGCCGCCGCGGGTCTGCGCGGCGAGCTGGTCGGCGTGCCGCACCTCGCGCCGGAAGTAGTAGTAGTGCAGGTACTCGTTCGGCACCGCGCCGAGCTCGGTGACCCACTCGGCGCCGAACAGGCGGCCCTCCTCGAAGGTGCCGATGAGGTCGGGCCGGGCCATGAGGTCCGGGAGCACGTCGCGGCCGTCGACGCGGAGGCCGCGCAGCCAGCCGAGGTGGTTGAGGCCCGCGTAGTCGATGACCACGTCGTCGCCCGACACGCCGAGCGCGCCGAGCACGCGGCGGGCCAGGCCGATGGGGGAGTCGCAGATGCCGATGACGCGGTCGCCGAGCACGCGCGACATGGCCTCGGTGACGACGCCCGCCGGGTTCGTGAAGTTGATGACCCACGCGTCGGGGGCCTGCACGCGGATCCGCTCGGCGAGGTCCATGACCACCGGGAGGGTCCGGAGCGCGTAGGAGATGCCGCCGTAGCCGACGGTCTCCTGCCCGATGACGCCGTGCGCCATGCCGAGCCGCTCGTCGCACGAGCGCCCGGCCATGCCGCCCACGCGGATGGCCGAGAACACGAACGCGGCGCCCGCGAGCGCCTCGTCGAGGTCGGTGTGCAGCGTGATGACGGGCGCGTCGGCGTACGCCGCGGCCTGCTCGGCGAGCACGCGCGCGACGGCCGTGAGGCGCACCTCGTCGGTGTCGTAGAGGGCCACGTGCGAGACGCGGCCGGCCTCGTGGTCGCGCAGCAGCGCCGAGTAGACGAGCGGGACGCGGAAGCCGCCCCCGCCCAGGATGGTCAGCCTCATGCGACGGTCACCGATACTCCCTTGTCCGCGAGGCCCTGCGACACCCGCGCGTGCGGGGCGGCCTCGGTGATCAGCTGCGTCAGAGACGCGGTGGGGGCGACACGGCCGGCGCCGGTGCCCGGGAACTTGGAGGAGTCGGCGAGCACCGTCACCCGGTCGCTCACCTCCGCCATCGCGCGCTTGATGGGCACCTGGGCCATCGTCGTGTCGCGCAGGTCGCCGTTGTCGGCGATGCCGCTCACGCCCACGAAGGCGTGGTCGGCGTGCAGCATCCGCAGGCTCTCGGCCGTGAGCGGGCCGGACACCGAGCGGTAGACCGGGTCCCAGTCGCCCGGCAGCAGGATGAGCCGCACCGCCCGGTCGTCGCGCAGCACGTCGAACGCGGCGATGCTCGCCGTGATCACCGTGAGCGGGCGTCCGCGCAGCTGCTCGGCGAGGTGCAGCGTCGTCGTCCCGATGTCGAGCACGACCGACTGGCCGTCCTGCACCTGCGCCGCGGCGGCGCGGGCGATGCGCTGCTTGGCCTCGCGGTTCACCTGCTCGACCTCGGCGAAGGGCGCGTCGGCCTCCACGAGCACGGCGCCGCCGTGGGTGCGGCGGAGCGCCCCCTGCTCGTCGAGGCGCGCCAGGTCGCGGCGGATGGTCGCGTCGCTCGTGCCGGCGGCCTCGGCCAGCTCGGCGACCGTCGCGCTCCGGGTGGCGCGCAGCCGGTCGAGGATCACGAACTCTCGGGCGTCTCTCATGGAGTGAACATTAGCGCGCAGGATCGAGCAGAAACAATCTTGTAATAATCAAAGTCTTCCATCCATGTGCTCACATGGGCTAGAAACGTCACTACCGGTCGACGGCTCCCGCCGACCCGGTCCCGCCGGCAGCGTCGCCGTCGGCGGACCCCCACCGCTCGCCGTCCCGCACGGCGCCACCCGACGAAGCAGAGGTCCCGAGTGTCCGCAGCACCCCGCCCCGAGCGGTCCGCCGGCCTGCTGGTCGTGGGCCAGCTGTTCGCGGACGTCGTGTTCGGCGAGCTGCCGGGCGGCCCGCGGCCCGGCCACGAGATCTGGACGTCGTCCTTCGGCCACGGCCCCGGCGGCATCGCCAACTTCGCCCTCGCCGGCGCGCGCCTCGGCGTGCCGACCGCCATCGCCGCCGCCGTCGGCCGGGATCCCTTCTCCCACCTGGTCCGCGGCGCCCTCGCCGCCGAGGGCATCGCGCTCGACCACCTCGTGACGCTCGACGACTGGGCGCTGCCGGTCACCGCCTCCCTCG
>Ga0265797_10007784_pt1 | contig 14496 bp, 10 predicted proteins | sample P2T30metagenome_FD_192433 | JGI IMG/M metagenome (GOLD analysis project Ga0265797, IMG submission 192433) | Plant litter microbial communities from East Loma Ridge, Irvine, California - P2 T30 | ecosystem: Environmental > Terrestrial > Plant litter > Unclassified | place: USA: California... | reverse complement strand
GCCCGCCAGGAGGTCCAGTTTCGACAGCCAGCAGAGCACGAAGAGTATGGCGGGCAAATTCGGAGCCAATGGTATCACTCTTGGGGCGGGCAAAGCCGTCAGCGGAGTCACCATCACACAAGGAGAGGGATTCGGCGGCGCCGAGGGCAGTGGGTCTCACAAGGATAAAAACGATCGGGAAAGATTACTGGAGGCGGATCGGAAACAGCGGAGGAACGTCTTGAAGAAGAGGCAGCCGTCTAGTGGTTGAGTTTTTCTGACGAAGTAACGATGGACTTGCATAAGACTGTTACGATTATCTTGGTTGTCAAATTGGAAATAACGAGAATTTTGTGGCCATCTCCACACCAACGCCATCGTCTTTTACAATATTTCACATGGTGTGACAATCTTCATATGTGCGAGCAACGAAACAACGCATAAGACTGCCTGGAAGGATTCCATCTCACCACCCCGCCCCACATTAGGCGCATCTCCGCCACTATGATTGGGCACGGGTCTCTGTTCCGCAATACGAGATGCATAGCCAAAACCTCATCTTGACTTCAATCTTACCTAAGCTTTGCATTTCCCAATAAACGTATATTTGCGTAGCCTTCCTTCATCTACAGACTATGGCACCCGAGTCGTTGCGGTCATCATCCATCACCATTCTCGCACTTCACCCGTGCCCGAGGCTACCGACAACCATTTGTCCCCACGTTATATTGCCATAACAAGCATGGCGCGGATATGGGACGGCGCTATAGCCATGTATCAGACGCTAGCTCGCTTCTTGTCGTCTGGGCCCTCTGCTGGAAAGGTAAGGATGTTGTTGGCTTGTGGCATGTAGAATACTCAAAGAAGATATTGAAGGAGAACTACGATCCCGCTTACAGAGGCTTTGTCTTCTACAAGACTATGTCGCCTAATGAGGTAAGTGATGTTGCGGCTCGCTGAGGAGTTAGCGAAACCCGCTGATCTAAAGTTGCGAACTTAGTCCGTGTCGAGTTTTGGAAGACCGTCTATGGAGAGTGTTGTGGATTGAAATTGGGAGTTCGTCGCGAAAGCTTTTGTCTTAATTGGGCATGCATCAAAACGTTGGGACCACACGGTGAGCTGGCTGCGAGGGAGGAATGGGGTTTCTATATATGCTACCCATGTTGGTGTATACTTCGTGAATTCGTTGACGCGTATTCAGATATCTATGTTCGCGGTAAAGCTGTTTGAACCTGCCATTACGCCACCAATCCATCCCCCTCTCCTCTCACTATTAGCCAGACGGCTGCCCGGAAGACCCTTGTTCATCCTGCTGCTCCGTGAGATCGCTCATTTGCATCTGTTGATGCATCTGTTGCTGCATTTGCTGTTGCATGAGTTGCTGCTGTGACATATTCATCTCAGTGGGATACAAGCCCAGGTTGCTCAAGGGCGCCGACTGCCACCACAGTTGCTGCATGTCGATAAGAGGGACGCCTTGATCAAAGCTTGTCATGAAGGGGTTTCCAAAAGCGAAAGACGTTGGTTGTTGAGCCGGCATAGGGTATGAAAGTAGCGGATCCATGAAGTGGGCCTCGGACAACGGTGGTGGGAAATTTGGTGGCAATTCTTGTGAGTAGCCAGCAGCACCTGTTGCATCCCATGAGGTTGACTGCGACGTGAACGTAGAAGGGCGGGCGGAGCGTGCAGGCTGTGCGGGTTGAGACGTCCACTTGGTATCGTCGGCAATTAGCTCCTTGACTTGCTCCCGAAGTGCCGGCGCGCATGTGTTGAGAATCTTATAAACGACATCATGAGCCCGAGCAGCGACTGGGTCGTTGGCTTTCATGGCTCGAAGCCAGCGTATCATCTTTTTGATACAGCCCATGATGTCCTCTCTCTCATCCTTCAGGTGCTTCCCTTCGTAGGCCATTTCCAGTAGCAGCACGGCTAGTGATTGCATGACTGTTGTAAAGAACGTCAGTACTTGTCAGAATCTTTTTGTGCCATGATAGTCGTACCAAGATGAACCACGTCCCACCACGGTCCTTGTGAGTAGATGAAATGCGTGTCAGGCTTCTCGGGGAACAGCATCGTCATACTTCGAGCTGCGTCGACACATGTCTCCGCCGACTTACTGTTGAAGTTCATGGACTTCTCACTCTCCGTTGATATCCTTCGCTCGATCCGACAGAGACAAGGTCGGGTAATAAGGACCTTTGTACTCCAGTAGTAAATTCGGAGCAGGAAGCGTTCGCGATTAAGTTCAGGTCGTCGGTTCCAGTCACTTGGGCGGATATCCTCAGGTGGCAAGGCCTCCTTGACCCAGTCCTCCAATTCTTTGAGCAGCTCCGTGATCTTCGTCTGTACGTACTGTAGATATGACAGTCAGTAGAATGTCACGTACAAATTAAAGAATCGTTTTCCGGCAACTAAAAGATCGAAGTAAAAAGATGGAACACATACCTCCCAGGATTGAACTGCAGTCCGGGGCGAGTAGAGGCTGAAAAGAACCTTCTGAGAGATGATAGTCAATGTGACATACGTATGCAGATAGTGGCTTCCATCTGTATGCCGTTGGCCAGAGTCAGAGGCAGCACTGCTTGTAGGAGTCCGAGGTGTATTGTAGCTTGTTCTAATGCGAGACGGCTGTGGTGCTGCAGTTGCGTCTCGATCTGGAGATTCGGGTTCGGACTGTGGCAATGTTACAGTGCAATCCTCGTTTCCGATGACCGGAGGCCGACCAGTGATGGATGAAACGAGGCACTCGATTGAGTGCAAACACCACCAAGTCTTCACTAACGGCTCTCTCTTAGAGTCATTCATCGAATCGTCCTCGTTGCGCAAGTGTAGACCAAGTGCCAAGGCAAGTCTGACGGAGAGCCCGCTCATGATCCATGCTCTACTCACGTGCCCAATGACAAGGAAGTAAAATGCTAACGTTCCCGTCTAGTGTTCAAAGTGTTAGGTATATTCAGGACGAATGAGTGGAGATAGTCACTTACTGCTTGGACCCTGCCCAGACTGGGTGCTGCGAGGAACGATATGGTATCTCTCAGTCCCAAGAGTTGAACAGCTCGTGTCATATATACAAGGTGGTCTCTCTCATCGCCTCGCCACTCGGCACTAATGAGATGAGAGTACTTAGCGCCGATGGCGAAAAGCAGATTCATGGTGGCACGCCAAGGGGGAGGGATTGAGTACGGACGTCCGAATCTGAGAGATTGAATGTAGCGCCGGAATTGGTCCTCGAAGTTAGTAGGCATGAGTGGGAATGTACCGTGTACAGTTCCCATGTAGCAATCAAAGAGCTTCTCAGCAATATCCGGGCCAGGCATCTCGTCCGGGTCTACAGCGATGTCGACCTCAATGTCGTCGCCGTCCAGGTAAAAAGTCGCATCCGTGATGTGTTGCATTGAGCCTGGTCTAGCGTTCTGTCTTCGTTCATGCAAAGCTTCGGATCGTTCGTCAATAGCCGCCGAGCTTGCGCCAGGAGGGCCGTATCGCTGCCCATGAGGATCTGAGTTGCCACGCTCTGCTTGACGCTGAACGCTTCGTAACCATTGGACCTCTGAGTTTTGGCCCATGTAGCCGGTCTCTCTCGACTCGCGGGTGCGCATCAAATCTTCGTCAAGGAAGTCGAGGTCCTCGTTGGATCCGACCGATGCAGTTACAAGAGCCTCTCCGTGATTGCCTTCTTCGCCGTCCCCTGTCTCTGTTCTCGTCGTAGGTTGCTCGCGTGGCCTTTTCCCCAGAGTCCTGACAGATTGCAGAGAATCCAGGGAAACGAGATCATCTTCTACCTGCAAGACAGGCAAGGTTAGCAATGATCTTGTAACAGTCTTAGGAAAATAAATCATCGGCGGAATACATACATCGTGTAACGTCTGTTTGATGGCCTTCTTATCTGACTCATCGACGCGGTCCTCGAGTTCTTTGAGAAGATTGATGAGGTTCTTGTTTAACCTCATAGCCCTATAAAGTCAGTCTATAAATCGAATATCGGGGGGTTTGTCTGAGCATACTCTCCAAGACGATCTCGGCGTGCTGGATCGTACACGCAAACTAAGTTGTTGCGTTCACAGTTGGCGCAACGCGGATGATCACCGGAACACCTGACTTCTGGAGCGGGAATATCAGCATGAACAACTACGAGCGGAGGAATGCGGCTGTTTACTTCGTTTGCGGCACGTTTTGCATGCCCTTGCACTAATTAAAGAAGCGGGTTAGTTCGTAATGTGTTAGTGTAGGGCTAGAGTCACTGACACTCTTTCCTCTTTCTCGTATCTCTCTGGATTCTCGTTGCCCTGATGGGGCGGCGGCGGCGCCTTTGAGATCGCGATCTTCCTACCCTGTCCATCACTGGACTGCCCAAGCGGAACTCGCTGCATAGCACAGATCGACGGTGATTGGAAATCAGTACAGGATCGCACTGCCAGTACAGATGCAGCTCGCGCATGAATTTGCTTCCAGGGAAGCGAATTGAGTCACGTGTTGGGTTACGGGCAAGGTTTCCGTAGGCCTGGTCGTTCTGGGAGGAGTGAGGGGAAAACGGGGTCTGTCAGGACGGCCTGAGGCGCGAAGGAGGGTGGTGACCCACGGTGAAGGAAGAGGTACGGGGTTGTGTGGCTTGATGTCACAAATCAAGGCGATAGGAAGGCACGCATATGCGAATTGCAACGAATAGTTGTCTGATGGTCGTGATAGTGGTGGTGCTGGGGAGAACGCGCCCTTCAGAGGGTTGATAGGCGGTTGTTCACCCACCAATCATGGCCCTCTATGTTAGTCCACTGTCCGAAAAAAGTGTTGTGTTGTGGCTTCAAGTTGAGTGGATATAGTCGGATGCGTTTAGCAGTGGCCCATGATACCTACAGGCCTGCGGCAAATCTTGAACAGGTTTCGCCTCGTCGGGATCGGGATCGAAGGCAGGGCGGCGACTCCCCGCGGAAGTTGCCTGCCAGACCGCATGGCATCCCCAGCTGTCAAGTCCTTGCAGCACGGAAAGAACAAGAAGTAAGAAAATCTATAGCATACACGAGGCTAGAGGAGAATGGCGAACGCCTTTGGGTCGTCGTGCTATTTGAGAACACACCTAGGAAGCCAACACGCCGTTGAGCCGTACGCGCGATGCAGGTCGCGAACGTCATTCCTAGCAGGGGAGGGGCTCCTACCTCGCTTCTATGCTGTTGAGTGTTCAGATAAACCACTTGCACACATTGAGGCAGCAATGTAAATAGCGGATACTCACATACTTTTTGTTGATGCTGTGTCTCCAGCGATGGCTCCTCATATCTTTTGGTTAGCTCCCAGGTGTCACTTATCGTAACACGAGCGGATTGATCTTCTACGTGGATGCAAAGTAACGGATGTGTACGGTTGTGTTTCCGCGAACATGCTAAACCCGCCAGCCCATAGTCGTACAGAGCAGCACGTGTTTCGTCCCGAGGCAACTCCGTCTTCACGAGTTTGGGAGATGCATCTAATCCGCACACACTGCAGCATTTTACTCACGAGTTTACTCTGAAAACAATTGTCTGACACAATTTAACTGCTGGCGCTGACAAGGGACATTTGGTTCAGCCCAAGGGTCCTGGGGAATTCTGGAAGTGGGTCGCGCTATTCTGAGCCTGGAAGCTTCTGCTAGCTTGCTGTTTTCCGTTAGCTTGTTATGGAACTTCCCGATATCGCATCGCCCTGTGGAAACTTCAGGCAGCGTCGTCAGTACATACATTATTTATCCTCTTTTCAGTTGAAACTTCTCTTAGTGTTCTGAATGCCTGCAAGAACCAACGCATGTGAAACCTGCCGCAAGAAACGCATCAAATGCGATGCGACAGTTCCCAAATGTCTCATGTGCATTCGCACCGGTCACGACTGCCCCGGACTATCGGATGGTCCCATCTTCGTAGACATGACGAACATCGCTAAACACGGAATCAGAAAGCGCAAGTCAAGACTAACAAGCAAGAGCGCGGAAACGTCTACGCTGGCTGACCAAGTGTTGTCGTATCAGATTTCGCAAAGAGCAGTGGTAACCGAAGCATTTTATGCTCACTTTATGGCTCACTTCACGTCTGAGGGCGAAAGCAAAGACATTCGGAATCAACGTACCTGGCTGCACAGCCTACCTGTTCTGACAACAGATGGCACGAATGACGCACTGATACTGGCTGCACAGGCTACGGCATCTGCCTACTGCGCTGTCGAAAGCGGGAATATGGCACTTACACAATACTCGTGGAAGGTGTACGGAGAAGCTCTACGGGCGCACAGTCGATTTGTCTCCCGTCCACATACCAAGCAAGAAGTCACGGTACACATGGTGTCTACGAGCGTTCTGTTCAGCTTATTTGAAGCTATGCAATCTACCAACGCCGCAGCATATTGTTCTCACATGTTCGGAGCTGTTCGGATGCTTGAATTGACTACACCAAAACAATGCTCACGAGGGGCATTGTGTCAGATCTTCTGTAAGTTTCCCCATGCGATGAAGCCTAGCTGTATTTGCTGTGATCTACACTCTATAGTTTGTGGAGTCAAAGAAGATGTACCCTTCCAAAATGTATTCCACACACTGTCTGCAACTCAAGAGTGCAGCCTCTTTCGTACGAAAAAAACATGCAACGCGCGCTGACATTGTACCTCTTTGCAGATCATCTCCGGACCCAATTGACATTCATCAACCTGACCGGGAATAGCATGAGGATACCTTTTCAGATACAAGGGATATTGTACGGGCCGTTAAGATACATTGAATTACCTCGGTTTCAGACGCTTATGGGCTATGTGTCCGACTTGGTAGATGTCTACGTCGCCCGGAAGACCGGCGCGTCGCAACCAGAATCTGGCCTCCACGCTTACGCAATACTTGAGAACAAAATTGAGGCGCTTTGGCTTGAGTATGTGGGCGACGCAGGGGATACGGATAAATTGCTGTTCTGGGAGGACACTTCGACCGAAACTCGGCACTTTCGCGACGCCTTCACTGCTCTCGTGGTGGCATACTTCAACGTTGCTCGCATCCTTCTCAGTCTCATTACGCCACGACTTCCAGATGGCTTTCCGACCCTATCCGATCATTACACTTCTATACTGCTGGCCTCGCAGTACTTGCAGACTCATACAGCTGGGTGCGCATACATGCGCATGGCCACGCCTCTGCTGCTAGTTGCACTGCATTGACCTGAATCTAGCCAGCGCAATCAAGCTATCGCTTACTTCGAAGGCTAGACGCAGAGGTCCATGTCGGGCGTGAGCGCACTTGCACTAGACACAATACGTCGAAATCACCTACACGAGCCTGACCGGACGCGCGAACAGTGGCAAAAGTAAGCGTAAATCAATACCCAGACACAGCTATTCAGCCACAAGTACCAGTGATCACGATGCTCGAGATGCGTTGTCGTCGGACAAAAGCACCAAGCCGCCACCCGAACTGCCGGAATAGCCCCGTCAGCGCTAAACACGGCTAGCTCGCGGATACCTCCTTCGCGATCCCCTTAGTAAACCCCGATTCTCGACACGAATTCCTCTTTTCGAAGCGCATGGGCCAAGCCCCTCAGCTGTGTACATGCAACGATGTACAGCGAAGAACCCGATCTCGAGACGAACTCTTCCAGCACGAAACCCACACTTTGCTCAAACTTGCTTATTCGCGACACCGATCAATGCCAGTACGTGGTATGATTTGCAATATACGAGGCAGCAGGCAGGATCTGGAAGAGACGATGCGGCTTTAATCATCAATAGATCGGGTACCGTCGCCGTGTGTAGAGACACAGCATCGGAGGAAGAGCGAGCATGTCGCTTTTCAACATGTATGCGGAGTGGATTGCGGCAGGCTTTTCGGGAGACAAGGCTGCGCGTTGGTTGTAACGCGAACTTCACGGGCTACGATAGAGGCTTGTAGATAGCAGCTTGCATCCATAACGATGCTTTGTTCCCATTGTGCATGCAGTGCGCAGGTGCTTTACGTTTACGTCCCAGTTTGACAAGTCAATCACATTGCTGCCCCTGTTTCGGCCAAGGGCCGAAACCTAGTCCTGCGAAAGCACCTACAGTTATATACTCTTACTACTACTACTCTCTTCTTCTCTCTTTCTTCTATACTAGGTTAAAAAGTTTCTAGATCTTCTCTAGTATATAAGCTAAGTTAAGGTATTACTTTTTATAGTTAGTATAAGCTTAGCCTAGCTTCTTAATCTTAACTAGCCTAGCTAGTTAGGCTTAGAAAAGGTCTTAGTAATACTAATTATTTAGAGCTATACTTATTAGTTAGCCTAGCTAAGTAGCTTTTAGAATAGTGTATACTATTCTAAGAGCTACTCTATTTTTTAGTAATAAAGTATATAAGCTAGGCCTTATTTATCTAGCTAAGATTAGAAGAAGTAAAGAAGCTTATTATAAGTATTTGTAATAGACTACGCCTAGAAAAGTTCTTAGTGTAAAGGTCGTCTTAAGATAACCTAAGAGTTAGTTCTTAGAGTATAAGCAAGTGCGTTAGACAGAGTATATACTAGCACGTTTAGTAGAATAATATAATAGTATAAGAGTGTAATAGCACGTTTAGTAGAATAATATAATATTATAAAAGTTAAGAAAGAAGTATAATTCTTAGATTAAATACTAGAGTCTTATACAAAGTTAAATATACTAGACTATAAGAGTTTAGTGTCTAAGCTATATACTTAATAAGTATTACTCTACTTAGTAGTGCTTAGTTATGCTAAGAGCACTAAGCACTAAGTAGTTCTGCAGTCTAATTAGTGTTGCTTAGTTATACTAAGAGCACTAAGTACTAAGCAAGTTACGTAACTACTTATAGCTATTAGGTTAGCGTTTTAGGTGCGCTAATACCTATAGAACTTTAGTTTCTAAGTTTCTTCTTTAAATTATAACACTATTCTCTCTTCTTCTAGTAAGTTATTCTTAAGTTATATAATAGTAGCAAAGCTTAGCTTATAACTAAAGTAGCTCTACGTTATAAGTAGTATTAGCTATCTTATTTTCTATCTTACTATGCCTAAGCAGAAACCTCTTACTAGCACTAACTATTATTACTATCTCTGCAACTTTATTAATTCTTTTAGAGAAGCTATAGTTTAGAAATACTCTACTTACGCGAATAATAAGCGTATATACAAGGTTTATATTTATTTAGAAAAGTGTAGCAAGTATCTATAGCGCAGCTAGTAGTATAACGTCTATATTATAGAGTTAGAATTTAAACGCTTAGCAGCAGAAAAAGAAAAGTTACGTACTTACATTAAAAAAAGTTATAATACGTAAGATATAGTAATAAAGGCGTATAAAAAGGCCTTAGAAGAGTTACGCGTATAGCGCTTCTATAAAGAGTAGCTAAAGTTATAGATAGATTTATTAGATTATCGCGCTAAAGATGCAATAGTAGTTAAGTCTTACGAAATTAAGAAGTTAGAATATAAGAAGGCTAGGCAAATAATAGAGTTCTTAGAACTATCTAAGAGTTTATTATTAAATTTATTGCCTAGTACCTAGAGCGCCTTTAAAGAGTTACTACTTAACTACTAGAAGTTCTTTAATATTAGTAGTATTTTATAAGGTATTAACAGCAGTTTATAAGGTTTATATCTAGTTTCTATATATTATTACTATTGTTGTATTTTAACTATTTAACTAGATACTCTATTCTATTATTACGTTATTAATATTTAAGAATATATTTAACCTTAAAGATATTATCTTCTTCTATTTTAAAATAAAAGGTTTTTTAGAGTAGCGTTTTAGAGTCTACTAGTTCTAATATATTAATATAGAATTATAGATAGATTTTTACGTTAAGTAGAAGGTTAAGTATAAATATAACTAGCCTCTTCTAGTTAAGCATTAAAAATAGTCTAACCTTAACGTTATCGAGCTCTTTATTAGATTACTTAGTATAGAGATTCTTTATAAGTAAATAAACTTTATCTCTCTTCTTTAGCTAAGATGCTATTTTTTATTTCTTATTAATATATAAAATGCTCTAGTATTATGCCTTCTTAAGTGTCGCTTTAAGTAACTTATATACTATCTTTAGCTTATTAGTAGTAGCGATAGCTACTTCTATCTTCTAACTAGAAAAAGTACGTATAAAGAGATTTAGGTGTCTTCTGTAGTTTGCGTAGAATAGAGTCTATTCTATAGACTTAGAAAGCTTATTATTATACGCTATCTATACTATAAGTAGTAATAATACCTAGTTATTTTATTATTTATTAGCGTAGATGCGTAGATAGGCTTTTATTATATAATTTATTCGCTCGGTTTATCTATCTATCTATAGATAATAAGCTATTAATAGCTTTCTCTTAGTTCTAATAGTAGCTAATAAAGTAGTCTAGAAGTTTAAAGTAAAGAGCTTATCTCTGTTACTAATAATTAACTTTAGAATACTATAGTGTTAGATAACTTAATTATTAATAATATATACTAGTTATACTACTATAAAGTTCTTGCAAAAAGTAATATACTTAGCTTACTTCGTAAAATAATCTACTACTACAAGAATAGTGTTATAGAACACTTATATTATAGAGTCTCTTAAGACTAGTAGACCTATAATAAAGTCTATAGAGATATCTAACTAAGGCTAGTTAGGTAGCTTTATTATCTATATTTCTCTATAGAGTATATAGATACTATACTTATTCTTTTAATAGTCTGCGCACTTAGCAATAAAGGTAGTAATCTTATTCTTTATATTTAGAAACTTATAGTTACGTTAAATAAGTTCTATAGTTCTAGTAATACTAGAGTAACTATATATAGAGTTATTATAGTATTACTTAATAATTACTTCTTATAATTCTTCTAGTACCTTACTAGTAACTTATAGTATTAAGTTTAGCGTCTTAGCTAGTTCTAATAACTTATTATTATTAATCTTAAGTATCGCGGTATCTATAATAGATTTAGTTTCTACGATATTATGTCTATAGCTAAGAGTATCTACTCTACTATTATCTTTTCTAGGTATATATATAATCTTAAACTTATACTAGCCTAATTTCTCTAACTATTATACTTATTAGTAGTTAAGTTTCTTAGTAGTTGTAAAGTTATAAAGGTCGTTCTAAGATAACCTAAGAGTTAGTTCTCGAGGTATAAGCGAGTGCGCCGGATAGGTTAGATGTAATAGCACGTTTAGTAGAATAATGTAATATTACAAGAGGTTAAGAAAGAAGTATAATTCTTAGATTAAATACTAGAGTCTTATACGAAGTTAAACACACTAAGCTATAAGAGTTTAGTGCCTAAGCTATATACTTAATAAGTGTTACGCTCGTAGACAAGCGTATAAGTAATTGTAGACAAGTAGTAATATATCTTACTAGTTATTAGTCTAACTGCTTATACTTATAGATAAGCGCTTATATAGAACTAGCGCTATTCTACTCGTAGACAAGTAGTTATATAACTACGGCGCAGTTCTTATACTGCACTCTTATAACTATGCTGCACGATTCTTTAAAGTAATTACGCTAACCTCTAGAGTGCCTCTTAGGTTAGATTATAATACTATTCTTCTTCTCTATAGATTTATTCTTAAATTACGTAACTAATTTATTATTTCTATTAATAACTAAGGCTTACTCTGCGTTATAAGTAAGGTAGTTATTATATCCTCTTCTTACTAACGTCGCTTACGCCTTAGCTCTAAAATCGCTTAAGCTAACTATTCTGCTAAAGCTCCTTATAACTATTATTTTCTTAAAGAAGTTATTTATCTTATTATACTAGATTCTCGTCTAAAGTATGCTAAGTGTACTTAGTTAGGTTAGATATATATAAATATATCCTAGAAGTCCTTAGACTATACTTAGAAGAAGTACTAAAAGAAAGTTAATAATAATAAAAAGTTGTTAGTAGCAGTAATTTCGCAGTTACTACAGAATAAGAAGATTCTAAAATAGGCGGAGGAATAGGCGCGTAGAAAAGCGCTTTGTTTAGCTTTAGATATAGAGGCAGCTAGTAAGATAGAGGTAGTGTAGGATATTAACTACTCTACTGTATTAATTAGCGTTATATTCTTGTTAACTATATAGGCTATAATAGGTATACTCGATGCTTCTATCGCTAAGCTTAGTACTTCCGAAGGTGCTATCGGCAGTTCGTAAGGTTCGTATCTAGTTTCTATATATTATTGCTATCGTTATATTCTAACTATTTAACTAGATACTCTATTCTATTATTACGTTATTAATGTTTAAGAATTTATTTAACTTCGAAGATATTATCTTCTTCTATTTTAAAATAAAAGGTTTTCTAGAGTAGCGTTTTAGAATCTACTAGTTCTAATATGTTAATATAGAATTATAAGTAGATTTTTGCGTTAGGTAGAAGGTCGAGTATAAACGTAACTAGTCTCTTCTAGTTAAGAATTAAAAACAGTCTAACCTTAACGTTATTAAGCTCTTTGTTAGATTATTTAGTGCGGAGATTCTTTATAAGTAAATAAACTTTATCTCTCTTCTTTAGCTAAGGTGCTGTTTTTTGTTTTTTGTTAATATATAAAATACTCTAGCATTGTGCCTTCTTAAGTATTGCTTTAAGTAACTTATATACTATCTTTAGCTTATTAGCGGTAGCGATAGCTACTTTTATCTTCTAACTAGAAAAAGTATATATAAAGAGATTTAGGTGTCTTCTATAGTTCGCGTAGAACAGAGTTTATTCTATAGACTTAGAAAGCTTATTATTATACGCTATCTATACTATAGGTAGTAATAATACCTAGTTATTCTGTTGTTTGTTAATATAGATACGTAGATATACTTTTATTATGCGATTTGTTCGCTTGGTCTATCTATCTATCTATAGATAATAAGCTATAGATAGCTTTCTCTTAGTTCTAATAGCGGCTAGTAAGATAGTCTAGAAGTTTAAAGTAAAGAGCTTGTCTCTATTACTAATAATTAACTTTAGAATACTATAGTATTAGATAACTTAATCGTTAATAATATATGCAAGTTACACTGTAGTAAAGTTCTTACAAAAGATAATATACTTAGCTTACTTCGTGAAATAATCTACTACTACAAGAATAGCGTTATAGGATATTTGTGTTATAAGGTCTCTTAAGACTAGTAAGCCTATAATAAAGTCTATAGAGATATCTAACTAAGGCTAGTTAGGCAGCTCTATTGCCTGCATTTCTCTATAGAGTGTATAGATACTATACTTATTCTTCTAATAGTCTGCGCACTTAGCAATAAAGATAGTAATCTTATTCTTTATATTTAGAAACTTATAGTTATGTTAAATAAGTTCTATAGTTCTAGTAATACTAGAGTAACTATATACTAGGTTATTATAGTGTTGCTTAATAATTACTTCTTGCAATTCTTCTAGTACTTCGCTAGTAACTCGCAGCATTAAGTTTAGCGTCTTAGCTAGTTCTAATAACCTATTGTTATTAACCTTAAGTATCGCGGTATCTATAATAGATTTAGTTCCGGCAATATCGTGTCTGCGGCTAAGAGCGTCTACTCTACTATTATCTTTCCTAGGTGTATATATAATCTTAAGCTTATATTAGCCTAATTTCTCTAACTATTAAACCTATTAGCGGTTAAGTTTCTTAGTAGTTATAAAGTTAACTAAGTTCTTATAATCCGTAAATATTATAAGCTCCGAGCAGCTTTCAGCGTATACTCTCTAATATTCTAGGCATACGATAATAGCTAGAAGCTTCTTGTTGTAAACGTTATATTGTTCTTTAGACTCTAAGAACTTGCGTAAGTAGTAGGCAATTAGGTACTATTTGCCTTCGTGTAGCTAGCTAGCGCAACCTCTAAGTGTAAGGTCTAATACGTTAGTCTTAAAACGTAGTAGTTATTCTAATTAGAATATACAGAAGTATAGTAGTATAATACTTATATTCTTAAGCGTCTAGAACGCGTCTTCTACTTTCTTACTCTATATAAAAAGCGTATCCTTTTGTATTAGCCTAGTTAGAGAAATAGCAATCTTAGAGTAGTCTTTAATAAACTATTAGTTAAAGTTTAGAAATCCTAAGAAGAACTATATCTCCTTAACTATAGTTAGTTAAGGCTATTTCTTAACGAGCTTAATCTTTTCTTTGCTTATCTATACTCTATTAATACTTATAATATAGTCTAAGAAGAGTACTTCTATTGCGTAGAATATACACTTCTTTAGCTTAATTTATAAGTTATACTAGTCTAGGCACCTTAGTACTATACAGACATATTTAACGTAGTCTTCTTCGTTCTTAGAGTAGATAAGGATATTATCTAGATATGCGACAACAAAGATGTCTAGGTGCATTCTTAACACATTATTAATAAGTGCCTAAAATGTTACTAAGGCGTTCGTAAGCCTAAACAGCATAATAGTGTATTTGTAATATCTATATCGTGTGTAGAACGCTATCTTCTATTCTTTACCTTTCTTTATTCTAATAAAGTAGTAGCTATCTCTAAGATCTATTACTATAAAGATCTTAGCTTTTAATAGTTAATCTTATAGTTCTATAATATTTAGTAGAGAGTATTA
>Ga0265797_10007783_pt1 | contig 14497 bp, 11 predicted proteins | sample P2T30metagenome_FD_192433 | JGI IMG/M metagenome (GOLD analysis project Ga0265797, IMG submission 192433) | Plant litter microbial communities from East Loma Ridge, Irvine, California - P2 T30 | ecosystem: Environmental > Terrestrial > Plant litter > Unclassified | place: USA: California... | reverse complement strand
ACGAAGCTGCGGATGCGGTGGTCAAGGGGGTCGTACAGCATGGACCGCGCGGGGCCCTTCGGTGGAGTGTCGGAAGACATGGAATCTGCTGAAAAAAGTGGCGAAAAACGGACGATTATAACACCGGGTGTGGCCACCAAGCGGCCGCGCCTCTGCTACACTTGCCTATTCCCAACCCGCCGAAAAAATCATGAAGGACGCATGGCCCTATTATGTGCAGGCTGTCCAGGCCCTGCCCTCCGTGCCCGACATTCTCAGCGTGATGGCGGAGATGACGGGCCTGCGCTTCGTCTGCGTGGCGCACGTCACGGAACGCAGCTGGACCACTTGCGCGGTGCTCGACCAGCTCGGCTTCGGCCTGCAGCCCGGCGATGAACTCGACGTCAGCACGACGTTGTGTCGCAGCGTGCGCGCGGCCGATGCGACGATCGTCATCGACCACGTCACGCAGGACGACCTGTTTCATGATCACCCCACGCCGCGCCAGTATGGCTTCGAGAGCTATGTGTCGATCCCGGTGTACAGCCACGGGCAGTTTTTCGGCACGCTGTGCGGGCTCGATCCGCGCCCGCTGCCGCTGTCCGAATCGAAGACGCTGAAATCCCTGCAGCTGTTCGCCCAGCTGATCTCGAAGCAGCTGGAGGCGGAGCGCCGCTATGAGGACCGCGGCAGCGAACTGTCGGACGAGAAGGCCACGGCCACGCTGCGCGAGCAGTTCATCGCCGTGCTGGGACACGATATCCGCACGCCGCTGTCGTCGATCCTGCACGGCGCCGAGATCCTGCTGCAGCAGAGCGCCGACGAACGCACGCTGCTGATCGCCCGCACGATGCAGCGCAGCGGCCAGCGCATCGCCCGCATGATCGACGACGTGCTGGACTTCACGCGCGGCCGCCTGGGCGGCGGCATCGGCCTCGACGCCGGGCCCGTGGCGGACCTGGACGACGCACTGCGCCAGGTCGTGGCCGAATGCCAGAACGAACACCCGAGCCAGAAGATCGACGCGCTCATCGACGTGCCGGGCACCGTCTGGTGCAACCGCGACCGGGTGGCGCAGGTGCTGGCCAACCTGCTGACCAACGCGCTGCGTTACGGCCGCAGCGATGCGCCGATCGGCGTGACGGCAAGGCAGACGGACCATGAGTTCACGCTGACGGTCACCAACGAGGGCGAGACGATCGCGCCGGAGAAACTGGACAAGCTGTTCCAGCCCTACTGGCGCGACGACGACGGCCAGCCGCGCCGTGGCCTCGGCCTGGGCCTGTACATCGCCAGCGAGATCGCCAGGGCCCATGACGGCCGTCTGGAAGTGGTGTCCTCGGCCGGCCGCACGTCGTTTGCCTTCTCGATTCCCGCGCGCGCTGCGATAATGCCGGCCCTCTCATCGACTCCGTAAAGCGCCCGCATGGCTGAAGCACTGAACTTGGCAATCATCGTCGTCGCGCTGCTGGCGCTCATTTTCCTGCTCAGGGGCCGGCCGAAAGCTCGGCCGCTGCCCGAGCGCCCGAGCGCGGGTTCGTACACGCCCGTGCCCGCCGGGGAACCCGTGCTGCACTGGTCCGACGCCGGCGGCCACTTCGACGTGGAAGTGCTGGGCGAATCGCGCTACCGCGACACCATCCGCAAGCTGGCCGGCGACCATGGCGACGCCAGGGCCGATGCCCGCCACAAGGCGCTGCTGTTGCCGGACGACGCCAACCCGTACGAAGACAAGGCCGTGGCCGTGTTCGTGGCCGGCGAGATGGTGGGCTACCTGGCGCCAAAGGATGCGCTGGCCCTGCGCCAGCTGTTGACCCGGCAGGAAATCCCGGGCGCCCTGACGTCGTGCGACGCGGCCGTGCGCGGCGGCGCCCTGTGGGAAGGCAAGCGCCTCGCCTACGCCGTCTGGCTCGACCTCGACCTCGGCAACTGAGCGGCAAAAACCCTGCAAAGCGCAGGGACATTCCAGAACGCAAATGATTCTCATTTATAGTGTCGGGTTTCGATTTGCAAGGAATGTCATGCTGTCTCGCACCAGGAAACACTGGCTGGCACTGGGCCTGTGCTCCGCCGCCCCGTTTGCCCACGCCGTTGACGACGCGGACGCCCCGCTGCCGCAAGTCACGGTGGCCGGCGAACGCACAACGACCGGCGGCTACAACCCGCAGGACAGCCGCGGCGCGACGCGCACGGACACGCCCATCCGCGAAGTGCCGCAATCGGTGCGCGTGATCGGCACGCAGCAAATCGACGACATCGGCGCACTGCGCCTGGCCGACACCGTCGATTACGTCAGCGGCATCGCGCGCCTGAACGATTTCGGCGGCACCTGGGACAACTTCGCCATCCGCGGCTTCTCCAGCACGGACATGGGTTTCCTCGTCAACGGCTTCCCCGGCTCGCGCGGCTACAACCCGCCGCGCGACACGGCCACCGTGGAGCGGTTCGAGTTCCTGAAAGGGCCCGCGTCCGCCCTCTACGGCAGCAGCGAGCCGGGTGGCACGATCAACGTGATCACCAAAAAGCCGAAGTTCAGCAGCCGCAACGTGGCCGAAGTGGGGATCGGCAGCCGCGGCCTGCGCCGCGCCACGTTCGACAGTACGGGTGCTCTCGGCGCCAGCGTGGCCTACCGCATCAACGCGATGGTGGAGGAAGGCGACAGCCGCAGCCACCTGCTGGGCAACAATCGCAGCCTGATCGCGCCCGCGCTGACGTGGCTGATCGACAGCCGCACGACCTTGAACTACGAAGCGGAATTCCTGCGCGCGGACACGCCGCTGGACCGTGGCCTGATCAACGTGCGCGGCACGCTCGGCACACTGCCGCGCGACCGCGTGCTCAACGAGCCGGGCGACGCCAACATGACGGTCACCAGCGACACGCACCAGGCCACGCTGGAACACGCGTTTTCCGACAACTGGAACGCGCGGTTCGGCGCCAGTTACAAGGAAAGCACGTTCGACGGCAATTACACGGAAGCGACGTCGCTGGCGGCGGACAACCGCACGCTGAACCGCCAGGCCACATGGCGCCAGCTGCCCTCGCGCGACGTGTCGATGCAGGCCGAGCTCGTAGGCAAATTCAGCACGGGCGCCATCGGCCATACGCTGCTGGTGGGCGCGGAAGCGTCGCGCCTGTGGATGAATACGGAGATCCTGCGCTCGGCCAATTTGCCGCTGGATATCTACCACCCCGTCTACGGCGCACCGGTGCCGGCGCTGACGAACCGCACGTCCAGTTCGGACGAGCGCCAGCGTGTGAAAGCGCTGTTCGTGCAGGACCAGCTGAGCCTGTCGCCGCAATGGAAACTGCTGGGCGGCCTGCGCTGGGACGAGTACCGGCAAGACGTGGAGAACCGCGTCGCGAAGACATTCAACGCGAAGCAGCAGAGCGCCGTGTCGCCGCGCGCCGGCATCACCTACCTGCCGAACGACTGGAGCTCGCTGTACGTCTCGGCCGGCAAATCGTTCCGCGGCAATGGCGGTACGGACATCGCCGGCCGGCCGTTCGAGCCGCAGCGCTCGAAGGCTTATGAGGCGGGCTGGAAGCTGCAGACGGCGGACGAGCGCCTCGGTGCAAATTTTGCCGTCTACGACATCGCCAAGACCAACGTGCTGACGGCCAGCGACGTTCCCGGCTACTCCGTCGCGGCAGGAAAGATCAAGAGCACGGGCTTCGAAGCGGACGTGTACGGCCAGATCGACCGGCAATGGCGCATCAGCGGCAACCTGTCGTTCGATGACGCCCGCGTTACGCAGGACAAGACGCTACCGGCCGGCACGCGACTGACGAACGTACCGAAATGGAGCGCGGGCCTGCTGGCGCTGCGCGAGGCGACATTGGCCAACGGCGCCCGCTACGGCATCGGCGCCGGCGTGAATTATGTGGGTAACCGCGCCGGCAATACGGCGGACACGTATGCACTGCCCGCCTACACGACGGCCAAGCTGGTGAGCTGGTGGCAGGTGACGAAGGCGGCCCGCGTGTCGATCGACGTGCACAACCTGTTCGACCGCGAGTATTACACGGCGTCGTGGGGCAATCTGTACGTGACGCCGGGGGCGCGGCGCAGTGTGGTGGCGCGGCTGAAGGTGGAGCTGTAAGAACGCAGCTCGGCTTTCAAAACGGCAAACCCATGGCGCTGCGCGACGTATCGCGCATCGTCTCGGAGTGCCTGGCCTCAGTGTGCCGTCTGTGGTGGCACTGCTTCCGCCGGCCCCGTGCGCAGGCGGTCTTCCAGGTTGCCGCTGTCGATCAGCTCGCGCGCCAGCGCGCGCGCTTCGATCTCGGCGGCATGCTCGCGTTTGAAACACGCCGGCGTTTCGATTACCACAGGCGGTTCGAACGTGCGACCGGAATAGCGGTGTGATTTGATGAGGATTTGCCCGCGGTATTTGCCGACTGGCTCTTCCGCAACATCCACACTATAGACGTACCCTTTTACCCAGATATCTTCAGTCATGCCCACTGCATCAAAAAGCGAAAACGCGCATGCTGCAAAGCGCGAATGCCGTCGCGCGCGGTGACTGCCGGCCGTAGCCTTGTCCGCGGGTGGGTCGCGCATGCGCTGGCGACCCCGCGGATAATCCCATCATACTATCACTGCACCCGATGAGGATGCACAAAAACGCCGCGTTCAGTGCGGCTTGCCCAGATGCTGGCGCACGGCGCTGGCGCTGGTCCCCGCCACCTTGACGGCCTCGCGCAGCTCGTCTTCCGACAGGCCCAGCTCCTTCGTCCAGTAACGCAGTTCCCAGGGTTCGTTCACGTTGATGCGGCTGCGGTCCTGGCCGCCACGGTCTTGCAGATTGTCAGACATGGTTTTCTCCCGATGCACGACACACGTCGTTGTGATGAGAATCTCGCAACGGGCATTGCCGGTCAGTTAGATGACGCACGTTTCACAACAGTTGCTGTCAATCTGCCAGTGGCCGCACGTGCAGCCGGAAGGCCTGCTGGTCGGGATACGCGCGCGACAGTTGCAACGGCCGCTCCCGCTTCGCCGCCCATTCGCGCAGCTGCCGCTCGGCCTCCGGCGACGTCAGCGCGCCGAGCACAATGCCCGTCAGCGCCTCCGGCTCGAACGCCACTTCGCCGGGACCGTCGTAGCGGATCAGCCGCCATTCGCCCTCGTAATGCCAGTGACTGGCCTTCATCAGGAACGTCTTTTCCGCCATCTCCTCGTCGCGGTCGCGGAACGGGTTGATCAGCAGGCGGCTGTCCTCATAGCCGATCGGCCGCGCGCCGGCCAGGAACGACGCGCGCGTGTCGAACTCCAGGCAGATGCCGCGGTGGCAGTCGGCATAGTGCGACCACATCAGGATGTGATCGCGCTGCGACGACAGGCACAGCACACCCAGCTCCTGCGCCAGCACATGCGAGTGCAGTTCCTGGATCTTCTGCTGGCCCTGGGGTGCACACAGGTCCGGCTCGGCAAACAGCTGCTCGATTTCCGCCTCGACCTCCCGCTCCGTCAGGTGCGGCATGCGTTTGGCGCACAGGCGGCGGTAATACGCCTTCATCTCGTCGAACGGCGCATCGAACGAAAAGGCCGGCCGGCAGTCGAACGGATCGTTGAACGAACACGGCGGCGCAAAATAAATATGGTGGTCGCAGACGATGCGCTGCGTGCGCTCGAAGTCGCACGGGCTGGAGAAGGAACGGTATTTGTAGAGGAACTGCGGAGACGATGCTGCTGACGCTGACACGGGACCCTCCTGACGGACGGCCCATCTTAGCGAAATCAGCCGCGGCACGGAGCGCAGCTAGAGCGCGGCGGCTGCGCCGTGGGGACTGGCACGTTTTTCCGGACATGCTGTCCGGAAAAAGGTGCCTGTCCCCGACGTTCAACGAAGCAAGGACCGGCTTAGAACTTCGCCCGCACGCCAAACACGAAGTTACGCCCCGGCAGCGGCGAAATGTCTTTCAGCACGGAGGTCGACACGCGGATGTCCTCGTTCAGCAGGTTCTTCGCCAGCACGAAATACGTCAGGTCCATGTCGCCCACCTTCTGCGTGTACGACACGTTCGCGTTGAGCTGGTTGTAGCCCGGCGTCTCGGTGCTCTCGAACGAGGCAAGACGATCCTGGCCGCGCGCATGCACCAGCGACAGGCCGGCGCGCAGCGCATCCATGCGGTAGCCGACGGAGGCGCCGATGCGGTCGGCCGGCTGCAGCGGCAGGCTGCCGCCGGCGTCGAGCTTGCCGCGCGACGTGTCGGCAAACAGGCGGCCCGACCAGCCCGCGCCCGTCTCGTTGATCGTCAGCTCCGCCTCGGCACCGCGCACGGTGGCGTCGCCCTGCTGGAAGATGCGCTCACGCAGCTCGTCGCCCGGATTACCCTCCTCGTCCACCAGGGTCCCGGTGATATTGCCGTAGATGAAGTCCGTGAACTTGTTGCGGTAGACGTTCGCCTTCCAGCGCACCAGGCCCGTGTTCTTCTGCACCGACAGTTCGACGTTGCGCGAGGTCTCCTTGCGGAAATCCGGATTGCCGATGTCGAACGTGACGGTGGCGTCGTGCGGGCCGAAAGAGTACAGCTCCTCCGTGGCCGGCGCGCGTTCGGCGTACGACAGGGTCAGTCCGGCGCCATAGCCCGGCATGAACGGCCACATGGCGCCGACGGAACCGGACTTCAGGTCGAACGAACGTTCCTTGCCAACGATCGGCTCACGCTTGACGGCGTCGAAGCGCACCCCGGCGGAAAGCCGCACGGGGCCCAGGTCCTTTTCCTCGACGAGGAAGCCGGCGGTGGATGTCGAACGGGTTGTCGGCACCGTGTCCGGCCCGCCCTCGGCGCTGAGCGCGGAGAAGTGCGTGTTCTCGGTCTGCATGCCGAGCGTACCGTGCCAGCCGGCGACCGGCGCGTGCGCCAGCTCCCACCGCGTCTCCGTCGAGCGGTTGCTGAAGCGCACCTCGGGCGCGCCGTCGTCACCAAGTTCGGCGTGCTTGTAGTCCGTGTGGCCGGCCTTGAACTTGAACGTCTCGAAGCCGGAGAACGGCGCCTTGACGAGGCCTTCCACGTCGTAGCGGGTCTGTTCCAGGTCGATGCGCGAGCCTTCGTCGCTGGGGATGCCGTACAGGTTCGTCAGGTGCGACACGGAGGCGCCGACATAGCCCCAGCTCTCGACATACGACGCGCCGATACCGGCATTGCGCTCGCGCGTATCCGAATGCGGCAGGCGCCCGGACGCGGAGTCCGGGTCATTCAGCACGCGCGTTTCCGGGATCTTGTAGTCGTCGGCATTGCGCGCGTTGCCGTCCACGTGCACGGCAATCTTGCCAAACGCCGCATCGACGGTGCCGGATGCGTTCTTGCCCGTGTCGACCGTGCTGTAACGCGCCTCGACCTGCCCCGTGGGCTTGGCCTCCAGCGCCGTCGGAATACGCTCGTTGACGACGTTGACGAGACCACCAATGGCACCGGAGCCGTACAACAGAGCAGCGGGACCGCGCAGGATTTCAATCTGGTGCGCCACGGCGCCTTCGGCCGCGACGGCGTGGTCGTTCGACAGCCCGGACACGTCGGACACGGACATGCCGTTCTCCAGCATCTTCACGCGCGGCCCTTCCATGCCGCGGATGATCGGACGCGACGCGCCGGCGCCGAAGGCCGACGCCGACACGCCCAGTTCCTGCGACAGCGTCTCGCCCAGCGAGCTGCCGGCCTTGTCGCGCAGCTCGTCGCCCTGCAGCACCTTGGCGGGCGTGAGGATCTGGTCGCCCTCGGCGGTCCGGAACGGGTTGGCGGTCACGACGACCTTGGGAACGACGGCGTCGTCAGGCGCATCGACAGGGGCGGCAAAAGCGACAGGAGACAGGGCGGCCAGGATAGCGTTGGCCAGCAGCGTGCGTTGCATATTCATGTAAAACCTCAGGCAATAGGAATGACGAGCTGCCGCCGCGCTGACAACGCGCGGCGGTTATAAAGTGCGGAACTTGAGCAGGTCAGGCCAGAGGGGGCGCGCGCGACTGGAAGACGCAGACGGTGCGCAGGCACGCGGCGGGCGTGTCGGCCGCGGGCAGGGGAAGGTATTCGGGAGCGACAGCGCTGAAGCTGTACGTGGGCACGCCCAGCGCATGCGCCAGCTGGTCGCCGGAGACGCACAGGCCGCACAGGTGATCCGCGGCGATTGAACGTTTGGTGTCGTCCGTGTTGCTTTCATCACCCTGCAACAGCGCCGCCAACCGCTGCGCCGCCGGCACGTGCGTATAGACGTGCGACACCGCCAGCTGCTGGGAAACCAGCAACAGCAGCGATAACAGCAGTTGAACGATGATGCGTGAAGACATGCGGTGCTGTCGGCGATCGTCAGGATGCCACGTCAAGCGTGGGTCGGAAACTGGAGCGGGTGAAGGGAATCGAACCCTCGTCTTAAGCTTGGGAAGCTCCTGCTCTACCATTGAGCTACACCCGCGTACGGCGCATTCTACGCGGGTTTGTACGCTGTTGACAACTTTCCATGGGGTGCGTCTCGGCCAGGCCCGAGGCGCGGGATTCTTGCGATTGGGAATCTCTCGTCGCCAAAATAGAATGTAGTCTTGATACAGAAAAGATGCGACATTGTCGCGTAAACGCCACTTTCTATGTAGCTTGCCGGACTGACCGGGCATAAATTGGCACAGCAACCTGTAGTTTGACTACGAGCCCATTGACGAAAAATTTAGTTTTCATACAAGATGGCTGGGAACGCGCCGCCAGAGCGCTGTCCACCCACTACCTTGGAGACGTCAATGCACAGCAGTTCCCATCACCGTCATGCCCTCGCCTCTCTGCGCCTGCACCCCATCGCCGGTGCCTGCGCCCTCCTCCTCAGCCTGCACGCCGACATTGCCACCGCACAGGAAGCGCCCGCGGGCGAAGCCACCATGACGAAGGTGACCGTGTCCGGCATCCGCCGCGGCATCGAAGACGCGATCTCGGTCAAGAAGGATGCGACGTCGATCGTCGAATCCATTTCGGCCGAGGACATCGGCAAACTGCCGGACACCAGCATCGCCGAATCGATCGCCCGCCTGCCGGGCCTGACCGCGCAGCGCGTGGCGGGGCGGGCGCAGGTGGTCAGCATCCGCGGCCTGTCGCCCGACTTCGCCACGACGTTGCTCAACGGCCGTGAGCAGGTCAGCACCGGCGACAACCGCAGCGTGGAATTCGACCAGTACCCGTCCGAGCTGCTGAGCGCGGTGACGGTGTACAAGACACCCGATGCGGCCATCGTCGGCCAGGGCCTGTCCGGCACGATCGACATGCAGACGGTACGGCCGCTGGCCTTCCCCGGCCGCACCATCTCGTTCAACCTGCGCGGCGAGAAGAACTCGCTGGGCAAGATCGCCGATGCGAAGGACACGGGACACCGCGTCAGCGCCAGCTATATCGACCAGTTCGCCAACCGGACGGTCGGCGTGGCGCTCGGCGTTGCGCACATGGAGTCGCCGATCCTCGACCACGAGACGGGCACGTATGAACCCTTCGACCAGACGCGCATCGCGGGCGTGCCGGCTGGCACCTACGTCACCGCAGGCGTCAAGGCGCTGGCCAAGAGCGGGCGGCTGACTCGAACCGGCGTCATCGGCGTGCTGGAATACCGGCCCAGCCGCCAGTGGGCCAGCACCCTCGACGTGTTCGCGTCGAACTTCCGGCAAGTGGATACCAACAACCAGTTCGAGGTCAACCTGGGCGGCTTCAACGGCACGAACAATCCTGCCGGCTTCAGTTATGCAACGACGTCCATCGTCGGCGACACGCTGGTTGGCGGCAGCGCCACCGGCGCCTACCCGCTCGTGCGCGGCCAGTACAACCACCGCGAGGACACGATCCGCACGGCCGGCTGGAGCAACCGCTTCAAGTTTGAAAACTGGTCGCTGCTGGTCGATGCGAACTACTCGCAGGCCAAGCGCGACGAGACGTATCTGGAAAACAACCTGCAGTTGCAGACGGCGGGCGGCGGCGCGTTCAACGATCCGTTGATGACGGTTGGCTGGCACCCGGGCGGCTTCGCCACGCTGTCCGGCCAGCTCGACTACAGCAACCCGGCCATCCTCCACACCGGCAATTCCATCTATGGCTACGGCAAGACCTATGCGCCGCACCTGAAGGACCGGCTGGCAAGCCTGAAGGTGGCCGCGACCTTGCGGGCGCCGACCGTGCTGGAGCGGTACGTGTCCGGCTTCGACGTCGGCGTCAACTACAGCGACCGCACGAAGACGAAGCGCCAGCCGTCCGGCCTGCTGTTTGCCACCGGCACGCCAACCATCGCCAACGAGTTGCTGTACACGCCGGTCGACCTGGGCTTTGCGGGCGCCGGCACCGTGCCGTCCTGGAACGTGCCGGCCGTGATCGACCGCTATTTCGATCCGATCAGCTACAGCCTGGAGAACAATGCGGGCACGATCAGCCGCGCCTGGGACGTGACGGAAAAAATCACGACGGGCTTCGTCCGCGCCAACTTGGACGGCGACATCGCCGGCTACTCGCTGCGCGGCAATGTCGGCGCCCAGGTCATCCGCACCGACCAGTCGTCGGCCTCGCTGTACGCGGATGCGGCCGGCTCGGCTCACCCCATCGAGAACGGCAAGACCTACACGGACGTGCTGCCCAGCCTCAACCTGGCGCTCGGCTTGGGCGAAGGCCAGACGGTACGCTTCTCGGTGGCGAAACAGATCGCGCGTCCACGGGTGGACCAGCTCAACGCCGGCTTCAACTTCACTGTCGAATCCGGCACGCGCCTGCCCAGCGGCAGCGGCGGCAACACGAAACTCGACCCATGGCGCGCGAAGGCCATCGACCTGTCGTACGAAAAATACTTCGGCAAGAAGGGCTACGTCGCGCTGGCAGGTTTCTACAAGAAGCTCGACACGTACATCTACACGTTCTCGGAAACGCGCGACTTCTCGCAGTACACGGCCGGTACGAACGCCATCTCCAGCTTCGGCCAGTACACGACGTCGTACAACGGCGACGGCGGCATGATCAAGGGCGCCGAGCTGACCGTATCGGTTCCGCTGGACCTCGTCACACCGGCGCTGGACGGCTTCGGCGTCATCGCCAGCACGTCGTACACGAAAAGCGGCATCGACATCAAGGAAGTCAACGCCACGATCGGCAAGATCGAGCTGCCGGGCCTGTCGCGCAACGTCTCGAACCTGACGCTGTACTACGAAAAGTCAGGCTTCTCGACCCGCGTCAGCGCCCGTCACCGCTCCGACTACGTGGGCGAAGTCGGCAACTTCTCCGGCGACCGCCAGCTGCGCTACGTGGTCGGCGGCGCCACTGTCGACTTCCAGGCCGGCTACACGTTCGAACAGGGTCCGTACAAGGGACTCGGCTTGCTGCTGCAGGTGAATAACCTGAACAATGCGGCGTACGAGACCTATGCGAACCGGGCCGACCGGCAGCTGGAGTATGCGAAGTATGGGCGGACGGTTTTGTTTGGAGTGAATTACAAGTTCTGATGGCGCGCTGGGGCGGCGGCTTTGGTGGCCGCCTGCTTCCGTTCAGATTGCCTGCACTCGACGAATGCGGGGCCAAGCTACTGCTCGACTTTTGCCAAGTGCGATGGGTACCGCGTTCACCGGGTGCCTACGCGCCTGGATCAATGACCTTAGAAATAGGGATGTCATCAGCTGGCGGCTCGTCCAGCTCATGCAACACTTCCCGCGTGTCGATCGGAGCCGCAGCCGCATCGGGATCGAGCAGGTGGCCGGCGCGATCGAACGCGAGCATCCCGCTCAGCCGGGCTGCTCGAGCGACAGCAGCTGGCCCAGCGGATGGTAGGTGCTGCGGCCGCTGCCGCGACCATCATCCGCGATGTGCAGCAGCGTTCCCGTCACGTCGTATCGTAGCAGCGCTCGCGCAGTCGGTTGCTGCCCTAAACTGGAGTAAAGCTGCTTAGACTCTATTGCGGATTTAGATAAGGACCTCGTGAGTCCTTCCGTTGCCGTACCCAGTGCCCCTCACGCAGTCCAGGTGCATGTGTCCAGCCAGTGCTCTTCATTAGCGTTAATGATCGAAGAAGAATGGCATAGCTTCCGTATCCACGTTCTCATCCTCCTCGAAGCTTTCGCAGCATATCTCGAACTGGTTGCCTTCTGGATCGTTAACATAGGCATAGAACCCTCCCGGATGACTACCAGCCGACTCGAATATTGCTCCTCGTTGGTGAAGCTCAAAACAGTATGACAGAAAGTTTTTCTCTACCATATATGAGAAGATAGGCAGCTTTTCCTCTCGGTGGGAGTGATGAGTATCCTCACCTGCGAGCATCATCCGCAATGCTACCTCTTCAGTATGTCCAGGCAGAAAAAGCAGCCCTTCATTCTTCGTGAAACCCATTATTTCACAATAATATTTCATTGCTACTTTGGGATGTTTTACAGGAATGATAATCTGAATTTTAGTCATATTGGGCATAATGTCTTACTGGGAGGCCTCTTGCTTTGCCTCGAATTCATCCTCGCCGTGTCAATTTTCTTTGGCGAACCTTTGTAGACCTTCGCGCCTACTTCAGCTAAAACGCTTTTCTCCACTATGTAAAATGGGCTCCTGTTCGGCGATGCATCTATTCCGATATCAATGAACGAATACCCCTGCGCGTTCATCCTTCTTATCCAGCCAGCATTTGCCTCCAGCGCAATAACTTCCCACTCTACCTTTGTTGGCTTAATCAAAGACGCTCCTGATTCTTCCATTAGCGCGCCCCAGTCCTTTTTGATGGTTCGAAACTCATCACACGGAAACTTCACCCTCAGCGCGGCTGCGTATACCTCTACCGTATCCGGCCCTTCCCCAACCACTACATACTTCGCGAGACCTAAGGGGTCTACCCATAATACAGGACTTGGTGCATACAAGCGGGGATTGACTCCACCCGCAAGTTTTATCGGGTCGTCGCTGAGATAGCGTGCACTAGCGGGATCATAATATCGATAGCGGTTATAATGCAGACCTGTTTCCGTGTCTTCGTATTGCCCCTGAAAACGTAGGGGCTGCTCTAGCGTGCGATCCAATTTCCATGACGCCGCACCCCAAGCTTGGTAGCGCGCCCCCCAGACCAGAGCACCATCTTCGCCCAACAGCTCCAAGGGGGTTCCCTGATGGTCACACTGATAATACTGAATAGTTTCCCATGTGTCCGAGCACTGAACATCAGAGCGAGAACCAATTTCTGGATGAAGGATGTCAAAGCTTTCGCTAGAATCTACCCGCACCAACGGTACGAAACTATCTGGCTCATACACATACGAACAGTCCTGTTCGCATTAGCCTCTTGCACCATCACATCGCCATCCCACACAAACAGCGTGAGCTGTCCAGTGTGAGCATAGCCAATCGCCGGCGGTATTTCTCCCTCCATCCACGGCTGCTCATCAACGCGCTTGGCAATCCTCCGACCGAATGCATCGTAACTGTACCGCGCAACCATGCGTGATGTGGCAAAGGTCCGTATGGCGGTTGTCAGGCGATTCTCCGAGTCGTACTTGAATGTCAGCACGCCCTCTTCGTTCGCCACGCTGGAAATGCGCGGCCGCTTGATCACAGTATTGCCGTGGGCATCGTACTCGTATTCATACCCCATGTACTGCCGCAGCAGGTTGTGCGTGACCTTGGCGATGCTCGGCCGGCGGGTGCCGGCTGACGGCTGCTCGTCCAGCTCACGCAACACTTCCCGAGTGTCAATCGGAGCGGCAGCCGTGTCGGGATCAAGCTGGTTGCCGGCGGGGTCGAACGCGAACATTTCAGTCAGGCCGGGTTGAACGGCCGACAGCAATTGGCCCAACGGGTCGTAGGTGTAGCGGATGTCGCCGCGGTGGTCGTCGGCGATGTGCAGCAGGTTGCCCGTGGCGTCGTATTCGTAGTGGCGCTCGCGTAGACGTTTGCTGCCCTGCTCCAGCGTGAAACTGCTCAGGCGCGATTGCGGGTCGTAGGTGCGGCGCTCCGTCAGGCGTTCGGTCGCGGTGCCCAGTTCACGCACGACTTCGCGGTGCAGGTGGTCGCGTTCCAGGTCGACGATGGTTTTGCCTTGCCAGAGCGTGCCGTGCCAGTGGCCGCTGCCGTAACGCAGGATGTCGATGCGGCGGCCGTTGGGGAGGATCGTCTGGATGCGGTTGCCCAGTTCATCGTAGGCGTGCGTCATCGTGAACGCGGCGATCGGCTCGACTTCCTGGCCGGGCAACGGCGGGGGCCCGGGGCTGTATGCCGCGCGCTCGTCGATCAGCTGGCCGACCGGGTCGTACATGAAGCGGTGCTCGGCTTCGCGCGTGGCGGTGGCGGTCAGGCGGCCGAGGGCATCGTAGGCGTAGCGTACGGCGCCGTCGGCGCTGCTCTTTGCCAGCAGGCGGCCCAGCGCGTCGCGGGCGAAGTCCGTGCGCACGCCCGCGCATTCGGTGGCGATCAGGTGGCCCGCGTTGCTGTAGACGTAGTGCGTGGTCTTGCCGTCGAAGCCCGTCTCGCTGGTCAGGCGACCTTCGGCGTCGTAGGCGAACAGGTACGATTCGTCGTTGCCGTTGACGAGCTCCGACAG
>Ga0265797_10007781_pt1 | contig 14500 bp, 9 predicted proteins | sample P2T30metagenome_FD_192433 | JGI IMG/M metagenome (GOLD analysis project Ga0265797, IMG submission 192433) | Plant litter microbial communities from East Loma Ridge, Irvine, California - P2 T30 | ecosystem: Environmental > Terrestrial > Plant litter > Unclassified | place: USA: California... | reverse complement strand
AGATAAGCCTAGCTATTCGTGGAAAAATGCAAACGGAGACGAAGTGTATAATGGCCATGGCCTTGATGTTTTCCGCGGCTTTGGTGGACACATCAGGAAGTTTGGTATGAGTTTCGAAGTCAGTGAAGACTCACTCTCCATGCCGCCCGTCAAGTCACTCACAGAGAGAAAGACGAGCTTTTGGGGAAGTTACGATTGGCCTTACGAACAATATCGCCGCTTTGCTGCTGTCGCCGGCCTTGAGACTGCCGCTGACGAAACACCACGAATGAAGACAGCATTCTCCGAGCTCACCAAAGTCAAAGAACTAGCATTGTCCCTTGACAGTGGCCTGGGGTGGCTAAACGGCCCGGACAGATCCATTCGGGCACGTGTGTTGCATAGACCTCCCCAAGTCTTTGGCACAACCAAAGCTGTTCCAGATCGCAGAGCGCAAGCTCAGCAGGAACTTTGGAAACACATTGAAGCATGTCATCAGAACGATGCCAGCGAAGTCAAGCTGGCTATGTTGTACAGGATTGACGGACAACCCGCTCTTTCCAAGCTGAAAGAAGCCAACAAGCTAGCAGACGTGCAACCGCAAATGCCCTATCTGGATCCTCAGCTTTTACGCGCAGCAATTCCTTTTGATGCTGCTAACATCCCTGTTCCCCCTAGCTTTGATGACCCATATGTCCTGGACCAGTTTGTGTCAACACCGTCACCTTCAGGCACAGGCATTCTATTTTCGTCGACCAAATTGCCATCGGAAGGGGCGCAGCTTGTGAACCCTGTCATACCTGCCAACCTTACCACAGCACAGAGGGAATGGTTGTTAGAGACTGAGTGGGCACAGCGGGCCTTCATGTCCTCGTATTTGCTCTCTGTCATCGACAATCCGATTACATTCCAGCCAGTACACACTTTCAACGTTTCAGGACTCTCTGATCGTTATCTGCCAATGCTAAATCGTCCGGACTTCTGGGACGCACTGCCCAATCTTCGTAATGTCACTCTCATGCTAATACCAGGCTGGCGAACAGTGGAGAAAGACGAGGCTGGCTTCGTGGACACGCCAAAGACCAATCCAACCCAAAGCATCGGTGTGCTTTTCGACCTTCTACATGATCATATTAGTTGTCGGTCGAATATTCGTCATTTGAAAGTCGGTTTCGTCACTGGAGGTGAGCATGCCGAAGGACTTCACGCAAGGAATAAGTTGTTGTTCCCTGCTCCCGTTGTGGATCTGCGAGTTCGTGCACAACCTTCTTCTTTCCACCCTACAGGGCTGGTTTCAACCGACGCCGCTTGCTTGGAAGAATGTTTGCTACGACTCCCTCATGTCGAGCAGCTAGTCTTGCACAACTGTTGGATTACACCATCAGCTTTGTTGCAATTCGTTAAGTTACATGATCGCCATAAGCTGCAAAATTTGGTACTGGATTCCGTATCACTTACGGCTGTGTTGCGCCCACCGAATGTCAACCCAAACAATGTAGCTCATCAGGCAGCAGCACTTCAGAACATAATGCCGCCACCTGGAGTGGGCGCATTGTTGGGTGCTGTTGGTGCTCATGGTCCGCAATTGATGCCAAATCAACCGCAGTTCTTACATGCTTATTTCCAGATGCTCCAGATGCAACTTCAGCATCTACAGGCCAACGCAGCTGGCATCCAACACAACAACAACATTGCTGCTTTACAAAATCAATTGCAGCAGCAAATTGGACAGATCCAAAACAATCAAGGACATCAGCATCACCATCAAGGTCAGGTTCAAGGTCAGGCTCAGGCCCCGACACAACCGCAGGTACAACACCAACATCCTGGGACATTTGCTCAGCACTTTGCGAATGTTGCCCAGTTGGCTACTCAGATCCATCAATTACAGACTCAGATTGCTACAGGCCAGGCTCAGCCTCCACCTGTTGCCGCGCCAGCGAGCGGACACACTGCTGGGAATCCACAGTCGATACTCAAGGCACAGCCCCGTGAAGGCTCTTGGATGGACATTATTGATCAGATCTCACCCGGCACTAATCTCTCTGACTTTGAGTCAGATCATTCCAAAGCCGACAGCGATCGTATCACCTCACTGCGATCGATCGAGTTTGTTTCTTGTGGCTATGCAAAGCTTACTCACGCGTCGTTTGATCAACCTGACATCGATCCTCGTAATATTGCAGCCATGTTGCGCAACCCAGCATTCAACAAGCGAGCAATCGCTCTGTCTCCCGCTATGCTAAGTAACAAGTGGGCTTATTTGGGAGAGATTGTGCAGGAGATTGAGCCTTCCGAGCTTGCTGCGCTCAATGCGGGTTGGAATTTGAGTACCGGCTGGGATGATACTGAAGCTGCGCAGGCTGTCGAGTTCGACGGTCTTCTCGCTGGTGGTACAGGGCGTTTCACAGGCATCATACGGCAATCGGATAGAGTTGTCGATGAGGCTTCTACGAGTTAGTGGAATGCGCTTGGACACTCTGATCTTGTTGCATGTATGCTGACAAGTGCTCTAGGTCTCTGCGCGCTTTACTCACGGTTTCAAAGGATTGAACTGTGATGAAACGTTAGCATGAGTGCTTATGAGCTGTAATACTACGATGCTTGTATAGAGTATGGAGTTCAATGTTGGTGGTCTAAGCCATTTTCCTTGAAATGTGTACACTGACGGTTGGAGTTCTGTAGTTGTGGGTCACCTGTGTTATGGGAGACGGTCCTAGTCAGACCGAAGGTTTTCTAAGGCGACCAAATCCAACCATGTACAAGATATGAAAGATGCATGTAATAGATAATCGGAAGAATCCAATACTGCGATGCTTCCCACAGGACGTTCAATCTGGTATGGTGACATCAGCCTACTAGAGGGTGCATGTCTTACGCCCTGGTTTCGTGTTGTGCTTCTACCAGCAGATAATGTAGCGAGTGTCTTAACGGTGCAGTATATATTCAGGGACATTGCAGGACATACTCTCTTTCTCTATTCAGGCCATATATATCTCTCTAAAAAGAAGAAGTCATGTCTATTCGCATCCCCTATATCTTTAACTCTCAACCAATCATCTCCACTCATCACATACCCTCTACTCAAAACCGGCCGGCTCGACCACTGCGGGGAAAGCCGGCTCACCAAGCCGACTCGTACAAGCTGCCTTCCAGTTCTTTGGTGTATACTTATCCACGATAGCTTTAAATGCGTCCAGCGTGCAGAAAGTAGTATCGCCCTCTAAATGCTTACCGGGAGCTTTGCAGCCAGGTATCTGCATAATCTTGTCATTGTAGCGGAGGCGGACGTAGTAGTCGTTTAGCTGATCGCGTTGGGCGGGTGTGAGATCGGTGATGGGTTTACGTGCTATGCCTTCTGGTGCGAGACTGGAGTCGGATGAGATTTTTGTGCTGCCGAAGAGGGAGGACCACCAGCTTTGACTCTTGGTGGCAGTGTTCTGTTCCGTAGGAGTAGGTGCTTGCTCAATGCCAGCAGGGTTTCGCTTTCTGAACATTTCAACGGCGATGTGGGATGTGAATGGGGGCCACTTTTCGCCGTCAAAAGCGCCGAGAGATGTTAGGACACCGGCTAGTGTCGTATCGTGGCATCCGGACATCTAAACGTGGGTGTGTGAGATTAGGGCATATCTCACATGTAGTTGGTACAAGGACACTTACAGCAAAGCGGATGTTGGTTTCGCCGCCTCGACCCTTGCCTAACTTGCCGTCTACGCCTCCAACTTCTACAATGCCAGAGTTGCCATTGCGTTCGACGCTGCCGACCATTCGCGAGGTGATATCACCCATCAAGCCACCAATGCCGAGCATTCGGTACTCGGAGGACTCATTGTAGCCTTGGTACCACTCTTCAACCGCAATCTTATCAATGATTGAGCGAGCCTTGGGGTCATAGAACTCTTTTGGTAGCTTGGTTTCGGGCCCATGTGCATCTGTAGCATTGAGGGTGTCCATTATACCTGAGAGTCGAGGGTGAGAGTCCACGGCTACCTTTTGCTGCTCAGGCATCCACTTGGAGAGGACCTTGGTGAGGTAACGCATGTCATTTGTGTCGTTCCAACGCTCAGCAGCGCGTTGCGCGAATGCTCGACTTAGTTGAGCAAAGCGCCTACAGCTAGCATCATTGGGAAAGAGTGTCTCATCAGCTGGAGTTCTTTGAATGATGGTTGGTGGAGGGAAGTCAGCAGTTCGTGCTGATGGTGGATAGAAGCCCCAGAAGGCTTGTTGAACAGACTCCAGGGCACGTGGAATAGGTGTCGCGCGCAGGTAGATCATATCGCTATCTGAGATGAGCTGAGGCATGAACTTTAGTTGATTGACATAGAGATGGCGGAGGCGCTCTCCTAGGGCTAGAGTTGTCTCACGGCCCTTATCAGTAAGTTCACCGGGCTGGCATATGGCATCAAACTCGCCCTGAGGGCCCGATGCGATAACAGGGCCATCATCCATGCCAAAGGTTTCGAGGCGGCGTCGGTATTTGAGCTGATCCCATTTCGAAAAGTCCTTGGTATTCAGGATTATACTAGTGAGTTGTCGGGCGGAATTGCAGTATGGCCAGTAGGGTGGCAATCCAGTCTAATGTTGGTGTCAACAACCGCATTGCCAATTCGTGATGCAGACGCCTACATTCTGAAAGCGAGGTGATACAGGACTTCTTTCGCCTAGATGTATACGTTAGTATCCAGGCTTATGGATGTGTCGGTAAGATGCGGAGGAACCTCACCATGGCGAAGTAGCTAGTGTTTCAGTCAGCGGTAGCACAAGGGGATGCTACATTATTGGTGCTTACGATTTGTACGAGCTGTAGTTCAAGCTCTTTTGGATAAAGCTTATCGAGCTCTTCCTGCGAATAGAACTGCCGCGGTATCAGGGTAGTCATCGCGCGCTCTATCAATAGATCTGGACGTAAGAATTGAGAGAAGAGGGTATGCTTGGATTCTCTTCTGCACTAGAGATGATGCACAACGAGGTAGAATCGGAACAGAGACGTTTCTCGAGAAGCCCTCAGTCACGTGCGGCGTGCGGACGTCATGGCGTCTCATTGGTCGGAGGTATTCCGCGTAGTATCGCGACACTTGCACGCGATTTGGAACAGCACCCATCCCCGCGTAGGTCAGGCTACAGAGAGCGTTCTATCGAGTGTACCGGACCTCTCCTTCTTCTGGACTGACAAACTTGCGCTGATGAGAGCTTGATTTGTTTTTGCAGGTGTACAGAGGCTTGCGACAAAAAGTTTCTACTGTACGAGCTAACCGTCGTCCCCAGCGTTCGTACCTCCAACACTCGCAGGCTTGTTACAGCACTATGCTAGGCGCATACGTGTGTCGGCAGTGTCGAACACGTCTATCTCGACGCATCGCCCCCACCCGAAGCCCTCAATGGCAACCTAGAGCCACGATCGTTTCGCTGGCCGGCCACAAACCAAACGACAATGCCGAACCATTGCGACAAGAAGCATCGGCCCCAGCGAAGGAAGAGGAAGAGTCTGCACAAGAGGCGAATCGCAATGGACCTGATATAAACCTCTCAAATCCACGAATCCGCCAGCCCCTCTCCCGATACTCCAAACTCATATACGACGATACAGAAAACACCCCGACATACACTGGTAGCCAAGGGGAACGTGCATCTGGTGAGGCAGGCCAGAAGAGGTTGTCACAAGTGGAGCGGGCTCATGCTGATCCCGTGCTCGATGCCCTTTACAAACGGAATATCAATCGAGCCTGGCAGTTGTTTGAGAGCATTTACACCGCAAAAGACTGCAAGGCTCTGGCCGAGCCAACAGATCGTGATTTGCAGTTGCTGAGTGAGGACAAGATATTTGCGCGCCTCCTCAGAGCCGTCACACGTGCCTTTTGTGAGGGCAGAACCAACTCGGTGACCCCAACCAAGGTCCTCTTTAAATACCAACAACTTGGCATTGCTCGCCCTGATTATTGGGTGAGGCCGACAATAGCTCACTTGACGCTTGAAATCATAGCGGCTGTGAATTCACCTTCTGGGGCGAAACGAGACCTTCATGCACTGCTCCAAGAGCTGTTGTCCGTATGGCGGCTTTTCTTCCAATGCGTGGGACCAAAGAATGGTTCAATGGAGTCGATTAGTACCGAATGGAACATACCAGGCACCGAGGCAATCCCGGAGATGCTTGACGAAAAGCAGTTTAATATGCGCTTACAAGGGTACATACCTAACTATGTCGCGAGTCCTGCCTTGGCCTTTTGCGCCGTCTACTTCTACAACATCTCGGACGCGTTAGACCCGGCGACACACAAGCAAGCCGCACCTTTTCTGGCTTTTCTTACACGACTACTCGCCGGCTCGTTTGTAGACTCGATTTTCATATTTACACATAGCCCGGATTTCAAAAAATTGCCGGAAGATGTACAGGACCAAGTCATTCGAGAGATTAATGCTGTGCCCGGGAAAGCCATGGTGGCTATCGGAAAAAGTGGTGAGACTCTTGGAGCAGATAACACCGGTGATGCGTACTCCAACTTAGAAGCATTCTTCATGAAGACGATAGCGCGTGCAGTCGAGACCAAAACTTCAGCGACTGCACTGGACGGTATTTGGAAAGAAGTTGAGGAACAATATACCACGGAGAACAAGATTGCTGCCATACCTCCGTCCATATACAACGCCTTTCTTTCTGGGTACATGACTGTTTTCCACCCACAACGCTCCGTTGAGATCTGGAACCACATGATTGCCCACAATGTCAAGCCAAACATGCATTCCTGGGTGGCGCTTCTGGAAGGCTGCGCAAAAGCAAAAGACCTCAACGGCTTGAATGCAATGTGGCAGCGCATGTTGAACACTGGTCTTGAGCCCAGTAACTATGCCTGGACGACGCGTATCAATGGCTTGGTGTCTCTGAAGCAGATCAACAAGGCCTTTGTCGCAATGGACGATATGGCCAAGCGCTGGGTTGCAGCAGAGAATGCCATCAACAACGCCCAGGCGACTGCCAAAGGACAAAAAGGTCCGAAAAAGTCATCGTTGAGCAAGGCAGTCAACACATGCACAAAACCCTCTATCGAAGTTGTCAACGGTGCCCTATCTGCCATCGTACAGTTCCGTCCTAGAGACATGAGCCACGAGAAAAAAGTAGAATTCGTTCAGAAACTCCTTACATGGTCGAAGAACTTCCAAATCAAGCCTGACGCCATAACCTACAATTCTCTTATAAAGCTCTACTTAAACGCAGGCGATAGATCCACCGCCTTTAGAATCCTCTCGCAGATGGAAAAGGATGGACTAGAGGGCGACGCGGCAACGCACGCAATGCTTATCAGCGCCGCATTTGACAACCAAACCTTTGACAACCTATCCGAAGCTCAACAAACTTCGCGCATTCTAAAGATGCTTGACGATCTGGAAGCCAGTGGTATCAAAATGAACGACTACATCTACTCTACGGCCATTGATCGTCTGTTGAAGAAATACGCCAATCATGCCGCTGTGCGCGCGGTCCTGGAACATATGGCCAACAGAAAATTGATTCCGAGCGTACATGCTTACACGTCTATCGTCACACACTACTTCCAATCCGAGCCACCTAACATATCTGGCGTTGATGACGTCGTCCTCCGTCTCTTCAGCGCACCCCGTATGCCCAGCGACAGCGTGCTCTTCGACCGGCTTCTCGAGGGGTACGCGAGCTTCGGTGAAGTGGGCAAGATGATGAGTGTACTCGCGCGTATGAGCAAGCGGAAACACTTACCTGGTTGGGGTGCTTTGATAGCTGTTGTCAAGGCGCTAGCAAGAGACGGAGATTTTGATAGGGCGAAGACTATTGTGAGGGATGTTGCTAGGGGGGAGGGTGTGGCAAGGGGCGGTATCCTAGGGGATCGGAAGGGGGAGGCTATGTTCACAAGAGTGGTTCGCGAATTGGGATTTGGCGAGGAGATAATGGGAGACCGCATAGGTGGTGAAGGGAGGGGTGGTGTCGCGGGGCTGGAGGGAAGTATGTTGAAGCGGCAGCTTGAGGCTTCGCAGTACGAGATGGACTCCGAGAGTGCGCAGTACGAACAGCAACAGCAACCATCGCCGGTCATCGAGGATGGTGGCAACAGTACGACTACAGGAACGGGGCGGGAACCCGGTAGCGTGGATGAGGAGGATATCCATGGCTTCTTGACCAACGAGTCCGAAGTTGGACATAGGTAGTGGTGAAAAGCTTGGATGCTCTGTGCATATCCATGTATTATGAAATGCCATCGGTACTTTGTCTTCCAAGAGTTTTGTTTCTTCTATTTTTCTCTAAGGGTTCTACCACCCAGTGTCAGGTCGCCACCTGAAGAACTTGGACCACTGCTGCTTACCATGATATTGATTTGCAAGACCGACTTTTGGTGATTTCCAATGTAATGGGTCGGTCTATAGATGAGCAGCTCCTTACTTGAACGAGGTAGGCAGTGCAACCCATAGAGTTTGACATTCTTTGATAAGATCGCTAGTCTTCTTCACGACTCAGGACAACGATTGAGTTCAGAAATGAGGCTTAACAAAGTCATCCGCGGACGGTAAACAGTAGAGTAGCACCTTACGCGAAACCTACTATCTGTTGCCATCGTAGTACTCACCCAAGTTCCACTTTGAGATTGTCTTCTTTGAAACAGACGTATTGCATTAAGCTCACCAAGACTGAAGATCCGGGGGGATACATGAGGCTTGCTGTTACTTTGACAGGTAGTGCACCGACCTTTGGTTCTGGGTCCGAGCATGACGAGACGCGTGTCGCATCAGAATGGCCTGGTCCGTCTCGAAGACTTGACTTGTTGCGCTCTGCATAGGCCGACTGGTCTTCGGCGTGGAACACCGTGAAACAGACTCTGTTCTGTAGCTCTATGGGTAAGAGTTCAGCCAGATATTGGGTCAGGGTCTGAGAAGGTCTGGCAGCCGGGTCTAGACTAGACCCCTTTCATGGTTTGGGACGGGCCGATAAGCGGTTGCAATTCTCTTTGGTTCTTTATGCGTGCTCGAGCCTCTGTCGAGGACGATGCTGAAGCTGTTGCGGATAGGAGATGGTTTGCCTAATGCTTCGTGCGTGTGCGCGGACCAAGCGGACGGGCGGCATGCGGCTCGCTGGGAATAAGAAACAGACTCAGGCGCAGCGAACTAGAATGCTGCGGCTTGCCAATTAGGACATCAGGAGATTAGAAGCAGTTTGGCTACAAGAGAGGTTCCCTTTGTTGACGCGGCCTCTTGAATGGCACTTGAGAGACGCAGATGAGGCGCCAAAGATAGCACACTGGGAGATGTCGGCAAATCTGATTTCTCATCGTTGCAGGCTGGATGCTTCAGAAGATCAAAAGGCTATGATGGATTGTATAAGGCCGGCCAAGTGGTTTTCTGCCTTGCATAATCTCTGCCAATGCTGTGTCTGACAAAGACTTGTAGGCATGGCCTTGCAATCAAGACCGGTGTAAGCCCGCGTGTAGTATTACCCTCAACGCCTCAGATGGCACTGCTTGCAGTTGTCTCTTGCAACTGTCTAGGCTGGATAATATTTGTCCATGTGCAGGTGCATGTTGGTGACGCGTCTTTTGTACAGCCTTGCTCGAGCGCGAAATTTCTGCTGCTGAAGAAAGATGCGCAGTCTAACTTGGCTTGAAGTTTGCCGATTATCGGTATCGCGTGGACTGACTCTGTACCTGCGATGCGGATCTGATAGGCAGGGTCTGTCTTCATCTTACCATGGGTGGCTAGTTAGACAGGAAGCATGAGCGGTTTTCAGCGGGTTTGATTGGACAACAGGACCCCCGCGCACGTCGAGAAGTGGCAGCTGTGACGTTGTTGACTCAAGACGAGTGTTTCAAGAATTGAAGATATCGTGGCCAGTGGATTCGGGGAAGCAGGTAGTGTTGAGTTGCTCCATGGGACTGGGACGGAGATTGCCGGAACCCAAGTCCGACTCCGCTTGAGGGAGGGGAGAGTGTAGATCAAAATTTACGGCCGGGTAGAATCTTGCGCTGACAGGCTTGACAGGTGTGGGAGAAAGCTGGCGCACGACAGAGATGGATGTGTCGACGGGACTGGCGCCGGCAGGTTGTCCGAGAGACATGCTGACGTAGAATACTAGCAGCAGTTGTACACAATAGGGTAGCCACACTGGCGGACGGTGGTACGGAGGGTGAGCCACAACTGCGCCAGGTAAGTGCATACGAGGCCTCTGGTAAGAAGCTGAAGATTAGAGATGCATCGAGACTCTGCGTCGTTTGCACCTGCTTTGCTAGTCGGTATGCAGCCAGAATGGGCGCCCAAGCCACCAAGCCGGTGGGTTGTGGCTCGAGGGCTAAACGGCCTGGCAGTTATTCGCGCAGGATAAGTGTGAATGGACGGAAAGGAGCCGGGGGTCGCAAGATTGGCTAGAGAAAGTCAAGTATGACAGCACAGCCTCAGTGGTGGTGCAGCATGGCAGGGCGTGATTGGCGTGTCGAGGCATCGGAGCGGGCGAGTATGCGCCGACCTTGCATCGAGTGCGTAATGCCTAGCTGCACGAGAGAGTGCGGAGGATACCCAGCTGGCTGCCACGCCCTTGGATGCCGGCGGCGAGGGACTTCGAGTAGTGATTGTACCGTGAATAAAAAATAGTAGCGTTACGTCAGTCGCTGGGTCTCGTGGCAGATGTGGAGAGGGGTAAAGACAGAGCCAGGTATTGGCATCGTGTCCACTATTGCGGTATGGTAAGGCCGAAGACATGGCCCGGCGGCGCTCAGGAGAGGAACAGCCGAAGATTGCTGGGCGGTGATCGGCATTGAGCGACCAACTGGGTTTGGCCTGCTTCCTTCTATTTCGAGAAGGGGGACTCCGCCTCAGTGTGAAACGCCTCGTCCATCCCTCCCATACCATCGCTCTGCTCTCTCACTCACTACACACTTCAATCCAACATCCGCCATCTTCAACCATCGACGCCTTTTCTAACTCACCCAAAACACTCGCTCCATTTCCCTTCGACAAACGCGCTCAATCCACGAGGCGCGGATCCAACGGCACAGCCACACTTCCGGCAGAACCGGCCCAGAGAGGAGCTGACGACGACTTTCCAGCAGCCTAACCGCTCTGGTCACCCACCCAGTGCCCGCAACACAACACCCCCAAGACATCCACTCGCCTGCCTAAGGAACGCTCAAACGCGATCAGCGACTCCCCAGCAGGTCCAAACAATCAACAACCGACATGGCTACCGCAGTCCAGCCTGCCATGACCATGGCCCCCTTCAACCAGCATCCTAATCAATGCGTCGACCCCAATGAGTTCTTCGACTTTGGCCAGATGCCCTCGCCCACCCAGCCTGCCACGCTGAAGAGGGAGTCCAGTGCGACTTCGACCATGGCTAGTCCCACCAGCACAAATATCGACGACGACCTCCAGACACCCGCAAAGCCTAGCCACGAGTACGAGCGCTTCAAGCAGCAGACTGGCCTTCCCACCGGTTCCATCTCCGGCCTGAATGCCGGTTACAACACCGGCTTCCCCATGTTCTCGTCCACCGGCTTGGACGAGATGGCCATGATGGGCGGCGACTCCATGATGGACGGCGCCTGGAACACGGGCCTGCCCATGGACGTCGGTATGAACATGGGCGTCGACTACCGCCAGAACAGTTTCGCCTTCAACGATGCTTCCGACGACTACGTCGACCCAAGCGCCATTACACAAGAGGAGGTCGCCAACGTCCGGGTATGGCCCGGTATGCATCAACAGCAAGCTGCTATGGCCAAGGCGCAGGCGCAGGCCCAGCAGCAGCGAGCACAGCAGTTGGCCCACCAGAAGCAACAGCAGGCCATGCAGCAACAACAGCAACAGCAACAGAACCGCATGCCCTCCACCAGCTCCGCCAGTCGCAAGACATCGAGCCCGCTCAGCGACGCCCACACCGAAGAGATGATCACCCGCGTCGTCGCTCAGATCCGGGCCGACAGCCAGAACGCGTCTGCCTCCATGCAGAACGACAACCAAGGCCTCCTCCCCCACATCATTCGCGCAAAGAAAGACGAAGAGGATATGGACGAGGACGAGAGGCTACTTGCGTCCGAGGAGGGCAAGAAGCTGAGCTCCAAGGAGCGCCGCCAGCTCCGTAACAAGGTCTCCGCTCGCGCTTTCCGCTCAAGAAGGAAGGGTAAGCTAACACGATCATCACCATCTATGGAATGCCAACTAACTTGACTAGAATACATTGGCCAGCTCGAAGGCGAGGTTGCCATGAAGGTCAACGAGGCCAACGAACTCCGCGCTCAAAACCGCCTCCTCATGGAGGAGAACGCCCGTTCCCGCGCTTTCATCGAGCGCCTGCTCCGCCACCAAGCTTTTACTCCCTTCCTCGAGGAGCTCTCCCGCGACGAGTCGCTCCAGGCCAAGGCGCCCATGACCTCAATGCCGTCAACTTCAACACCTGTCGCCACTGCTCCTGCCCCGGCTCAGTTCCAGCAGCAACAACAACAGTTCAACGGCATGTCGCAAGCTGAGAACACCCACGTCGGTATGACCATGGTCCCCGAGCCCCAACTCGACTTCGCCATGCTCAACCTGAACAACAACGGTAACAACGGCAACAACTGGGGTGTCAACAACGGCTTCAGCTTCCAGCAACCAGTCGCTTTCGCCGTCACTGAGCTACCCGAGGGCCCCAGCAACCCCCTTGATATTAAAGCTATGTCTGGCAAGGGATACAGCGCTATCCTGAATGCCGAGGACGACTCACCTGTTGAGGAGGCCAAGGCTGACTACCCCGTCATTGAGCGCCCCGTTCAGTCCGAGCCCGCCGCTGCTATCGAAGAGACCGAAGAAGAAGAAGATGCTGAATACGACCTGTACTACTCTTCATCTACTCCCTCCGCCACTGCGCCGATTGAGGACCAAGAAGCGCTCTTCACCAACCCTGAGAAGGCCTTTGCACGCTACTCGCTAATCATCTCGGATGATGCCAACGAGGCACTTCTAGCAGAGCGTCTGGAGAGGAAGATCGCCGCCATGAGCCCAGTCATGCAAAGAATAGCCGATATCACATCGATGCTCGACTCATAGCTAAATCTAAAGGCTTAACATGTCGTTCTTTTCTGATTCTCTTTGCGCGCCTATACTGCAGCAACTTTATTTGATAGACTGGTCCTACATGATTGTAACGATTCCCTTTGTTTGATCATATGCAGCCACAAACAGCGAGTAGGCTTCTCTCTTTCCATTCCCTTTGTTATCTCGGTACTGTGCAATGGTATCAAGCGTACTTCACTTCCGTTCTGGACGGCGTTTAACGGCAATGGGTTTTCTTGTAGATATATTTGACCCCGAGGTCGATGGGGGTGAAGGGAGAGAAAGTGGAACCGACATCATGTAGAGTGCATGTGGGATTGAATACACTGTCGAAGTTAATTGTCTGTTCCGCGTGATCGATTGTAGTGCCTGCTCCATGTCGACTCATCAGCCACCAACCCACAAGAAGGAATCAAGTGTGTCTCGCCCTCCGCTCCTCCGTCGATATATTCCTCCACCTATCCACCAGGTGTCGCGCCCCCACGTCCTCTGCCCTACACACTTTACCCATATTAACCACCCGTTCTACCGTATCTGCAACATTCCCTGTCCGTCTTCCCTGCATACGGATTGTCGGCGACGTTAATTTATTTTTTCCTTTCATACACGTCACTTTCCACAATCCTTTATGCCTCCCATTCACGCATTGCACCAACGCGACCCTCTTTAAAGCGTTATTCATGCGTCGGGTACTATGATTGACTCCCGGAACAATAGCACATATAGTGTTATAGGCCTGTATCCTGGTGGTATAATATCCAAAGTATGAGTGAAAGGCAGGGATGTGGAAGTAGGCGGGAGATGGCAGATGGAAGATTGGTAGCGAAGGAAGATCCAGTGGGGGTTCGTTGATACTTGGAGATGGTGGGGAAGTGGGTGAAACAGAAGTGAGGGGAGTGAAGGTATTGTAACTGTGCAAATGATACTTGTTTTCGTTAATAATAATAAGAAACTGCTAAGCTCTCTCCCATTGAGAGTTTACACTATCCAACCGTAGAACGCCTCTCAGATCCCTAATATGCAAACAAGAATTGAAGAACCCCTCCTCCACTCTGTGCTTTTCTGACCATTCTACTTCCTCTCCATGTCTGCCAGACTCATTCCTCCGCTGAGGGCATTCCTCGCGCGCGCATGTTGGTCTTGCCAGCGTGTTCGTGCCCCGTCGACGGCTGCGCCTTCTTTTGTTGCGACAATTGTTGTGTAGGTTGTGCCGAAGGCTTGGAACAAATGTTAGTTGTTTGTTATTGCGTACAAGAGTGAAAGAAGAGTGAGAAGAACAAGGAAGGTGGGCATGAAAGGGAATTGCATATGGATTGGAGGCAGGAAGACTTACCAAGAAAAGCGGCGAAGGAGGGAAGATAGGACTTTGCTACTGCTGGCATTTTGATCGTTGGTGGTGTTGTTGCGGGTTGGATTGGATTGGTCTTGACAGTGAGATGGCTTGCTGACTCTAGTGATGACCGTTGACTGATGAGCTTTTTGT
>Ga0265797_10007780_pt1 | contig 14500 bp, 10 predicted proteins | sample P2T30metagenome_FD_192433 | JGI IMG/M metagenome (GOLD analysis project Ga0265797, IMG submission 192433) | Plant litter microbial communities from East Loma Ridge, Irvine, California - P2 T30 | ecosystem: Environmental > Terrestrial > Plant litter > Unclassified | place: USA: California... | reverse complement strand
CGGCGTCGCCATCGACATGAACAAGCGCGCCTTCATGCTGGGCCGCCTGGCCGCGGCGGATGCGCAAGCTTTGGCGCGGCTGGACCGCAGCGAGCGCAAGGTGATCCAGTTCAGCGCGCCGAAGCCGTTGGCCGAGACGGTTGCCGTGCGCACCGAATTCCTGACGCAGTACCAGGACGCGGCCTATGCCGGACGCTACGCGCAGGCGGTGGCAGCGGTGGAGCGGCGCGAAGCCGAGATCGACCCGACCGGCTCGCGCAAGCTGAGCAAGCTGGTGGCGCGCAATTTGTTCAAGGTGATGGCCTACAAGGACGAATACGAAGTGGCGCGCCTGCACGCCGACCCGACCTTCCGCGCGCAGATCGCCGCCCAGTTCGACGGCGACTACAAGCTGGCCTTCCACCTGGCGCCGCCGATGCTGGCGCGCCGCAAGCCGGGCTCCGACGTGCCGGCCAAGATGCGCCTCGGCGGCTGGATGATGCCGGTGTTCGGCGTGCTGGCCAAATTCAAATCCCTGCGCGGCGGCCCGCTCGACGTGTTCGGCTATACCGAAGAACGCAAGCGTGAACGGGCGCTGCGCGAACGATATCTGGCTTTCGTCGAGACGCTGGCGGCGAGCCTGAGCCTTGGCAACCGCGAGGCCGCGCTGAAGCTGGCGCAATTGCCGGACCAGGTGCGCGGCTATGGCCACATCAAGCTGGCGGCGATGGACAAGCTGGACGCCGAATGGCCGAAGCTGATGGCCATCTACCGTGGCGAGCAGGTGATCGAGCTGAAACGGCGCGCCTGAGGCGGCTCGCGCTTGAACGATAGCCGCCATCGCACTGCAGCGATGGCGGCTATTCCTGGGACCGCCGGGTCAGTTGGCCGTTTCGGCCGCTTTCTTGCGCCGCTTGCGGAACGGGTAGGCCTGCTGGCTCAGGTAGCCCTCCGGGATCTTGCTGCCAACGACCCCGTAGGTTGCCGGGAATTGCTGGTCGGTCTTCACCGCCGTGCCGAACAGGTAGTCGATGAAGGCGAAGTGGGCCGCGTAGTTCTTGTCGATGGCAACCTGCTCGCTGCTGTGGTGCCAATGGTGGAAATCCGGCGTCACGATCAGGTATTTCAGCGGCCCCCAGGGAATATGCACGTTCGCATGGTTGAACACGGCCTGGAACCCGACGATCACGATGTACATGTCGACCACGCTCTTGTCGAAACCGAGCAGGAACAGCGGCGTGAGGACGGCGATGCGGGTCACGATAATTTCCAGCATGTGCAGGCGCGAGCCGGCCAGCCAATCCAGGGTGTTCACGCTGTGGTGCACCGAGTGGACTTTCCACAGCCAGGGTACTTCGTGATAGGCCCGGTGCACGGCGTACTCGGCCAGGTCCGCTACCAGCAGGCAGAGCAGCAGTTGCGGAATGAAATGCATCGAGCTGATGAATTGCTGCAACCCTTCCTCGCCCACCACGATCACCTGCGCGCGGTGCACGAAGAAGTTCACGATCAACAGCATCAACCCGACCAGCAAATGGTTCACGCCGAAATGAATCAAATCGGTTTGCCATTCCTTGCGGAAGATCGGCTGGTTTTTATACAACGGGAACAGCTTTTCGAGGATGACGAACACGGTCGTCGAGCCGAGCAGGTCGAGGATCAGCCAGTCGAAGCCGAGGTAGGGCGTGTGGTCGGGAAAATCGCCCACCGGGACCTTTGCGCCGCCTAATGCAATCGTCACCAGCACGAACGCAAAGGCGAGCACATTCACGTTGCGGCGCCGGTTGAAGACGATATTGAAAAGCGACAGCATGCCGGCCACCAGCAGTCCCGAGAACAGCAGGGCGCGGCACCAGTCGACGTTGTAGGCGCGGCGCAGCTCAGGGGTAGTCAGGTACTCCGGGAACAAAAAGGCGAGCACGCCCAGGAAACTCAGGAAGCCCAGGCCGAGGGCCAGGGCGGTCGTGATCGTGCCTTGTCCGGGCGTCAGCTCGCCGTCGGCGCTCAGCAAGTCGGTGGCGTCGACGACGATCTCGCCGACGCGCGGCAGCAGTACGGTGGAGGCGTTCTGCGAAGAAGGGGAGGGATCCTGGTTTGGCATGGCGGTAGATGAAAGAGTTCGATCTGCAGCGCAGGCTACCTCAGTTTCTTTTAAAACACTAGACTCTCAGGAATATCTTTGTGGTGAGTCGAAGTTGTTATGAGTGAGGCAACAGCTGTGCCGACCACTGACGCTTCCACCGTTGCCCGGCTCGGCCCCCATGCCGTGTACAGCATGCTCGCACCCAAGCGGCGGGCCAGGTGGGCCGCCAGCACGCCTGGCGCTGCGCTCCGCAACTGCCCGTCCTCGACATACGATACCGCCGGTCCCACCTGGTCCAGGCAGCTGACCGCCAGGTTCAGCGTCGCACGTACGCCGGGGCAGGCCAGGGCATCGGCGAAGTCGGTGCGGATGGTCTGCACCAGCAAGTCCAGGTCGAGGTGGGCGAAGCGCAGCCTGCCCTGGAACTCGTTCGGCACATTGGTCGGATCCTCGATCGCGGCATAGGGTTTGTCCGGCAGTTCCCCGGCCAGCGGGCCGGCGCCATGGCGCGTGAGGTAGGCGCGGGTGGCATACGTGATATCGAGTGTCTCGATGCCGGCCTCCGTGGCGACATCGAGCGCATTCCGGATGCCCGTATGCGAGCGCGTCACGTAGGGGAAGGCGCCGCGCTCCTGGTCGAGCAGCAAACCCTGCGCGCCTTCGAACACGACCTGCCTGTACTCATTCAGTACCTCGGGCCGCGCGCATTGCGTCTCACGGCGGAACAGCATCGCCGCGTGCGTGTAGCGCTGCAGCGCGGTGTCGCTGGCCAGCCACTCGGCATCCTGCGCGCCGAGAGCAGCAATGCCGAGCGCGGCCAGGCGTTTTGGCACATAACCGTCGCGGATCGCCGCCAGCCGGCGCAGCAGGTAGCCCGCGCCCTGGTGCAGGTCGGCCACGCTCAAGGCAAACTCCGGGTCGAGGTTACGTTCGATGGTCTCGCCAAAGCCCATCCCGCAGCTGCCGTGGCGGCCGGTGCCGCGCTGGCGCTCGGCGGCCTGGTTGAGGAGGATGTCGTACAGCGTCGACAGCGGCGCACGGTCGTCGACGAAGACCGGCGGCAAGCTGATACCACTTGCCGCCAGCGCGTCCGCCTCTTTCAGGAACAGTGCAGGATGGCAGACGAAATGGCGCGACAGGAAGGTGGCCGCGCCGGCCAGGGTGCCGCTGCCGACATGGGAGAACACATGCCGCATGCCGTCCGGCGTGGTGACGGTGTGGCCGGCCTGGGCGCCGCCGTTGAAGCGCACCAAGATCGCATCTTGAGCGGCCGGCGCCGCGTGGTAATCGGTCATCAGGCCCTTGCCTTCGTCGCCGTAGCTGGCGCCGATGACGGCTTTCGCAGTGTGCTGCATGGTGTTCTCCTCGTCCCGGTCAAAAGCGAACCAGCGCGCGCAGTGCTCCCGTGCGGCTGGGCGGCAAACTGCCCAGCGCATGCGCCACCACTACTGAGGTGTCGCCCGACCAGCTCTTTGCTACCTCCCCGCGGTCGCGCCCCTCGTTGACTTCCATGGCTGAGACCACGACTTCGGCGAGGCGCCGGTAATCCTTCAGCCGCAGCACGCGCTGGCCGAGCAGCGCCTTCCACTTCTTCAGCACCTGCGGCAGGTAGGAGCGCGCGTAATTGCCTTCCTCGACCACGACGTGGAAGACGTGGTACATGCGCGAGACCATGGTCAGCAGTTCGCCGGCCGACAAGTCGCGCTGCAGCGAGTCGCCGAAGATGGCCCGGGCGTGGCTTGCCAGCAGTTCCTCGGGCGGTTCCTCGTCGCCGACGGTGAACAGGTAGCCCTTCTTGCCGCGCTTTTCGAAACAGTCGATTTGCGTGTGCTGGGCCGCGAAGTACCAGGGCAGGTGATAGCCTTCGTGGCTGTTGCCGCCGCCGCCCTTTTCGAGCCAGATCATCTTCAGCTGGTCGGCGATGCGGATGTCGGCCTCGAACTGCGTGATTTGCAGCGGGGCGTCGTCATAGTAAGCGTCGCCGATGCCGCAGGCCAGGATGTGCGGGTCCGACACCGGCTTGCGCTTCAGGATTTCCTCGACCAGCGTACCGAGGCCCTCGCGCGCCATCGAATCGGCGATGATGCCCATCGAGCCGGTGACGTCCAGCCCGATGATGACCGCGGTCGATGCGGGATTGACCAGCGAATCGCGCGATTCCCTGGTCACCCCATACGGATTGAGTTTCGGATGCATGCCCGAGGACGCAAAGATGTCCTCGGTGCGTTTGCCGGCGGTGGCCTTCGAGGCCCGTTTCCAGTCGTCTTCGTCCCAACGTGCTCCACCCATGATGTTCTCCTTAATAATCCACTGCGTAGATATCGCTTTGCGTGAGCGGCAGTGCGGCGAAGCGACGTGCGCCGAAACTGTCGTGAAGAACCTGGGTGCGCCAGGTCCGGTATTCGTCGACCGCATCGTTCGATGCGGGCAGGCGCAGCCAGTCGGCCATGGCACGCGGTATGGCGCCGTCGCCCGCCAGCCGGCTGCCGCCGATGTCGCCCAGCAGTTCGCGCCCGATGGCGCGTACCAGCTCCAGGTCGGTGCGGATGCTTGCGCGTCTAGTTGCCAGCAGGTCGTGCGGCCCCCAGTCGAGCGTGCTGGCCGGCGCCGCGATCATTGGCACGCCTTCGCCGGCCGCGTACCACCATCCCCCCAGGATCGCCACGCTGTGTGCCTGCGGCGACATGAAGCAGGTGTCAGGCGACAGGGCGTTGTGCGCGATGCCGGCGTACTGCAGGTAGCAGCACAGGTTCAGCAGCGAGCTGACCACCCAGGCCACGTGGCGCGGATCGAGGCGCCCGCCGACGTGATTTAGCACGTCGCGCAGCAGCAACTGGTCCGGCAACTTGCGCATCACGATGACATAGGCGGATGCGGTCTGGAAGGCGCCGGCAAACGGATAGGCGGGCAGGTGCGGGGCGACCTGGCTGCGCATGCGGTCGTTGGCGTAGTCCAGGCCGGCGATGGTGCGTTCGGCGCGCGCTACCAGGTCGGCATGCTCGCGGTCGACGACGAAGGCGGCCACGGTGCCGGCCACGTACAGGCTGCCCAGCTCGAAACGGTGGCAGCGCAGGTAGTTGATGTCGTAGCGCTTGCCGTCGAGCGCGGTCAGCTGCAACTGGCCGCTGCCTGGCGCCGACGGTTCTCCGGCCTGCGCGTACAGGTGCCCGATGTGCTGGAAGACCGCGTGCGCATCGGGGTCAGTGCTGCGGTCCGGATGCCACTTCATCGCCAGCAGGCGGTAGGCCTGCTTGATGTCGTCGGCGCTGCCGCCGAACAGGCGCTCGGATCGCTCGGGCGGGATGGCCAGCAAGGCGGCGGCAGACAGCTTGGCAAGATCGGTGTACATGCGTTCCTCCATCGGATGCCTTTATCCTAGACCTGTTAATCGTAAAATGCAAGTAACAACTAACTAGCGGACAGCCATTCTTTATTGCAACAGCAACGCGGTATCGTATGATGCTGGCGTTGATTGCAGCTGATAACGATCATGACCCAATACGAAAGTCCGCTGGCGCTGGTGGATGTGGCGCTGTTCACCATCCAGGACGGGCGCCTTTCCCTGTTGCTGGCGGTGCGGCAGAACGACAAGGAACCGCACCACGGCGCGCTGGCGCTGCCGGGCGGCGCCATCCATACCGACGAGGACGACGATGCGCAGGCAGCGGCCAGGCGCGTCGTGCGCACCAAGCTCGGCATCGACCCGCCTTACCTGGAACAGCTGTACACGTTTTCGGGCCGGCTGCGCGACCCGCGCCGCTGGTCGCTGTCGGTGGCCTATTACTCGCTGGTGCCCGAAACCGTGCTCGATGAAACGCCGGTCGAAGGCCTGCAGTTCGTGCCGGTGGACGCGATTCCCGCGCTGCCGTTCGATCACAACGCGATCGCCGACCTGGCGATCCGGCGCCTGCGCAACAAGTCGACCTATTCCTCGCTGCTGACCTTCCTGCTGCCGGACGCGTTCACGATTCCGGAACTGCACGCCGTGTACGAGCAGGTAACGGATTCGACCACCAACATCGCGGCCTTCCGCAAGAAGGTGCTGGACGAAGACATGATCGAAGCGACCGGCGAGCGGCGCAAGGGAGGGCAGCACCGCGCGCCGGACCTGTACCGGCGCAAGGGGAGTGGACTGCAGGAGCTGAAGCGGACGATCTAGTCCGCTTTCGATGGCAGCCGCTTAGCCGAGCGCGATCCTGCGATCCGTCACGCGCGCCACGATGTCGGCATCGTGCGTCACCAGCAGCAGCGCGCAGCCGCTCGCGCGCACCTGCTCCAGCAGCAGCGCGAACACTTCTTGCTGGGTTACCGGGTCCAGGCGCGAGGTCGGTTCGTCGGCAAAGATCAGTGCCGGTTTCATGAGCAGCACGCGCGCCAGGGCGATGCGCTGCAGTTCGCCGCCCGACACCTGGTGCGGCAGGCGGTCGAGCAGGGCGGGCGCCAGGCGCATACGCTGGAGCAGCGTTTCCAGCTCGGTCCAGTCCAGGCGGTGCAGCTTGACCAGGTCGCGCAGCGACTGGCGCAGGGTGATCCGCGGCGCAAAGGCGGCGCCCGGGTCCTGCTGGATCTTCTGGAAGGCGGTCGGCGCCAGGCCTGGCGTGCGCGTCACGCGGCCCGCGTCTGGCTTGAGCAGGCCGAGTACGATGTTGCCGAAGGTGGTTTTGCCGGAGCCGCTGGGGCCACTGACTGCAACGATCTCGCCCGGGGCGATGGCGGCGTCGATGCCGCTGAACAGGGTCTGCTGGCCGAAGGCCTTGGCGACACCCTCGATGCGGACCAGCGCGCCGGTGCCGGCGCCGGCCGGCTGTGGCGCCGGCCAGCAAGCCGGATCGGCCGCCAGCAGGCGCTTCGTGTAATCCTGCTGCGGCGCCGCCAGCACGGCCGCGGCATCGCCCTGTTCGATCACTTCGCCCTTCAGCATCACGCCCAGTTGCCCGTCCAGCGCCCGCGCCAGCCAGATATCGTGGGTGATGCACAGCAGGCTCATGCCCTCGCGCTGGGCCGCGCGCAGCAGTTCCAGCACGTCGCCGCGGCGGTCGGCATCGAGCCCCTTGGTCGGCTCGTCGATGATCATCAGCGGCGCGCCGGCCGCGTGCGTGGCGAGGAAAGCCACGCGCTGCGCCATGCCGCCCGAGATCATGAACGGGTACTTGTGGGCGGCGTCGCCCAGGCCGAGCGAAGCCAGCGCACGGTCGGCGCGCGCCTTGCCGTCCGCGAAGCGTGCCCGCCATCCGCCGCGCTGGCCGTTTTGGCCGTTTTTGTCGGTTCGGGCGCCAACCAGCGCATAGGTCTCGGCCACCTGGGTCCGCACCTGCATGGTCGGATCCAGCGCCAGCCAGGGTTCCTGCGGCAGCAGGGCCAGGCGCCGGCCCCAGAGCGCATGGCGGCTGCGGGCATCGGCAGCGTCGTTCATCTCGCCCGCAATCGCCACGCGGCCCGTGCAGCGCAGCGAAGAGGGCAAATTGCCCATGATCGCCTGCGCCAGCAGCGACTTGCCGGAGCCGCTTTCTCCCAGCAGCGTCAGCACGCCGCCGGGCGGGATCGCCAACGACACGCCGCGCACCAGCGCCTGCTCGCCGTGCAGCACGGCCAGGTTCTCGACCGCCAGGGCCGGCGTCACGTCAGGCGCATTCATGCCGACTCCTTTTCCGGCGACAGCAGCAACAGCCCGAGCAGGGTCAGGAACAGCGTCAGCACCGGCGCGCCGACCAGCCAGGGCGCCTCGCCGTAATAGGGCAGCAGCTCGATCATCATCACGCCCAGTTCCGGCGTGGGGGGCTGCAGGCCGACCCCGACGAAACCCAGCGCCGACATCGCCAGCACCGCGCCGGCAAAGCCGAAGCGCATCAGCGTGAACAGGCGCGGCAGCAGTTCCGGCAGCAGGTGGCGGCGCACGATGTGCAGCGGGCCGAAGCCGAGCAGGCGCGCCGCTTCCACGTGCGGGCTGGCCATCAGGATGCGCGTGGCGGCGCGTACCACGCGGAAGTACTCGACCCACAGCGCCAGCGCAATGCCGACGTACAGCGGCCAGAAGCCACCCGGCGCAAAGGCCGCGAGCAGCAGCACCAGCAGCAGGCCGGGCAGCGCCAGCACGGCATCGGCCACTGCCGCCAGCACGCGCTCCAGCCAGCCGCCGCGCCACGCCGCCAGCAGGCCGATCAATGTGCCGGGAATCGCCGCCGACAGCACGCTGACCAGCGCCAGGGCCAGCGACAATTGCGCCGCATGCGCGAGCCGCGCCAGCGCGCTGCGTCCGAGCTGGTCGAAGCCCAGCGGATGCGCCAGGCTGGGCGCCTCAAGGTAGCGCTCGAGCTGCTGGGCGGCCGGGTCGATGCCGACCAGCCAGGGCCCGAACAGGGCAAAGATGCCGATCGCGGCCAGGAGTGCAATGCCGGCCAGCTGCGCGCGGCCCAGGCGCCGCTGCGGCGCGGTGTCGATGAAATCGTCGGAAGAAAGCGAATGCATGCTCATGTCAGGGCCGGCGGCGCGGGTCGATGAAGGCGCAGGCCGCGTCGACCAGTGCGTTGAAGAGGACGAACATCAGGCCGAGCACCAGTGCGGTGCCCTGGATCATCGGCACGTCGCGTCCGAAGATGGCGTGCACCAGCGCGTGGCCGATGCCGGGCCAGGCGAAGATGGTCTCGACCAGCACCACGCCTTCGACCAGGTACACGAGTTGTACGCCGAGGTAGGCCACCACCGGTGCGGCCACATTCCGCAGCCCATGACGCAGCAGTGCCTGGCGCAGGCTCAGGCCCTTGGTCAGGGCAAACGCAAAGTAGGCCGAGCCGCGCACCTGCATCATCGCGTCGCGCGCCACGCGGCAGGAGACGGCGGCCATGCCCAATGCGAGGGTGAGCGCCGGCAGCATGATGCTGCCGTGGTCGTCGTGCCCGGCGGCCGGCAGCACGCCCAGCTTCACCGAGAACAGCAGCACCAGCACCAGGCCGAGCAAGAACGAGGGCAGGGCGCGCAGCACGGTCGACACGGCCAGGGTCAAGCGGTCGAGGAAGCCGCCGGGCTTCAGACCGGCCAGCACGCCGAGCGTCGGGCCGATCAGCAGCGACAGGCCCATGGCCATCAGCGACAGGCGCACGGTCGGTCCCAGCTGCCAGGCGATTTCCATTGCCACCGGCTGCGCCGTCACCTGCGATACGCCGAGGTCGAACTGCAGCAGGCGGCCCCACCATTCGACGAGGGCCGCCGGCCAGGGCCGGTCCAGGCCCAGCTCCAGGCGCACCGCCTCGGCGGCGGCGGTGGTGACCATGTCGTAGCCATAGCGGCCGGCCGCGATGCGGTAGGCCATGTCGCCCGGCAGCATGCGCGTCATGAAGAAGCACAGGGTGCCGACCAGGAGCGCCACCAGTACGGCCTGCAGCAGGCGGTGCGCCAGCGCGGGCGCGATGCGGCGCACGAGGTTGAGCGAAGTATTGTGCAAACGCGGCGATGAAAAGCGGGTCATGTCCATTGAAGTTGCGAGATCCTGTAGCTGCGCTCGAAGGGGTCGATGCTGACGCCGGCAATGCGGCGGCTGGCCGCGCACACTTGCCGGTACCAGACCACGGGAATCACCGGCAGTTCGGCCTGCAGCACGGCCGCCACCCGGGCGCGGGCAGCGGCATCCGGCGCCGGGTCGGGTTGCGTGGCCGCCGCAAGGCGCGCCAGCGTGGCTGGTACTTCGGCGTTGCGCCAGCCCATGGCGCCCCAGTCGCCGCCTTCGATGCCGAAGTCCTGCAGCAGGGTGGCCACCGGGTCCGGCAAATTGCCGAAGTTGCGCGCCACCAGGCCCAGTTGCAAATTGCCGCTGCGGTGGCCGGCAGGGATGTCGCTGGAATTGCCGATGATGACGCGCACGGCGATGCCGATCTGGCGCATCTCTTCCTGCAGCGCGGCGGCGATCAGCGGCAGTTCCGGACGGTCGACGAAGGTGGTCAGGCTCAGCGCCAGGCGCTGGCCGTTCTTGTAGCGGATGCCGTCCGGGCCAGGGAGCCAGCCGGCATCGGCCAGCAGGCGCCGCGCCGCGGCCGGATCGGTGCGCAGCGGCGCCAGCGCCGGATCGTGCCAGCCGCTCATCGAGGGCGGGAACAGCTGCGATGCGCCCAGGTCCGCGTCGCGCAGCAGGGCGCGTGCGATGCCCTGGCGCTCGACGCACAGCGAGATGGCGCGCCGTACGCGCACGTCGGCCAGCAAGGGATGGCCGCTATTGAGTTTCAGGAAGGTGGTGCGTGGCAGCATCTGTGTGACCAGCACCGCTTTCGGGCTGGTGCGCAGGGCGCGGATGCTGGGCGGGTCGAGCGAGAACGCCAGTTCGGCCTGGCCGCTCTGCACCAGCAGGGTACGCGTTTCGGCGCGCGCCACGCTGATGTAGCGTGCGCGCCGCACCTGGCCCGGCACCGCCAGGCCGCCGTAGCCGTCGAAGCGCTCGACGTCGAACTGCTGCGGCATCGAGATCGAGACGATCCTGAATGGCCCGCTGCCGACGATGCGCACCACATTGCCTTTGACGTCGAACGAGGCCGGCGCCAGGATCTGCACCGAGAAGTGGGTGAGCAGATAGGGCAGCGGCGCGAACGGCTTGTTCAGCGCGATCACGATGTCGCCGCCTTCGCTTGATATCGTGCGGATGTCGGCCAGGCGCAGCACGCCGGGGCGGGCATGGGCGCGGCGCAGGCACATCAGCACATTGTCCGGCGTGATCTCGCTGCCGTCGTGGAAGCGGCGGTTGCCGCGCAGGCGGAAGCGCCAGGTCAGGCCATCATCGGACACCTGCCAGGAGGTGGCCAGGCGTGGCTGCAGGCGGCCGCGGTTGCTGACGTCGAGCAGGGTCTCCACCACCTCCATGCGCTGGAACATGTAGCCGGCGCGCGAAGGATCGAGCCCGGTCATCTCCCAGGGGCCGACCACGGTCAGCACGTCCTTGCCGGCGGCGGTGAAGGCGTGCGCATGCGGGCCAGCGCGGTCGTCGGCGCTGGCGCCGCGCCAGTGCAGGAGCGAGGCCGCCGTGACCGTGGCCGCCAGCACGCTGCGGCGCCGGCGGGATACTTCGCTTGATCGACTCATGTCAGGAGATTGTGTAAGGACGCCTGCCTGCCAGGGCCGCGACGAAAGGCCGTGATTATAACGGCAAGCGATTCGACCACTGCCATGGCGGCAAGGTCGGGAAGACGAAAAAAAACCGGCGCCACTGTGGGCGCCGGTTGGCCGCGAACCGCTGAATCAGCGGAAGGTGTAGTTCACGCTGGCATAGAAGCGCCGTCCGCGCGGATCGGTGTAGCTCGGGTCGTAGCCCGACAGGAAGTAATAGGCCTGGTTCGAGTAGGGCGGGGCGCGGTTGAACACATTCTGCACGCCGACCCGCAGCTTCAGCTTGTCGTCGAACTCGTAGGCGCCCGACAGGTCCCACAGCGAATACGACTTCACGCGGTTCGCCGCCACCACGCTGCCGTCGTCGATGTTGATCGCCGTGTTCTGGTCGTCGTAGCCGCTCGACCAGGTGTTCTGCAGGTTGGCCGACAGCGGGCCCTGGTCCCAGTCCAGGCTCAGGGTATGGCGCCAGCGCTGGACCACGCCGTCGGTGACGAAGCGGTTCAGGTTACTGACGAAGGCATCCCCTGGCGCATTCTGGATCTTCGAGGACAGCACATAGGTGCCGTTCAGGCGCCCGCCGAAGTGGCCGTAGGGCGTGTTCACGCCGCGCACCGTCACGGCCAGGTCGAGGCCGCGCGCCAGCTGGGCGCCGCGGTTTTCCTTGCGCAGCTCGATGTAGTCGATCAGACCGTCCTCGTCGCGGTAGACCAGGTCGCCGTACTTCGCCAGGTTGCCGAGGATGATGTCGTCGCCGATCTCGCTGATCAAGTCGGTGCGCTTGATGTTCCAGTAGTCGAGCGAGGCATTCACGTGGCTGCCGAGGGCCGCCACCGCGCCCAGCGAGAACTGGCGGCTGCGCTCCGGTTTCAGGTTCTCGTTGCTGTAGCGGCGCGTGTCCCAGTTGTCGGCGCAGTCCGAATAATTGTTGTCGACCGTGGCGCAGTACACGGGGTCGGGCAGGGTGGCGGTGGCGCTGTAGACGGTCGGGCGGTGCAGCTCGGTCATGGTCGGTGCGCGGAAGCCGCGGCCGGCCGACGCGCGCAGCAGCACGCCGGCTTGCGGGCGGTAAGAGAGGCCGATCTTCGGACTGGCGGCGCCGCCGACCTGCTCATAGTGGTCGTAGCGTGCCGACAGCTGGGCTTCCCACTGCTTGGCAAACGGCACAAGCAGTTCGCCGTACAGCGCCGCGACCTGGCGGCTGTCGCTGGTGGCGCGTCCGCCTTCGGGCGCCGCATCGTTGTTGATGTTGTCGCTCAGGAGCAGTTCGGACGGCGTGAAGCGATTCCGTTCGCGCCGCGCTTCGCCGCCGATCGCCATTGCCAGGTCGCCGCCGTCCATCTTCGAGAGCGCGCGCGAGAACTTGAAGTCGACCGAGTCCAGCGTGCCGCGCGCGCGGCGCACCACGTCGTTCACCTGGATGCTGTCGATCAGGGCCTGGCCTTCGGCGCTCGACGGGCCGAAGGGGTTGATGCGGCCGTCGTAGATCCCTTCCAGCAGCTCGTTATACAGAACGTAGCCGTGGGTATCCTTATCCTTGACGGTATTCACGCTGTGGTTGAAGGCGGCGTCGTAGTCCCAGCCGGCCACGGTGCCGGTGATGCCCGCGACAAAGCGCACGCCTTCGCTGGTCAGTTCGCTGGTGCGCTGGCCGGCCTCGTTCAGGCGCATGCGCAGTTCGAGCTCGCCCGGGTAATCGTCGTCGAGTTCGTCGAGACCGGTGCCGGCCAGTTGCGGCACGCGGCTGTAGTCGATGTAGCCGGTCACGCGCGCGGCCGAGCCGGTGTACCAGGTCTTGGCGCGGCTCAGCGCCACCTCGGCATAGGCCTGGTGGCCGCCGCCCAGTTTCACCACGCCGCGGCTGAGCAAACTCGCCTTTTCCGACTTCGGATACAGCTCGGTGTCGCCCATGTAGTTATAGGTGCAGGCATCCACGCCGCCGGTACCGGCCGGCAGATACACGTTTGCCGGCGGGGCGCAATCCGGCACCGACAAGTTGATCAGGCGGTTCGTGATCGGCTGGCCGTTGATGGTGAAGCCGAGTTCCTGCAGGCGGTCGCGCTGGTTCGAGGTCAGGCGGATGTTGGCCGGGCTGGTGTAGCCCGATAGCAGGTGGCCGAGGCGCTCCTCGACGCGCAGGTTCGGAATGAACGAGCGTTGCGAGGTGTTCAGGGGATTCGTGCGCTGGAAGTCGGCCACCGCGAACACGTTGTAGCCGTCGGCGTCGAGCGAGCCGGTGCCGGCGCTGATGCTCAGCGTGCGCTTGCCGGCGCCGCCTTCGTCGGTCTTGCCGACGTAGCCGCCGATTTCCAGGCCCTGGTAATCCTTGCGGGTGATGAAGTTGATCACGCCGCCGATGGCGTCGGTGCCGTACAGGGCCGAGGCGCCATCCAGCAGCACTTCGACGCGTTCTAGCGCCGCGGCCGGGATGTTGTTCAAATCGACGCCGCTGTCGTCGCCGGGCGAGGCGAAGTTGGCCATGCGCCGGCCGTTGAGCAGGACCAGGGTCGACGAGGTGCCGATGCCGCGCAGGTTGGCGCTGTTGAATCCGCGCTGGTCACCGCCGACGTTGATGCTGGCGCCGTCGGTCAGGCCGTTGACGTTGGCGGACACGCGGCCCAGCAGTTCGGCGGCGGTGGTGATGCCGGTCTTTTCGATTTCCTCGCGCGAGATCACCTGCACCGGCAGCGCGGTCTCGGACTCGACGCGGCGGATGGCGGAACCGGTGACTTCCACGCGCGGCATGTCGCGGGTCTCGACTGCGGTGACATCCTGCGCGAATGCCGGGGCAAGGGTGCCGGTGAGGGCGCCGCCGAGTGTCCAGGCGCCGGTGAGCAGGAGGCCGCGTACCGCGCGTGCACCTGCTTTCATATTTGTTTTCATTGTTTTTCCTTGGATAAAACTTGGGCTCATCCGCGATATTAATGCGGCGCCGGTTTGCCCAATAAAAAATTGGAGGTTTGGAAAGAACTGTAGTGAAAATGATACGCACCAGCCCCGGCGCGCGCCGGCGGGGATTGACAGGCGGGGCAGGCGTCGATCTCGTGCTTGTGGCTGCCAGCCCGTACTGTTAAGCTAACCGGTTCTGCGAAAAACCGGCATGCGAACGCGCGCGCCGTGCACCACTTTTCCCGGACTGTCAAAGCGATCGCCGCCTGCCGGCGATGTTGGCATTCCGGGCTCAATCCAAGATTTCCGACATGACCACCCGCCGTACTCCTCCCACCGTCAAGGGCATCGCCGCGCTCACGCTGCGCGTCTGGCGCGACGCCGCCGCCTTCTTCCTCAGCATCGAACTCGGCCTGATGCTGCTTGTCGTCGCCGCCACCGTCGGCGGCGTCTGGCTTGCCGTGA